>Ga0070698_100001597_pt1 | contig 25207 bp, 28 predicted proteins | sample KBSK1502metaG_FD_65477 | JGI IMG/M metagenome (GOLD analysis project Ga0070698, IMG submission 65477) | Corn, switchgrass and miscanthus rhizosphere microbial communities from Kellogg Biological Station, Michigan, USA - KBS K1-50-2 metaG | ecosystem: Host-associated > Plants > Roots >... | reverse complement strand
TAGCCGCGCGACGCTGTTCTCGGTGGATGGGCAGGCCGACGCGCTCGGACAGATCGTGGGAGGACCGATCGTCGGCGTCGTCGGCTCAGGGGTTTCGATCCGCGCCGCGCTGGCGTGCAGCGCAGCTCTCATGGGCGTAGCACTTCCACTATTTGCGCGAGCCCTCGGTCAGACATCGGGCCCAACTCCTGTTGGCCTGCTACCGGACCACGACGATAACGACGGCGCTTCGGTCAAAGGATGAAATGGCCGCTTACGGTGAGGACCGGAGGCGAGCCCTGTTTGGAGATGTGACCGCGGCGGACGTTGTCTGCGCTCGAGTGCTTTCCGCTCCCGTGGTTAAGAAGGTATCGCTTGCGGCGTGCTATTGAGCGATATATCGGCGGGAGTCGAGCGCTCGGCGGCCGGTCCTTCGGTCGTGCACGCGCCCGCCGCTAATGCGACAACAATCGCGATGACCGCGACAGACCGCCGCGCGTAAGCGCTCACTTTCGATTGACTGGGAATCGGCACCACTTCGCTGATAACCGGCTACATCCCGGCGCGAGCTATGCGCGGAAAACACTGTGCATCACGTGATATCAGGGGGCGATCTTGACGGAGTCGAGGATTGCCTTCAACTCGACCTGGTCCGAACCCGCGTAGAAGGCCGTGTTGATCACGAGTCGTCGTCCGTTGACGTCCAGGATGTAGAGGGCGTCGTGCTGGCCAGGAGCCTGGTTGTATCTGTCGCCCCCGAACAGGTCCACCCATGAGAGATACTGCCCGCCTTCGCATTGGTCGGGGGCCTCGACTGGAACCACCAGCTCGACCCGCTTGCCGCGATAGCCGTTGATCGCGGTGTCGCCAACGATAACGGGAGCGCTCCGCTTCTGGGCCTGGAGTGCCGCCACCAGGTCGTCGACGGTCGGACCGATCGAGGTGGCCGGCTTCGTAAAGGCATGGCACGGGTCTGGGTAAACGCTGGCGATCTCCCAGGGTGTTATCGCCATTCCGTCGGGCGGTGCAGAGTTGTTCTTGGTGGCTCCCCAGCCCTCGAATGCGGACCATCCGGCCGGCAGAGTGTACGTAAGCCAGCCGGACCGGTAGGTCCCTGGTGCAAGTTCGCCAGACTGCGGCAAAGACGGCACAGGCGACGCCGTGGGGATGCCGGCCGGCGCGGTCTGCGTTTGGCGCAGCGCTCCGCTCGCCATCAACCCGGCAACGATCGCCACAATCAGCAGTGCAGCCACGGCTGCCCACTGAACAACCGGACGAGGGAGCGAAAGGAGCCTCCGCGCGGATCTGGCGACACCCCGGTCCATTCGTCCGCTTCGTCGGCGCTGGCGAAGGTCATCAATGACAGCTGCTTCGAGCCAGGGTGCCGCCGGCAAAGCCTCGTCGAGTGAGCGGACGAGTTGAGACCTCAGCTGCCGTTCGCTATCCACCGTGACCCTCCATTCGATGTCTCAATTCGTGCATTCCGCGCTGCACCTGGCCCTCGACGGCGTGGACGCTCGACCGGGTGATGGCGGCCACCTCTGCCAAAGGCAGATCGAGGTACCAGTGCAAAACCAGAGCCAGGCGCTTCTTCTCGTCAAGGGAACGAAGGGCTCGCCGCAATTCGATGCTGTTCAGTACTGAGTCGGCTGAGTCGGGGTCTGTCCTGGCAGGCCCGGCCAAGCTCAGGACCGAAGACCATCGCGATCGTCGAAAGGATCGGCATTCGTTAGCCACGATGCCCAGGAACCAGGGCCTCATCTCAGACCCGTCGCGCAATTGCCGAATCTTTCGCCAAGCCTTGAAGGCGGCTTCTTGAACCGCGTCTTGTGCAGCCTGAGCGTCCTGCAACATGCCGCCCGCCAGGCGATACCCTGGTTCAAGCACAGGTCGGAGCATGATCTCGAATGCTCCGTCGTCGCCACTTTTGGCAGCGTCGAGAAGCGTCCTCGCGGCAGGTAGCACAGCCATCGCTACCCTCTATACGCTCGCAGCGGTCAGATTTCCGACAAGAGGTCCAGACCCGGGTCAACTGTTGCTGGTGTCGCCCCGGCACTTCCAAAGGCTGACGTGCCTGTCGAGTAGCGATTCGAGGTCGAGATTGTCGAACCGCAACGACCCTCAGTTGGTGTCCCAGAGCGTGTCCGAGATGCTTTCGTCGTCCCGGGCGTCAAATTGAGCTGTCAAATGCCGCAGCTTCAACGCATCGCGGCAAAGTCACCACAACATGTTGCGGGCCGAACAACTGCGATTACCACATGATGGTGCTCTCGCAGGGAGTCGAACCCTGAACCTTGGGATTAAGAGTCTCCTGCCCGTGCGGGGTCGCTGACAGCCAAAAAGACAGCCAAGACCGTGGATCGCGGCGGACGACTGCGGACGATGACGGATTGGCGATGCCTGCGTCCGAGCCTGTACGCATGTCGATGGACGGTAGCGGACAATAGCCCCGCGGTCTTCAAAACCGTTTGCGGGGCGCTGCTGAGGCGTCCTGGGTGGGTTCGATTCCCATCCATCCCCGCCACATTCGGCATCGATGACAGCCAAGAAGACAGCCACACCGGCGGACGCACGCGGGATCCAGCGTACGTCCGTGAACGGCGCAGTCAGCCGTCACCTGGCTGCCTCAAAACTCGAAAGCAGCGCCTTTTGAGACATTAACAAGGATCTGAGAGAGTTCTGAGCCGGTTCTCCCAACTGGTCCGAGGTGAAGATCCTTCAGCACTGACCGAAATTAGAGATCCGCCAGAGTTGGCGGAGCTAATCGTGCCGAGCCTCATCTTCGAGAGCATAGGCAACTGCCGCATCAAAGCCCATCTCGCTTCCCTGCCGACTGTAGGCGGCCGCATTTCGCCCAAGCGCCTGGCGGACAGGATTCAGCCATCGGCTGACCCGGGCTTGATGGAGCGGCGATGATGCTGCCCCGACCGAGTCACGTATCGTCTCAGCCGCCCCGTTCAGGAGCAGAGCGCGGTCGGGCCGACCAGACGCAGCTGCGAGCATCGCGAACACATCAAGAACGAAAACGACACCAAAGGTGTCTCCGAGCTCCAAGCGAAGGTGGAGGCTCCTCGCTAGGAGCGCTCGTGCCTGGTCAAACTCATCGAGCTCGACGGCGATCAGACCGAGCCAAGCGAGCAAAGAGGCCATGTCGTAAGAGCTCTCGAGGACGCTGAAAATCTCCAGTGCATCAGTGAAAAGAGGGCGGGCGGCGGCGTAGCCGCCCTGGTTCAGGGCGATAAGGCCCAAGGTGTGGAGCGCGCCGGCGATGTGACGGCGATCGTCCGATCTCTGAGCGATCCGCATTTGCTCCTCGGCGAAATGTCGTGCGGATTCGAAATCGCTCTGAGATTGCGCGACGAAGCCCAGTGATCCAAGGACATCCAAGAGCAAGATCGGGTCGCCCACATCGCGCGAGATCGCGAGAGCTTCTTCGAGCCGCGAACGTGCCAGATCGATGTGCCCGAGTCGCCAGCCAAGCATTGCCGCGCCGTGCAGCGCCCGTAATCGGAGCACAGTCCGTTGGGGGCAGGCGCCAAGGAAGCGCGCCAACCATTCCTCACCCTCGCGCATGTGGTCACGGGCGAACCAGTAGCCGCTCATCGTCGATGCCAGTTGGAGTCCGAGAGCCGGATCGGCACTCAGGCTCCATGTGAGATCAGCGCGAATGTCGTCTTGAGCATCCTCAAGGCGCGTTAACCAGATCGGCAGGTCCGATATCGTCTGCGCGGCTAGGCCCAGGTAAAAATGAAGGTGCTGTCGCCTGACCCGCCCCTCCTCTCCGCTCTCGTCGAGGTGCTTCCGGCCGAATTCACGCACCGTTTCCAGCAGGCGATATGTCAGGCGAGTTCCTGCCGCCGGACCTATTAGCAGAGATTTCTCGGTCAGGCGCACGAGGATGCCCAGAACATCCTCGACCTCCATGCCATCGCCGGCGCAGATTGCCTCTGCTGCTTCGAGCGTGAAAGCGCCGGCGAACACCGTCAGCCTGCGAAATATCGTCTTCTCAGGTTCTGTGAGCAGGTCGTGGCTCCACTCGAGCGTACCGCGGAGCGTCTGCTGACGGATGCTCATCGTCCTGCTACCCGTCTCCAAGAGTCGAAAGCGATTGTCCAGACGCTCGAGGATCTGCTCGAGTGGCAGGGTTCCAACCAGCGCCGCCGCTAGCTCTATCCCCAGCGGAATCCCGTCGAGGCGCCGGCAGATTGCAGCGACGACAGTGGTTTGTGCGGTCCCGAGCGTGAATCCTGGCTGCCGTGCCTGGGCACGCTCCCGGAACAGAACCAAGGACTCCGACTCGAGCGGATTCAGATTCTGGTCGTCCGGCAGCGCGAGGGGGTGCAACGACCACACGACCTCACCCTGAACCCTCAGTGCCTCTCTGCTTGTGCAGAGGAAATTCACCCTGGGGCAGGTTCGCAGGACGGCTTCCGCAAGCTCTGCGCATGCCGCCACCAGATGCTCACAGTTGTCGAGCAACAGGAGGCAGCGGCGGGATTTGAGGTGGGCTTGAACCGTTTCCCGCAGTGTCCGATTCGGTTGCTCGATCAGCCCGAGTGCATGAGCGACCGATGTGATGACCAGCCGAGGATCGGCGACTGGAGCAAGGTCGACCAGCCAGACTCCGCTCTCGTAACGCGCGAGCAGGTCCGAGCCAAGTTTGAGCGCAAGGCGAGTCTTGCCCACACCTCCGACGCCTGTCAGCGTCACGAGACGTGCCTCCGAGAGGATCTTCCGCAGCTCCCGCTGTTCAAACGCCCGGCCTGCGAAGCTATTCAGCTGAACAGGAAGGTTATGCCGAGCCATGTGCGCGCTCTCTGAGGCCGACGAAGCTGGCTGCCCGGAGACCCAGGCTGCAACCTGAGCACGTGAATGGAGGCCGAGTTTGTTACGTATCTGCTCGACGTGGTATTCGGCCGTCCGCTCGGAGACGAATAGTCGGGTTGCGATCTGACGGTTGCTCAGACCATCGGCGACGAGGCGCGCCACCTCTTCCTCACGGCGGCTGAGCTTTATCGGAACTGCCTTCCGCACTGGTGCCGAGCATAGTCTCGCTCGGTATTAGAAGCAGGCCAAAAAACCGGTACTGCGCCGGTACTTCTCACGGGGACAAGCCTCCAGCCGAGGCCTAGCGTGGCTGCCATCGCACCGGCGCGAAGCCGGAAAGGAGGTGAATGCAAAATGGAAGCTCGTCAGGAGTTACGCGGAACGCCGTCCCGGCTGGCCGCTCTGTTCGCCCTCGCAGTGGCGCTCGTCGTCGCGCTCATACTTGCAGGAGTCGGCGGGTATCTTCTGCGTGGACCGCAAACCACCGCAGCAGGTTCCTTTTTCAGCCAAGTAGCGCCGCAGCAAAGCGATCCGGTGTGCAACCGTTTCGGTGGGCCGCGTTGCTAGCGAACGTATTCGAAGGGGCCAGAGCTGCTGTAGCTCTCGGCCCCTTGACCATCCCACTCGATCCCCAGCCGCTGGTTAGCGTCGGGCTTATGACCTGCGCACTAAACGCCTGCCAGCCAGGGAAGGGCTCATGAGACTAGGGGTGGCAAGGGTGGGTTGCGAACTGGTCGCAGACGCCTGGCGCATCGTAGTCGCGAAAGAACGTCGCCGCCGCATATGGCACAAGTGTCCTCAGCGATGAGAGCTCCACCACGCCAACGCCCCGACCGCGATCCACGCGACGACGGCACCCAGCATGATCTGCCACCAGGGGAGTTTCTCCAAGCGGGCGAAAAACGTTCGCCACCACTGCTCGGGAAAATCATTGCTGGCCCACCGAGCGCCGTCCCAGTACCACACGCTCGACAGAACTCGAGACCAGGCCCTCTCCCTCAATCCTTATACGAAGCGGGGCGTGGTTCCGACGCTGCTTTGGATGGAGGCGGTGGGGAAGAGCCGGGCCAACTCATGCGTGGCCTCCTTGGGGGAGTAATTGGCTATACCTGGACGTCGAGCCGCGGCTGTACCGCTACTCCGCTGAGCGTGGTGCCCGGGCTGACCAAGTCTACATGATGCGGCCGTATGACGGGCTGAAGACACCCTTGGCGCGGCTTCGAGGTTTCGATGTAAGCGAGACCCCGCCATCGAGCAGTACCACTTCCCGTCCTGGCTGAAGATCAAGTCGGATTGCTGGGCCGAAGCCGTGAGCAGAATCACCTTGGTACTAGCGAGTTCGGCTTCAGATCTGATCGTGCGCAGGATGTCCAACCCTGCTCGTCCGGGTTCAAGGACCAGCAAGCCATGAGTGTGACGGCTGCTCGCGAAGAGCTCGTCCGGATGTCGGGAGTCCAATTTAAACTCAGCAAAACTCATCGAACGCGCCCACCCCATCGACGAGGCGGGCAAGACAGGTGGTCGGAGTCAGACCCGAGACGAGCGCTGCGTCGTTAATAAGCGGCATCGATCGTGGCCGCCGACTACTTCACCGTGGAGACCTAGAGCCTGAGACGCCTTCAGGTACTTTTCTTGATGGAGCCGTTCCGCAGTTGCCCCTCTCTCCGGGTGGTGGGTGACTGTCAGGTGCTGTGACAGCCACGAAGACAGCCAAGGCGGCGGACGAATGCGGACGTAGGCGCACGATCCCGGATTGCGACCGCTGATGACTGACCTTGCGCGGACGCTCGTGAACGGTTGCGGACCGCAAGCCCGCGGTCTTCAAAACCGCGGGAGGTCGTCCGCAGAAGTCCGTTCAAGTTCACATTTGTCCGCTGACGTCCGCCGCGTCGGACGTTGACAGCCAAGTCGCACGCCTAGCACTCAACGCCGGCGAAACCTGGTCGTCCATCTGCTGATCCGCCTCCCGCGGTTTTCTAGACCGTGAAGGGGCCGGAGCTTCGCGCCTTCCTATCTATGCGTGCTGGCAGTTCGCAGCCATTGCTTTCGGTAATGGAAACCTTAGCGACAGCTCGTCACAGATTGGTGTGCGTTGAGAGCCATCGGCAGGTGGTTAAGAGGTTATACGGTGAATGCCGCTCAGCGCCACCGGTGGAATCGTCACAGGCGTCCAACTCATTGAGCTATGCAATACGGACAATCACGCGTCCATCGGATTGGGATGGGATGGATCAGTTTTACCTCCGCTCTCACAAACTCGCCCGTGGCACGTCCAGGCACAGCTATGTCCAGCAGCAATCCTTCCGCTTTCATCACCCGGCCTTCCCAAAGTCGATAGGGCGGTTGGGGATCGTGGACCAGAACGCGATCGCCGGGTTTATAGGCCAGATGCTCTCGCATCTGCCCCGCGGTCTCAGTGGAGACTAGCAGTCGTTCAATCTCCCTGCGGGCCACTTCAAGGCTGACGCCAACGTCCTCCAGTACGCGAGCTGCAATCCCCTCTCCCTCTATAAGCAGCCCGAGCAGCAGGTGCTCGGTGCCAACGTAGTTATGGCCCATTCGGCGCGATTCTTGGAAAGCGATCTCGATCACTTCCTTGACGCGCGACGTCGGGATGATCTGGCGGCTGGCGGTGCGCTCGTTGCGACCGAGCACTGACTCGATCGTCTGACGGACATTTCCTATCTCCACGCCAAGGTTGTCTAGGACATTGGCGGCCAGACCGTCACGTTCGCGAAGCAAACCGAGAAGCAGGTGCTCGGTTCCGATATAGCTGTGGTGGGAGCGCTCGGCCTCCTCTTGGGCGAGCGTCAGGACTTTCTTGGCACGCTCGGTAAACCGCTCGAACGGATAGATGGTAGCCATCGCATTGAGGGTAGTCCTAGACGTTCTCACGACACTGTCACCTCGGTCCTTGACAACCAGGCCTGGGCGATCATCTTGCGGTCACCATAAGCACAGCTGTCGCGTCATTTGATCCTGATAACCGCCAGCTATCAAACACATGGGTAGTTCGCGAATGTCTGAACTACTGCTCCGTGCTTGCGACGTAGATGAGTTCAGGGCTGTCCGGCGTCAATGGGCTTCGATCCCAGTCCCCGTAGGTCCTTTCGATTACAAAGCCGGCTGCGCCAAGCGATGCAACAACTTCATCGTTGGTTCGGAAGATCAATTGGTTGTTGTCCCTAGCGACCTCGCCGGTCGGAAACCGATAGTTCAGCGAGTATGTGACCACGCGGTCTTGGACTGACGCCACTTGATACCAGTTCTCGACCTCGCCGATAGGGGTCCGAGTTATCCGATAAGAGTGCTCGCGCGTCCAGTCCTCCCACGGTCTCGACGTTGGGTTTCGTGTCTCGAAGGCGAGCTTGCCGCTGGCGCGTAGGGCGCGGCGAATGTTGAACAGAGCTTCCCGCCAAGCTTTGTCGGTAAGAAAGAACTGGGCCACATGACCGGTCATTAAGATCAAGTCGGCACTCCGTGTCACCAGATTCTCCACACCACCATCGATCCAGGTCACGGTTGCTGCCGCAGTCTTGGCGCGCGCGACATCGAGCATCGCCCTTGACGGATCGACGCCAGTTACCGTGAAACCGCCACTTGCAAGGATCAGCGCCAATCGCCCAGTTCCGCAGCCGACGTCGCTGACATCTACTGGGTGGAGGTCCTCAGCCAGTTGTACATAGAAGGGCGTGTCCTCGTCGTGAGGATTGATCAGGTCGTAAAAAGCGGTAAGCCGCGGATCCGAGAACACAACGCGAATATCCTGAAGGAGTGCCGGCCCCAATGCATCTTGCTTTGCGACGCGCCCTCGACGACCGGACGGTTACACCAGCGGACCCTGGCGGATTGTCTCGCATCGCTGCGGATGCAGACGTGCCCAGCTGCCTGGTCACCAGTTTGTACTATCGCACAGGTCCTGCGGGTATAGGCGCACACCGGCCATGGGAGGGCTTGTGATGGGTAGCATTGCCCCGCCCGTTGTCGTTCAAAATCAAGGCGAGGTGATCTTGTTCGATTCCGTTGAAGACGCGCAGCTCTGGATGGAGGCCATTGACGTCCGGAACAACGAGTACGAGATATTCGACTCAACTGGCCTACGACTTGACCCGGACGTTGTAACAGGTCGGATTGAGACAGTCCAGATTTTCTTTCACGAGCCGCGATCTCGCGATGTCGATCGGCTGCGTCGCATCCTTCTCGACTTTGTTGTTCGTGCAGGTAAGACGTCGCGAGATCGAGCCTCGAAAATGCGAGTGGACGATTTGCTTGCCCTGATTCCGAAATATCCTGATATGTGAATTCTGGGCGTCGAAGTGGTGCCGATAACTACCCCCTATCGGTAGCAGCCGGACCCACGCCCCAGGTACGCGCCATGCAGGCGAGAAACAAGAGCGCCGCCACCCCTCGACGCGAAGCTGGCTATGCCGCGGGCCGCGTTGCTTTGCTTGAATGCTGTCGCAAAGACGCCTGCAATCGCCGCGTAGCCATTTGTGCTTCACGGTTGGTGCTCCCGCAGGGAGTCGAACCCTGAACCTTGGAATTAAGAGACTCCCGACAGATCGTCGGAGGACTTCTCAATGAGGATCAAGGCGTCTCACGTGTATTCGGAGCCGTGACGCAATCGTCTCAGGACAGTCTCAGGGAGTGTCACGGCGTCGCAGGGTTAGGCTGTCAAACAAGCTGTCACGACTTTCTGAAAAGGCTTACGTGGCTGCAGTGTCTGCTGAGGCGGAGTTACCTGACCGGAGTTGGCGCAGCCAGTCGGTTCGATCAACAAATCCTGATGGCGCACGATCTTGCCGTTTCGACATTCGATTGCCCCACGAACCAGATCTCGAAGCTCCGGCCCGTTGGAGGCAAACTCTCCCCGTCAGGGTCATGAAGAGATCAGTATAGGTGCCCATGCATCGCCCGACGAAAACAGCGCGTGAATCGTCGGCGACTACATGCCGACTAGGGCTTACCCTATTAACGCGGCATGGCGGCACGAGTCGTCTGATGGAGGCTATGGGGAGGCGATGTCTGCGAAATCGAGGGCTACAGATTCGAACGTAGCGGCGCGCTGGACTTACGAGGCAGCGGTCAGGGTGACATGTACCGATTCTGTGGGCGACGGTAAGGTGTTTGAGGGACCCGATCCGGAAGTTTTCCAGGTTTTCTGGAACCCGGATTATCGCCCTCAGGGCCCCATCTTCTTTGCTGGCGAGGGCGGGAGAGTCGCATTAGGGCCGGGTTTGCCTCGGAGGACTCGACGCCGCAAAGCAGTCCCTCTGGAGACGCTCCTACGCGACGTTTCGGAGAGTGCAGAAGAGCGCGACGCGCTGCTACACAGAATTTCGGAGATGGCAGGAGGGGCGGCGCCTCAGTCGCCAGATGGTTGGGTGCAATGGGGCGTTGGGCGCGTGGAGATCAGTGTCACCAATGGCCACGTCCAGCTTTGGGACCTTTCGGTGGTCCCGATGGCGGACGCAACCGCCGGGGCTGGTTGGACCTTCGACCCGAATCAGTACGGGCTTGTCTTCAAAGCAACTTTCACCGTGACAGTTTCAAACACGGTCAAGACGAACGCCCCACCTCCTTACCCTCCGAATGATACGGAGGACATTGCGGTTAACGTCACCGCACAAACGATATTTAGCCCTCCGTGAGGTACAAGCTGTCAGATACAGGCTGTCAATGAGTCGGTCCGCGAGCAAGGACTAGTCGGCTTGAGCGGCTTCTAGACTTCCAAGCGTGCCTACGCGCCCGCCTCGCCGTTCCGAGCCCCCTCGACCCTCACCGGACAGTGCCTGGGCGTCACTCCCGGAGTCCATCACGCGTAAGACCCTTCGGCAGCTGGACCCATCGCTTCAGGGAGGCCTGGAACGGCTTGCCCGTCACGCTGGCATTCAATTTCGACTCTCGGCGGACGGGCCGGTCCGAGTGAAGGCCGGTGGGTCACATCCACCGTTCTTCCGTCTCATATCCCTTCAAGATGCGGCCGGGCAGTTCTTGCCAGACGCGCGCGACCGACTCGGCCAGGACGGCGACGTTATGGGGTTTGGCGATGCCATCGCCGGCCATGTCAAAGTCCAAGGTCTAGAGACGACACAATGGGGCGCTCACGAAGTGGACGTCGTTGCCGAGCCGGACACCATCTCGGCCTTGCGAAGGGTCCAAGAATCTACGCAAGGTTCATTGAAATTCTTCCGCATCAAGACGACTGACCAGCTTCTTGGTCGGTTTTTCCTGTGGAACATTCTCACCGAGCTGGCGAGAGGAGTGCCTGCAGGCCAAGTCGTGTCGGCTGTGCGCCGACTTAACGACCGTCGCAAGGTTAGCGGAATCGTCGAGATGGCGCCGGCGAGTTTCATGGGCTACCCCTTGATTGCTCGCGCACAGCCTTTGGCGGCAGTCTTCATGACGGCTCATGGTAGCCAGGTAGTGGCGTTGGCGAGGCGGGGTGCATTCATCCGGCGATTGGAATTTGGGATGTGGCCAGTCGGGCTGACACGAATACGGTTCAACGGTCCAGGTTTGGGCATCTACAACACAAAGGTCGAAGGCTTTCCGGAGGGCCACGCTGAATTGCTTCTCAGGCTTATTGCTGAGCGAGCCGATGCTGCGATCCACCACCTAACTGCCCCCGAGCGCTACTGCAACGCACAAGGGGTCCTGGATACGGATTCCTATTGGCTCACGTGGTCGTCTGTCCTATTTGGCATGGATGCGATGACCTGCCTCGCCGCCGAGTGGGATCAAGCCAGCGCCATTTGGACTGCTTTTCGGGCATTGGGGGTCCTTCAGGGCATCTGGCAAGGCGATCGACCAAAGGCGCCGCCATTGTCGGCGCTGCTCGATCCCCGACACATACAGCGATACGCCGTCGCCACTTTTCCAGAAGGGGCGGAGCGCGATTGGGCCGGTGGAGTTATAGAGAACTATGAACGCGATCTTAAACATCGCTTTCCAAGCCCATCGTTCGACGAAACGCTCAAAGAAGTCGCGGAAGTCAGGAACCTGGTCCATGGGGTTCATGCGACCGGCGACCGTATGCGGCGTCTAAAAGTACTGCATCGGATCGACGAACATGCCCCGAACCTCCAATTGATCAACGAGGTCGCTGCCTATTGGTGGCTGTCCGTACTGTTGAATCCGCTCCGAAACGCCGTACCCGGACTTGCACCTTGGGAAGTTACAGGCTGACTTCGCATGGACAGACGCGCTTTGCTATCAGGTGGTGCGTGATTCGACCTTATGGCCCTGGCTCAGCGTCGTGCCTACGGCTTTGCCTCATACAAGTTACGGTCGAAGAGTCCCAACATGCGGACCAGTGCCCTCCGCTTAGTCTCGTACTCTTCTTTGCTCACCACGCCTTGGCTTGCTTCGTATTCAGCGAGATAGAACTCCTCCTCGGCCAGCATGTAACGCTCAATAGTCACCACACCTTCCTGGGTGACTAGATCCCGAAGTGCCTTGCGTCTACTCCGGCAGCGAACTTCGTCGGCTAGAGCGACAAACTCAAGCGCTCTACCGCGCCGAGCCGCAGGATCATCGGGCCGTTCCCGCCAATTGGCGACTTCTTCCCATCTCCGATCCCATGAACCTTCCGTCTTTAGACTCGAAAAGAATGCGTACAGGTCGTCGAAGCTCATATCCACAGCACCGAGATTAGCCTGCAGTTGATGGTGAGACTCGCCCGTGTCCTTGATGCCCGACTTGTCCTCGAACTGCGCGACCTGCGCACCCGTTGCCTCGACGTGGCCGCCAAGTTAGCTAGGTAGCTAATCCAGCCGGTCCCATCCACTCGGTAGGAGAGGTACAGACCAGCCGGTTGGTGGTCGCCACTCAGGCCATGGCTCGTTGAACGGCGCTGAGCAATTTTCGATCCGCCGAATCACCGATGCGGCCTCCTCGCGTACCGCTAACACTGTGGCCTTCGAGTACAGGCCAGCAGCGACTACCGCTTCGAACTCATCCTCGTCTTTCCAACGCCAGCTGCGGTCCGGACTTACGACGAGCGTCCTGGCGGTGTTCAGGACAGCTGCGGCCGCGGCGGCATGCGCGCTCGAGATCCAGAAGAGATTTGCCAGCGAGTCCTGGCCGGAGGGTCTGGAGCTGAAGGTGCGGGTGGCCCCACATACCGGAGAGGCACAGCTCCGAGAAGGCCACTACTTTGGTCCGGCGCTGAACCGTTGCGAAAGGCTGCTGACAGCCTGCCATCCGGGCCAGATCCTGCTTACCAAGGCCACCGAGTCGATGCTGGCCGACGAGGTACCTCCGGGCGCTGAGCTTCAAGACCTCGGTCTGCATCGCCTAAAGGACCTCACTAGGCCAGAGCAGGTTTCCAACTCAACGAACTGGCGAGTTCGATCGAGTTTCCCCCGATCCGTTCCCTGCCCCACGAGCAAACCAACCTGCCGCACTACCTGAGCACCTTCGTCGGGCGCAGCGCCGAACTCTCGGAGAAGAGAAGGTAGAGGAGCGGATGATCACCAGGCCGGAGGTGAGGTCTGAAACCGGTCCTCCGAGCCAGTCGGTGTGCCTCACCAGCTGCATACCGACCTCGACCAAGACGGCCTGGATGACCTGCACGAAGAGGAGCGAGGCGTAGACGCGTCACCACAGCCGTGCGATCTCGTCGGTCTGTGGCAGGGCGTAGGTCGCGAGCGCTAGGGGCGCTAGAACCGTCCCAACGAGCAGTACGAGGTCTCGGCCGAGGTAGAGCGCGACCAGCGGGATCGCCAGCACTGCGGCCGCGAGGCCGACCAGGCTGCCCACCACCTGGTCGGCCATATGAGGAGCCTCGACCATGGCGCTCAGCTGGCTGAACGTCTGACTGCCTGGATCAGGACCGAGTAGCCCTGAGACGAGCGCGTTGTCGAGCCTTATCAGGCCGCCGCAGACAGCCAGGCTGGCGGTAGCGGCGATGGCGGCGAGCGCGACTCGGGGCAGCAGCAGCTTGGCCGAATAGCGCGACTCGACACCGCCAGCCGCCATCACCATGATTCCGGCAGCCACGAGCGCCACGACAAACAGGCCGTCGGCCACGTCTCGGACGAGCGCCCAGCTGCGGCCGACTTCTGGAATCGAATCGAACTGGGGGGTCTGGAAGAGAAGCGTGCTCGCCGCCGCCAATGCAGGTCGCACGAGGTGCTCGGCGAGGCTCTGGAGCCAGGCGTTGATGGCCTCGATGACCTGGGAGGTGACGTCCATCAGGCGTTGAGCACCTTTTGAAGGATCGAGATGAGCATTGGTGCGAGCGCCGCCAGTGCATATCCGATCAGCGCCGACTTGATCGCGGCCTTGCCTTCCTCAACCGCTCGAGGATTCCCGTTGGCGGTTAGATAACGGACGCCTCCGACGGTGAGGAAAAGCGTCGCCAGGGCGACGAGCAGTCCTGCCACCCAGTTCCGGACCGAGTCGATGACAGAGTTGAGGTCGCCTGGTCCAGCCGCGTCAGCCGGCAGAGAAAGGCCGACGACAAGGATGAGCGCGAGCACGGCGACCACTGCCAGGCGCGAACCTCGCTCGTTTCCAACCGTTCATGCCCAACGTATCCCCTGACCGCGAACGAAAACGGACGCGGTTTAGCGCACGGTCACCGCACGGTCTGCGCACGGTGGGCTTGGCCTCACGGGCAGGTCCCGATCAGTCAATAGCGACTTGGGCGAGCTGGACCCGTCACAACTCGCGGATGGGGTGGTCAGCGGACTTTGTCCATCTCATTGAGACCCACGAGGCGCGACCGTCCGTCCTGGGCGATATCGCGCGTCGAATCGGGAGCAGGGCAATCGAAGCCCCTGGTGGTTTCCCACGACGGGCTTCGCCGTGTTATGTCCGGTGGGCTATGAGTGCCGTCGCGCATCGGCGGAGAGCTGTGCGATCCAACGAAGCGGGCGAATCATTGGCGCCTCGTGGCCAAAGATCCTCTGTAGTCGGAGCGTTCCGACGTTCCGCCGGTTCTTGACAGTTCTCCGCCCAGAGGCAAGAATTGGCCCGCCGCTGGGACCGCTATTGGTCCGGGAAGCATCAGTCGGCAATTGGCGAGGAGTCGGCCGACCTATGCCGTTTGATGATGATCGGGGGGATTGGTCTACCAATCGCGAGTTCGTGCGGACGATTCTATTGCCTGTGGTCGTTTTGCGCCCGAATTGCCTAGTTTGAGCCATGGCAGCCAATAAATACGCAGGTCTTCCCGGCGAGAAGCAATCCGTGCTCGACATTGAGGTGACGCGCTTGGCCGCCGCTGGCGGCGAGGTTCCGGTTGTGGCCACTGTCGAGGCGAACCGGATTGTTGTCTACTGGTGGAACGAGAGCACAGGTGCCTGGGATGCCTTACAGCGGAAACACGATGAAATAGTTCGCACCGGGACAGACATACAGGCGCCCCTTCATTGGAATTGGAGCCATCGTGTCGGACTTGCTGCATCGAGCACTGACGTGTATCTGGTCTATAGGCGCTCGATAACACCCGGTGGCCAGTCGACTCTTCATCCAGCCGAACTATATGTCGATCGCCTTAGATGGAACGGAAACGCCCGTCAACTCAGCTTTGTGGCGAATCCATTGCCAGTTTCTGCAGCCCAGTTTGGGTATGACAGTTGGGGCTACCACCTGTGGGCCGGCTTTGATCAGTCGAGCTCCAATCTAGTCATCCTCGTACAGGTCGTTTCGGTAATGAGCACGACCGATCCGCGCATCGCCGGCCGCTATGACATCGGCAGCAAGATTGGTCCTGACATCCGTTTTTTCGACCCACGAATCACGAGCCTTGGAATACCAGTTGACGAATTGATCGCCGCGGCGAGAGAATCTCACACGCACAGTACGAGATTCCACATCGGCCCGATCCCCGCGCCGACCACAACTTCCTACCCACATCTCGTGCTGCTTTCGACGAATCTGTCGACGAACCAACTAGACGGGGCGCAATGGACAATAAAGGAAATCGATGAAGGTGGTTGGGATCTCGACGCCGTGCTCGAAGCGGGCAAGATCAACTGTATTTACCGACGGGACCCCTTCTGGTTCTCGATTACCGACGCGCAGAGAATAAAACCAGACAGCACAGCATCTCAAACTATTGGAGTCTCGGGTGACGTTGGTAATGACGCACTCTATCATCCCCTGTTCATTCGTACCATAAATGCTGCAACTGGGGTCGTGGACAACACGGCCTCCCGCGATGACGTACCAGGTGGCGCTCATCCACGAATTCAGAAAATCAATCCTCTAACCTTGACAGTCGATCGGATCGAAAGTGCAAAAATCGTGGTCGTTCCAGCAGGATCCATGGAAGGTGATTTCTCACCGCGCTATGCCTTGGCGAATCTCGATTCCCTTCGGAAGGTATTACTGTATCCGGATGCGCCGGGATTGCCCGCAGTGCAATGGGCGCGTCTCTCGCTATTTAGCTTCAGCGCCGCAGTAGCGCCACGCTGCCTCCGAAACGGTTCTGGATGGACAGGGTGGGAACGTAGCGCCGCGCTATCCGGCAACACAGTGGCGGTCTCAATGCAACATGATCTGCACCCGTGCTGGTTACTACACGTAACTGATGTCGCTCCGCCAATCGGTCTCGACCCGAAGATCAAGTACGCTCTGGAAGTTGACGTTTTGCATCACAGGCCGGAACTCAACGCCGTGGTACTAAGTCGATACGTTATCGGTGTCGCGGCATCCGGCATTGCGTCCGACCCAACGCACCAGAACATCCTTGATATCAACCATCGAGAACTCACCACTTCCTGGGAGCCGTCCGCGATCGCAGAGTGCGACGCTTTCGGACCGCCTCGTGAATGGGTCTTTGACATCGACAACACGCTTGGTGGCGCGCTTACCATGCCGCGGTTGGGGACGACCCTTACGTTCTATAGCTACACGGACCTTGCCGACGGCGCCGTGCGCATCATATACGACGGCAAGATCCCGCCTCTGCAGCCCGTGAAGTTTGGTAAGACTATGCCTGCGGCAGCGGTAACCGGAACCGGCTCGCCATTGGATGAGCCAGTGGACTGGGATATTTCGTCGTGGCAGAAGACCGAACTGCCCAATTACGAAGTCCGTCTAAACGTCGATGCCATGCTGATTGCTGTGATAGTCGAGCTGTTTGGGGGAAGCTTCGAGTTTGACGCACTGACCCCGGGCGCCCTGAGCTCCGGCCTCGAGGCCCTACTCGATTCATTGGTCAAGTTATCGACCACAGCGAACCCAACCGTCCTTGACGAGGATTTCTTCGCCACAATGACGGCGGCGATATCCACTTTCTATCCAGACGTAGACCTTGAAGAGGCCGTATGGCGTCCTTTTGAGCGACTTAAGCCAGCGGACCAATCGGTCAGCTTCGACCTCGGCCATGTGGCCCTAACAATTGCCAAATACCGTCTCGAATACTTTACGACTGACGAATATGCCCACGACCGGGTAGAGATCACAGTCATGCCGACGACCGAAACCAGCTATAAAGGCGTTAAGCTGCCTGAAGGCCAGGGAGCGCTCGACTTCAGGTTTGACCTCAAGTTCTTCGCAGACCGAATCAATGTCAAGGCGTTGCCGGGTCCCAATATCGTCGATATCGACTCGATCGACGTCGCCCTGAGCTACGGTCGGCGTTTTACACCAGGCTTGCTGGTATCGGATCCGCGGGTGATCGATCCGCTCACAATCGGCAAGTCTGAAGGCTACATGGGTGACAGATACTCAACGCCGAAGGAACAGGTCGAGGGAATTTCGGCCGCGCTTTCGGCTAAACCCGTCGGCGACAGCTTTCTTACGGTCGAGTCGGTCCATGCCGAAACCTCGATTAAATGGACGCTCGGAAGCGTTGCCCAGGCAGCCCTCATCGCCGCAGCCTTGGCGCTCTTCGGCCTATACCTGGTCGAGAGCATCATCCTTGGCCTGATTATCGGAATCGATGTGGCGTCCGCAATTCCAGCCCCTTATGGCCCGATCATATTGGCTGGTCTAATTATCACCCTGACCTTAGTGATTCTGTTTGTTGCGCCTGTTGTCTTCTGCTGGGGAATCGAACGGCGGATTGGCGAGGAGCTCTCTAAGGATCGGTATCGGACTGAGCTTGACAAGTCTGCTTTGCTGACTTACGCAGGTGAAGGCCTTGCAGAAGCAATAGCCCGCAAGGCGATTGAGAAGATCAATAGTGGCAACAATCCGCTCCCATGGGGCCTCGACCGCTCGGGACGCAAGGGAGAAAACCGCTTTCAGGAACAGTTTTGGCAATGGATCTTCGTGTCCGGCGATGGAGTCCACATTCGCTTCCGTAGATAGATTCGCAAGTGGAGTGCAAGAGACGCAGACGCGACAAGCATCGAGATGTGCCGGAGGCCTTTAGGCGGCGAGTCGCCTACAGATGTCGGCGATAGCCCGCGCTCGCCGCTTGCGAAGCGCCTCGGAGCTGACCGCGAGCTGGGCAGCCATCTCATCCAGCGACTCGCCGAGAGTTCGCTGCCTGACCGAGGGCATCCTCATCATCAGGCAGTTTCCCTACACGCAGCCCTTGACCACCGGCCTGACGAGGCTGGCGTGGATCCGCCAGGCTCGGGGTGATGGGCGAGGGGCCTGGGAGGCGCCGAGCAGGAGGCGCCCGACCCGGCCGTGACCGGTCGTTCAACTCGATGCCCACGGCGGATATGGCTGCTGCAGATATATCCCCTCATCCGCCCAGGTCACGGTCCTGCACGTCGCGTCCACCGAGGCAGAGACGGTTGCGATAGGTGGATGGGAGGGGCTGCTCGGCAGACATCACCCGCAGCCGGATCGATCCCTGCAGCTCATCTCCAGCGAAAGTGCTCAGGAGTTACTCGCGGATGCACAGACACTACTCGGGCGAGAGGCGACCAAGCTAGCGCGCCGAGGCGATATCACGCGGGAGGTGCTGACAGCCAAGTTGACAGCCATTCTGTCGGACATTGGCAACTGTTAGCGAACGTTAGCGGATACTACCTGTCGACTTTTCATCTTGCGCGGACTTCGCTGGACAGTGGCGGACGTCAGAACCGCGGTCTTCAAAACCGTTTGCGGGGCGCTGCTGAGGCGTCCTGGGTGCGTTCGATTCCCATCCATCCCCGCCACTTTTCGACCCGATGACAGCCAAGATGACCGCCACAGCAGCGGATGCTGGCACGCGTTGGCGATCGGGGATGGACGTCGAAGCGCTTAGCACGTTGTCACCTGGTTTTGAGCCCATACGAATCGCCGCGTAGACCAGTTGAGCCACACTGGCCTAGGACGAAGACCCCCCAAACGGAGAAGAACCATGCCAATCATCAAAGCGGGCACCCTCCGGACCGGAAACCTCAAAGGCGCCGAGCACGGGGCGACGATCTCATTGATCCTGGATCACAGCAGCCAGGCGAGGGACCCCGGCTCCACCGCCACCCATACGACGAAACCTGGGTAGTTCAGGAAGGAAACCTCACCTTCCAACTTGGAGACGAGCGCCACCAGGCCGGCCCGGGCGACATCGTCATTGCCCTCCTGGCGTGCTGCACAAGTTCACCAATGACGGTCCCGGGCCCTCAAACCTCGTTTGTATTCACGCCAACCCGACGATGGTGACGGAGTGGCTCGAATGACATGGCTGGCGGGGCACGCGTGTAGGCGCTCCGCTGCACACGAGCCCTTGCGGGCTCAGATCGCCCGTTCATCGAACTTTCTAGACCCCTGCGGACACTATTAGTTATGCCTTCCTTCTCCGAAGCCGCCGATCCTGAGCTTCTGACCATGGCGGGAGGTCAGCCGGAGGCGTTCGGGGAGCTCTTCAAGCGCCATTCGCGATCTGTCTATGCCTACTGCGCACGGCGGACTGGGAACCTCGATCTGGCTGAGGACCTCACCAGTGTCGTGTTCCTGGAGGCGTTCCGTCGTCGTCGCAAGGTAAAACTCTCCAACGCCAGCGCATTGCCGTGGCTGCTCGGGGTAGCCAACAATGTCGTCCGAAACGCGGCCCGTTCGGCCCGACGGTACAGATCGGCGCTCGATCGTATTCCGGCGTCCGCAAACGGGGCGAGCTCCGAAGAGGACGCGCTCGAGCGCTTCCGGGCACAGGAGGCGCTGGGCCGCGCACTTGAAGCGATCTCGACGCTCACCCGAGCAGAACAGGACGTCGTCCTCCTCGTCTTATGGAGCGACCTCACCTACGCCGACGCGGCGACGGCGCTCGGCATCCCGGTCGGCACCGTCCGCTCTCGCCTGGCCAGCGCGCGCGCCAAGTTCAACGGCTCGGCTCCTGCAACCAAGACAACCACCACCCCATTAATAGAGGAAGCACAATGAACGACCTCGAAGCCCCGCCCGTCCCCAACCTCAGCGACCTCCGACTCTCGACTCGGCAAGCACATCTCGTTCGAGAGATCACGGTTCATAACCGAGACTGGCGCAGAGGCGGCCTGACCATGGGCAGCGGTGCCTTTGTCGCGGCGATCGCGACCGTCGCGCTCGTGCTTGCCGGCCCGGGCACCGCCAACGCGTTCGCGGCCTGGACGCCGGCCCCGACAACGCCCGCACCCGGTCAGGTGTCGAGCGCCGAGGCGGCCTGCGAGAGAGCTGCCGCCCAACCGCCACCCGGCGCCCCGCCACGCGTTGGCGCCGGCGCGAGCCAGGTGTCGCTCGTCGACACCCGCGGACCCTTCACGCTTGTGCTGTTCGGGGCCAACACCCCGACGCAAGGGGCGCTCATGTGCGTCAGCGGCCCATCCATCAGTCCGAGCTCGCATATGAGCCAGTCAAACGGTAGCCTGCCAGCGCCGGGGCCAGGCCAGCTCACCCTGGACCGGCTCCAGGGCGAAACCGCAGACAATGGTCAGCCTTACACGATCGCCGAAGGGTCGATCGGTTCGGGCGTGACGGCTGCGACGTTGACGCTGACCGACGGCTCGAAGGTCGTCGCGACAACAGGCAACGGTCTATTCCTTGCCTGGTGGCCCGGTAGCGCAGTCGTTACGTCCGCGACCCTGACCACCTCCACTGGAGCGACCACTCAGTCGATCGTCTCCCCAACCCGTGACACGGGCAGTTCCGGCAACTAATCAGGTAACACAATGACGTAGCCGCGGGACCACAAGTCCCGCGGCTACCACGCTAATCGGTGCGATGGCTCCAGCGTCCTCGCGGTGCCGCGACCTAGGATCGAGATGTTTTTGCCCCATCGTTCGAGGGCGGCCAGCATGTCGTTGAGGCGGGGCGGCGCGCTGCTTCGAAGAACAGAACGATGAAGGGGGAGTGGGCCGGCACTACCTCAGTCCGGAGTCCGTGCACAAGCTTCGCGACCGGATTAACACCACTTCGCGCGACCATGACCGTGGCATATGGCACCGACTCGATCTCGCCCAGGCGTAGCGAGCTGGGTTGTTGGTCAGCTCGCGGGGCAACTTCCCATCTGTCGTCCCTCACGATTGGGCTGAAATTCGGTGAGGCCTTGCAGTTTCCCGGCGACGAGTGACAGCCAAGCCTGCGGACGTTAGCGGACGAGGGCGCACGATCGTGGAACTCCGCTGCTCACCTCTGAGCGGAGGCGGACGCCAGCGATGAACGCGGGGCACGCAGTAGGCTTGCGTCCGCCGTAGCCCACCACGTTCTTGATCTCAAATCATCCACCGATCGCGGCGGGATGGTTGAGACTAGGCGCGAGATGTCGCCCAAACTCTCGAAGTCACGCCCGAACCCGTATGACAGGATTCGCGGTTCTCTGAGGAAAGGCTTAGTCGGATCGCGCGTAAAGGAATTGGAGGCTTGGAAAGAAGCAACCATGGACTTCGCCGCCCAGGCTCTTGACGCCCGTGACCTGGCGATCGCGCGCCACTCTGTTCGTGTGGGAGAACTCGCTGCACGGCTGACGCAGCAATTCGATCTGGGACACCGAAATGTCGAACTTATGCGCATGGCAGGCATGCTGCACGATCTCGGCATGATCGGCATCCGAGACGACATCCTCAATAAGCCCGGACCACTAAGTGAGGACGAGTGGGGGATCATGCGGCGTCACCCCGACATCGGTGCCGACCTCGTCGCATGGCATCCGGCCTTGGCCGCCGTTCAAGCGCTTGTGCGACACCATCACGAGCGCTGGGATGGTAGCGGCTATCCAGCCGGGCTGAAAGGCGATGTCGTACCCATGGGCGCTCGCATAATGGCTGTGGCCGAGTCGTTCGACACGATCACCAACAACCGGATCTACCGCGCCAATCCCTTGACCGCCGTGGATGCGATACGAGATATCAGCGAGCACTCCGGCTCCTGGTACGACCCAGCAGTGGTAGACGCACTGCGCGCTCTCTACCGGTAGGCATGGCGATTCGCTACCACTAACACCGGCTGCAGCGCTCCCGGTTCCCGAGATCAGGTGAGGGATAGGCGCAGCGCTCGGGGCCTGATAACCCGGAGGTAGGTGATTCGAGTCCACCGCGGCCCACGCGGATACCGCCGGACACCCGGAGGACACGTCATCGTGGCGGTTCGGGACCGTGAGGCCCCAGGTGCAAATCCCGGGCCCCCGACCAAGTCCGGACCCCCGACTTTGGACACGCCGCGTTAAATGCCGCAGCGCATGTCGTAGTTCTGCTCAGCGTCGTCGAATGGGGGACTGTTGCCCGGGTAGAGGAAGACCCAGGTACTCGTTCCCGGCGACGGATGGGGTGCGCAAATTACCGGCAGTGATGGCGCCGCGACTGCGAGGACAACCAATGCGATTACCGCAAGACCGCCACCTGCGGCTGCGCCTAAGGTCCGCGGGGCCGACGGCTGGCGCAATAGTTCGGCAGCCAAAGCTGCCAGAAGCGCCAACGCGATCGGGATGCTGATGAAAGCGAGATACGCGTCGCCTTCGACCACGGCGCGGCTCGCTATACCGACGAGGAACCACCCGAACAGCGCGCCCCGAGGCGCGCCGGACCTCCAGATCCCGGCAATGCCCGCGATTCCCATGCTTACGCCCAGCCCGCCATACAGGATGGCGAGCCATCCCTCGCCCGCATGAATGCCCAGCCCGATTCCGATCGCGCTTGTAACAGCTATGAAGGTGCCGAAGCAAATGACAGCTAAGGCGGTTCGGTTCCATGGTCGCGACACATGCTTGGTCGGCAGCTTGGGCTGGGTCGGCCGTACGTGTGGCTCGCCTGACTCAGGCAGTGCCGCGTCATCCACGCCCGCAGATTACTCGGAGTCTCGGCGCCGGTCGCGATACTGGTCACATTGGTGAGTGGCGGGCGTGCGGCTGTCTCGCCAACGAAGCGTAGTGGTTCACCCCCACTCCCTTCGCTTTGAGACCGCCTTTTCCTTGGGGGCAGGTAGCACCACCCACTCCAGTTCAGCGGCGACCCTATCGGCGCCTATCTGGAGATGGAAGACGTTTTTGACGATGTCCTCGTGCGGCATTGCGCGCGCCCTCTATAAATTCGCGATTCGCTAGGGTCCGATTTTGCTGTCGATAACTACCTCTTAGCAGGAGCGATTCGTCTCCTCGCGAACAACGTCGGCAGGCCGACGACGCACGGGCCAAGACCGTGAGGCTTCCCGTTCGAAAACCGAATCTCGTCGAGTCCTGCGAACCTGAGCACCCTGTTGAAAGCGCAGGGCGAAGGTTGCGATCCCTGCTTGCGGCCCCTCAATCCCTGTTGATCGCGTAGCGCGTGGTGGAGGAGCGTTGCAATCCTGACGGTCTGTTCAGGGGATATCGGAGGCGGTGGACAGCACTTGCCACAGTGAACACGGCTTACAGTCCGCGCTGACCGCTTCGCCTCGCTCAACTGTCGAATCCCTGAGAAGCCGACTCAGGCTGCCGGTTCGCCGTCCTTAGCCGCACTCGCGCAACCTCGAGCCCGATCTGACCGTCTCGGCCGCAACTACGAAATAGCTTTACAGGTGGGTTTGTAACCGCCGGCCGTATCTAGTCACCGGCAGCAAGACCTGCTGCGGCCGTCTTGAACACTCGAAACGGTCGCAACGCCGGCTGCGAATTCAAGGAGTGGACCTGTGCAAGACAAAAGCGAAGACCTAAGCGCCCGCTGGAACAGCGTCGTGCGACGCCGCGCTTTCCTGAAAGGGATTGGCGTAGCCGGGGCGCTGATCCCAACCGGCGTCCTGGCCGCGAGTGTGAGGGCGGCCGGGCCCCACAGCGCGCCTGCCCGCGCCGCCGGCAGTCTTACCGCGGGGGACGCGGCAATCTTGCGATTCCTGACCGCGGTCGAGATCATCGAGACAGACCTCTGGCGGCAATACAACGAGATCGGTGGAGTGAATGGCGGAAATCCGTCGTATATGGCGGCGCTTTCGAACCTCGACGGCGACATGCCGCAGTACATCAGCGACAACACGGATGACGAGGAGAGCCACGCCGCGTTTCTCAACGCGTACCTGGCCTCGCGGGGCGCCGAGCAGGTCAACCTGGACGAGTTCAGAATTCTGCCAAGTACCAAGGCGACGGGGGCGCGCCAGGTCCGCCGGCTCACCAACCTGCAGAACCTGGTAGTCGACACCAGCTTCTACACCCGATACCGCTCTCCGGAGAACCCCGATCTGGGCGACTCCCCGGCGCAGGCCGTGAACATCGTGAACGAACCCGCCATTCCTCTGAACGACACTGAAACTCCGCCTGGAACCGCCCAGCCCGTGCCGCCGACGTCGAACGAGGCGCGCCGCATGCAGGCGATCGCCAATACCGCCGGGTTCCACTTCGGCTACATCGAGCAGGGGGGCGCAAGTCTCTACTCAACGCTGGCTCTCAAGGTCAGAGACCTGGAGGTGCTGCGGATCGTGATTAGCATCGGCGGGGTCGAGATAGACCACTTTGGGCTGTGGCACGACAAGATGGGCAACGCGGTTAGTCAGCCCTTGGCCGGCGTCGTCGACCCCAAGACCGGGGTCGCCTTTCCAGACCTCAATGCCAAAAACTCCGAGCTGTCCCAGACCAACCTGATCCTGCCGGAGCCAACCGATTTCCTCGCCGGGCTCCCCGAGGTATCGATCATCCGGCCGACACTGGATGAGAAGGCCGGTGCCGTGGCGACGATTAAGTCGTTCACTGCCGACCTCCTCTTCCAGGGCCAGACTCCCGAGTTCTTCAAAACGGTCATGGAGCTGGCCGAGGCGGCGGACGCGGCCCAGCGCGGGTTCTAGCACACAACAACGTGCACGAGCGGCGCCGCCTCGAGTGGCGCCGCTCGCGTATCGCGACACCCGCGCCCAACAGAATGGTTTGACGGCTTGATTCTCTCGCCGATAAGCCACCTGCGAGCTCGGATTTCGTCACCTGCCGGATCACAGCCGGATCACGCATTCCTGGAAACAGACGGTTCCGAGGGGTAACGTGGGGACACATGAACCACGCCGTCTGAGTTCACGCGGGCCTTAAGGGAGCCGGCAGGACACTTGAGGACACCCAATCAAGACGGTTCGGGACCGTGAG
>Ga0070698_100001596_pt1 | contig 25209 bp, 19 predicted proteins | sample KBSK1502metaG_FD_65477 | JGI IMG/M metagenome (GOLD analysis project Ga0070698, IMG submission 65477) | Corn, switchgrass and miscanthus rhizosphere microbial communities from Kellogg Biological Station, Michigan, USA - KBS K1-50-2 metaG | ecosystem: Host-associated > Plants > Roots >... | reverse complement strand
GGGATGCCAATGATTTTATGCGTCTGCAAACTCAGGCGCCAATCGGGATGGGCCAGGCAGTATTCGATCGCCAGCCGGGTATTCCGCCCGAGGTCGGGGCCATCCATCGGCTGCAGGAAAAAATGCCGGAAGTCGAGATGGCGATACCGTTCCGGCTCGGCGCCTTGCTGGGGAAAAACCAGCTTGAGCTCGTCACCCTGCTCGAGCACCAGCGGCGCCCCGGCCTTGGGGCTGACACAGGTCCAGTCCAGGCCGGGCGGCGCGGCCTGGGTGCCATTGGTTTCCACCGCGATCTCGAAGCCTTCCCGGTGCAGGGCATCGATGAGGGCCGGATCGAGCTGGAGCAGAGGCTCGCCCCCGGTGCACACCACGAAGCGGCGATCGCGCGATGGCTGCCACTGCGCGGCTACCGCCCGGGCCAATGACTCCGGGTCCGGAAACTTTCCGCCGCCGGGCCCATCGGTACCCACGAATTCAGTATCGCAGAACTGGCACACGGCCTCGTGCCGGTCCGCCTCCCGTCCGGTCCACAGGTTGCAGCCCGCGAACCGGCAGAACACCGCCGCCCGGCCGGCCTGGGCGCCTTCGCCCTGGAGGGTATAAAAGATCTCTTTGACGGCATACATGCGGAAAACATAACAACAAGGACTGAGGACTGAGGACTAAGGACTCAGAGATTCACCCTTCTGCCTGGACCTCCGATATCTCGAAACGCAAAGTCCTCAGTCCTCAGTCCTCAGTCCTCAGTCCTCAGTCCCTTCCAGCTGGATCCTGAATCCCAAGAGATGCAAAACCTTTCTCGCGCAGCTGACACGCATCGCATCGCCCGCAGGCCCGGCCTCCGGGCGACGGATCGTAGCAGCTCACGGTGAGGGCGTAGTCCACCCCCAGGGCCAGGCCCCGGGCGATGATCTCCCGCTTGCTGAGCTGGATGAGCGGCGTGTGGATCCGGAACCCGCTGCCCTCGACGCCCGCCCGGGTCCCCAGGTTGGCGACCCGCTCGAACGCCGCGATGAACTCGGGACGGCAGTCAGGATAGCCGCTGTAGTCCAGGGCGTTCACCCCGATGAAAATGTCCCGGGCGCCGAGCACCTCGGCCCAGCCCAGTGCATAAGAGAGGAAGATCGTGTTGCGGGCCGGGACATAGGTGACGGGGATGTCGCTGCCCAGGTCCGCCGGGTCCCGATCTTTGGGAACCGGAATGTCCGCGGTGAGTGCCGATCCACCAAAGGCCCGGAGATCGACGGTGGTGACTACGTGCCGTGCCGCGCCCAGCGACTGCGCCACCCGGCGCGCGGCCTCCAGCTCCACGGCGTGGCGCTGGCCGTAGGCGAAACTGAGGGCATAGACCTCGAATCCCTGTTCCCGCGCGATGGCCATCGTGGTGGCGGAGTCGAGACCGCCGCTCAGGAGCACCACGGCCTTCCTGGAGTCAGCCATTGCTCAGATGGTGAGCCCGGGGACCCGAACGCTTGAAAGCAGCGCCAGGACCAGGATCAGGGCGGCGAACAGCTGAAGAGCGGCCCAGTCTCCGTGCGCGTCGGTCTTCCGAAAACAGTGAAAAGCAAGGAGAACGCCGATCGGAAGCAGCACCCCCTCACGAAAGACGAACCAGCATCCCACCACGAGACCCAGCAGGCCGATCCGCTGCCATTGGCTCAGCGATCGAATTCCGCGGGCTCCATCGAGCTGCCACACCGGAATCAGGTTGAAGAGATTGATCACCGCGGTGACATGAGCCAGGGCCCCCCAATAGCTCTCATGGGTAACTTGAAATGCCAGCCAGCAGACGATCGCCGCTCCACAACCCCAGAGGGGTCCCGCCAATCCCACCCGTGCATCCTGGGCCGGAGTTGGGGGATAGGACTTCATGCGAATCAAGGCGCCGAATCCGGGAATGAACATCGGGGCGCTGGCGTGAATGCCGTAGTGCCGGAGGGCGAACACGTGTCCCATCTCGTGGATGTAGATGGTGAGAACAAAGCCGAGCGCGAATTTCCAGCCCCATATGCTCCAGTACACTCCAAAGAACGCCAGCATGGAAAAAAAGGTCGACAGCTTCGTCAGGCCCAGGAGCAGGAACTTGAGTTTGCTCAGCGCCAACAGGATCGCCGCACCGATGCTGGCCCACCAGCCTCGTTGACTGCTGGGACTTCTGGCGATTGCGGCCGGCGCCGGGGCGGTGCGAAGTCTTCGGTCCAGGTCTTCTACCCGATTCTTGATCGTGACCGCCTGGGGAGCGTCCCGGGGCAGCAGCGTCAGGGCGGTTTGCCACCGCTCCAGCGCCCGTGGCAAGTCACCGGCGGTATCCGCCGCGCTGGCTTCCTGGGCCAACGACTGGAGCTGCTCCGCGTGTACCAGGGCGTGGCACCCGGGGCAACGCAACAGGTTCGGGGCCAGCTCGGTCCCGCAGTTCCGGCAGCGACCGGGCTGATCGCGGACGAAGGTATTCATGCCGGGATTGGCCCGGCTCCCACTTTGAACGGGCCACTCACGGTGAGCGGCGCTCCGGCCGTGAGCTTCCAGGCCTGGAGGAATGCAATACCATAGATGAACAGGCTTATGATGCCTCCAGCCCCACTCGTGATATCCCGTATCGGCCAGACGAGAATGGTGTAGATCAACCTTCCGGACCCGGGGCCGAGGCCCCCCAAAGACTGGGTAGCCTCGATCAAGAATGGGGCGAACGAAAGGCAGATTCCGAGGTAGGTCAGTACAACGGCGAGAATCTGGTAGCGCAGGCCCCCCCGGTTTCCAGCGCCGATGTGTATTCCCCTTCCAACGAGATATCCCAGCAGGATCGCAATGATTCCGATCTGCAGGTTGAACAGCCTTGCAACCAGGTACCAGACGATTGCGCCCGCCAGCATACCCCCGACCCCAAACAGCAGAGCCTGAGCGAATCGTTGGGATTTCCCGGCCGCCTCAGCGGACTCGATGGCTTCCCTGCAATTTCCGCAGACGACCGCCCGCCCGATGGTCCAGTACTGGTCAGTCAGGGTCCGCTTGCAGCCGGCGCAGGTAGGCGCGACCGCGCCGCTCGGTGGCGGGGTCGAAAAGTCGAGGGGTTCTCCACCTGCGGGAGTGGTCATTGTTCTCCAGGGTCGGTCAGGATCCCAGCGCCCGGGCCAACGCCTGGCGCAAGGTGGGGCATTGAAAGCTGAACCCGGTTTCCACCAGCCTTTGCGGGACGACCCGGGCGCTTCCCAGCAGCACTTCATCCACCATCTCGCTGCCGTAGCGGATATGGAGCGCGAACCTGGGAACTGTGAATATGGCGGGGCGGTGCAGTTCCTGGCCGAGGAGCCGGGTGAACTCGCTGTTCCGCACCGGCTCCGGTGCCACCAGGTTGACCGGGCCGGTGAGCTCCTGGTTTGTGATGATGTGTTGCATCGCTGCCAACACATCGTCCAGCGCCACCCAGCTCATCCACTGGGTGCCGAGGCCGAGTTTCCCTCCCACGCCGAGCCTGAAAGGAGGCAGCATTTTCGCCAGCGCGCCCCCATCGGCGCCCAGGACCATGCCGAGCCGCGGGTGGACGACCCGGATCCCAGCGTCGCGCGCGGGCTGGGCAGCGGCTTCCCAGGCTTGAGCGGTTTCGGCGAGAAACCCGGTGCCGGGCGGACTGGCTTCGGTAAGGATTTCGTCTCCGCGGTCGCCATAGATGCCGACCGCGGAGACGGAGATCAGGAGTCGGGGTTTTGACGAGAGGCCGGAGAGCGCCGTTGCGAGCAGTCCGGTACCCCGCACCCGGCTCTCCCGGATTTGCCGCTTCGCGCCATGGGTCCACCGGGTGGCGATGTTCTGTCCCGCGAGGTGGATGACCACGTCGATCCCGGCCAGCTTCTCGCGCTGGATAGTGCCGGCATCGGGGTCCCAGCCGATCTCTCCGCCACCGGGCCGGTGGCGGACCAGGGCCAAAACTTCATCGCCCCCCTTGCGGAGGGCGATGGCGAGGTGGGAGCCGAGGAACCCGCTGCCGCCCGAGATCGCGATGCGCATTCATCAAGTTAACAGCAGGCGGCAGGACGGCAGGACGGCAAGACATCGCGAGTTTGCCGCCCTGCCGTCTGACCGACCTGCCGTCTGTGGTTAGCTGACAGTAAAATCCATGATCATCCCGTGCAGGAAGTGCGGCTTGCCATCCTTAGCGTCGGGAACGAAACAGACCAGACCGTAGGTTCCCGGCGTGAAGTTGTTGGTGACGAAGGCATGCTGCCCCGGGGCCATGCCGGCGATGCCGTTGATGACTTCGCCCACCATCGGGCCTTGCATGGTGTTGGTCCAGTTGACAAAATCCTGCATGGTCTTTCCCGCCGGTAGCCGGACCAGGACCATCTCATGCACTTGGGGTCCGGCGTTGTTGATCCGGATGATGTGGCGCCCCGAGGTGATGGCGGGTGCCGCGTCGAAGCCGTAATCCTTGAGGGTCATGGTCACGTCGGCTTCCGGCTCCGCCGCGACCGGGCCGGTGGCTGGCACCACGGTGATCGGCCGACTCATCCCTTTCATGACATGGGGCTTACCGTCCGGGCTGGGGATGAAGCACATCATGGCGTAGTTTCCCGGCTCCAGGTTCAGAGTCGCGCGGACGCTGTCTCCCGGCGCTGCAGCATTGGGTCCGCCCACCGGGACCACCCAGGCCGGGTTCGCATCTGGCGGCAGGGCCATCATGTCCTGCATGGTTTTAGCGCTATCCAGCCGGAACATGGAGATCTGGTGCGCCTCGGCTCCGTGGTTCACCAAGCGGAAGACGGTGGGGCCGGAATGGATCGTGTCGGGGCCGGCAAAGGCGTAGTCCGTCGCCGTCACCACGACGAGCGCGGGCTCAACGGCCGGGGCGGCGGCGGCGTCGGCCTTCTTGTCGCCTTGGGAACAACCGGCGAGAACGAAGGCGGTGGCAACAGCGGCTGCAGCTACACGGGGGTACATCGGTACTCCTTGATGAGGGGGGCGGGGGCAGTAAACTGCATCACCCAGCCCCGCACCGCCAGTGGGTTTTCCCGAGCTTCCATACCTCTTTCCGAGCCTGCGACATGACCTCCAGACGACGGTTCCTCCCGGCTTTGCTCCTGTTTGCCGGTCTCCCGGCACTCCATGCACAGGTGGCCGACAGCTCGCCCTTCCGGGCCTTGGACCTGCCGGCCGCCAACGCATACCGCACCGGCTCCGGACGCCCCGGTCCCCAGTACTGGCAGCAACGGGCCGACTACCGGATCTCGGCGGCCCTGGATCCGGAGAAGAACGAGCTGCGGGGCCGGGAAACCATCCACTACAGCAACAACTCCCCCACGGCGCTGCCCTATCTCTGGCTCTTTGTGGAGCAGAACATGTGTGCCCCGGGGAGCGTGACCAACCAGCTGGACCAGCCACCGCTGGTCTTCCTGGGAGCCACCTTCGACTTCTCCTGTGAGGGCTTCGCGGGCGGGGTCACTCTGGAGCAGGTGCGAGTGGGAGGCAAGGACGTCACCCCGGTGATGGAAGGGACGACCATGCGGCTGGATCTCGACCAGCCGCTCGCCGCCGGCTCCGCCGTGGATATCGAGATCGCCTGGCGGTTCTTGGTGCCGCCGTACGGCGGCGGCCGGATGGGCCACGATGGCACGCTCTACGAGCTGGGCCAATGGTATCCCCGCATGGTGGTATATGACGACGTGCGGGGCTGGAATCACGAGCCCTACATCGGAGCGGGGGAGTTCTACCTGGAGTACGGCAGTTTCGATGTCGAGATCACGGTTCCCCATGCATACGTAGTCGCGGCGACCGGACGGCTGCAGAACCCGGAACAGACCCTCAATGCCGCCGAGCGGAGCCGGTTGGAGGCTGCCGCGCATTCCGACACAGCGATCGCCATCATCGCCGCCGCCGAAGCGGGTGACGTGGCCAAGACTCGCCCGCTCACCCGGCAAGCGCTCATCACCTGGCATTTCACCGCCGACAGTGTGCGTGACTTTGCCTTCGCGGCGGCGCCCAACTTCCGCTGGGACGCCAGCAGCTACCATACCACCCTCATCCACACGTTCTACCGTCCCTCGGCCGCGCTGTGGACCGAGGCCAATCACATGGTGCGCGAGGGGCTCAAGTATTACAGCGAGCAGTGGTATCCCTATCCCTGGCCCAACATGAGCAGCATCGAAGGGCCGATCGAGGGGATGGAATACCCGATGATGACTTTCGATCCCGCCGGCCCGGCCCGGATCGATCTCCAGTGGGTGCTGGCCCACGAGCTGGGCCACCAGTGGACGCCGATGATCGTGGGTTCCAACGAGCGGCTCTATCCCTGGATGGACGAGGGCTTCAACACGTTCATCGACCTGGCCAACGCGGCGAATTACTTCAAGGGGACGCCTTACGGCGACTCCATCGAGGTCCACCCGCTGCACCTGTACAAGGACCACGCGATCCCGGGGCAGGAACAGCCGCTGATAAATAATCCGACCGAAGTGCGCGACCTGTTCTGGGGCGGGTATCAGAAGCCCGCGTTGATGATGCAGTTGCTGCGCTATGAAGTGCTGGGCAAGGAACGGTTCGATCCGGCTTTCCGGGAGTATCTCAGGACCTGGGCCTTCAAGCATCCCACGCCGGCCGATTTTTTCCGGGTCATGCGGGACCAGTCCGGGATGGAGCTGGACTGGTTCTGGCGCGGCTGGGTGATGACCACGGCCCGGCTGGACCAGTCGGTGGATTCGGTGCGCGTTGCCGGGGGGCGGAGCAGTATTCACCTGTCCAATCGGGGGACCATGGTGATGCCGGCCGAGGTCAAACTCACTTTCAATGATGGAAGAACGGAAACCGTGCGGCTGCCGATGGAGATGTGGAACCTGGGGTCGCGGTTTACCTATCGAGTTGACGGTAGAGTTCGGAGGGTGGAGGTGGACCCGCGGAGGGCGCTGCCGGACGTGGGGCGGAGCAACAATGTGTGGCCGCGTTCGAGATGAGCCCGCCGGCGACCAGCAGGGCTGACGTTTTCAACACGTAGGCACGTAGGGCACGTAGAAAAACATGGTCCGCTGAGTCACCCAGAGGACCGTTCGAACGATTCTGACAAAGTCATGCCCGGAGCGTTGACGGCTCTACGTACGCCATCATGTAGTCTCGCTACGTTGAAATTGATCAAGAGGCCTGAGGAGAGATTCGTAAGGCGCAACTGACTCAATAATTGCGCTTTATGAACATCAAGGATTGTGTCAACTGACTTGATCTCGACGATGAGGCACTCGGCGACAAGGAGATCGATGCGGTATCGCCTTCCTAACCAGTGACCTTTGTAGTTGACGGGAAGGCTGACTTGACGCTGGTAGGGAATTCCTTGACTGCCTAACTCAGAAGCCAGACAATCTTCGTAGATACTCTCAAGCAACCCTGGTCCCAAATGCCGGTGAACTTCGATTGCGGCTCCGATGGTGGCGTAGCCGAGCTGGTTCAGCTCCCGAGAGATGGGCACTTCATAGAGTAATCACATGGTATCAACGGCAAGTAACCAAAAAGCGGCATCCCAGTATCATTCTTTTGCAGTTCTACCGTGACCTACGTGTCTTACGTGCCTACGTGTTGGAAACGGTGGTGACCGGAGGAACCCCTCGGTCATCAGCAACCCCCGGCTCCTCCAGTCTTCCCAGCCGCCGGATCTCCGGCCATACCCGCGCGATCACGGCCACCGACACGATCGTCCCCACACCGCCGACCACGACCGACCCCACCGGACCGATAGCCGACGCGAGCACGCCCGACTCGAACCCACCCAGCTCGTTGGATGTCCCGATGAAGAGGCTGTTGATCGCCGCGACCCGTCCTCGGAGCTGATCCGGGGTGCGGACCTGGACCAGCGTGGACCGAATGATCACGCTGATCCCGTCCAGCGCGCCCAGCAGCACCAGCATGGTGAGCGAAAGCGGAAAGCTCCTGGAGAGCCCGAACACGATCGTGGCCGCTCCGAATCCGGCGACCGCGAGCAGCAGTGCGCGACCGGCGTGGCGGAACGGCCGATGGGCCAGGACCAGCGCGACCAGCACGGCCCCGGCCGACGGTCCCGCCAGCAGCCAGCCCAGCCCGGTGGGCCCGACGTGCAGGATGTCCTTGGCGAAGATGGGCAGCAGGGTCACCGCGCCGCCCAGCAACACCGCGAAGAGGTCCAGGGTGATCGCGGCCAGCAGCACCGGGGTCCGCCGGAGGAACTTCACTCCGCCGAGCAGACCCTCGAGCGAAGCAGACGCCGGAGCGCCCGAGCTGACCAGCGGATGAATGCCGAGCAGCAGCACCAGGAACGCCAGCGCGGTCACCGCCGCGGACAGGTACACCGGCCAGGCCCGATGGGTGAGCCCGATCAGCAACCCGCCCAGCGCGGGACCGATCACCGACGCGATCTGCCAGCCCGCGCTGTTCCAGGTGACGGCATTGGCGAACTGGCTGGGCTCCACCACCTGGGGCAGCAGCGAGCCCTTGGCCGCGCCCTGGAAGGTGCGGGCGATGCCGCCGCAGAAAAGCAGGACGTAGAGAACCACGATGGGGCCATGACTCAGCGACACAGCCGCGAGGCCGATCGACGAAAAGGCAAAGAGCAGCTGCGACCACATCAGTACCCGCTTGCGGGAATAGCGGTCGGCTACGTGGCCGGCCGGCAATGCCAGGACGATGAGTGGCAGCACCTCCACCAATCCCACCATGCCCAGCGCAAGGGCGGAGCCGGTGCGCTCGTACAGTTCCCATCCCACCGCTACCGCCTGCATCTGCATGCCGGCGGTGGAGATGAGATTGCCGCTCAGGTATTTCGGGAAGTTGGACTGGCGGAAGCTGGAGTACGCGTCGTGCAAGCTTAGTTCCGAGCCCGCATTTCGACTGCAGCAAGTTCGGCACCGGCGCCGAAGAATACGAAGACGGCAATCAGCACGAGCATGGTCTCGCCCTCGTGCTGGAAGGCATACACGGCAGCAACGATGGCCAGGCATTGGCCGATGCGCGCGGCGATGCGGGTCGCGGGCAGCAGGCCGAAGCGCATGGCGAGCAGGGACCGCAGCACCCGTCCGCCGTCCATGGGGAATGCCGGGATCAGGTTGAAGAGCAGCAGGAAGACGTTCACCTGCATGAGCGCCGTGGTGAGACTGCTCCCGTCCAGCTCGGCGCTGAGCAGGGTGGGATGAATGCCCCAGGCGCTCAAGTACCCGTAGAGCACGGCAGCGATGCCGAGGGTCACCGCGGGTCCGGCCAGCGCGATCAGGAATTCCTGGCGCGGCTCGCTCGGCATCCGTTCCAGCCGGGCGACGCCGCCGATCGGCAGCAGGATCACGTCGGGCGTCCGAACCCCGAAGCGGCGGGCCATGAAGATGTGCCCAAACTCATGCAGCAGAACGCACAGAAAGACTCCAAGGACAAGAGCCAGGGTCTCTGCGGCCGCGGGGGTCCCGCCTTCGTGATAGGCCTGCAGTCCGAGGTACCCCAGCAGCAACGGGAAGGTGATATGCACCTTCACGTCGGTGCCGGCAATTCTGATGATTCGATAGCTCCAGCGCATGCGCAAATCTAACAGCAGGACTAAGGACCAAGGACTAAGGACTAAGGACTTTGCGTTTCCGGGTCTTGCCGGCCTGTATAGAGAGAAGAATCTCTGAGTCCTTAGTCCCGAGTCCTTAGTCCTTCCTCAGTGTCCTTACTGCTGCGACCAACATGATTTAGATTCTCTGCGTCCTCAGTATGGAGCAGTCCATTACCACCACGATCCCGTCCACCACTCCCCCCGCACCGCCGAGCGGCACGCCGGCGGGCACCGGCGCGCCCGCGTGGAGTGGCAAGGATTCCGAGAAGCTGTACAACATGAACGGCTGGGGCCTGGGTTTCTTCCGGGTGAACCCGGAGGGCCACGTTGGCGTCCATCCCGACGGCAACCCCAAGCGAGGACTGGATCTCTACCAGCTGGTCACCGACTTGAACGCCCAGGGCGTCGGTCTCCCCCTGCTGCTTCGCTTCTCCGATATCCTGCGGGCCCGGATCGAAAACCTGGCGGAAGCGTTTGAGCACGCCATCAAGGAATTCGGCTACCAGTCCCGGTATACCACGGTCTATCCGATCAAGGTCAACCAGCAGCGCCACGTGGTGCAGGAGATCGTGGAGTTCGGCGAGCCGCATGGCGTGGGCCTCGAGTGCGGCAGCAAGGGCGAGCTGCAGGCCATCCTGGGACTCTCCGAGAGCACCAATCACCTGATCGTCTGCAACGGGTACAAGGACGAGGAGTTCATGCGGCTGGCCCTGATGGGCCAGAAGGTGGGTCACACCGTGATGATCGTCCTGGAGCAGCTGAATGAGCTCGAGGTTCTGCTCAAAGCGGCGGAGGCAATGGACGTCGTGCCTACAGTCGGGGTCCGGATCAAGCTGGCCACCGAAGGCGCCGGGCGCTGGGCCAAGAGCGGCGGCGAGAAATCCAAGTTCGGGTTGTCCCCGGTCGAGCTGATGAAGCTGCTGGACCGGCTGGACGAGCTGGGCAAGAAGGACATTCTGAAGCTGGTGCACTTCCATCTGGGCAGCCAGATCACCGATATCCGCTACATCAAGGCGGGGCTGGAAGAGATCGGGCGCTATTACTCCGAGCTGCACCGCATGGGATTTCCCGTCAGCCATGTCGACGTCGGCGGCGGACTCGGCGTGGACTACGACGGGTCCCGCTCCACCCGGCCGGCCAGCGTGAACTACACCATGCGGGAATACGCCAACGACGTGGTGTACGTCATCGGCACGGCGTGCCAGACCGCCGGGCTCCCAATGCCGCACTTGATCTCCGAGTCGGGCCGGGCCATAACGGCCCACCACTCGCTGCTGCTCATCAACGTGATCGACGTGGAATCCCAGACCGAGCCGGTGCCGCCGGTGCTCGGCAAGAAAGCCCATCCGCTGCTCAAGGAAATGGCGGAAAACCTGGAGAGCATGGCGCTGGACCGGGCCCAGGAAGTGGCTCACGATGCCGTGTTCGCCAAGGAGCGGGCCCAGGAACTGTTTGCCAGCGGGGTGCTGAGCCTGCCGGAGCGGGCCCAGGTAGAGCAGTTCTACCTCGCGACCCTGAACGGCCTGGCCCGGCTGATCGGCGACGACAAGGCCTCGTTCCCCGAAATCATGGCGGACATCGAGGCCACTCTGGTGGATCGCTACTTCTGCAATTTTTCCCTGTTCCAGTCCCTGCCCGACAACTGGGCTATCGACCAGCTGTTCCCCATCATGCCGATCCATCGGCTGCTGGAGCAGCCGGTCCGGCGGGGCACTCTCCAGGACGTCACCTGCGATTCCGACGGCAAAATCGATCGCTTTGCCGGCGGCCGCAAAGGCAAGCCGTCACTCGAGCTGCATCCCTATGACGAGACGCAGCCGTATATCCTGGGCATCTTCCTGACCGGCGCTTACCAGGAGATCCTGGGCGACCTGCACAACCTGTTCGGCGATACCAATGCCGTGCACGTCCGGTTGACCGAGTCCGGCTACGAGATTACCGACCTGGTCCATGGCGACACCGTCACCGAAGTCCTGAATTACGTCCAGTTCCAGTCCCAGGACCTGCTCGCCACCTTCCGCCGCAAGGTGACCAGCGCGCAGGGGTTGACCCGCCAGGAAGCCAACACCTTCATCGCGGATTATGTGGCGGGGCTGGAGGGCTACACGTACCTCGAGGGCGACGCTCCTTAGTCCTTAGTCTCTGAGCGCTCGATCAGCTCCAGGCGGTTCCTCCCGGTAGTGGAAGTCTCCAGCACCAGGCCGATTTGCGGACAGTAGTACTTGTGCTCCCGGCCCCCTCGCTCCAATCCGCTCCAATCTTCGGTCTTGATACAATCGGTGAGGCTGCCGTAGCCCACTGCCACGTTCTGGCCGGTTGCCAGCACCTTGCCCCAATCCTCGGCGATTCCCTTGCGGTACTCCTGGCGATAACTCTGGCCGACATGCCTGGCCGGGTCGGCCCACATGATGATTCCGGGCAGCGCGCCGTCCTCTCCCCATTTCCAGCTGCCTTCGGTCCCGACCACCCGGCCGTCCTCCAGTTCCCTGGAGTCCTCGCCCAGGTACCAGATATTGCCGGCACTGTCCTGGGCGAACCAATCCTCGGTGTCTTCCTTGAGCGCTCCGTTGGAGTACACCCGGTCGCGCACCGCGGTCGCAGGCACGCCGTGCACCAGCCGGGTTTGAACCAGCACCTCTACCACGACGGTCTCGCGCTGACTGGTGGAGCGGAACGTGGTTCCGGGAACCAGGGGGAAGAAGGGATTGGTGACCCGGTTCGACCACCGGGTGGGCAGCTCGGGATGATACTGGGCCGCGCAGGATTCGCTGGCGAGGAGTCCGAGGCCGACCAGGCAAGCCCTGCGAACCAGTGCCCGGCTCATGGTTTCAGGGGCAGGAGATACTGCCGGTTGACGCTGGTCGCGCGGCCGGCCGTGATCCGGTCGTGGTCCTTGAGGAAAATCCTCCGGCCCTGGATCTCGATTTCCACCCGGGGAGCGCGGTTCGGAATCGCGATCTCGAAGGTTGCGGAAGTCGGCTGGTTGTTGATGACCAGCCGGTTGAGGTCGGAGGTATACGTTGCGGCGCCGCCCGGCGCCCGGACCACGATGTCGCTGTCTTCGGTGAGCGTGATCCGGGCCTGGCCGCTATCCGAGACATGGGCAAAGCGAATCGTGAAATCGTCGCCCGGCGTCACCGCGACCCCGGCTGCCGCATCGGCGGGAGCGGCGGGTGTTACCTGGTTGGCAGGAGTCGGTGGATTGCCGGTCCCGGTGATCGCGTCCACCACCGCGTCCACCCAGCGCGGCACCGGCGATCCGGGAAAGGCGTAGGCTACTCCGCCCAGGCCCGCTACCAGCAAGATGCCGGCCGCCCAACGACCCCAGCCGGGCCTTCGCCCCCGAGCCCGCACGACGATGACCTCGGCCGAAACCGGCGGCATGGGGTGATCCAGGTGGCGCAACAGGGCGTTGATGTCGTCCTGCTCGTGGGATTCATCGCTCGGCATTGACGCTTTCCTCGTAGGCTTGGCGGAAGGTCCGCTGGGCGCGGGCCAGCAGGGTTCCGACGCTCGCTTCGTTCAACTCCAGGGCTCCGGCGATTTCCCGGTAGCTGTATCCCTCCGCCCGGAGCAGCAGCATGCGCCGCTCCCGCTCCGGCATCTGGTCGATCGCGGCCCGGACCTGCCGCCGGGATTCTTCCGCCAGGGTCGCGTCCATGGGTGAGATGGACGGATCGCCCTGCACCTGTTCGCCTCGCGCACCGGTCAGCAATCGCATCCGGCGGCTCCGGCTCGACTGGTCATTGCGGAAGAGGTTCATCGCCACGGTGATCACCCAGGCCGCAGTATCGTCGGGCAGCGATCCCCGGTGGTACAGCCGGACGAAGGTCTCCTGGGCCAGGTCGGCCGCCTGCTCCGGGTCACCAGTCAGGCGATCCAGGTAGCGGTAGAGCCGGCGATAGTGGTGCTCGAACTGTTCCACGAACTGGTCGTGGAAGGGTGTTGTCTCAGGCAGGGCTCGCCCCTTTGTGACAGGGAGCAAATGAGGGAGTCGTTTGTGACAGCGGAGTTCACGAGAACTGCAACTTCCAACGCAGAGCCGCACGGATCGCAAAGACAACGCAGATAGGGGAACCTGACAACCATCAGCGGTCTATCTAAGTCTCTGCGAACACTCTGCGTGCCCACCGTCTCTGCGTTGGATGTTCCCAGCGTCCTCGGGCGGCTTCTTCCGTCAGAACTCCCAATCAATCCCGACTACCAGCGGTGAAAAAGGCCGCATCTCGATCGCGACTGGCTTCCCGCTGGCGTTTCGGGCGTAGGTGAGGATGTTCTTTCGATTCAGCAGGTTGGTCATGGTGGCGAAGAGGGCGACGGTCGCGCGGTGGCTGCCCCGGCCGAAATGCCACTGCTGGCGGGCGCCGAGGTCGAGCCGGAAGTAGCCGGGAAGGGGAGTGCCTCCCAGGGTCTCGCCGCCATAGTAAGGGCTGCCTCCGAACTCGCATCCCTGATCTCTCAGGTTACAGGATTCCCACTCGAAACCGTTGGCGATGATCGTAGTGCGGCGTCCCAGCGCCCCGGTCGCGCTCAGCTTGATGGAGGTCGACGGAGCGGGAAACACCACTACGCCGGCCTCCAGCAGGTGGGTCGCCCCGTGACTCGGAGTGTAGGAGCCGGCGCCCTGCCGGAACCGGACCCGCTGCAATGCATAGCTGCCGACCACGCCCACCCGCGTCGAGGAATACGCCGCGGTGATCGACAGTCCGGTAGCCGCCGCCGAGCCGCTGGTGAAGTTTCCCAGCGTGAATGGCTCGCCATCCGTCGGTGCCGCCAGCAGCAACCCATCCGAGTTTCGCTGGTAGGCCTGGAATCCCAATCGCACGCCGTCCCGGGGCTGATAGTCCGCGGCGATCACGCCCACGTCGCTCCGGGCAATGGGCACGCCGTACCAGCCGGCGCCGAGGGAGAGATCGGCCGGGAAGATGTAACCCACGACCGACTCGCTGTTCCGCAGCGACTGGGAGTATTGGTGCCGGCGGGAGTAGCTGGCGCTCAAGGTGAGATTCTCAGCAGGGCTCCATCCGAGCCGCGCATGGGGTCCCAGCCGCACCGCGGCGCCGGCCGAGGTCAGCCCGGTTCCGACCCCAAGCTCCAGGTTGCGGGACAACTTCCTGGTCTGGTCGAGGAACAGCGTGGCGACGAAGGTGCGCGTCGCGCGGCGGGCCCGTGGTGCATTGGCGGAATCCGGTTCGATATCAAATCCGGCGTGGCTTCGTTCCAGCCGGATCCCCAGGGACGTGAACGCGGTGGGCGAGCGCCGGTCCACCTGCGCCAGAAATCCCAGGTCCTGGCGGGCGGACGTCATCGAGATCGGTCCGCCCTGGGAGAGCCAGCCCGCCTCCGCGTCGCTCTCTGCATCCCATCCAGTCAACCGCAGGGCGTAGCGAGAGAACCGGCGTTGCCATTCCAGGCCGAGCGATCGGCTGTCCCATTCGAACTGGTTACGCCCCGGTGCCGGTTGGGACTGGCCGGAGCCGCGAGCCGCGGCGTCACTCTGGTTCTGGTTGCCGTAACCCAGCAGCCGGAGTTGGCCGCCGATTGCCGGCATCTCGAGCTTCGCGAGCCAGTCTCCACTGCTGCCGCCCAGGTACGACGACTCGGTCTTTCTCGGAATCAGGTTGGTCGGCCCCGAACGGAGGCTTACCAGGTAACCGATGCCGTGGCCCAGTGGCCCATCCAGGGTGACCCGGGCCTGGGTGTTGCTGAGACTCCCCTGGGTCCGGAGCCGATAGCCCGGAGTGAGCGTCGCCGCCGAGATGATTCCCGAAAGGGCTTCGGGGCCGGCCGGCGACGGCCTGGTAGATATCAGCTGGAGCCGTGACAACGCATCGGGATTCCAGGCGCTGAAGACGCCGGACGAGTGGTAGGGATTGAAAACCGGAATTCCGTCCAGCAGGTAGCCGGTCTGGTCGGAGGTTCCACCCTGGATGTGAACCCCGTCCGGCGATTCGGGATCCATTACCACTTCGCCGCCGCTCAATGCGCTGAAGCCGTCGGATTCGGCCAGCAGCGGATCGTTCCGGACCGCGCCGATAGAGACTTCGCGGTCAGCGTACGAGGAGCTGTCGCTCTCCACCCCGCGGAGAGCAATCAGGCCGCGCACTTCCAGGTTGGGAAGCAGGACCGGCTGGCGAATCAGGGAGACGTTGATTTCGAGCTCACCGGAAGCTGGCACCAGGGCATGCAGGGTTCGCGGTGCGTGCCCGATGAAGCGAACCAGGACGTGCTGGGGCCCGGCGGGAACTTCGGGGAAGATGTAGCGGCCGTCGGCGTCGGTTGCGGTGGTGCGATTGATGTCGGTCAACTCGACGATCGCGTTGGCGAGAGGTTGATTCGCCTCAGCGCTCCGCACCGTCCCGGTCACGGTGGCCCCGGAAGCCTGGACTGCGAGCAGGAGAGTCAGCCCGGCGATCATTGATGCAAGATGTGGAGATGCCCGGATGGGGGAAAGTGAGGCGGAGGCGCATCACCGCTGCAGGGCCTGAATTCGCTCCTTTGCCTGGGTTACCAGAGGCTGCAGGTCGGCATCGGCATCCCGCCACAGCTCGACAAACCGTTGATAGGCCTTGATCGCCTCCGCCTTCTTGCCTTGCCGCTCGAAGACCTCGGCTTTCTTCAGGAGGGATGGTGCCAGGAGGGGGGCGTCGAACATCGAAACATTGTCGAAGCTGCTGTACCAGCGAATGGCTTCATCATACTGGCCGGCCCGGGCCAGCAACTCGGCGAGCCGGAATCGCTCCCGGGCACCGCTGAAAAACGGCGATGAGCCCGCGATCAGATAGTTGGGCGCCACCCGGGGCTTGTTCAGCAGCCGAAGTGCGTCATCCCAACGCTGCTGCCGATAGGCGACCTCCGCCCGGATGCCGTCGGATAAAATCCCTTCTGCGGCCTGGGCCTTCGCCGATCCCGGAAGCGACGGCAATACGGATGCAGCCCGATTCGCCCGGGCGGTGTCACCGGCGAGGGCACCGTAGAGACCGTCGAGGTAAGTCTTGATCTGCTGGTATCCGCCGGAGTGGGCCGTAATAAAAGTGCTCATTTCGGGCGTAGGTCCCGGCACCGTCGGGCGAATACTGTCGAGCGCTGCCCGCTCTTGGCCCAGTCGCGCCGCTGTCTCCATCGGCATGGGGAGTGCCGCATAGTACGCATGGAACGCGGTGATGAGTCCGGGATCCAGGGCGACACACTGGTCCAATTCCTGGTCGGCCAGGTCGCGCTTGCCCATGCCCACCAGCATACTGCCCCGGATGCGGCAGCCCAGTGCCTGGGCGAACCCTGAGCGCGAAGGGGCGCGCAGCAGCCCGGCGATCTGGTACGCGGTGGCCAGGTCTCCACCCATCATCGCCACATCCCAACTGGTAAGCGTCTGGGTCAACTCCGAGGCCCGTCCCAGGTCGCCGAGCAACCGGGTGATCGCGGCGGTATCGTGCACCGATGCAGCGCGAAGCATGGCCATTTCCAGTTCTTCCACCCGGGCCCCGGAAGAATCCTGGCCGCTCCGGGCCCGGATGGCGGAAATCTGGTTCACCAGGCCGGTGAGGGCGGCAGTATCGCGGTCCGCGGCTTCCACCCGGGCCAGGTGGACCAGGGGAATGATGTTGTCCGGCTCCAGCGCCATCACCCGTCGCCACGGCTCCCGGGAGTCGCGGAAATCCCGGCCGTTGAGCGTCGCGTCGTGGAACAGCAGCTCGCCCAGCTGGAGCCAGGCCTCGACATCGTCCGGTGACGCCCCGGTAATCGTCCGGTAGAGTTGTTCGGCCCGTTCGAAGTTTCCCGCGCGCGCGGCCTCGATCGCCTGGAGCAGCAGCCGCACCCGCTCGGGAAGGTGGGCGCTCAGTGCGTCGGCGCGTGCCAGGGAGCTGGTGATCAGGTCGTCCTGGACCAGCCACAGCGCCGCGATGCCCAGGCGGTACCACGCCAGGGCGAATCCCGTGTCCGCGGCGACCGCGCGCTGATAGTCGAGGGCGGCTCGGTCGAAGTTGCCAGTGCGCATGTCGCGCTCGCCGTCGAGATAGGCCTTGAACGCGGGCAGCGACGACGTCGTGACGCTCGCGACCCGGTCGAGCCCTGCCCCCGATGGGCCGCTGCGCTCGGCCAGCAGCTTGGCGGCCAGGGCATCCACCAGCCCGAAGACCGTGTCAATCGATCCTTCGACCGACGCCTGCTGCGCGATGCCGTCCTTGTCCCGATCGTAGATTCCCGCGGAAAGCTGCACCCGATTGCCCAGGATGACGACATCGCCCAGTACGAACATCCCGGCGGCGAAGCGCCCGGCGACCTTGCGGGCCTCTTCGACGTTCAGCGTCCCGATCTTCTCCCGCTCGAGATAGCTGAGCAGCGCCCGGGCATCCACCGTCCGCAGGTCGCCGGTGCCATCCAGCTTGGTGCTGAGCAGGGTCACCATTCCTTCGCCCAGCTGCAGCGAGTCGTTGCCCCGGACGGTGAACGGCAACACCGCAACCGCCGACGCCGATGCCGCGTCCGGCGCGAGCGAGTGAGAACGTTTCCACAGCAGCCAGCCCGTCGCGACGGCGATCGCTGCGAGGACCAGCGTGGTGATGACGAAACCGCGCTTCCGTCGCGGCCGGGCGACCGGCGCTGCGGGTGGTGTCGTCCCGGTATGCAGCGCCAGGGCGAAGTCGGCGGCGCTGGTGAACCGCTCCTCCGGCGTCTTGGCCATCCCCTTCTGCAGCGCGGCATCGATGCCGGCGGGAATCTCGTGGCGGGTCAGGCTGATCGATGGAGGCGGATCGAGCAGGTGTTGCCGGAGCATCCCCGAGACGGTCGCGGCCGTAAAGGGAGTCGTGCCGGCGAGCATTTCGTAGCAGACGCACGCGAGGCTGTAGAGGTCGCTCCGGCCGTCCAGGGTCTTTCCGTCGATCTGCTCCGGGCTCATGTAGGTGGGGGTGCCGACCGCGAGCCCCGCCTCGGTCAGCGTGGACGGCGAATCCAGCCGGGCGCCGCTGAGCGCGCGCCCGATGCCGAAATCGGCGACCAGGGCGTGGCCTGACTCGATCAGGATATTCTCCGGCTTGATGTCCCGGTGCACCACGCCATGATGGTGCGCGTAGTCCAGCGCATCGGCGATCTGTCCGGCCAGCCGCACCGTTTCACTCAGCGGCAACGGGCCGCGATTCATCAGCGAGCGCAGGGTCTCGCCCCGGACCAGGGGCATGATGTAATACAGCAGACCCTCGGCCTCGCCGGAGTCGAACAGCTGGAGGATGTGGGGATGATGCAGATTGGCGGCGATCCGGATCTCGCGCAGGAACCGCTCGCCGCCCAGGCTGGCGGCCAGCTCCTGGCGCAGCACCTTGATGGCGACTTCGCGGCCGTGCTTGAGGTCGCGGGCCCGGTAGACCGTGGCCATGCCGCCGGACCCGATCAGGCCGCCTATCTCGTAGCGCTCTCCCAGGGCTGCGGTGAGATGTTCAACGAGATTACTCATGGGCGAGCCGTCGCCGGCTACTTGCGCTTTTCAATCGGGATATACGGCCGCGCGTCGGCGCCGATGTAGATCTGCCGGGGGCGGGCGATCTTCTGGTCCTTGTCGAGCAGCATTTCCTCCCATTGGGCCAGCCACCCCGGGGTGCGCCCGATGGCGAACAGTACGGTGAAGTAGTCGGTCGGGTAGCCCATTGCCTGGTAGATCAGGCCGGAGTAGAAGTCCACGTTGGGGTAGAGTTTCCGCTTGATGAAATAGTCGTCCTGCAGGGCGATCCGCTCCAGCTCCAGGGCGATCTCCAGCTTGGGATTGAGCCCGGTCACCGCGAACACCTCGTCCGCCACCCGCTTGATCAGCTTGGCCCGCGGGTCATAGGACTTGTAGACCCGGTGCCCGAACCCCATGAGCCGCCCCTCGCCTGCCTTCACCTTGTCGATGAACGCCGGAATGTTCTTCTTGCTGCCGATTTCATCCAGCATCCGGAGCACCGCTTCGTTGGCGCCGCCGTGCAGCGGGCCGTACAGCGCCGCGATGCCGGCCGAAATCGCCGAGAAGGGATCCACCTCGGAGGAGCCGACGCCCCGCACCGCGCTGGTGGAGCAGTTCTGCTCGTGGTCGGCGTGCAGGATGAGCAGGATTTCGAGGGCGCGCTGCAGGACCGGGTTGCCCTGGTGCTGGGCGCCGATCGAGAAGGTCATGTTGACGAAGTTGGCGATGTAGCTCAGGTCGTTCCGGGGGAATTCGTAGGGCAGTCCCCGCGAGTGCCGGAACGCGAACGCCGCGATGGTGGGGATCTTGGCCAGCAGCCGCACCCGCTGGATATAGCGGTTCTGGGGATCGTGAATGTCCTTCGCGTCGGGGTAGAAGGTGCTGAGGGCACCCACCACGCCGAGCAGCATGCCCATGGGATGGGCATCGTAGCGGAAACCTTCCAGGAACTTGATGACGTTGGTGTGGACGTAGGTGTGGTAGGTGATCTCGTTCACCCACTCGTCCAGCTCCTGCTGGTTGGGAAGCTCGCCTTCACAGAGCAGCCAGGCCACTTCCAGAAAGCTCGCCTTGTCCGCCAGCTCCTCGATGGGATAGCCCCGGTAGCGGAGGATTCCCTTGTCGCCATCGATGAAGGTGATCGCGCTCCGGCAGGCGGCGGTGTTCATGAACGCCGGGTCGTAGGTCATCAGCCCGAAATCGTCGTCCGAAGTCTTGATCTGGCGGAGGTCCATCGCCTTGATGGTGCCTTCCGAGATGGGGACCTCGTAGGCCTTACCGGTGCGATTGTCGGTGATGGAGAGAGAGTCTTTAGCCACGTTGGGGACCTTGCAACGCTGGGTGGGTCGGAATCGCCAGGACGAGCAGAATATAGATGCGTCTATATTCTGCAGCCATGTCCCTCACTCCCGAGTCCCGGGCCCGTGGATGCCTGCTCGGGTTGGCTGCCGGCAACGCGCTGGGACTCGCGGCCGCCGGCCTGGAACGGCCAGACATCCCGGCGTCTCCCTACGGGGCCGATGTCGCGCTGGCACTCATCGAGGCCGAAGAGCTGCTCCAGCCGGAATTCGACCTCCAGCGTCTCGCCCACCGCTGGGTGGATTGGAGCCGGCGGGATGGCCGCGGGATGGATGACTGGACCCGGATCGCGCTCGACCATGTTGCCGACTTCGATGGACCCCCGGAAGCCATCGCCGGACCACCTGGCAACGGCGGCATTGCCCCGACCATCCCGGTGGCGCTGGCCACCGCCTCCCAGCCGGACAACCTGGTGAACGGGTCGTTTCACCTGGGCTACCTGCTGCATCCCGACCAGCGCTGCGGCTGGAGCGCGGTGGCTGTGAACGCCGCCATCGCCTGTTTCCTCCAGGGTATCACCGACTTCATTCCCGAAGTGATCGAAGTGCTGAAGCAGAACAGCGCCCCTGAGGAGTTGATCGCGGCGGTGCGCCGGGTGCCCCTGGAAAAGCGCGAAGCGCTCCCGGTGACGGGGCCCGAGGCCCAGCTTGCGGTGAGTTCCGTCGAGATCGGGCTCTGGTTCGCCCGCCATGAGTCGCGGCTGGAGCGGGGCCTCACCGGACTGGTCAATGCGGGGGGCGACAGCGATACCAACGGCGCCATTGCCGGTGCGCTGCTCGGTGCCCGGGACGGAGAGGATGCAATCCCGGCAGAATGGATCGCCCGGATTCCGGGGACGGACCGGATCCGGGAATTGGCCAACCGTCTGGTAGGGATGTAGGGGTCGATCGGTAGGGGTCGATCTCAGATCGACCCTAAAGAATCGTAAGCGGAGGGCCGGCCTTGGTCAGAAAAAACCGGGCTGCCCCACTCCGGGCCGGGAATTGCTTGCCGTACTCCCGGCTCCACTCGCCCAGGAACCCGGCCGCGCCCTCCTCTTCGACCAGGGCCCACACGCTGCCGCCGAATCCCGCACCAAAAGCCGATGCCGCGGCGGCACCCGCCAGCTTTGCCTTCCGGACCAACGCCCGCGTCTCGTGGATCTGGTTGCCCAGCAGCCGCTCGGCGAGCATCTGGGACAGCTCGACCGTGGCGCCCAGGGCCTTGAGGTCTCCCAGCCGCAGTGCGTGCGCCGCGTCAGGTACCAGGACGTTCGCCTCCAGCATCATTTGTTCGAAGCGGCCCAGCAACTCTCCCGGCTCGAACTCGCCGCCGTCGTCGTCAGTGAGGCGGCGGCGAATCTGGCTTTCCTGCTCCGGATCCCGGCGCAGCGCAGCGAACAGGGCCGTCCCCCCGGTGATTTCCCGCGCGACGGCGAGTACCTGGGTGGCTACCCGCGCCAGCCGGTTGAAGGCGTCCCGGGCGGGGCCGGTCTTCTCGGCGGTCACCCCGCTGGTCGCCACGGCGAAGATGTAACCGGACGGCATCGGCAACGAATCCTCGCGCTTGAGCGGCATGAAACTGAATTGCACCAGCCGGCCCGGCTCGCTCAGCAGGATCGCCGCGTGATCCTGGCTGCCGCCCAGAGTCCCAACCCCCGCATCCCCTGCCAACGGGCCATAGTCCCGGCCGTTCTCGATGCAGCTGGCATATTCGGCTCGCCGCTCCGGGGTGGAAAGCCCGGGACTCTCGAGCTGGGTGAACCGGGCGAGGATGACGAAGCAGCCGGTGATCAGCGCGCTGGAGCTGCTCAACCCCGCTGCCCGCGGCAAGTCGCTGCCGAAGGCGATGTCAGCCCCGGTGCGGAGGCCCGGGAAATTCCTGGCGAGGCGGCGAGCGACGGTGAAGGGGTATGTCTGCCAGGAACCGGCCGGTATCTCGAGCGAAGGGGAAAGCTCGAGGCGCACCAGCTCGTTGGAGACCACGTCGTGCACGGTGACCAGCCGGTCCCGCCGCGGCCGCGCCACGAAACAGATTCCCCGCTCGATCGCGCACACCAGGCTCCTCCCGCCCGCATAATCGGTGTGCTTGCCGAGGAACTCGATCCGACCGGGGACAAACAGCGAGAGGGAACCGGTGTCAGAGCCGGGGAGCGCCGCTCGACAGCGGCCAAACAGCTCGGACTTGACCCGGGCTTCCGCGGTCAAAGCCGCACCGGAACCCCGAGCAGCCGCTCGGTGACGCTGGCGATGTCGGCGCGGGTCGAGAGATCCAGCACCGGCAGCGCGAAGGGTAAGACGGAGAATTTCACGTCGAGCGTCTCCATCACGTAGCGGACCGCCCTGGGCAGCTCGAGTTCTCCGTTCGAAGCCGGTGGGATGGTCCGGCAGGCTTGGAATATTTCCGGTGAGAAACGCCAGCAGTTCATGCTGACGAAATCGGTTGCACAGGGTATTGCCCCGGTCTGGATCTCCAGCAGCGCGCCGGACGGGTCCCACGCCAGGACGGGGAAACGGGCCAGCCGGGCGTAGGGGATTCCGCCGGCCAGGAGCGCGTCAACCCGGAACCCGGCCACCGCCGGATTGTCCTGGTGACGCAGTGCGACCAGCGCTGGAGCCGGATAGTGATTGTCGGAGTTCAGGACCAGAAACTGCTCCGCCCCTGCGAACCCCTCAGCGGCGGCGACCGCGTCCGCGGTTCCTTTGGGTTCCTGCTGAATGGCGAAGCTGACGGTAATGCGGCTGAGTTCGAGCGATTGGTAATAGTCCTGGACCGCCTGGTGCGCCGGTCCGATGACGATACATACCTCGCCGTAACCGGCGTCCGCGAGGCCGCTCAGGGTGTAATCCAGGAAGGGCCGGTCGATCGGCATCATGCCCTTGATTCCGGTCGCCGCCGCCTGCTGCTGGGCTGCGCTCAAGCCGGCCGTCCCCTCGTCCTTCCGCATCCGGGTGCCGAGCCCGGCGGCCAGGATCACGGCTTTGGTGATCGCGCCGGGCGTCGTCGGCACGGAGGTCAGGAGGTGCCGGCAGCTGAACTGCCCCAGAGTCTCGGCAGGAGCCGAATCAAGCCGATTCCGCTGACCAGGAAGACGACGAGAAACATGATGGCTGGTCCGGTGCGGCCGTAGATGAAGCTTCCGGTGCCAAACAGAGCGGAGTAGATGAACAGGCAGCCCAGCACCCAGCCCAGCAATGAATGGGGAAGGCTGTCAGGCGAGGGGCCCACGCCGGCTTCGCTCTTGATGGGCTCCCAGCCCGGCCCGGCCGGCCGGACCAGCTGGTAGAACTTCACCAGGGTGGAGCGATCGGTAGGCATGGTTAAGTAGGTCGTGGTAACCCAGACGATTGTGGTGACCGCGATCGTGACCAGGAGTGAGATGTGGGCGGGCACCGGGTGTCCATTCTTGCTGGCGATGAAGAATCCCAGCGCCACGAGGAACGAGCTGAGCATCGCGGCCACCTCGCTCCAGGCGTTGATCCGCCACCAGAACCAGCGCAGCAGGTAGAGGAGACCGGTGCCCGCACCGATGGACAGGATCAGGTCGAAGCTCTCTTTCGCTGTATCCAGCGCGAAGGTCAGGCAGGCGGCGCAGATCATGAGTCCCGCGGTGACCAGCCGGCCGACCAGCACGTAGTGCCGCTCGGTGCGGTCGGGCCGGAGAAACCGGCGGTACAGGTCATGGACCAGGTACGATGTGCCCCAGTTGAGATGGGTCTCGATGGTCGAGCGATAGGCCGCGAGGGTGCCGGCGACCACCAGGCCCAGGAACCCCGCCGGCAGGAACCGGAACATGGCGGGATAGGCCATGTCGTTGCCGATCAACGAGGTCTGTAAATAGGGAAAGTGCTGTGCGATATCGCTCAGATTGGGGTAGATCACGATCGAGCAGAGGGCGACGATGATCCAGGGCCAGGGCCGCAAGGCATAGTGCATCACGTTGAAGAACAGGGTGCCGGCCACGGCGTCGCGCTCGCTCTTCGAGGCCAGCATCCGTTGCGCGATGTAGCTGCCGCCCCCGGGCTCCGCGCCCGGGTACCAGACCGACCACCACTGGATCGTGATCGGAATGATCAACACGGTGAGCGCCGTTCCCCAGTTGCCGAAATCGGGAAGCAGGTTCAGCGTCTCCGGCTTCATCTTGGCCAGCAGGCCGGAAAGCCCGCCCACCTCGGGCTGGTGCAGCGCAAAGTAGGCGACCGCGATCGTCCCGGTCATGGTGATCCCGAACTGGATCGAGTCGGTCACCAGGACGCCCCAGAGCCCCGACACCGACGCGAAGAAAATCGTGATCACCGAACAAAGCAGGAGAGTGCGCCCCGTAGGCCAGCCCAGCACGATGTTGGCGATCTTGGCTGCGGCCAGGTTGACTGTCGCCATGATGAAGCAGTTGAAGAACAGGCCGAGGTAGACGGCCCGAAAGCCACGAACGAAGCTGGCTGCTTTCCCGGCATAACGAATCTCGTAGAACTCCAGGTCGGTCAGCACTCGGGACCGGCGCCACAACCGGGCATAAAAAAACACGGTGAGCATGCCGGTGAGCAGAAAGGACCACCACAGCCAGTTGTCGGCAACGCCGTTCTCCCGGACCATGTTGGTCACCAGGTTGGGCGTGTCGGTACTGAAGGTCGTGGCCACCATCGAAATCCCCACCAGCCACCATGGTGCGGCCCGGCCCGAGGTGAAGAACTCCGCGGTGCTGGAGCCGGCGCGCTTGGCAAAGAAGATGGCGGGGAGGAACGAGATGATGATCGACGCGGTGACGATGGCCCAGTCCAGGGTGGTCAGATGCATGGGATTCCGCGGGAGTGAGAAGGAGTGGGGCCCCCTGTAATCTTTGTCATCAATCGAGCGACGTCAATCGTTGCTTGCGGAGAACGCAGAGAAACATATCCTCACGAATGGC
>Ga0070698_100001594_pt1 | contig 25216 bp, 13 predicted proteins | sample KBSK1502metaG_FD_65477 | JGI IMG/M metagenome (GOLD analysis project Ga0070698, IMG submission 65477) | Corn, switchgrass and miscanthus rhizosphere microbial communities from Kellogg Biological Station, Michigan, USA - KBS K1-50-2 metaG | ecosystem: Host-associated > Plants > Roots >... | reverse complement strand
TGATATTTTCAAAATGATCACTCTCTAACGCGGTATTATTTTGTGAGTCAAAAATTTTTGCATCATAGCCCAATGCTTTTGCTTTATCTGCTGCAGTATTAGCAAGGAAAACGAACCAGGGGTTGTTGAGTGTAGAAACAACAACAGCGATCTTATGTTTTTTATCCGCAGGTAATTTGCTCTTGCATTGAATAAAAAAACAGGAAAGCAATAATAAAAAATATGACAAGCTTTTTTTCATTCGTTTATTTTTTTACCAACCCATTGCTACTATTAAACTTTTGTTGCGTCCGCCGGCGGCGGATCATCTTTCTGTTTTCTGTTCATCTTTTTTGTTCAACTCCTTCGGGGTTGTCTAAAATCTCATCATCTTTCTTTCCACCGGATTAATCCGGTGGCTATTAATATTAAACTCCTGCGGAGTCTTACCTATTCAGCAACTGCATCACTTCCTTCCCAATACCTTCCTCACTAATTCCATAATGATTAAATATGTCCTGCTGCGAACCTGTAACAGTATATTCATCCGGGATACCAATTATCCTGAACGGTTTAAAAATATTATGCTGCATCAAGTAAGAAGCACATGCTTCGCCTAAACCTCCATTCACACTATGCTCCTCTACTGTCACAATTGCTTTGCATTTATTTGCCAGGTCAGCAAGCAATGAAATATCCAATGGTTTTATAGTATGCATACTCACTATTGTTACAGCAATATTTTTTTCTTTTAATTTTTTAGCTGCCTGTAAAGCAGGATAAACAGTTTCACCGGTTGCAATAATTGCTACATCCTTCCCTTCTGTAATTGTTCTTCCTTTTCCAAATTCAAACACATCATCGTTCACTTCTTTTAAAAGCGGCATTGTTTTTTTACCAAATCGTATATAAACAGGATGATCTGTATTTGCAGCTAATTGAATTGCTTTCTCTGTCTCAAAATTATCAGCCGGTGCAACTACAATAATATTATTGATGGCCCGTAAGGCTGCAAAATCGTGCAGACTATGATGTGTTGAGCCCAATGCGCCATAACTTACGCCGGCGCTGATACCAATTACTTTTACAGGATTATCACTATACGCAACATCATTCTTTATTTGCTCCAATGCTCTTGCTGTTAAAAAACATGCGGGTGAAACGGCGAATACCTTTTTACCACATGAAGCAAGACCTGCTGCAACCCCAACTAAGTTTTGTTCAGCAATCCCTACTTCAATATGCTGCGCAGGAAATTTTTGTCCGAAAGGAGCCAGTTTACCCGAACCACGGGAATCGCTGGTAACTACAATAATATCACGATCATTTTGAGCTAAATCCTGAAGTGTATTTGAAAATACCTCCAGGTTAGCTTTTGCTTTTCCTTGCTCTATTTCTGTAACTGCTCCCACAATTATTATTTCATTTAATGTATAAGTATTTGTGAGTGGTGAGTTGTCAGTTGTGAGTTTCATTGACCATTCACCACGCACCATTCACAGCTAAAAATCATCCGGTATCGTGATCATGGCATTATCCAACTCTGATAATGCATCCTCATATTGTTTTTCGCTTGGTACGCCGTGATGCCATTTAATTACATTCTCCATATAACTTATTCCTTTACCTTTTATAGTATGCGCAATAACAAGATTCGGTTTGCCCACAGTAAAAGGAAGCGAATCAAATGTTTCTTTTAACTTATTCAGATCATGGCCGTCAACATGACGAACCGCCCAGCCAAAACTCTCAAACTTGGCATCAATAGGATCGGTATTGCAAACCTCAGATGTTGGGCCTGTGATCTGTAATTTATTATAATCGATAATAGCGCAGAGATTATCCAATTTATAATGTGATGCTGTCAATGCTGCTTCCCAATTGGATCCTTCAGGTAATTCCCCATCGCCCAATAATGTAAATACACGAAACTTCTTGTTATCTAATTTAGCTCCAATAGCAGTGCCTACGCTTATGGGTAAGCCATGTCCTAATGCACCGGTGTTTTGCTCTACGCCATTTACTTTGCGGGTAGGATGACCAATATAGTGCGATCCATATTTACATAAAGTTTTTAAGTCTGATTCAGGAAAAAAATCTTTATCAGCCAGCACAACAAATAATGCTTCCACAGAATGTCCTTTGCTTTGAATATATCTGTCACGATCCGGAGATTTAAAATTTTCAGGACTTACATTCATGACATGATTGTATAAGACATTTAAAATATCTATACAAGACAGACTACCTCCTGTATGTCCCGCATTTGCATGAAAGATATACTTGAGAATATTTTTCCTGTAAGTAATTGATCTCGCTTTTAGTTCTTTTGTTGTCATGCTGCTTATTCTGAAAAATTTTTTGGGCTAAAGCCCGGTTCTTATAGTATTTCATTTGCCTCCGGCATAAATACCGGAGCTATTTATTAATCCTGAACAATTCTTCTTTTCCTCAATCCCCTTTAGGGGTTGGGGGTTTAATGCTGATAAGTTTCCCATTCTAAATAATTTTCAAATGCTTCTTTTAATATACCAGCTGTTTTACTTGCATTCATCACTACATGATGTTCAAACCCGTTACGACATACATATTGCATCAATGCCTGTAAATTATTTATCTGTGCAACAGCACGGTTACCAAATGTATTCAACATATCATTTGTTAATTCACCTTCGCCGATATATGCTTTCATGACGCCTTTGCAATCATCAGTGCTTATACGTCCGTATGTCAAAGGTGATGCAGGCGTACGGCCATCTAATGCACCATAGGTATTTTCAGTTCCTACAGAAGTACCAATGATCGGCGCTGTACTTATTTGTATATCCGGTAAAAAAGATTTTGCCCAGTTGCCGCAATGAAACAACACACATTTCTCATCATCATCTGCGTAGTTATTATTCCAGTCTACCAATGCAGATGGTGAACTGCTTGCAAGCTGCATAGCATACATAGTTAATGTTCCTGTTACATCCACTTCACATGCACTGGGGAGCATATTCTCACTCATCATGCTCATACTGGTGCAAACATTACAGCCATAATTTTTTTGTAGTGATGTCCAGCATTGAATAGCTGTTGCATCCAAATAATTTTCAGCCATGAAATCAGCAAGCACCACATCAAGCTTTGCGATTTGCACTAACTTGTCAGGAGGAGTTTTTCCTGTATTTGTATAAGCATGAATCTTCTCTAATTTTTCTTTCACTGATTTGTCATCAGCATTTAATTTATTAGCATTACCAAGAATTTCAGATAGATCAACCGTTGTTACGGAGATACCATTCCGTTGTAAAATTTTCTCGCTGTACCGGACAGTGTTGAATGCACCCGGTCTTGCACCAACAGCTCCTATCCTTACTTTGCGTAACCCATTTACTACATTACAAACAGCAGTGAAATTTTTTAAATCAGAGATAAATGTTTCATCGTTTACTGCAACTACATGCTTTGTAGTCAGAGAATATTTTATTCCAAACTGGTAAAGATTATTGCAAACAGATATTTTACCGCACCATGCATCTCTCCTGTTCACCACATCCATTTTACCTAGGTCATCAGGATAAGCCTGTATTAAAACTGGTACATTTAATCCTGATAATTTGATTGTTTCAGCTACGCCTTTTTCATCACCAAAGTTTGGAAGCACAACAAGAATTCCGTCAATTGCATCAGCGTGTTGCTTAAATAATGCTGCACATTTTTTTGCTTCGGCAAATGTTTCAACGCCACCAAGTTTTGAATCCGTATCGCTCAATAATACCGCACTAATATTTAATTTCTTAAATAAACTAAGGATCTCCGTTCTTGCTTCTCCAACGAGTTTGTCAGGAAAAAAATCTCTATTACCGATGATGACACCTAATGTTGTATTTTTATTTGCAGACATACTATTTTATAGTGCTTTTGTTTTTAAGTAGTGAATCATATAAATCGCTTCCTTATCTTTTCTATCTGCTCCCGGCAAATCATAATCCTGGTCTGTTGGTGTGTCTGCATCAGGGAAACGTCTTGTGCTGCCTGTTCTGAAAATAATTCTTTCAACAGATTCCACGGGGGCGAAACATAGATTATTAGATGGGTTCTTTCCATTTATACTGACACTATAGAATCTTGTAGCAGTATTCAATTCAATTTTAATAGTCATCGTTTCTCCTTCATTGTATTTTCCCAGCGATTTATTTCTATATCCCTGCTTTGTCAATATACTTCCTGAAGAATCCAGCATTAAACGAAGACACGGTGTGCCTTTTTTATCAACCAGCTCCACTTCTAATAATCCGAAATTGTTTTGTTTGGCCTCAATTGAAAACTCAACTGCAACTTTTTTCGATTCAGGAAATATTCTTTCAGCTTTAGCATAATCAAATGGGTCACTATCTGCTAAGGTTAATTTTTTATCTCTTATTTCCGTCCTGCACCATAGGGGGCTGTAAAGATTCCATTGATTCAATTCTTCGCCATTTTTCATTGATGCAAACACATCGTTCACATGGCTGGTTACCTTATCTTTTACAGGCACAGGTACTTTACTTATCCATATATCTTCTTTATTCATACTATAAGTCACCCAGAGGTTTTTATCAGGCGGTGTGCCATCCATTTCCTGGATACCTCTTACATACTGCGGACCATAACTTTTATATGCGCCTCCGTATCGCAAAGAAGTGATTTCTCCATTTACAAGCAGCAGGTTTTTATATTTCAATCCATCCTCGCTTACACTAATTGCCAAAGGCCAGCGAAACTCTGAAGGGTTATAAACAGTTGCATATTTTCCATCAGAAGTTTTCTGTCCCCAGATCTTTGCGTTGGCATTTACAAAACCGGGTGCTCTTGTCGGATTGTATTGCCATGTTTTTCCTTCATCCCTGGTTATACTTGTTAAAGCGTATTTCCACAAACCAACTACATTACCATTTGGTAAATGATAATAATTAAATGCTTTAAAATCTTTTTGTAAAGGAATCAAAGGATCGTTGCGATCAGCTTCCTCCACCATTTGCTGCATTAGTAAAGGTGTATTTAAAATTTCATCACAAGCAGTTATTAAACTCTTATCCGGGGATGCTCTATAAAAAGGAAAAGAAGTATTCTTTTCATTAAATGAGTGATTATATCGCAGAAAATAGATCGGCCCGAATGTACCATCGGCTTTTATTTCTCTAATAACTCTACCAATGCCATTCCCATCATTCGGATCATCACCTTTACCCAATGCAATACCATAATAAGCCAAGGCAAACAGTCTTTTTGATTTTGAAGTATAAAAACCTATTCGCTGATGCATAACTGCATAAGAATTCTTTGCAACCTCTGTTCTTCCTTCTTTTACAAAGCCATCGGGGATCTTGTATGTAGGGAAGATCACAATGGGGTTGCTCCAGTTATATCCCTCTTTGGAAGTCTGTATCAATGTTTGTCCCGGTGCAACATGTTCACCAACCGGATTGCTTAAGTATTCAAGGTAGAAAGTATTGTTCCAGTAAGCCAGCATTGGCGCATGATTATATGTCCATGAGGTTGTATTGTTATTATCAGCTCTGTTAGCTCTCATTGTTTGAATATTGTGAACACCGATAGCCGGTGATAGTTGTCCGTGATGATAATCTACATTGGATAATGTAGTGCCAATATATCGGACAGTGTCTTGACCAATTAATAACGAAGAATTAATAATTAATAATATCGTGAGCCATTTTTTCATTTACCTAAATTCTTAATTAGTCGCTTTACAAATTTCTTTTTTACTCTTACGATCGTTCCATGTTTATGTCCTTCCGGAACTATCGTGCTGGCTGAGATATTTTCAAAATGTATAAAATCCCAGGTAACTGATGTTTCATAGATCTTCTTCCGATATGAATCATAATAGATCATCCATCTATTTTTTACTTTAATCACCGAAGGGCCTTCGGTAAAATTATCTGTAAAGGCTTTTGAAACATTTTGCCATGGCCCCAGTGGTGAACTACTGAATGCAACTTTTATATCTCTTTCGGGTCTAGTATTATCTTTTAACACCAGTACATAATCATTCTTTGCTCTCTTTATTATTACTGCATCTATCACACTAAAGCCGGGATCAAGAAACAGTTTTGTATCGCTGAATGTTTTAAAATCTTTTGTGATCGCATAATACATCCGGTGATTATTACTATCCTCTTCAATTCCTCTCTCAAATCTTCCAGGGATACAACTTGCCCAAATGATGATGTATTGTTTTGCTTCATCATCATAAAATAATTCTGGTGCCCAGACATTCACCGTTGTTGGTTCATGTTCCATTACAGGAATAAATCTTTCTTCACTCCAATTGATCAGATCTTTTGATGACGCATAACCAAAACCTTTATCCCCTCTCCAGCTACTGGTCCACACTAAATGAAAAGTTCCATCAGGCCCCTGCACCATTGATGGGTCACGCATTACTTTTTGATTACCTACTTCGGGCTTTAAAAGAACTGTATCAAGATCATTCCAATAATAACCATTATAACTGTACAACATCCGTAAACCCTGATCCGCCGGTTCGTGAAATGAAGTAAACAGGTACGCTTTATTATTGCATGAAGCCAGGAAAATTAATAATGAACAATTAATAATTAATAATTTCAGCTTCATAATTAATTTACTTCTCAAGTATCAAAACCCAATCATTACCATTTCCCTTTTCCCCGGGCGGATCAAATATGTTTACAGTTGTATTTCGATACTCTCTTATCAATTTCGTTTCTCCATTTCTTGGATTGAACCAACTTGCTTTACCCGGGGTAAAGTGCAACTTCTTTATTTCAACTTTAAATTCCCTGCCATTATATACATAAAACATTGCATAGTTCTTACCCCGGGTAGCCATTATCTTTTCATACCTATCGCCATTCTCAACTATCATCGATTGATCGGGTACCCGATCAAAATAAGATCTACCTAACATTAATTTTTTCAAATACCGCATTTGTCCTGCACCCGGAGCTTTCAATCCATCCTGCCATTTTACTTTTGGAAAATAAGAAATACCTGAATCACCGGGTGTATAAAACTGCATCACAGAATTGTGTCCGTAAGTAAATCCACAACCACCGGCAAACACACTCCAGTAAGCATAACGACGGATCTCGTAATCCTGCCAATAAGGTTGATCTGCCCTATGCAAGCCATAAGGAATATCTTCATAACTCGGCTCGCCATCAAATGTTGGCTTCACAGGTTTTAATTTATAATCATCATTTGCATATCGCCAGTTATCTTCTCCATAATGTAAAGTCTCATTACTTGATGTATCCTGCGCATAACTTCTGTGCCCGCTTTGAAACATATTGAAATCAAGCCAGGGTTCATTATGAAACCATGTTGAAGAAGAATTTCTTCCTCTCGGATGAAATCCTATCAAATGATTTTTATCAATCGCCCGGATAGTATTTCCTATTATATTCCATTGCTTCAGTCCATCGCTTCCTTTTATATCGCCACCATTTAACCAGATGATATTGCTTTTATTTTTATAACGATTGGCCAAAAAAGTCGCATAAATTTTTGCCTGCTCCTCATTGACATATTTAATATTACCACCCCATACAGGAACCAATGCCATATAAATTCCTCTCGTAGCCGCTTCATCGATTATATAATCAACATGATCCCAAAAATCATATTCATTTTCGTTTGAAAAAGAGCTACCTTTAGTTATCCATGGATCTGCAACATTTTTATTATGCAAAGAAGAATCACCGTATGCATTCACACCAAGATCGACATCATGCACCAGCATAACCTGAATAACATTAAAACCTTTTTCTTTTCTGTCATCCAGGTATTTTATCGCATCTTCTCTTTTGCATTTTATAAATAACAACCAGCCTGTATCACCCAACCAGAAAAAAGGTTTGCCATCAGCAGTTTGAAAAAATCTTTTGTTTGCAGATACTTTCAATTGTGGTAATTGTGCACCCGCTTTTAGCAAAGAACCAAGCAATATGATCAATAAGAATTTTTTCACTTCTTCTCCAGTCGTTTTGTTTCGGAATTATAAACAATACTGTTTTTTCCATTACTCAATATATATTCATTTTTTCCGGGCGAAACAATTGGTTTCATACCTGCTGTAGCTTTTAATAATTCTTTGTCGATATTATTTGGAAGAACAGCTAAACTACCGCCTGCCATAAATGCTGCCATTCCAAATTCAGGATAACTATCTCCGGAATAAACAACAGCTTTGTTTGGAAATTTATCTTTGTATTCCTTTACTGCACGATATACTTGTTCGAAGCTTGTTTTCTTTGGTTTTAATAATCTTGCATGCTGACGTGGTGCTAAACTTTGCCCACCCTTAGGTTCATAAGCTGTTCCATCAGCCTGGTAATGCCAGTAACGAATATCAATAAGATCAATCACGGCTGCATAAGAAGGATTATTTAAAATAGAATCCTGAACATCTTTTGTTACACTTAATCCGATAATAGGATGTTTACCCGTTTCTTTCTCCCATTCTTTAATTACATCTAACCAAAATTTTACAAAATGAGTTGGTCCGGTAAATTCTTCACCGATCAATTGTATTACTCCATTATTGTCCTTAAAATTATTTAAGCACTGACGAATATATTTTTTATGCAACTCTCTCCTTACTGGATTTGAAATATCATAAAACTGTTCTGCGTAGAATATACGTTTGTCACCTGCATAATTAACAGGCTCAACAAAACCTGTGTTATTAATATTATTTGCAGTTCGCCATGGAAAATCTGCATAATGTGCACCGGCTTCAATAATATTATGCTGAAAATAGTTTTGATGAACAAGTAACAAACCTTTCTGATCAGCCAGGTCAGCAAACTGTTTTAAGCGACTCCAGTAAAATAAGTTGTATTTAGTAAGATCATATTTGCTTAATCCATCCCATGCGGTTTCTTTTCCGCTACGTGCAAATGGCAATTCATAAAATGGGGGCCATACTTCGCCGTCCATTCTCCGAATTCTTTCATGGTCATCTCTCCTTCTGTCATACCACAAACCATAATTATGTTCGATAGCAATTGTATTTGTTGCTGTCATTTCATTAATTACTTCATTCAGGTCATCAGTTAACCCTTTACCGGTTCTTCCGGGAACAAAACGGGTGATATGTGATTTTGCATTTTTAATATCCGAAGGTTGTAAACCACCACTCCACCATTGAACATTTTCCCGTTTGCCTGTCACAATTTCATCACCTCTTACCAGCCAGCCGTTTTTTATTTGCATTGCAGGAGCATATGTTGGTGCAGCAGGTTTTTTGATTCCAATCTCATCAATAGTTTTTGTACCACTTATATTTAGTGATATTGGATTTCTCCTGGCAGCTTCATCGATCCATTCCTTTAATTGCTTTCCTGGTTTTGATGCGTCTCTTGTCAATTCCAAAGCCGTTTCAACTGACGGACTGCTGGATGCTTCTGTTGGTACAAATAATATTTGTGCCTGCTCATCAACATTTTTATTTAAACGTTCTTTTAATTGCTGATAGAATAAACTTCTTGGAGTAATTGTATTATTTGATTCAGCCCAATAACCATCACCCGCAAATTGACTCCAGCTACCGAATGACCAGTTTTGTGCAGTTGGTGGTTTATAGCAATCAATCCTTGCAGCAGAGCAATTCCAAAAAACACTATTAGCTGCTGCCCATCCTGCACCATTGGCATCTTGTCCACGGTTACCAAATCGTAATGCATTATCATCTACATTTACCACATCAAACAAAACGCCGCTTGACCAGCTATCAATGGCACCGCTAAAACTAAATGGCAATATCGATTCACATTGAACAAAAGCATTGGGACCGGGAGCACAATAGCCAACTGCAAAATCATGATACCCATTTTCCGCATAGCAACGCTGAAATAATGTTTGTTGACCTGTGGTTAAAAAAGTATAACGTCTTTGTCCACCAATTTCAGAAACCGGTGAAAGAGATTTACAATCTTCAACAGTAATCCGTTTTGATGTTTCTAAAATACTTACTGCACTTCCTGCGAAATATTGGAGGTTGATCTGTCTTACCCAGCAATCTTCAGCGTTCTCAACATTGATCGCATTCCACCGATGATCTTCATCTTTCAAATTAGTTTTATCATAAATAGATATACAACTTAGATTTTCAACACCACAGTTATTTATTCGTCCCTGCCAGATATAAAAATCAATCGATGCACCACCATAGCTTGAATCAAGAGCTGTAGTGATCGGGGCATCTATAGTGATCGTGTTTCCTTCGATCTTAGTAATTGTTCTGTCGAAGTACAGATCTCTGTCACCTGGCTTCCATCCTAATGCTGTAATTCCACCTCCAAAATGATCAGCACCTAACGTTTTTATCCATTTATCAGTTGATGGGCGATGAATAATTATCTTATTATTAAGATCGTGTCTTTGATCAAAGGTTTGATTTACTTTAAAGCTAAGAGCATTAACAGGAACATAACTGTCAACGATCTTCAATTCACCATTTCTAACTAAATCATTTTTTCCACTAATTTTTATCAATGCTAATCTCCCGGTACCTGCGCCAACAATTTTTGTTTCCTTCGCACCACTACCCCGCAACACAACTCCTGACGCTGTAATTCTTAATTGACCAAAAACTTCATAAGTTCCTTTTTGAAGCAACACAGCTCCACGAAAACCATTTGCATCTAGCGGCAATGAAGCAACATGATCCAATGCAGATTGAATGCGAAGTGTGGCATCTCCTTTTGTAACTGGTACTATCACTTTAACAGGGATGGTTGGAATTGGTTGCTCTGATGCTTTGTAACCACAATAAGAAAAATCGGGAATACGATTACCCAACGAATCGGGTATGTAGATCAATTTACCTTTTTCAAATGAAAGAGGAACAACAGGCTTTTCGGGTTTTTGCGCCGGTAAAGCCTGTTGAAATATAAGAAGGGTTAGTAAGAGAAAATTTTTGTTGTATGTTTTTGCGAGGCTCAATTAAATTAAACTTTTCAAAAATGATCATTAAAGTTAGTTAGTTGAACACTTCGCTTCACTCAGTGCAGGCTGTGCGTCGTGCCGAAGGCACTCCTTCGGAGCAAGGGACGTTAAATCAAGGTACGAAAGCCCGTTACCAAATCATTTTTTTGCGATCGGTGCAACATTTTTTTCATTGACAACACTATTTAAATAAATCTCAATATTGCTATATCCATTTTTCCCGATCTTTCCTGCATCTGATGCATCTTTTGTATTCAATCCAACTTTAGTCTCGTAGTCATCCGGCAAACCATCATTGTCACTGTCTTTATATGGAGTGCCTTTGTAATCAGGATAGCCGCCAACCTGGCTCACATCGGTGATAATTCCAATTTTATAACTATCCAATGCAGCACGGCGATGTTTGAATTGTGTTGTTGGAGCAACTACATCCGGCGACACAATTATTTTGCCAGTACGTACCTGTTCTGTAATTCTTTTATCAACAGCATCTCTAACCGGTAATGTTGCTCCGGCATTCATCAACACATAATCTTTAGCGTCTTCAGCAGTCATAATAGAAAGTTGCGGCATCGGCAATGGTTTATTCCATTTCATATAGGGAGTGAACTTTCCGGTGTTAGGTAATTCTTCAACCTGCACACCACCATTCCAGTTATCTTTTGTGATCTCAGGAAAGCCTTCCATGATATTCCCGTTCACATAGCAGCGACCATATACATGATGATCCAATTTACTTCTTCCGCTTTCTGGTTTTAATATGCGATGACCAACATTTGAATTCTTCGGAGTTGCAGGGCCGGGTTTGAAATAATTATTGATGATATTATACTGTGCACGATAATCGCCACCATCAATTGAGCGATGCACCCAGTTGAATACAACATTGTTTACAAAATTAAAAACACCGTGCCATCCTACTGATGGGTTGCGACCTGTGTTGTTTGCCCAAAGATTCCGCATGAATGAACAATTCTCTCCACCCAAAGTGCTACCGAATGAGTGATTCCACGTATCTAATGCTTCAGCAAAAATTGAATTTTGAATTGTGATATTAGCGGTACCAAGTTTTTCTTCCTGGGTTTTTCCTGTGCTGTCATTATACATGTGACGATACATGCTCATGTTCTCATCCAATCCCCATGTTGCACTTACATGATCGATCATAATATTACCAATAGGATTGCCACCTATTGCATCATCTCTTCTTCCTACCCATGTTTCGCCACGACGGAAACGCATATAACGAATGATCACATCATGTGTATTGATCCAAACAGTTTCACCTGCTATGCAAACTCCATCACCGGGAGCTGTTTGCCCCTCAATAGTAATATAAGGTGCACGAATTATCACAGGGGTATTAATATGAATGATCCCTGCGACATTGAATACAATAATTCTTGCACCACCCTGCTCACAAGCCCAACGAAAACTTCCCGGACCATCATCATTTAAATTGGTAACAACAATTACTTTACCTCCGCGACCACCGAAACTATATTTACCTCCGCCTTCTGCACCCGGAAATGCCGGAATATCAGCCTGTGGCAGATCAGTCGGACGATTTGCAAATGCGATATATGGCTTTCCTTGTTTTTCTTCCTGTTGAATGATGGGCCAGGCTAAAGTCCATGCAGAATCGGAATGTTTGCCGGCAGCTCTCAATAATGAATCTGATCTGCGTTGATCATTCTCTGGAATTTCGGGGTATTGGGCTTTTGCATTGATTGCAGCACTTGAAAGAATAATAAGGGCGAGAAGATTTTTTAGTTGCGTTTTCATTGTAAAGTGATTGAGATAGTTGGATGTTTTTTGGGATAAATAACTGTGAGAATTGAATGATTTTTTTCTTTAAAATAAGAGAGAGAAGATACGATCCTCTCTCTCCTTCTTATTTTAAAAGTTAATTTTATTCGGTGGATTTAAATGTGCCTGGAGCGCCATTATAATCCAGCCATCCAATATTTTGTAATAGCCATGGATTAAATGACAATATCGTAGCAGTTAATCCAGACAGATAATAATTAGGCCTGAATAAAATATTCACAGGAGTACTGCCATCACGGTCCATTGCCTGATCCAGCGGCGTCATTACCAGTTTATTTTGATACAATGTCTTAAGCTTTGCTATTTCTGTGAGGAAGTTGGCTGCATCCGGATCAATCAGGATGGCACGGTCTGCCGCAGTTAACGGATCAGTACTGGTGAAGTTTTTACCTTGCCAGTAGTAACCCGTTCTGTTAGTACCATTGATTGGCGCAATACCAAGTTTGGTGCATGTATTCGCTGTAGTATTGGTTGAAGACACTCCATCATAAAGTAGCCATCTTTGTACATCCCAATAACGCTTTCCTTCGTAAGCCAACTCTACTCTGCGCTCATACAAACAGGCTTCGATAGCAGCATACTTTGTAGCCAGGTTTCCAATGCCATAATTATTAGCGCTAGGGATACCTACACGAGCCCTTATTTTTCCTAAATACGTAATACAATTACCAATGTCTCCTTTTGCCGCATAACATTCTGCTATATTCAGCAAAAGTTCTGCATAACGATATTCAATGATATCTGTGCCTGAAAAAGCTAAAGCAGTTGTATCTGCCACAGGGTTAGACATTTTACGAACAACTGCCGGACTTGATGTTTGATTGCTGGCATAATATACAGCCGTTCCGGTTGCACTTGGCCTCCACCTATAAAAGAACTGAGTTTTATTTGCATTGGTTTTTATACCCCATTTGCTGCCTGAAAAAGCAAAGGTGCGGTAGAATCGTGGATCTCTCTTTTCAAAAAAGAACGTATCCACATAACCATTGGCTTGAGTTGGCCTGCTACCATCTGCTAATGGAAAGAGGTCAAGCATTGCCTTAGGAACCGAAATACCTCCACCGCCATTATGCTCTTTTGGTCTGACACCGTTTTCCCATGAATTATTATAACCAACAGAAGAGGTAGGCGTGTTGGAAAGCAATAATGCGAAAATGGCTTCCTTATTAAAAGCATTATCATTTATGTATGCTATTTCAGCCCACTCTTTTGCGGTGCTACCATATAATCCGTATCCCGCAGCAGTTAAAGCGATTTCAGCTTTTAAACCAGCATCTAAAGCTGCTTGCCATTTTGGACTACCGGAATTGTCCCAATCGGTATTAAACAAAGGACTTGCAGCAGTCAATAATACCCGGCTTTTCATTGCCAATGCTGTAGCACTTGTAACCCTTCCGTAGTTAGTGCCAGGGCTTGACCAAACTGCAGGCAAGAAGGCCGCTGCTGAATCAAGATCTTTAATGATCTGGGCAAAACATTCTGTAGCGGTAGATCTTGGTGTTCTGATCGATTCGTCTGTATTACTTGCATCAGAAACTTTTGTCACAATAGGTACACCTCCATAAGCACGTACTAAATTATAATACTGTAATGCACGGAGATAGAACATCTGTCCCTTTGAAGTCCTGCGGAACGATTCAGACAAGACCTCTCCCACTCCATCTATTTTTTCGAGCAGAAAATTGCAAAAACGGATACGGGTATATGGAGTATTGGAAACGCTGGCTGTAAGTGCTCCTCCATAATATGCATCTGCTTCGGATGCCAGTTGCAGGTTTCTATTGGGATTTATCCAGTTACTAACTGTACCACCCATCTCTTCTGTATTTTTTGTTTTGGAATCATCATAATTCCCCAGAGTAGATTCAGCCTGTACCGGGCTTCTGTATGCGGCAAAATAGTAATTATAAAGTCTGTCAATGTACTGGCCTGTCAGCACTTCGTTGGTAAAAGCGCTTTCATCGTATTTATCATAGCTTTTCATGTCCTCCAGAAAGCTCTTCTTGCAACTTAGAGTTACAATTGCCGTGAAGGCTATAAGTAATAATATTTTATTTTTCATATACAATTTGTTGAACTATAAATTAAATTAGAATCCGAGATTTACCCCAAGCGCCCATGTTCGCAGTGTTGGATAGTTTACATTGATTGCATCATACATGTTCCGGTATTTATCTGGATAGGGATTGTACAAGTCCCATAAATTATAACCTGATAATACAAGTTTAGCATTTGTCATATGCAATTTACTTGTCCATTCCTTTGGCAATGTGTAACCAATGCTTAATGAACGAACCACTGACCTGAAAGTAGGTAAGGTCCAAAAATCAGAAGTTCTATACGCATTGTCATAAAAGAAAATATTTGGATATTTACCGAGACCGTTATCTAACGTGTCATACATATCAGTGAGATAGTTTACCTGTGCCCACGATGCATTTGTGCTGGCTGTCCCTTGCTTTACTCTGTCCATGCTATTGTATCCACCCCAGCTTGTAGCGATCTGCGCCAAAAGACTGAAAGATTTATAAGAAACGCTAAGGTTGGTTGTAATACCGTATGATTTATTTTTCTTTACGAGTTGAACATAATCCTGATCGTCTACAATCTGGCCATTTTTACCAGCGATGGTTTGTGTAGTAGCATTTAAAGCACCTGCCTGATCTTCGTATGCCAGCATACCCTTCTTCAAACCTGCCCTGGTTGATATATTTGCACCACCTGCATTATATAATGGTGTAGTACCAGCCTTGGTAGCCAAATCAGTAAGATAGGCCCAGTATGCATCAAGATCCGCATCCGTTCTCAGCAGTCCGTCACCCATTGATGTTTGTTTCCAGGTTCTGTAACCCCATTGGGCACTGACAAGAGAATAACCTTCGCGTTGCTTGCCAGCATAAGTTGATGGGTAATTGAATGGAACATCCAGGTATTTCTTCACTTCATTACCACCCACACCAAAGTTCATTCCTATTGAATAATTCACTTTACCGATATTATCATTCCATGTTGCAGACATTTCTGCTCCCCAGAAATCAACAGCGCCAAAGTTTAGTTCAGCAAATGCACCACCCACTGATATAGGAACGTTAGTTGCAGTTGTCATTGATGTCAGCATATCAGTTGATGAATTATAATAACCATCTAATGTAATAGATAAACGGCGATGAAGTAATGTCATGTCGATGCCCAGGTTCCTTTGTAGAGTTCTATCCCATTTAATATCCCTGTTAGGAGTTACTTCAGGAGTTAGCCCGACAGTGTAGTTACCTCCAGCGGTTCCAAACGCCATACCTTTATCAGTTGCAGCGGAATACAATTGCATCCATTTCCATGCTTTTACATTATCGTTACCTGTTTTTCCTAACGATGCACGGATTTTCAGGAAATCGATCCACTTAATTTTGAAAAAGTCTTCATCAGAAATAACCCAACCAACTGACAGACTTGGAAAAAAGCCCCAGTAATTTTCGGGTGCAAACTTGCTTGAAGCATCGCTGCGGAACAGGAACTGGGCAAAGTATTTATTTTTAAAACTATAACTGGCACGTCCTAAATAAGACATTGTACCACTTTCTGACCTTGATGTAATTGTATTGGATGCATTCAACGTGCCGGCAGAAATGGAGGTACCGTTATATACACCAGGGACAGGGTTGTCATAAATCTGGTAACGATCCTCGTAAGTATTTTTTGAACGCTCCCCGGATAAAACCGCGGATATGTTGTGATCGCCGAAATTGCGTTCGTAATTGGCAAAAAAGTTGATCTGCTCAGTTGTACCAGTGTTATTATCATAAGTAACCCTGGAGTTTGATCTGTTTGTAACAGGAGAATTCCATACAGTTGTAGGTGTATATATGTGCCAGGTTTGTGGATTGAGAGTCTGATTACCTGTTGGGCCAGTAGAAGTATTTACCTGTGACAAAATCATTGGCATCATTACCTGCTCAGTATTACCAGAAGTAGATCCTATAGAATAATTACCCCTTACAGACAATCCTTTGATGAATGGGAGATCATACTGCAATGAAAAATTAGCGTTATAGCTGAAAAGTTTTGTAGTGGTTAGAGAACCATTATTCAATAATGCATAATAGTTCCAGTTACTGAGCGAATTATTACCACTGGCGCTGCCGGGCTTGTTAGGTCCCAGGGTTGGCGAAACATATTGGTTTACGCCATTGATAGTATATTGCCAGGGTATATATTTCGGCATGTGCAGCAATACACTATAATCATTTTGTTCACCACCACTTGCATAGCCATCCGAAAAATTGACTTTAGTAAATGATTTTTCCAGTGATGAGTTGTTTGCCGCCAGTGAAGCGGAGAATTTCAGATTATTCATCACTCTAACATCTGTACCGGATCTGAATGTCCACCTGCTAAAATCCTGTGAACCTAAATTAGCCCCTTGTTTATAATAGGATCCCCCTGTAAAATAGGTTGCTTTGTCAGAACCGCCACTTACAGTAATAGAATGTTGCATAGCACCAGCACTGTTCCAGTCATTCCTTAACCAATCATAATTCATGGTATCCATAGCTGCCAACTCAGTAGGTGTAAAAAAATTCTGTTGAGACGCTCCTGCAGCACGGTTAAGTCTATTAGCGAAAAGGCCATACTGTTTTGCATCCATCACTTTGCTGTGACCTACAGCATCGTTAATTTCAAATTTACCCGAGTAAGTTATTTTTGGTGTTCCTATTTTTCCTCTTTTTGTTTTTACAACAATGGCTCCCTGGGAGGCACGGGCACCATAGATAGCGGCACTTGCATCACGCAATACAGTAATACTTTCTACTTCAGAAAGATCCAGTAAATTAAATTTATCCAATGTTGGAAGATTGGTAGCGGGATCAATCTGCACGACGTCATCTATAATTATTAATGGTATTGTTCCTCCGCCATCTTTACCCCAGTTGAATTGCTGACGTATACTTAGCGTTGCCATAGCACCGGGACGAGTGCTTCCGCCAGATACATTTAAACCCGGCACCTGCCCCCGCAACATTTCTGTCAGGGATGAAACTGGCAAATCCTCCAGCTTTTTTGGACTTACCGACACTACAGATCCGGTGATATTTTTTTGTTTTTGAGTACCATAACCTATCACCACAACTTCCTCCATTGATTTTTCAGCCGCGGTAAGTTTTATTTCTACATTATCATCCGTACCAGCCTTTCTTTCGAAAACGACAAACGATACGTGAGAAAAGATGATTACAGATTCAGGTGATGGGGCCTTAATACTAAACACACCATCAGCGTTAGTCACAGTACTAATAGTGCTGTTTTTAATCTTTACAGTCACTCCCTGAATAGGCTTGCCTTCAGGATCAATTACTTTTCCTGACACGGTTCTTTCCTGTGCGACAGCTGAAATGCTCATAAGTGAAAAAAGGAACCATAGCAGCAGTTTTGTTACTTTGAAACAAGTCATATGGTTATCATTTTATTTTATGAAATATGAATAATAAATGCAATCGTTATTAACCGGCATTGTTATTATTTGCAGCTTCCCGCTCCTTAATTCTCTGCTGCCAGGCTTTTTCTTCTTTCTTCATATCATAGCCCTCGGCTGATAAATAATTATTGATCCTTCCTTTGAATTTCCCAAACACCTTATGTTTATCTTCTGATGAGCCTTCATCCATTGCCAACTCCCTTGCTTCTTTCAGCCAATTACAAATTTTTTCTTTTTGTTCAGTTGTCAGGGTTAGAAGCATTTCCTGGTACGCAGTATAGGTTACGGACATTACACGGTAGGTCATTCCATCTTTTATCTTTTCGATCTGATCTTCTGTTAAATCTTTTTGAAGCTTTGCAATAAATCCTTTGTGAAGTTTTGATAGCTGATCTTTTTTTGTTTCTTCTTCTTTTTTAATACGGTTGTTTTTTTCTTCATCAGTCAATTGTTGCGATCTGATCGCTACTATTGATTCTTTCGTTTTATCATGAATTTTATTAAGATCAAAGTATTGGTTAGTTAAAAGCTCAACCACTTTATTATACTTTCCTGAATCAGTTATCTGGAGTGTGTTTACAATTTTTACAGAACGGTCATGAAGGGTTTTTTTGAAATCGGCTTCCGATTGTTGTGCAATAACGATAAATGAAAGGGATAAAAAATATAAGCAAGTAATAAAACTTTTAAAAGAGGCCGCATGAAAAGAGAGAAATAATTTACCGCTATCCGAAGCTCCTTCTAACTTATGATAACTGCTTGTATTATGTCTTCGTTTTAAGATGCTCATACGGCCTGCTTGATCGTGTTCTTAAATAAACTTAATTGTTCATTTAATTTGCTAAAGGTACATGGCTGGGTAGGGCGTAAAAATGTAAGGTTTTGCTATAAAGATGTATTATTTTACTATTCGGTCGGCCATTATTTCCGGGAACGATTGCGCTATCTTTTTCCTATCTATCAGTTGTTTCTAAGGATTATGGAGGCATGTGAAATGCCGGGGCTTTTGGCTATTAATGTAATATTTCCCTTTTTTTCGGTGGATTGAATTATTGCCAAAGCTAAACCTTTCCAACATTTTCGGTTGGGACTTTTCAAAGAAACAGTATCTGCCTGGTAACCGTTATCGGTCCCGGCGATTTTACCGTTGCCAGTAATTGAAAATTCAATCAGGTTACCTGCATAAGGAACTAAATTTCCTTTCTTATCCAGGATTCGTAGTGTAACAAAAGAAAGATCTTTTCCATCTGCTTTAAGATTTTTTTTGTCTGTGACCAATTCTATTCGGGCAGCTTCACCAGCAGTTTTTATTTCTTTGGTTAAAACTATTTTCCCATTCTTTCTCGATACTGCTTTTAATGTTCCAGCTTCAAAAGGAACCCGCCACATTACATGCAGACTTGTATCTGTTTTTTTCCGTATACCTAATGATCTTCCATTTAAAAACAATTCTACTTTATCGGCATTATTATAATATGCCCACACATCTACAAATTGCCCTGGTTTCCAGTTCCAGTGCGGGAAAATATGCAGCATTGGTTTTGTTGACCATTCTGACTGGTACATATAATATACATCTTTTGGAAAGCCAGCCAGGTCAACGATACCATAGTAAGAACTTCGTGCCGGAAATTTCGGATAAGGCATCGGCTCTCCTAAATAATCAAAACCACTCCATACAAATGCGCCGGCTATATGGGAATTATTTTTTACAGCCAACCATGATCTTTCATGGGTGTTTCCCCAATAAGCATGAGTATTATCATAAGCAGCAGAAGTAAAATCCTTATTAGCAGAAAATGTATCCTGTACTTTGAAATTCGGCGGCCATATACGGATACTATCTGATGGAAATTCATAAACGCCTCTTGTTTCTAATGCTGACGCAGTTTCCGATGCTATGAATTTCTGTCCGGGAAATCGTTTTGGTAATTCTGCATAATCATAATCTTTATAATTAAACCCGATCACATCCAGGACATTTGCTTTTGTTATAAAATTTTTTTCAGCAAATGTTTCTGTTAATGCTGAGGTAACGGGACGGGTTGGATCAAGATTCTTTACAATTGAAACCAATTCCTTTGTAATGGTAGTTCCGGTGCTATCAAACTGTTCTCTTATTTCATTTCCAATACTCCACATAATAATAGATGGATGATTGCGGTCACGCAATACCATTGCTTCAATATCTTTCTTATACCATTCTTTAAAATCAAGGTGATAATCAAATTTATTCTTTCGCTTTTGCCACATATCAAATGCTTCGTCAATCACAAGAAAGCCCATCTGATCGCATAAGTCCAAAAGTTCAGAGGCAGGAGGATTATGAGAAAAGCGAATTGCATTGCAGCCCATCTCTTTTAAAATCTTTAATTGTCTTTTCGCTGCATTAATATTAAATGCAGCACCCAATGCTCCAAGATCATGATGCATGCAGACGCCTTTGATTTTTAGGGGCTGATTGTTGAGAAAAAAACCTTTCTCAGGGTCAAACCCGAATGAACGGATACCAAATTGAAACGTGTCGCATTCTACTTCATCATTAACGGCTTTGATTTTTATTACAATTTTATACAGGTTTGGATTACTGGTCGACCAAAGCTTCGGGTTCCTTACTGTAAAAGACTCTTTATAAGCTGAATCATTACCGGTAAACGACCGGCCGATCCGAAAAGACTCAAGACTTGAATCGATTAATTTGCCGGTATTACTATAGATATAGCTTGTAAAGCCAAGTATAGATGGCTTATTTTCTATATTGACATCCAGTTTTGCGTTAATAGTAATTTCTGCGGTTTTATTATCGATCATCAAAGTGGTAACAAAAGTCCCCCAGCGAGAAAAAGAAATGATATTACTCTTAATCACCAACTTTACATTCCTGTAAATGCCAGATCCACTGTACCATCTTGAATCAGGCTGCTGACTGTTATCAACTTTTACAACGATCACATTTTTTTTAGGCGCCTGAAAAATAAATGGAGTGAGATCATAAGAAAAAGCAACATAACCATACGGTCGTTTACCAAGATAATGCCCATTTATCCAAACCTCACTGTTCTTGTAAACACCATCAAATTCAATAGAAATATTTTTATTTTTTGCTGAAGCTGGAAGTATAAACGTTTTTCGATACCAACCAATGCCCCCAGGCAAAGAACCACCTTGAATAGTTGCAGGAACCTCTTTTATAAAATCTGATTCGATGCTCCAGTCATGCGGCAGTGAAAGTGATCGCCAACGACTATCATCAAATCCAGGATCGATCGCTAAACTATCATTTCCTAAAAAGAATTTCCATCCTTTATTAAAATCAATTTCCAAACGAGGTTGTGCATTCGCATCAAAACTAAAATTGATGAGAAAGAGAAAAGCAAAATATGTGTAATGTATTTTTTTCAATTGTTTAGATAACTAATTTAATTCTACCATTGCTTTGATCACTCCATTTGCGGGGTTCAGCCAGCTTTCAAAATTATCTTTCACTTCATCAAATAGTACACGATGTGTGATATAAGTTGCCGGGTCCAGTAATTTATTTCTCATACAAGTTAATACGTGATTAAAATCCTGCGGTGTTGCATTGCGACTGCTCATCAGAGTAGCTTCTCTTTTATGAAATTCAGGATGACTGATAATAATCTCATTTCGCTGCAACCCCACCAATACATACCGTGACCCATGTGCCATATACTGAAATGCATTGTTGATCGCTTTCAAATTTCCGGTTGCATCAATGACAACGGTAGGCATGTCATTTTTTGTAATTGACCTTAGTTGCTCCATTACATCTTCCTTAGCCGGATTTATAGTATGTGCAATGTTTAATTTTTCTTTACAAAATTTCAATCGCTGATCATTTACATCCATTGCGATCACATGAGCACCTGCGATCCTTGCAAATTCCATTATCCCTAAGCCAATCGGTCCTGCTCCGATCACCAAAACAAATTCACCGGGCTTCACTCCTGCTCTTCTTATTCCATGTGCACCGATTGCCAATGGTTCTACCAATGCCAATTCTTCGAAACTCATTTCATTTCCTTTGATCAAATATTGGATGGGCACTGAAATGAATTCTGACATACCACCGTCTATATGCACTCCAAAAACCTTTATATCAACGCAACAATTAGTGAGTCCATTTCTGCAAGCAATACATTTACCACAATAAAAATAAGGGCTGAATGTAACTCTGTCGCCAACCGAAAAATCATTATTGATTTCTATTTCTGCAATTTCCGCGGCCAATTCATGCCCAAGAATTCTCGGATAATTAAAAAAAGGTTGTGTGCCTTCAAATGCATGCAAGTCTGTACCGCAAATACCAATTCTTTTTATTTTAAGAATGGCATGACCACTTTGCAAAAGAGGTTTTTCTTTTTTGATATACTGAAACGAACCCGGTTGTTCACACACTAACGCTTTCATCTGTTAATTATTTACTTTAAAACTATATTTACCTGAACCAACTTTTACGATTGCCCTTCCATTAACATAGGTTGTTTTTATTATTTTTCCATTTTCGTTTATTATAGAATTTTTTGTGGCAGGTAAATAAATAGTTGCCGTAGTGTTTACAGGGATCTCAACATTCAATTCAAATACTTTTCCATTCTTTCTCTCCAAAGGAGTCCTGATGGACCAATCACTCACAATTTCACCATAAACAGAATGAAAGCTTCCTTTTACTGAAGTTACATCACCAACCGGTTCTGGCTTAATTTCTATTTTATTATATGCAACAGAATTACCAGCTTGTTTTATCCCTGCAAGTCCCTTATAAAACCATTCCATTAAATGTCCGAGCATAAAATGATTATTACTTACCGATTCATAAGCCTGCCAGCTTTCGGTCAATGCAGTTGCCCCATGTTTTAATTGAAAGCCATAACCAGGCACATCATCACGACTGTTCATATCAAATATCACATCACTTCTTCCGGCATCTTCCAATGCTCTTAATACATAACGATAACCAATATCACCGGCAGTTAGTGCATTGTTACGTTCTTTAATATCTTTTATCAAAGCAGCAATCACTGCCTGCTTATGTTGTGGCTCTGCCAAACCCATATATAAAGCCATTGCATTTGCGGCCTGGCTTGCGGAATCATATTGCGATCTCTGTTTATCAAAAAATTTATCATTAAATGATCTTTTCACATCTGCGGCAAGCTGCTGGTAAATTTTTATGTCAGCAGTTTTATTCAACAGCCTGGCAACATCAATCATAATTGTAAGATCATAATAAAAAGTAGCTGTGGCCGTAATTCCCATTTTAGTCATCTGGGCAAAACCTGATCTATTGGGGCCAATATCAAACCAATCGCCAAGACCGTGTGATAAAATATTGTTTGTTGATTTATTTTGTAAATACTGAACATATTTTTTCATCATGTCGTATGCATCAGTCAAGGTCTGTTTATCACCATACCATTGATAATTATACCATGGTAAAATGATGGCAGCACTGCCCCACTCGGGTGACTCATCAAATGGAGGAGTAAACACAGTAAACTCAGGAGATATCTCGGGAATTTTTCCATCAGCATACTGTGCATTCATCATATCCCTGATTACTTTCCGGTTCAAGCTAGCGACATCATAATTATATTGAACTGATGAGCCCATTAAATGAGTTTGCTCGAGCCACCCAAGCTTTTCACGATGAGGGCAATCAGTAAATACACTTACTGTATTGCTCTTAATGGCCCAATCAATTAATGTATTTGTTTTATTAAACAATTCATTTGAAGAAATGAACGATCCAATTTTATTTGCTGCATTCCTGACATGCAGGCCTTCAATATTTTTTACGACAGGCGCCGGCATCAAACTATCTTTTGGAATACAATGTACCTGCATAAAACGAAAGCCGGTATAAGAAAATCGTGGTTGGCATCTTTCATCTTTACCACCTTTTAAGATATAAGTAAAATAACTTGGAGAACCAGTTGCCCTTTGATTTGCTGTTCCGTCAGCATTAAGTAACTCTGCACAGAATATTTTTACAGTATCTCCATTATTTCCGCTAACTGTTATTGCCGGAATTCCTGAAAAATTTTGTCCAAGATCATAGACGAATGTGTTTGGTTTGATCTGCGTTTTGTTTTTTACGGCAAATCGCTCCATTATTTTCAATGGCTGCTGTAATTGAGATTCTAATTTTTCCGGACCATTAGTTATGATAACATCCAACCAATCTTTGCGATCTTTTATAAAACCCGGTTGACTCCAACCTTCTTGTTCAAGATTTGCATCATAATCTTCTCCGCCAAATATGCTACTGAAAATAATTGGTGAAGAAAAAGTTTGCCAGCTTTTATCACTAATAATATTCTCAACAGAGCCATCTGTATATTCGATCACAGTTCTCATTATCATTTTAGGGTGACCATAAGCACCAGTCATTTTACGGTAACGTTGTCCGGGTATATAATAAAACCCGTTACCTAACATTACTCCAATCGCATTTACTCCATTTTTTAATTCATTTGTAACATCAAATGTTACATATTGTGCATGCCTGCTATAGTTGGTCCATCCGGGATCCAAAAAATGATCACCAATTTTCTTTCCATTCAAATACATTTCAAAGTGACCTAAGCCACAGATATAAGTTGTTGCCCTTTTAATTGTTTTATTAATTGAAAATTCTTTACGCATCATTGGCAAAATATTTCTTCGTGGCCCCCAGGATCTTTTCCCATTTTGATGAATATGCGGAGCAATTCGCAAAGAATCGATCACTTCATCAAACCCTATCCATTGTGCATTATTCCAGTCCGATCTGTTCAATAAACCCATTTGCCACATAGCTATATTGCTCCACCCGGATACATTGCCTTTATTATCCCAAACCATCAGCTTCCAGAAATATTTTTTAACTGATTGAAGAGCCTTGCCCGCATATGTCACCTGGATAGATGTGGAATTGCTGATCTTTTTTGAATC
>Ga0070698_100001593_pt1 | contig 25229 bp, 18 predicted proteins | sample KBSK1502metaG_FD_65477 | JGI IMG/M metagenome (GOLD analysis project Ga0070698, IMG submission 65477) | Corn, switchgrass and miscanthus rhizosphere microbial communities from Kellogg Biological Station, Michigan, USA - KBS K1-50-2 metaG | ecosystem: Host-associated > Plants > Roots >... | reverse complement strand
GACGACCTCCAGTCCGTCAACGCCGGCGGACGCCCGGAGCAGCGAGCGGCGGAGTTTGGCTAAGTTGCTGCCATGCCGACAGTAGGTGGTGCCGTCGAGGCGGGGGAGAACGGTCTGCCGCACCGCCGGGTGCCGGCTGTGGTGAGAACAGGATTGCTCGTCGTCGGCTGGCTGATCGTGGGCGTGCTCGGCCTCGTCGCATTCCTTCGGCTAGTGGCGTGGGACTCAGCTGAGCCCCTCATCGTGCTCGACGCGCTCACCCTGGTCAGCTACCTGCCAGCCTGGATCGTCGCCATCGGAGCCCTCATAGGGCGATGCTGGTGGCTTGCCGCCGCCGCGGTCGTCGTCGCCGCCGCCCAGGTGGTGTTCGCGGTGCCCGAGCTCTCGGCCGCCAGCCCCGTCCCCGCCTGGGCGCGGCAGGCCCCGGCGGTACGGGTATTCGACGCTAACGTGGATAAGAGCCTCAGCTTCCAGGCGGGTTACGTCCGGGCTATCGAGCGAGACCATCCTGATTTGATCACCCTCGAGGAGTTCACGCCGCCGGCGCTGCAGAGCATGGGCGCGTCGGGCGTGCTGGCGGACTTTCCCTACCAGTGCGCCGCACCGGCCTATGGCGCGACCGGTTTCCTTATTGCCTCCCGGCTGCGCCTGACCGGCTGCCAGGTCCGGAGCGTGCAGTGGGACGGTCAATGGGAGCCGTACATGGTGGAAGCCACCTGGTGGACACCCGGCGGCCCGGTGGCGCTGCGCCTGGTGCATACGCTGGCACCATTGCCGGTTTCCTGGCGGGAGTGGGCTGCCGCCCTGGCCGCCGTTGACCAGTCAGTACACGCCAGCGGCGCCAGCAACATGTTGATGGTCGGAGACTTCAACGCCACCTGGGACAACCGCGGGTTCGCCGCCCTGCTGAACGACGGGCTCACCGACGCCGCCGCGGCACGCGGGCAGGCGATCGACATGACCTGGCCGAACGGCGCGCTCATCCCGCCCATCGTCCGCATAGATCATCTGCTGACCGGAACGAACCTGGCCGCCACCGCGATAGCCACCGGCCCGGGATTCGGCAGCGACCACCGATACCTCACCGCCACGGTCGCCATCCGGGCCTGAGATAGCCGGAAGGTGGGGCGCAGGCAGCACTCTCCGCCCCCAGTCAACCCCTGGGTTGACTTAATGAAGTCAACTCGCAGGCCGATGGCAGCGCGCGCTCGTATCCCTAGTGTGGGTACCAGCGCACGGACCTAGCGAGGAGACAGCAGCCATGGACACGACGAACAGCTTCCCCAGCGGCGGCATCAGGGTGTCGGACGCTGACCGCGACCAGGCCATCGCCGAACTGAGCCAGCACTTCCAGGCCGGACGGCTCACGCAGGAAGAGTTCGAGGAGCGGTCCGGGCGCGCGCTGCAGGCCCGGACGGGGGACGACCTCGCCGCCCTCTTCACCGACCTGCCGGGGCGGAGCACGGTTCCCGTCCCGCCGGCCGGCGGTCCGGTGTTCGGCGCTGGCGGCGCCGGCGACCTGAACCGCATGAGTCACCTGCCCATGGCACGCCTCATCATCCTCAGCGTCCTCGCGGTGATCATCGTCGGCAACGTGCTCGGCGGTATCGCCGGCCACATCGGGTTCGGCTGGCTCATTCCTGTCGTGGTTCTCGGGTCCGTGTTCGTGCGGCTGGCCCGCCGCTGAAGGAGCGGGAGCCGCGGGAGTCACCACGGGCCCGTTCGGGAAAATGAGAATTTTTATTCAGAACGGATCCGGGGTGGCTGCTGTGAGCCGGCTGAAGCGCACCAGGACCGTGCCCGCGGGGAGGTTCCTCAGCATGAGGACCCGGCCGCCGGGGTCGTACGACCAGTCCGCGGGCGGCAGCGGGGCGCCGTTCACGATGACCGCGGCGGGCGCGGCGCCCGCGCTGACCGTCGCCTGCGACGTGCCGCCGAGCGGGTCGGTGACGAAGCGCAGGTCGCCGCTGCCGTCATTGCCCGCGCCGCGGATCTCGCCAGTGGTCGCGGTGACGTAGGCCGGCGCGACGCGCGCGGGCGCGGTCGCCATGGCGAAGGCCAGCGTGGTGTCGCGGGCTGCCAGCGTCTCACCGGAGATGAACAGGCTGGGGTAGGGCGCGCCGTCGACCGTGACGGACCTGACGTACGGGGTGGCGGCCGTGTTCCCCGGCGCCTTGATGACCGTATCCCGGCGCCCGTGGATCACGGCGCTGATCACCGCCGGGCTGTTGAGGATCCACTGCGCTCCCGGCGACTGGATGGGGTAGATGCCGAGATCGCCAAGCACCACGGCGCTCGCGTTGTCGGTGTAGTAGGCGGAGCCGCCGCCGGGCGGTGACTCCCACATGGTGAGCTGGCCGAACTCGGGAAGGAAGCTGTCGCGGATGATCCGCTGCGCCAGCGCCGGGTCGTTCGCCTCGATGGCGAGGTAGGGCTGGGTGAGCTGGTAGTCGTTGTAGGCGGCGTCCGGGCTGGCGTAGGCGCGGGCGATCGCGGCGCTCATCGCGCTATCGCCGTAGAGGGCGGCGAGGCCGGGGCCGTCTTGCGGCTCGTCGAAGGCGTAGGTCGCGGTCGTGCCCTCGAACAGGCCGGCGCCTGACGGCGCCCAGCTTCCATCGGAGTTCCTGGCCTGGAAGACCCGGGCGGCGGGGTTCCAGGTGGCGCGGTAGGCCGTGGCGTACGGTGCGTAGGCCAGGAAGGTGGCCGTGTCGCCCACGGCGTGCGCGAGGTGGGCGAGGCCGGCCAGATCGGTGGCGAACTCCAGGCCGCGGGACAGGTAGTTGTCGGTGCCCACGTCGGCCGGGACGTACCCGTACTTGTAGTAGCCCTCGCTGGCGAGATACCTGCTGGTCGCCTGCTTGCCCATCGTGGCGAGGATGGCGCGCTCGGCCCGCCCGTAGTCCACGCCTGTGACGCCTTCCAGCTTGGCCGCGAGGAAAAAGTAGCCGAAGAATCCCCACTGCTGGCCCGCCCACGCGGCCGGGTCGTAGGGATCCCAGTTGCCCATCAGGAAGCCGTCCCTGTCGTACTGGGACAGGTAGGTGTTCAGCACATCGCGCATGACGGCCGGGTCCAGCAGCGCGACGAACGCGTAGACGTTGCGGCCCTGGTCGAACGAGCAGCGGAAGTAGCCGCCGCCGACCCGCTCCCACCAGGGCGAGGAGCCGATGGTGAGCAGCCTGGTGCTCGGCCCGGCAGGCCGGTAGTTCTCGCTGTTATCAGTGACGTCGATGATGTTCGCGTACAGCGTGTACAGCCCGGTGTAGAGCTGCTCGGCGGCCGCCGCGGTCGCGGATGTCACTTCGATCCTGCCCAGCTTGGCGTTCCACGCTTGCCTGAGGCCGGCGACCGCGGCGGTGAAGCGGAAGGCGGGGAACTGGCGACGGAAGTTCTGCTCGGCGGTGGACATGCTGGTCATGGAGAGCGCGACGGCCACCGTGACCGGCGTGCCCGGCCGGAAGGTGAGGTAGCCGCCCGCGGCGTCGCCCGTGACCATGCCCTGACCGGGCCGGGCATGGTCTTGCGTGAAGGTGCCGTGGCCGGCGGCCGGAGCGCTGAACTTGACGTAGAAGTAGGCCCGCTGGCTTTGGTCCGCGGTGCTCAGGGTCACCTCGGCGGTCGTCGGGTCCAGGTAGCTGAACGTGCTGTCGGACCAGGAGACGTTGGAGTTCTCGGTCTCTTGCATGAGCAGGTCCACCGCTTCGTACTGGTCCGCGCTGGCGAAGCGGTACTGGAAGATCGACACGTCGGGGGTGACCGTCAGCGCCACCGCGGAACCCCTGGCGGGGGTGTCGCGGCGGTAGGTGATGTCGGTCCGCTCGGGGGTCGCGGTAATCCGGGCTCGCCAGTCCCCGGTGCCCTTGTCGGCGACCTGATCGACGGTCGGGTAGAGCAGTAGCCCGCGGGTCACGCTGTCGGCGATCTCACCCTGCGGCGTGGACCACAGGCCGATCCGGCCGAGCGGGTAGCGCATGAAGACCTGGCCGGGTCCCTGATCGTTGTTGACGTACCTCGTATAGTCGGTGGCGCCCGGCGCGGGCGGCGCGGCCGACAGGTTCGGCGGGCTTGACACGCCCGGCAGCGCAGGCCCGCCGGTGCAGGCGGTGAGCAGGGCCGCGACCGCCGGGCCTGCCAGGACGGCGGCACGGGCTCGCGGCCCGCTCATGAATCTCACTTAAGAGATCAGACGTGCGCTGAAGGCATCGGAGGCGGGGGCCGGCCCTCCCTGCGCCAGGTACCACTGCGCGGCCAGCCGGACGCCCTCGCGGATCGGGACCCGTGGCGCGAAGCCGAGCTCGCGCCTGGCCTTATCGATAGCGTGCCTGTTGTCGGTGCCGAAGAGCTTGATGCCGAGTCGGGTGACGATCGGCTGGCTCCTGGAGCCGTCGGGCGGGGACAGCCGCTCCGCGACGTCGCCCGCGAGGTAAAGCACTCGGTAGGGGATGTGGAGGGACGGCGGGCTGACGCCAAGCTCCTGGGCGATCGCCTCGAGGAAGCCCTGCTGGGTCATCGGCTCGTCGTTGCTGATGTTGTAAGCCTGCCCGACTGCGTGCTCGACGTCGAGCGCGAGCAGCAGCCCTTGGACGATGTCCGTTACGTAGGCAAACGGCAGCGCGTTGTCGCCGCCGCCGACGATCACGCCCTTGCCAGCCTTCACCCGGTCCGCCATCCGGCCGAAGTGCAGCCGGTCGCCAGGGCCGAAGAACGTGGCCGGCCGGAGGATCACCGCGGGCAGCTGGTTCTCGGCGATCATCTCCTGCACAGCCAGGTCGCCCTCGGCCTTGGATATTGCGTATGGCTCGCGGAAGGGCTGGAGCAGGAAGTCCTCCCGCGCGGGCCGGCCTAGGTTCATGCCGTAGACGGTCCACGAGCTGATGTGCACGATCCGGCGGACGCCGGCGTTGAGAGCGGCCTGGCAGACGTTCCTGGTACCGGTGACGTTGACGTCCCGGTAGTCCCGCAAGGGCTTCCAGACGCCCATCATGCCGGCCAGGTGCAGTACGCCCTCCGCACCGCTCATCGGCGCGGTCAGCGTGCCCGGCAGCCTGATGTCGCCGCGGAAGACGGCGACGGCGTGCTGCTCGAGCCAGGTCGTATCCTCGCCGGGCAGCGCGAGCACCCTTACGACGTCACCTCGGTCCTGCAGGGCGGGGACCAGGTGGCGGCCAAGCAGGCCGTTGCCGCCGGTGATCAGGATTTCCATGCCACGGACTCCTCATCTCGCACCGGCTCCGCCGCGGATTTTCGCACTGGTTCTCGCACGGGGGACCAATGACGTTGCCGGTACGCCAGATCTGCCAGAGTGGGAAGTGCCTGTTCAAGCCAGGCGATCGCGTAGTGCTGCCGCGGCACGACCACCTCGCGCCTGGGCTTGGTGATGAGGCCCGCGATGGTGGTGGCCACCAGCTGCGGCGGTGGCATCCGCGCCGTGATGTCCCTGGTCATCTCGGTGCTGATGCGGCCAGGGGACACCAGGCTCACCGAGACGCCAGTTCCGGCGAGCTGCCGCCGCAGCGCCAGCGAGAAGCCGCGCAGGCCGTACTTGGTCGCGGAGTAGAGCGGCTCCATCGCGACCCGGCCGGAAAGCGAGCTGACGCTCACAATCGCGCCGTGGTTCCGGTGCAGCATCCCGGGCAGCACCGCGCGGGTGACCAGCATCGCGCCGAGCAGGTTTACCTGGGTCAGCGCCACGATCTGGTCCGGGGGGGTGCCGGCCAGCGCGGTGGACCAGAAGGCGCCGGCATTGTTCACCAGCACGTCGACCTTGCCATAGGTCTCGGTAGCCTGCTTGACGAGCAGGTTCACGTCGGCCGGGTCCGCCATGTCGGCGGTCACCGCGATGGCGGTGCCCCCGTCTTGCTGGATTTCCCTTAGCTGCTCGGCGAGGCGGCCGGCGCGACGCGCGGCGAGCACCACGGCCGCGCCGCGCCGGGCGAGCTCATGCGCGGTGGCCGCGCCGATGCCCGAGCTGGCGCCGGTCACGATCGCCACCTCACCGTGCAGCGGCCCGCGGGGCGGTCTGCCAGCGGTGGCCATCTAGATCACTATCCCCTGGGCCGGCTGGGCCGACTGGTCCGACTGGCCTGGCTGGGGCGCCTGCATTGGCTGCTCCGCCAGGGTGGGGCGCGGCTGGCGCAGGTACCAGGCAGCGGTCAGCGCCACCCCGTCGCGCAGGTCGACCACCGGGCGGTAGCCGAGCTCGGATCTGGCCTTGCCGATCGCGTACCTGTTGTCGGTGCCGAAGAACGCGACGCCGAGCCGGGTGACAGGCGGGCGGCCCGCCCGGGCGCCGGGCGGTGCCAGCGCGGCGAACCGCTCGGCGAGCCAGGCCGCCGCGTACAGCGCGCGGTACGGGACCCGGCGGGCTGGCGGGCTGGCGCCGACCGCGGTGGCGATCGCCGTGAGCATCTCCCGCTGGGTCAGCGGCCGGTCATTCGTGATGTTGTAGGCGTGCCCGGGCGCGGCGTCGTGGTCCAGGCCGAGCAGCAGGCCGCGCACCACGTCGTCGACGTAGACGAACGGCATGAAGTTGTCGCCATTGCCGACGAGAATGCCGCGTCCTGCGCGCAGCCGGTCCGCCATCGCGCTGAAGTGCAGGTGGTCACCTGGTCCGAAGATCTGATCCGGGCGGATGATCACCGCGGGCAGCTTTTTGTCGCGAATCAGCCGCTGGATGGCGCGGTCCCCTTCTGCCTTGGTGATCGGGTAGGGGTCGGCGAACGCCGTGAGCGGGAAGCTCTCGTCGACCGGCCGGCCGTGTCCCATGCCGTAGACGCTGGAGGAGCTCATGTGCACGAAGCGACGGACACCTGCGGCGAGCGCCGCCCTGGCGACGTTTTCCGTGCCGGTCACGTTGACCGCCCGGTAGTCATCGATCGGACGCCAGACGTCCATCATCGCGGCCAGGTGCAGCACCGCGTCCGCCTCCCGCACAGCCTCGGTCAGCGACGCGGGATCGCGGATGTCGCCCCGGTAAACCTCGACGCCGCGCTGGCGCAGCCACTCGGTGTGCTCGGCGGGCAGCGCGAGGACCCGCACCCGGTCGCCCCTGCCGAGCAGGACGGGGACGAGGTGCCTGCCGACGAAGCCGTTGCCGCCTGTGATGAGGATGGTGCTCACGTCAGGACCTCGGTCCGGTTGCCGGCGTTGCCATGGCCGGACGGGCGGGTCTCGGAGGTCTCCCGGTACCAGGCGACGCCTCGCCTGACCCCCTCGAGGTAACCGACGGCCGGCGCGAAGCCCAGCTCGCGCCGGGCGCGGTCGATCGAGAACCGGTTCTCGCCGCCGAGCAGCTGGAGCCCGTAGCGCATCACCGGCGGCTGCTTGCCCGTCAGATGGCCGGCGGTCTCGGCCACGGCGCCAAGTGCGACCGCCGCGCGGTAGGGGATCCGCCGCCGCGGCGGCGGCGCATTCAGCTCGGCCGCGATCGCGTCGAGGAACTGGCGCTGGGTCACCGGCTCGTCGTTGACGATCAGGTAGGTCCGGCCTGGTGACTGCTCCGTCGCGGCGGCGAGCAGCAGGCCCTCGGCCGCGTCGCGGACGTAGACCAGCGGTAGGTGGTTCCGGCCGGTCCCCACGACGATCATGCGGCCCTCATCGATCAGCTGGGCGAAGCGGCCGAAGCTCGCGGTGTCGCCCGGGCCGTAGATCCACCCGGGGCGGACGATCGTCACCGGGGCGCCCTCGTCGCGGATCATCCTGTGCAGCAGCCGCTCGCCGGCCACCTTCGACCGGCTGTACGGGTTTGGCTCGGTGTGCAGCGGCGAGTCCTCGTCGGCCGCCCCGTGCACATCGTTACCGTGCACGGTGATGGAGCTGACGTGGACGAACCGCTGGACACCAGCAGCCACGGCGGCCCGCACCATCGTCTCGAGCCCGGCGACGTTGACCCGCTCGTATTCGGCGGCGGATCCCCACGGCCCGGTGCGGGCCGCGCAGTGGATGACGCAGTCCACCCCGGCAAGGGCAGCCTCGATGGCGGCGCGATCGGCGATGTCGGCGGCGTAGCCGTCGGCGCCGGCCGGCGCCCGCCAGCCGGCGTCGTAGCGCGGGTGAACCAGCGCCCTTGGCCGGGCGCCACGGGCGATGAGCAGCTCGGTCAGCTGGCCTCCCAGCAGACCCGCCGCTCCCGTTACGAGGATCGTCATCGGGTTTCCAACCTCTCTGGCCGGTGATCATGACTGACTAGGCTGACTGGCGCGACCCGCGCCTCCTCCGTGTCTTGTGCGTCCTGCGCGTCCTGCGGGTCCTGTGCGAGGCGGAAGGTGCTGCGCAGGTTCAGGCTCATCGCACTCAGGGAGGCCAACCCGGCGCCCGCCATGAGGACGCCGGTGAACGGGTGGGAGAACAGGAACATCGCGCCCACACCGGTCCGGCTGACCCCGAACACACCGGAGAAGATAAGCAACCCGATGAGCTCGTTGCTGCCGACCTGCCCGGGCGGCGACGGGAGGATGAACGACAGGTTGAACAGGGTGTAGCCGTAGACCACCACAAGCACCGGCACCGACACCCCCACCGCCCGGAACGCCAGCAGGCAGAAGAGCGCGTCAAGCCCGACGGCGATGACCGTGTAGCCGCTGGCGACGAGCAGGATTCCTGGCCGCCGGAACAGCGCCACGAGCGTGTCGGTGAACCCGGCGACGAACGGCCGCACGCCGTTCCGGATGCGGCCGCGCAGCAGCGCCTCGCAGGGCCGCGCCAGCAGCGCCACGGCCAGGTCCCGCCGCCAGGCGGCGAGCACCAGGAAGGTGACGGCGCAGCAGCCGGCCACCGCAGCGCCCGCTAGCACCACCCACAGTGCCCCGCTGAGCGGCAGCCCGATCACCGGCATCAGCGCGAGCAGCACCGCCGAGGGCACCATGTCAAGCGCCTTGTCCATGCCCACTGCCGGCAGCGACTCGTTGACCGGGATGCCAGTCGTGCGCCGCAGCAGCAGGCTCATCGCGATCTCCCCGCCGCGCACCGGCAGCAGCCAGTTGAGGAAGATGGCGACCTGATAGATGCCAATGACCCGCCGGACGCCGACCCGGTTCGGGCGCAGCAGGGTCCGCAAGCGGAAAGCGCGGACCACGTAGGCCGCCAGGAACGTGACACCGCACGCCACCGCGATGCCTGGGTCGAGATGCGTCAGCCGCTGGTAGACGGAGCCAGCGTTCACCAGCTTCAGGAACGTCACGACCAGCACCCCGCCGATCACCAGCCCGATGCCGCCCCGCATCGCCACCGTCCGTGCCCGGCTGATGCGGCCGCGGGGTGCCGCGGCTATGTCCATAGCGTTGCTCCCCGCTCGGGCGAGTTCCCCTTGCGGGTGTGCGCGGCCTCGTGGCACGGACCGCACAGCGAGACCAGGTTGCGTACCTGGTAGGAGGGCAGCACGGCGGGCTGCCGGTACAGGTGCGCGCACACGGCCGGGGTGGCTGGCCCGCACACCCGGCACGCGTACCCGTCCCTGACCAGGGCCGCGGCTCGTGTCCTGTCCAGGAGCACGACGTGCAGCTCGTCGAGCACGGCGTGCAGGATCATGCCCAGGGCCACCGGCCGCAGCCGCTGGTGGCGCACCCCGAGCAGTGCCACCGCCAGCAGTGCCGGGGGCGCGTGCAGCACGCGCGTCGCCGCGTGCTGCGGCGGGTCGGCGTGGTTGAAGAAGCGCGCGGCAGCCAGCGGGCTGAGCTGCCGCTGCCGCAGGCAGAACCATGCGTAGTGATCGGCGTCGATGAGCACGCCGCCCGCCAGCAGCCCGGTCGCGCCGCGGCCGAGGAATGGGGCCGCGAACGCCGCGGCCGCCGCGGAGATCAGGACGTGATCCCGGACGCGCACTCAGCCGCTCCCTTCTCCGGCCGGCCCGATGACGGCCCGGTAACCGTGGTGACCGGACCCGAGGCTTGCCGGGCGGCGCGTGGCGGGAGATGCCCGTGCTGCCGGTACCAGGCGACCGTGCGGACGATCCCCGTCGGCAGGTCCGTCTGTGCGGCGAAGTCGAGCAGCCGCCTGGCCCTGGACACGTCGTACACGCGGCTGTGGGTCAGGAAGTCCAGCCTGTCGCGGGTCAGCGGTGCGCGCTGGCGTAGCGCGGGCGGGAGCCGGTCGCCGAGCCAGGCCACCGCCTGGGCGGCGGGCAGCGGGAGGTATCCCGGCGGCAGCCAGGTTCCTTCCGCACGCGCGATCACGCCGGCCAGTTCGGCTATCGGCACCGGCTCGGTGCCCGCGAGGTGGAAGCATTCGCCGATCGCCGCGGGCCGCTGGCCGCAGCGGACCAGCGCCTCCGTCATGTCGTCGAGGTAGATCGGGTGCAGCCAGGCCTTGCGACGGCCGACAGGCAGGAACAGGTGGCGCTGGATCGCCTGGTAGAACGACAGCAGGTGGATGTCTCCCGGCCCGTAGACCAGCCCTGGCCGGGCGATGACCACCGGCAGGCCGCGGTCGCGGTACCGACGGACCACGGCTTCCGCGCTCGCCTTCGCCTGCTCGTAGACGTTGGTCGGCCGCCACGGCGCGTCCTCCGCCGCCGGGTGGTCGCCGGTCACTCCGAGCACCCCCGTGGTGCTGCAGTGCACGAGCCGGTCCAGACCTGGTGCCCGCGCGCAGCAGCCGAGCACGACCGTGGTGCCCTGCACGTGCGCCCGAAGGTACTCGGCGGCCGGGACGCCCGGGACGAGCAGTGGCCCGGCGAGATGGAAGACCACCCGCGCGCCGTCCATCGCGGCGCGCACGGCGGCCTCGTCGGTCACGTCGCCGACAACGACGTCCGCACCGAGATCCGCGAGCGGCCTGGCCTTGACGGCCGACCGGGCGAGCACGCGCACCTGCGCTCCGTCGGCGAGCAGCCGTCGGCTGAGCGCGGACCCGAGGAAGCCGGTCCCGCCCGTTACCAGCACCGGGCCGTCCCGCCAGCCGGTCATCGGTCCGGCGCCGCGCGCGACACGCGTGACCTGGCCACATCCACCGCGACCTTCCGCAGCGTCGGGCCGTGCGTCAGCATGTTGGTGTAGGCGGCATTAGCCAGCGGGCAATGGCATTCGCCGGCCTTGATGCTGCGCCGCAGTTCGCCGGCTTGGGCGGTGCGCCAGACCGACGGGAAGTCGTAGTCATGGTCGCGCAGGTTCCCCATCGATTGCGCCCGGATGCAGCACGGCCACACGTCCCCGTTCGGGGCGATCTGCGCCGAGGCGACCCCGGCCATGCAGGGTATGACCTGGCGGTGCTCGCGGAGTGTGCGCTTCACGATCTCGTAGTACTGGCGGCGGAAGGCCTGGGTTACCTCGGCCACCCCGGTGAGGCGCTGGTCGCGCGTGGCCTCGAGCAGCGTCTCGATGGCGACTTCGTACCGCTCGGCCGTCGGGGTGATGCCCAGCCCTACGGTGTCGAGCTCAACGCGCTGCTCGGCGATTTCGGTGATGAACGAGTCGGGCTTCAGCTCGCCCTGGACGTGCTCGCACAGTTCGGCGAAGAGCTCGATGTTGAAGTTGGAGATGACGGTATGGATCCCGACCGTCAGGTTCTTGTAGTCGCGCTTCAGCTCCTTGAGCGCCTTGTACGTGAGCATCGCGTGATCCCAGTTGTTCCTGACGCCACGGATACTGTCGTGCTTGCAGCCCAGTGCGTCCAGCGAGAGGTTAATGATCACTTCCGACCCGGGCGTTGCCTTCAGGACCTGCTCGATCCGGCCCGGGATGATCTTGTGCTGGATGCCGTTCGTGGGGATGTTGATGATCCCCGGCCGGCAGTGCCGGTACGCGCTCGCCACCATGTCCGGCAGGTCCTTGCGCAGGGTGGGCTCCCCGCCGCTGAACGTGAACCAGTACGGCGCGTGGCCCAGCGACTCGAAGACGCGATCCCACTCGGGGAGCGTGAGGTCGTCATTGGGCAGCAGCCACACGTTGCAGGTCTTGCAGCGTGAGTTGCAGCGGTAGCTGACGCTGACGGTGATGTTAACCGGCATCCTGAATACGTGGCCGGTCGCGTACGACACCTTCAGTACGGGGATTTCTGGCAGGACTTTAGCCAGGCCCATGAGGTCACACCTCCTGTGCAGCCCACCGAGGGGGCTACGTGGTCACCGGTGTTGCGGGGCTGAATTCGATTTGCTCGATCGGGACGACTGGTGCTAGCGGCTGGACCTGCCCGGGCACCAGGGCCGAGTGGACCGGCCCGGGCTGGTGGAAGGCGATGAGGCCGCAAGCCAGGGTGACCGGCGTCGAAGTGCCACGGCCGTTGCAGGTGACCGGTGTGGCCTCGAAAAGCTGCACGATCGCGCCGGCGGCCCGCTCCGCGGCCGCACGGTCTCCGGGCAACAGGGCCACGGAAGTGCCGCCCCCCTGCGCGGAGACCGTGATATCCGACCCGAGGGCCTGCTGGATCCTGTCCGTTACCCGGCGCGCCAGCTGGCGGCTGGCGTGCAGGCCGAGCTCGAGCTCGAGACGCTGGAAGTTCACGATGTGGAACACCCCGACGATGTGCTGGCGCTGAGCGCCGGCCGTCTCGTCGATGTGCTGCTTGGTCGTGCTGACCATCTCCCACACGGCGTGCGAGCGGTCACCGCGGACGACGTCATACCTGCCGAGCGCCCGGGCAGTCGCCTCGAGCCCGACGGTGCCGAGGCTCCACAGCGCGGTCCGCGGTGACGCGAAGAATTCCGGCCCGAGCAGCGCGCGACCTGCCCGCCAGGTGCTCATCGTGGGCGCCACGTAAGACTGCTGATCACGGATCCGGAGGTGGCCCGCATAAATCCGACGCCGCTGGCGGAGGAAGTCCGCGACGGTCGCCGGGCCGCGGTTGTACACGGCGGCCCGCGGCTCGTACACCAGCCGGTACCCGAGCTGTGTGACGAGGGCCTGGATGGAGAGCTCGTCCACCGGGGTGTCGAGCGGAATGCTTGGCACCACGTTGCGGAACGCAACCATCTCCCCCAGCTTCGGCGAGCGCCGGGCGATCCGGTCGTGCAGCTGCCACTGCAAGTGCACGGCGTGGCCGAGAAAGGTCCCGGCGCCGTTGACCGGAATCGGGCGCCCCCCCACCATGCCCACGCCCGGGTCGGCGAAGTGCCGCAGCAGCATGTCGAATGCGCCGTCATCGACGCGCACGTCGGCGCTCACCAAGGCGAGCACGGGCGCGTCGGCCGCGCCAATGAAGAGGTTAACGGCGGATGCCTTGCCCTCGCGGCGCGCCTGCTCGATGAGCCGGACGCGCGGCTCGCGGGCCGTGATGCCGGTGACTATCTCTACCGTCCGGTCCTCGCAGCCGCTGGCGACCACGATGACTTCTATGAGGCGCTCTCCCGCCGGGTCCTGCCGCAAGATGCTGTCGATGGCCTGCGCGATGTTGGCTTCCTCGTTGTAGGCCATTACGCCGACACTGCACCGCAGGTCCGCGGAGATAGTCGCGCTCACGTGCTCTCCCCCGAATATTCCGCGCTGACGTCCGTCAGCCGCGGTGAAGATAGGTCCGGCTGCTTCCAGCCAGGTTCCGCGTCCTGAGGCTGGGACGCCGCGCCGCGTTCTCCCGCGCCGCTCCGGTCGCGGCCCTGCTCGCTCATGACCCGCCGGGCGATCTGGCGCACCTTGTGCTCGACCTTCCCGCCGCGGTCCGCGCGGTCGTTCATCGCCGATGCGTGGGCGGCCACCAGAAACGGCGGCGTCTCGGCGGTGTCGAGCAGTCCCTGCTGACGGCGCAGGCCGGCGAGGTCGTCGTAATGCTGGCTTGCCCAGTACACATTCATGCGGCATGAAACGCAGTTCCACTCTTCGTCCGGTGTATCCGCGCCGCATTGTGGGCACTTCATGTTTCCCACCCCTGTTTGACGAAGGCGCAGGCCAGGCGAGCCCGGTCCCGCTGCTAACGCGCCTATCATGGTGACCGCACCTTCCAAAGCGGTTCCACTGAGGTGATCTCAGCGGGTTTCAGCTGATTTGTTTGTACTCGAATTGGGGTGAGTACGAGGGCGACACGGGTGAGCAGGGCGAACCAGCGCTCTGCCGACCTCGATCCGAGTTAGCTCACCCAGCTAACCTTGGTGAGCTGCGCCAGGCTGGTGAAGTCGCCGTGCCCGGGCACCAGTGCACTGCGGAACAAGAAGTAGTGACCTTTCCCGTACGAATCGGAAAAGAGGATTGCCGCGATCAGATCATAGTTCCGGGTCTGCGCCATCTGCCCGGCCGCGTAGTAAGCATCCTGCGGCAAGTATATGAAGCTCAATTCAACCCAGTTATAGTAGCGGTCCTTAATCGCCTGGGAAATCGCGGGAGGGCCGAATAGCTGATGACCGGCATGGTTCACGTAGAATGGATAGTAGAAGCTCTCCCACTGCCAGGGCTCGCTGACGTTTTCCCCGTCGAACTGGGATACCTCGATGTCCTCCGCGAGGATCCGACCTGATCCGTCGCGCAACTGGGAGTGCAGCGCGGCGGTCAACGTTGTGCTGTTAGGCCACTCCGCGAAGAGACCGCGCGCCTGACTCAGGCCGAGGGTGAAGATCGCCATGAGGACGGCGAGTCCCGCCAGCCAGTAGCCGCGGTGCGCTCCATGGCGCGACCCTTGCGCATATCCTGATAGCAGGGCGAGAGCATATCCGGCGAGCGGCATGGCGAAGAACAGCGCGTACGCGATATGTTTATCCAGCGAAATTGGCTCCTGCATGTAAACGTGATAGGCGGGCATGAGCAGCGAGGAGCCGAACAGCGCCACCGGGATAATCCGGAACCGCCAGCTGAGCCGAAAGGAAAGGAACAGGCCGATAATCGCCAGCAGGTATATCGCGCCGCCCTCAGCCAGCACGTGGCTGAGCAACGCCAGACGCGGCTCTTTAGAGCCGACCGCTCGATTGGTAGTGCTGCCTGAAATAGCGTGGAAAGCCGCCTTGTCCATGACCTCGTAGGCGACGGCCAGGCTAACCGTCAAGCTGGCTGCCGCCAGGGCAAGGCGCCTGATGGCGGGCCACCATCCAAGGAAGGGAATGCTGACGCACACGAGCAGTGCGCAGACAGGAAGGACGAGCAGCAGTGCAGCGTACTTGGCGAGGACAGCGAGCACAACGGCCGGTCCGACCAGCAGCACGGCCCATGGCCGCCTGCTCATGCCGCCATGCACAGCCAGCCCCGTGGCGAGCGCGACCAGGAACAGGCATAGCGCGTCGTAGGTGGCCAGACGGCCGACAAACAGGACCACGCCGGTCGAGGCGTAGGTGGCTGCCGCGAAGATGGCGGCGCGCTGGCCGAAGAGCTTCAGCGTTACCAGATAGCCGATCGTGGTGACACCGAGCATGCAGGCGACGCTGAAGTCGCGCGCCAGCTCCAGGCCGCCGACCATCTCGAAGAAGCCGCCGATAACCGGGTAGACGTACGGGTACCCGGAGAAGTAGAACGCGTAGTCCGACAGCGGCGAGGGGCCGCCGCCCCAGTGGTGGATGATCTGGCGACCGGCGTAGAGGTAGAGCGCCTCATCCTGGAAGGCCGTGTTGCGCAGCGCTACCACGGAGACCAGCGCCTGGAGCGCGAGGATCCCGATGATCGGCCAGCGCCTCACGGCTGACGAGACGTGCGCCGCTGCCTTGGGCAGTACGGCGGCCCGCGGCTCGGCATACGTCGCCATAGTCCCCCTCGATGCCGGTGATGCCGGTGATGCCGGTCTCATGGTGGTCGCGCGCCGTTCCTGCGCGATTCCACGAACTGGCATCAGGGGCCCATCAGCTCACCCAGCTCACCTTTGTCAGCTGCGTCATGCTCGTGAAGTCGCCCCGGCCTGGGGTCAAGGACAGCCGGAACACATAGAAATGCCCCTTCCCGTACGAGTTCGAAAAAAGTATGGCCGCCACCAGGTCGTAGTTCCTGGTCTGTACCATCTGTTCGGCGGTGAAGTTGGCCTCGTCCGGAATGTAGATGAAGCTGAGTTCCACCCAGTCGTAATACCGGTCCTGGAGCGAACGGGCGATAGCAGGATTTCCCAGGTACTGGTGATGAGCGGCATCTTCGTAGTAGAGGAAGCGGAGGCCGCTCCACTGCCAGGGTTCGGTGACATTCATCGCGTCGAAGCGGGACACCTCGATATCCTCCGCCAGGACCCGGCCGGATCCGTCGCGCAACTGCGAGTGCAGCGCGGTGCTCAGCTCCCCGGTATTGGCCCATTCCGTGTACAAGGTGCGGGCCTGGCTCAGGCCGAGCGTAAGGATCGCCATGAGGACGGCGAGGCCGGCGAGCCAGTAGCCGCGGTACGTCCCGGAAAGCGTCTGGCGCTCGAATCCGGACAGCCGCGCAAGCGCGTAGCCGGCCAGCGGCATCGCGAAGAACACCGCGTACGCGATGTGCTTGTCAAGCGAAATCGACTCCTGGACGTAGATGTGGTACGCCGGCGCCAGCCACGCGGAGCCGAACATCACGACCGCGAGGATCCGGTACCGCCAGTGAAGACCGAGCGTCAGCAGCAGGCCGACGGCCGCCAGCAGCAACCCCGGGCCGCCCATTTGCAGGGTGTGCAGGAACAGGTCAACGCGGAGGCCTTTGAGAATCACGTCGCGACTCGTGGTGCTGCCGCTAATGGCGTGAAAGGCCGATTTGTTCACGATCGTGTACGCCACCCCGAGGCTGATCGCGAAACCCGCCGCTGCCAGGGCGCATCGCGCTATTGCTCGCCACCAGCCAAGGAACGGAACACCGAGGCAGGCAAGCAGCGCGAATACCGGCAGAATGAAGAGCAGGGCCGCGTACTTCGCCAGGATCGCCACGACCAGCAGCGGACCGATTCCCAGGACGCCCCACGGGCGCCTGCCCATGCCGCCGTGGATGGCGAGGGCGCTCGCCGACGCGATCAGGAGCAGGCACATGGCATCGAACGTCGCCAGCCGCCCGACGAATAGCACCGAGCCAGTCGAAGCGTACCCGGCGGACGCGAAGACCGCGGCCCTGCGGCCGAAGAGCTTAGCCGTGACCGCGTAACCGATCGCCGTCACGCCCAGCATGCATGCGAGGCTGAAATCGCGCGCAAGCTCAAGTCCGCCGACCATATCGAGGAAGCCGCCGACGACCGGGTAGACGTAGGGATAGCCGGAGAAGTAGTACGTGTAGTTTTCCAGCAGCGGAGGTCCGCCATCCCAGTGGTGGATGATCTGGCGGCCGGCGTAGAGGTAGAGCGCCTCATCCTGGAAGGCCGTGTTGCGCAGCGCTACCACGGAGACCAGCGCCTGGAGCGCCAGGATCCCGATGACCGGCCAGCGCCGCGTGATGGACGAGATTAATGTCGCGCTGAGCGGAGCACCGGTTCGCGGCTCGGCATACGTTGCCATGTGCCCTCCTTCTGGCGCACCCCTTCTGGATATCTCAAAGGTGCATGCGCGTGTTCCTAGGCACTTCCAGCGGCGCGGGCGCACCGAACCGGACCGGCTCGCTCACCAGCGCGCGTCGGCGGCGAGGCCCAGTGCGTACGCCGGCCAGAAGATCCCGGCCGCAGGGCCGCCGTTGCAAGTTCCGTCGGAAGACCCTGGAAGCTTGACCCAGAGCAGTGCGTCCACCAGGGGATCGCCCGAGTTCGCGGTCGGTGGCATGCCGAGCGCCTGTCCGGGCGGGTTGCACCACGTTCTCGCGGTGGCCGCCCCGTTCCTTGACGTGTCGATCACGAAGTGCTTGCCACCCAGCTGCGCGCTGATGCGGCCACCGTACGATTCCTCGTCCGCGGTCGAGTGGAAGTTGCTCACGTTGAGCGAGAAGCCGCGGATCTCGCGAACGCCGGCGGACGCCAGGAGCGAGGCCATGACGGAGGCCGGCTGCCAGCGCGAGTTTCCCGCATCCAGGTATACGGCCGAGCCGGGCAGGCTGGCGAGCTGGTCAGCGGCGCGGTGGAGCAGGCTGAGCCGGTACCGCTGCGCGGCGGGCGGCAGACAGCCAAGCCGGACGTATTCGGCGAGCGCGTCCGGCTCCAGGATCACCACGGCGCGGCCCGTTCCGATACCCGCGGCTGCCTGACCGATCCAGTGCTCGTACCTGACGGCCGCCGCTGGATCTTGCGTGCAACCCTGATAGGGAAAGGCGTACAGCACCAGCAGCGGCATCGACCCTTCTGCCGCGGCCGCGTCCAGTACCGCCCGCACGGCTCCGGCGACCTGGCCGACCGGAAGCCAGCCGCCGAACCACGCCGCGGTTGGCTGACTGGCAATCTTCCGCAGCAACGCAGCGCCGACCGGGTCCGAGCGTGACATGGCCGCGGCGGCGACGGCCGCGGCGTTATCAGGATCGGTGAACAATCTGACGCCGGAGAATGGGCCGCCGCTGCCCAGCGGTGGAATGGCGGCCGGACGCGCCGCCGGGAACCGGGTTGGCTGGGTAACGGTCTCAGGAGTCAGCCTCGTCCCCGGCAGCATGAGCAGCGGGCTGAGGAGCAGGAGCGCGGCTGCCAGTAGCAGAATCCGCCGGATGCCGACGCTGTACCGACACGCCCAGGCTGCCCAGCCTGGGCGGCGGGCCCGGCGGCGACGGCAGCGACGGCCGGGACCGGAATCCCTCCCGCCGCTGGCCATGACCGCCCCAGTCATCAGCCGCTGCGCGCGCCGACCCCGTGCAGGGTGCTCACGATGCGCTTCCACGCGGCGAACGAAGCAGGATCGGACGTCTCGGACCAGGCCCTCAACTGTGCCGGGGTCGGCTTGAGCAGCGGCCCGCCCTCGTGGTAGACGACGGCGTACACCTGCGGACTAGCCTGGACGGCCTGCCCCAGCTTCGCTAGCCAGGCGGCCTTCATGGCGGGCGGCCCGGCCGCGGCGATCTCGACGAAGACCGGCTTGCCCGGGTAGCGTCCGGTCAGAGCGCGCAGGACCTGGCGCGGGTCTCCCCAGCGCGTTCCAGGGTAGTTGATGAAGTCCTGCAGCACCACGTTGATGCTCGACGGCGGCGGCGCGAACTGCTGGTCGTGCAGCGGGTCGGCCGGCGCCCATACCCAGGCCACATTGTTCGCTCCGACCGCGCGGAAGACGGACTGGATGTGCAGCCATGCCCTGGGTGTATCCTGCGGGATGCCGCCGTTCGCGACCGCGGACGATACCGCCCAGTTCTTGTCCACCTGGAGCAGGACGGTGAGGAAGACCGGCTTCCCGAAATCGCGGATCTCCGTGGCCCACCGCCGGAGCGCATTGTCATCGACCCCGTTGAAGATAGCTGGCAGGTTGGCGGTCAGCGGAGCCTGCTGATGCGGTCCGAAGACGCCGAACTGGAGCGTGATCCAAGGGCGCGCGCCTTGGGCCGCCAGTTTGTCCGCCCAACTGGTGTCAAACTGGTCACTGATAACCTGGGTCCGGGCGACGATGGAGAAGCCGGTGCCCAGGTCGCGTTCCAGCACGGGCGGTTCGCTGTTCAACTCCTGAATCGGAAGCGAGATGCCGAGATACCGCGCATGCAGTTCCTGGCTGGTAATCGTGAACGACGCGGCGGGCTCGGTGAATATCGGCAGGCCGGCCACCCGGCTGCCGAGCAGCACCGGGCTCGCGACGAGCGCGGCTATCCCGAGGTTGAGTACCGGCCTGAGCGCACCGCCGCGGATGTGCAGCTTGGACGGGTAATCCTGCTTGGCGAAGAGCCTCTCATCTCCGGTCCGCTGCGCGCGGATGTCCGCGTACGCGAGCCACAGGAAGCTCGACAGCAGTACCAGCGAGTAGACGACCCAGAGCAGGCTGATGAACATCGACGTCTCTTGCCTGCCGCTGACCTGCGTGGCCCAGGCGAGCGCGGCCAGGCAAAGCAGCAGCGGAGCGAGGTAAACGCCCAGGTAACGAAGAGACCGCCGACCGCGGCGCGCCTTGGAGGTAAGGGCGAAGGGCTTCTTGCGGAACAGGACCGTGGCGACAAGGCTGGCCAGCAGCGCCGGTGTGGAACCGAAACCGATGATCACCCCGCGCAAGCCGGTCACGCCGCGTGCGCTGTACCACATCGCCGCGATGCCGAGCACGCCGTACGGGAGGAAGTGCAGCATGTACTGGTTGAGCGTGGCCGTCTGCACCGCCGGGACTCCGGTGAATATGAAGAGCGCCGGGCTCACTATGTAGATCAGGTCACGAAGCCCGCAAAGATAGTGCGTGCCGGCCAGGAAGTACTGGATTCGCTGGCCGGACCGCAGCCCGTTCTTCTTCGGGAGCAGGATGTCGCGCCAGTGGCCGCGGAACGCGACCAGCGTGCCGAGTGCCCACCGCCCCTGCTGCTTGAGGTATGACGGAATGTCGAGCGGCCCTAGGCCGGTGGCGAGGATGTCGGTCAGGTAGATGCTGCGCCACCTGGGATGCAGCAATATGGAAGCCGCGAAATCCTCGGTCACCGAGTCCTGCGGGAGCCCGCCGATCTCGTCGAGGGCCGCGCCGCGGATGACGACGTTGGTGCCGCAGATGAACGCCGCGTTCAGCGCCGCCTTCCCTGGGCATAGCAGGTTATAGAACATCGACTGCTGGTCATCCGCCCAGCGGGAGACGGGGTTGTCCAGGTTCGCGTAATACTGGCCGCTCTGCACCCAGCCGACCTTCGGATCGGCGAAGGGCGGGATGGTCTTGAGGAGAAAATCAGGCTGCGGAACCTGATCAGCATCGAACATCGCCATGAGCCTGTTGCCGGAAATCAGGAAATGCTGCCGCACGTTTTCGATGTTTCCCGCCTTCGCGCCGCCGCGAATCGTTCTCGTCACGCAGCAAACGCCAAGGCCGGCGGCTAGCTTTACTATCTCTTCATAGTCCGGGTACTTGCCAACCAGGCCGTCGTTGCAGACGACGATCGTCACCCGGGCGTCTGGATACTGCTCCAGGAATTTCTGGCGGGCCGCTATGCATCCCTCGAGCGTTGGCCTGACGATGCCGATTCCCTCATTGACCGTGGCGACGAGCATGAAGACCTCATATGCCGACGCGTCCTCCGTGGGCTGGATCTCTGGCGTGGGCCGGGGCCACACCGTCACCTGGAAGCCAAGCACATGGATCGCGCCCAGCGCTTCGGCGAAGAGCAGCGGGGCGGCGATCCACCATCCATGCCAGTTCGTCACCGCGAAGCGCCAGCCCATGTAATCGACGGTGGCGATGCCGAGAGCGACGGCAAGCAGCATAGTGACCGCCTGCTGTCCGCCGATGTCCGTCACCGCCAGCAGCGCAGCCGCGACGACCACGGCCGCCAGGATCAGCAACGGTCCCGGGTGCGCGTAAGCCACGAGCCCGGCCGACACCAGCACCGCGGTCGCCACCACGGCGGTCCGGATCCTGCCACGACCCGGTTTCGGCCGCGCGCGACGCAGCTTCTTCAGGTATGCGGCGCGTCGTCCGGCCGTTGTGCCGTTGCTCCGCGAGCGGCCGGCCGCACCGTCCGGGCCGTCCGGGCCAGCATCCGCCCGCACAGCGTAGTTCGGGCCAGACTCGAGCCTGCCACGTCGCGACACGGACAGCCCGGCCTTCAGCAGCAGGACGTCCGCGCCGCACATGAGGACGAACGCGATCTTCGCGTGTATCGCCCAGGCGCCAAAGGGAAACTTCGCGGTGTCGAGCAACGCCAGGGCGACCAGGATGTTCAGCAGCGTAAGCCGGCCGATTGTCGCCCACGCGCCGTCTCGGACCCGGCCGGGCAGGCGGAGTGCCCAGCCGCGGTCCGCGAGCCATCCAGGAACCCGGATGGTCACCGCCACGGTCGCCACGACGAGGAACCCGTACTGCCATGGTCCGGGCTGCACCCACGCCAGCCAGAACAGGCTGGCGGCGATCGCCAGCCATAGGACCGCGCGCACGAGGGTCTGCGCTTCCAGGCTGCCAGGGTCCTGGCCCGTTCTCGATGCGAATCCAGGACGCCGCCAGGTAAGCAGCAGCCATACGCAGATCCGGCAGATCACCACGCCGAGCAAGATCGTCATGGTCACATGGGCTAGCGAGCTTACCGTTCGCGCGCCCAGGCAGGCCCCGATGCCGATCGAAACCAGCAGCAGGACCACCGAGCTCTTTCTTGGCAACTCCGCCGGGGCAGACGCGACTGGACTGACCGCCCCGGCCGCTTGTTCACCTGATCGCACTGTGCCATCAAGGCCATCAAGAACTGTGCCATCAAGCACTCTACCGACCTGCCCTGTCACTCCCGCCCCAACGTGCTCGTCCAACGTCCTGCGGGCCACGGCCTGCCCTCCCTAAAGGCGATGTCCTGCTACCCCCGTACGGCCGCACGCCGCTGTCGCCTCGTCCCTGCAGCCAAACAGTGCACCCCGGGCATTCCACCGCTCTTCCAGCCGTGTTCCCCGCTCCCTGAGCTGCCAGCGGGCTCGCTGGCGAAGATCAGCTACCCGAAACCAACAGTCCTCACGGCGCAACCGAACTACTGGCCAGATCCCAATTGCCTGGGAGTGGCCCGAAGGCCGCCGTGCACTTGGGCAGCGCCCAAGGCGGCGCGGAGCTCATCCCTACGATGCCGTGGCAGGCTGTCATTCAGCGCCGCGCGCAACACCGGGTGCCGGAAGGCGTAGCCGCTCTCCCGTTCCTCGAGCAGCCGCATCCGCAGCGCACTGTCCAGGGCGTCGAAGAGCGCGGGGACGGCGAGCGGCGGGTCGAGCGCTTCCGCGCCGGCCCGGAGCTGGCCGAGCGAGATCTCGGCCGTGCCGGCGGTCGCGACTAGCCCGAGCACTCGGTGCATCGCCTTGTCCATCAGGGCCAGCCGCAGGGCGGTGAGGGCACGCGTCCTGGCGGGCAGCGACGACCCGGACCAGCCGGTGTTGCCTGCCCCCGCTACCGCGTCCGCGTTGTCCCCGAACATGCCCTCGACGAGTTCCCTGACGAAGAGCGGGTTTCCCCGCGACTGGTCGTAGATTTCCGCCAGGATCTCATCGCTAACCTGGACGCCGGGCAGCATGGCGCGCACCAGCTGAGCGGTTGCGTGCGGCGATAGGCAGCGCAGCTCGATCCGCAGCCAGAGCTGCTCCCTGGTCATGGCCTCGTTCAGCTGCCGTGACCAGGCGTCGGCCTCGATGTCCGGGTCGCGCAGGGCACCCACCATCAGCAACGGCATGTTGGCGGCCAGATGCACCAGGTACCTGATCAGGTCCAGGCCTACCTCGTCGATCTCGTGCAGGTCACCGAGGACCAGCAGGACTGGCGTCTCGTGCGCCAGGGCGGTCAGGAACTGGACGATTGAGGGAATGATATCGAGATGGTAGTCGCGCAGCTCGAGGGCCGATTCCTGAGGCGGAATCCCGGCCCGCAGCGACGGAACGAACCGGGCCAGCGCCGGGTACTGGCGGGCGATCTCGTGCCGGTCCGTGACAGGCAGCCGGGACACATAGTCTTCGAGCGCGACGGCGAACGGGCCGCAGGTGAATTGGTTCGCATGCGCGCCCTTCCCGCCGCGGAGTGTCACGGCCCCTTGCTCACTCGCCCTGCTCGCGAACTCAGCGAGCAGTCGAGTCTTGCCGACACCCGCCTCGCCGCTGACGACGATCATGCCGACTCGCCCCTCGTCCCGCCGCATGAGGTGCTGCGACATGGACGCCAGCACCTGTTCCCTTCCAACGAACACGCGACCGCCGGGCGTCAGGATGCGCAGCGAGCCACGTGCCTCGCCCCGGTCCCCGGTCCCGTCGCGGCCGGACGCCGACGACATCTGGTTCGCCCGTATCGCGTCATAGAGCGAGACGGTCTCTGGCTGCGGCGCCAGGTCAAGCTCCCGTCGCAGCATTTCCGCGCACAGGTGAAACTGGCGCACGGCCTGGTCGGGAGTTCCCATCCGCGCGTACAGACGCATGAGCTGGCGGTGCGCGGCTTCGCGGGTGGGATCTTGCCTGAGCACCTCGCGGAGCCGCTCCGCGGCATCGTTGCAGGCGCCCCGGCGCTCGTAGACTTCCGCGAGCCCGACGAGCAGCCGCAGGTGCAGTTCCGCGAGGACGCTACGGCGCTGCGCGCACCACGCCTCGTACCGGTCTTCTGGCAGCAATTCGCCGCCGTATGCCATGATCGCGGACTGGTAGGCGCTGATGTCCCCGCTGCGGATCGCGTTCTCGGAGAGTTGCTCGAACACATCCGCGTCGACCACGACATGCTCGGTGTTAAGGACGAGCATGGAGTCCGCCAGCCGGAGATACGCCGAGTCCTGCCGTCGCGGCAGGTCGGGCTCTAGCACCCGGCGGGCCGCGTGCAGGGCCTTCCCGAAGCTGTTGAGCGCGGACTCCGGGTCCACATCAGGCCAGAGAACGTCGATGATCTGCTCACGGTGCAGCGTGTGCCCTGGGTGCGTGGCAAGCAGCTTGGTCAGGGTCTTGGCGCTGCGTCTGGGCCAGTCGGCCACTGCAGGCCCGATATCGGCGCGCTCGACGCGGAAGCCTCCGAGCAGTCGCACTTGAAGTTGCGAGTTCATCGCGGGAATGGAGTACTGCACCTGGTTCATCGACGGCCCCCCTAGGCAGTAGACGTCCGGCAGCGCGGTGCCGGACGACCAAACAGCAGCGTGCCCGCGCTCGTTATCCGAGCCCAAGCGACGCTGCGTAGCTAACCGATGCGTGGGTAGCCACCGACTTTGTCGGTCCATGAGCCAGGAGCGCTGAAGCGCCCCCCCACGCGATGATGTGACGATGTGACGATGTGACGATGTGACGATGTGACGATGTGACGATGTGACGATGTGACGATGTGACGATGTGACCCGGCAAGGCGGGGGCCCCAGCTGACGGTGCAGGAAAGCCCAGCCCGGGACGGCGTGAGCCCCCCACTACCCAGCCGGATCCTTTTTGACTATTCACATCCGCAATCGGGTGCGGATGACCATGCGTTATATGCCCATATTTAATGTCGCTTCTCAGGTACCTGAATGGCAAGGCTAAAAGATATTTGTTATGCTATCGTTATATATTAAGATACGGTAAAGACCAGTTAAATCATTTCATATCTTCACTTTTCCGCAGGATATGTCAAATACTTGTTCGAAGCCTCGCCAGAAACTCGGGGCGCCTCAGAACCGCTGCGGAAGATCGGCAGCATAGCCGAGAGCAGCTTTCCGCGGTCCGAAATTCCCCATATGTCCGCTCCTGCCACCGGTCCTTCATTTCGCGGGCCAAGCCTGTGAAACACTCCGGATTCGCATTAGAAACCTGGCGGTATTCTCACTTCCCGAACGCCAATCAAATTATTGGTTTCGGGATCTCTTCCTGGCGAGAACATCGGGCATAACGGAGAGCCGCGCTTGGCTACCCCGTTCGCAACCGGGTCAGCACCGATTCCGCACTGTTCCCGGGACGGTAGACCAGGTACAGGCTCGACGCCG
>Ga0070698_100001592_pt1 | contig 25234 bp, 24 predicted proteins | sample KBSK1502metaG_FD_65477 | JGI IMG/M metagenome (GOLD analysis project Ga0070698, IMG submission 65477) | Corn, switchgrass and miscanthus rhizosphere microbial communities from Kellogg Biological Station, Michigan, USA - KBS K1-50-2 metaG | ecosystem: Host-associated > Plants > Roots >... | reverse complement strand
CGAAGGGGAGTTGCTCGCCAGCCTCTATCCCACTCCTGACGTGATTGTTGACCGAGCACTTGGTAATCGGTTAGGTGGTCAACACGCATTGAACGCGGAGATCCTGCGCCAGTTTCGGAACTGGTTCGCTGAGGTTAGAAGAGCGCGATACAAGACAATCGTGGGCTGAACACGAGCTCCACCAGCTTGGTCGAGATGCGAAGACGAATCCGGTTGCCACGTGGGCACGGGCGCTTTGAGGGCGCGACTGACCGCAACCACACGGATCGCATCTAGCGCCTCGTTTCTTTGCCGACGCGTGCGAGTTCGCGTCGGAGCGACCGCAAGGTCTTACGTAAATGACGCACAGCCTGCTCGATCCTTGTGGATTGCTTCGCGTTCCTTCTTCTCATCTCTCAAGCATGCCCGTCGCATCGCACGCACCGTAGACGAAAGAGTGTGTCGCCTCCGGCCAAAGGCGAGGTCCGCTTCCGACGCCAAGAACCTCGTTCTTGGTTAGCGAGTGCCTCGATGGGAAACTTCGAGTATGCGATTCATCGACTCGCGAATTTCATACTTCGGACGCACCACGTTCCGCAATGCCGGAGTCCCTTTCGGCATTCGACGGTCCGATCGTCGATATCACTTCTACGCGATCGGAAAAACCGGCATGGGAAAATCGACGCTTCTCGCGACGTTACTCCGGCAGGACATTGTAGCGGGCGAAGGTTTTGCTCTGTTCGATCCTCACGGAGATCTAGTGGATAAGGTGCTCAGTTTCGTCCCCGATGATCGACTCAAGGACTTGATTCATCTCGATGTTCCCGACTCCACCTTGAAATGGTCATTCAATCCGTTTGCTGGGGTTCGCGATGATCAGCGTGCTCTCGCAGCAGCCGGCATCATCGAGTCTTTCCGAAGCATCTGGCCGGATGATTGGGGCCCTAGGCTAGAGCATCTTCTCCGAAACGTGGCCTTCACGCTACTCGAGGTTCCCGGCAGCACGATCGCCGACATCCCATCCCTTCTGACGGACAGGGAGCTCCGTGCTGGGTTCGTTAGCCAGGTGCAGAATGAAGCCGTGCGAGACTTCTGGGAAACCGAGTTCGCGCACTACTCGCTCCCATTCCGGGCAGTGATCATCGCTCCACTGCAGAACAAAATCGGAGCACTGCTCACAGATCCTCTGCTGAATCGCGTCCTAACAGGATCGGATGCGGCGCTCGACCTTCGCGCGATAATGGACAGCGGCAAGATGCTTGTCGTCAACTTGGACAAGGGCCGTATCGGTCCAGGACCGGCGTCACTTCTGGGCTCCCTCTTGGTAGCGCACATCGCCCTCTCCGCTTTCACACGCCGCGACACACCGGAAGCTGACCGGCGCGATTTCTTCGTCTACCTCGACGAGTTCCACACTTTCACCACGCTCACAATCGCTACGATGCTTTCGGAGCTGCGGAAGTACCGCGTGAACCTTGTGCTCGCGAATCAATACTTGTCGCAAGTAGACCCGGATGTCCGGGACGCGGTCTTCGGAAATGTCGGGACAGTGGTTGCCCTTCGATTGGGCTCCGATGACGCTGCGTTTCTCGCGCGAGAGTTTGCTCCGATCTTCGAGGCCGAGGATTTTCTGAACCTCCCGCTTTACCACGCTTACATCCGCTTGGCCATCGCCGGTCAATCGTCACGACCGTTCTCGGCCCACATCCTGAGCCCAGCCGAGGTTCCCGACACATGCAAGCCGAGCGTCTGATCCATAGCCAAAACGCGGAGACCGTCCAGGAATCTCCGTAAGCTGAACTCTTTGAGAATGCGTGCAGCCAGGCGACGAGAACCTACGCCACGTCGGCGTCGACTTCTGGCATCCCAGCAAGTGCCGTGAGCACGAATGAAAGCGCGTCAAAGATGTTCATCCTTTCGTCCTCGCTCGTCCAGAGCTTTCTCTTCCTCGGCAACCGCGGTACGAGTTCGGGAAACACCTCGGCGATGGCGACAGCGATATCATGCTTTGTTGATCTCTCCCCGAAGGTTGCTCGTACTTGGTTGCGGGAGACATTGACGACAGCAATGCGCCGGTTGGCTGCGTAACGCTTGACTGCAGCGATGCGACTTGTTGTGCGTTTACGCGTCCGCTTCTTGTCTACGTTCTCAAGGACTACGAGCCTCGGGTGATAACGGTCAACGAGTGCTTCGACGCGAGCGAGAAACGCCCGCGGCGTAGGAGACCACACTTCTGCCACGCCCCAATCGACAAGACGCGTCGGCTCCTCAAGCACGGCGAACCCGAATCCCACGGAGGAAGGATCAATTGCGAGCACTCGGATTGTTGGACGACTTCGTGGACTCATGACTGTTGCGCATCGCGTTGGACCTCGAGAAGGCGCCTGACCGAATTGGTTTTGTGGGTGTTGGCCGGAACCGCAGGGCGCGCTTCGAGGCGCGGGAGGAGCTTAGCGGCCCGGCGTTGGATTCGCCGTGCTAGCTCCAAATACCTGCCGGCAAAGAGTTCCTGCGTCGGTGAGCCAAGGATGATTGCATAACTCAGCGCAGCGTCGAGCTGCGGCGTGCGTGAGCCCGTTTCGTGCTTCGATACTGTTGTGCCTGAGCTTATGCCAAGCAGGAACGCAATCTCGTCCTGCGAAAGGCCAGTCCGCTTGCGGTAGGTGAGGAGATATGTTGTTAGGGGATCCTGCGACATGGTGACCATGCCAGCCTAACGCCAACGACGTGCCGACCGTAGACGGGGAATCTTGCCGCGAGCGACAACCCCGCTCCCTCCTTCGTACTTCGGGTGGACATGGGGACGTTGCGATGGTGAGCCAACGAACGGCGTCTTTGCAGCAACTAAGCTAAGCGCTCCGTCTTCTGGTCCTCTTCGACGTCCCCGACATCCCCAACGTCCCCCACGCGGTACCTGTCAAAGAGCTGTTTGAGTTTCGGCGTCTCGGTGGTGGGAATGACAAAGGTGCCGTGGCTTTTCACCGGCACTAATGACAGGCGACTGCGAAGGAGACCCCCGATCCAGCGGGGAGTAACCGGCCTGCGGTATTCCGCGCCGTGTTCCTCCGTGAACTTGTCGGCGATCACCTTGATGCTTAGCGGGAGTCCGTCGTCGTGCAGTGTCCGGATGATCGCCAAGAGTTCCGCCTCCAGGCTAAGGCTCCGCTCGGCAGCGAGCTTCTCGCTGTACCGACGGGCCAACGCGATCACGCGATGCTTCGCCGCCTCACCTTCTATAGTAGCAAGAAGTGGCGCGAATATCTGCGCGATGCGCGGCTCGATTCCGCGAAGAGATGACGTGTCGAGCGTGTGCGGCTCCACCAGGTTCCGGAATCGGAACCTGAGCAGCTGGTTGCGAAGGGCGAGCGCCTCTTCCGCAAACGAGGCCGGCAAGTTGAGCGGAATATCCGGCCGAGGCGAACGCCGTTCCATCTCTTCCGTGATGCACCTGCTCTCCAACGCTCGGTCGGTGAACAGGCCTCTCGTCGCAACGATCTTGGGACCGAAGACATGGAACGCCCTAGGATCATACTCCTTCTGTGGCGTCGACTCGCTGCGAAGAACCGGGAAACCGCGGGCGTTGCCATTGTTCAGAATCTTCACGATCTCGGCCCGTTCGTCCGAAAAGCGGAAATCGCACTCATCCATGATGAGTGTTCCTCGACACGCATCGAGTATGCGAAAGAGCGGCGAGACCGTCGAGGCACCGCTCGCGAAGATCGCCTTGTAGCAGAGAGAGCCGACCGTCAGGAGGAATCGCGACTTGCCTGTACCGAAGTCGCCGCGGACGCGGAGGTACGGGACTTCGTTGAACGCGTCGTAGATCCAGGAGAACAGGACGTAGTGGGCGGAGATCTCTTCAAATCCTTCACTCACGTCACAGTAACGGTGGATGTAGGCTCGCACGTCAGCAAGGAGAGCCTCGGTGGACGCGTACTCTTGAGGTTCGGACGCGAACACGACCACGTCGTGCGTGATCAAGTTGTTTGCCGCAGAGAATGGTACGAGACGGACACCAGGCACTGTTGTAACCGCCTGCACCTCTCTCAATTGGCCGTCGTGGTGAACAACGAATCGCGTTAGCCGCTCCGATTTGCGGTGCACCATCTCCACGATAGATCCGTCGTCGAGGATAGCCGAGCACGTCGGAGTGACCTTCGCTCGTTGACCTAACTGATCCTTCGTGTTCGCGGATTCCTGTGATGTTGACATTCACCGAGTGTACTGGTGCCGAGTGCGAGATCGAAGGCGTGGCGTTTCGACTTGTCGCCAGCGCACCCACGATGCAGCCGCACGGGCGCATTTCGGAGTCTACGAAAGTCGTCAGGTAATGAGTACCCTAATCCGGATGCACGCATTCACCGACAAGCCCCATCGAAAGATCACGATCCGCGAGGCCTTCCCCGCACTGCCGGAGGCGAAGGCCACGGAAGCTGAAGCGCGCGTGGCCCGGTACGTCGCCTTGGTGTATCGCATCTACGAACGCATTCGAGAGGACCCAGAGAAATACGCAGCCTTCAAGCTGCGTTTGACAGAGCTGTCCTCGAATGATTCAATGGATTCATTGGGTGAGCGTGGCTCACCGGGAGTATCGTCACCATGAAATCGCTTTACGCATACATTCGCGTTTCGACTACGAAGCAAGGAGAGCATGGCGTCTCCCTCCAAGAGCAGCGCGCCGCCATCGAACGATACTCACTACAACATGGCGTGGAGATCGCCGAATGGTTCGAAGAAATTCAGACGGCCGCTAAGCGGGGCCGGCCTGTTTTTGCTCGCATGCTGCGCCTTTTACAGCGTGGGAAGGCGCAGGGCGTTGTGATCCACAAAATCGATCGTAGCGCAAGGAACCTTAAAGACTGGGCCGACCTCGGAGAGCTGATCGACCGCGGCATCCAGGTCCATTTTGCTGCCGAGAGTCTGGATCTCCATTCTCGTGGCGGACGTCTGTCAGCCGACATCCAGGCGGTCGTCGCTGCTGATTACATCCGCAATCTTCGCGAAGAAACTCGCAAGGGATTCTTCGGACGCTTGCGACAGGGGCTCTACCCACTGGCCGCGCCTATCGGCTACCTCGACCAAGGTAAGGGCATGCCCAAGATCCCTGATCCGGAACGAGCACCGTCAGTCAGGGCTGCCTTCCAGCTCTACGCCACGAAGGAATACAATCTCCACGAGCTGGTGGCGGAGATGCACGCGCGCGGACTCCGCAACCGTCGCGGAGGACGAGTCAGTCTCAACGGAATATCACGACTCCTCAATAACACGTTCTACGTTGGCGTGATCCGACTCCGAACGGGTGAGTCGTTTGTCGGCGTTCACGAGCCGCTGATTGCGAAGGACCTTTTCGAGAAGGTACAGGACATTCTGCGCGGCAAGACGAATACCAAGGCTTTTCAGCACGACTTGACCTACCGCCGAACCTTGCGGTGCGCGCTATGCCTTCAGACTCTCATCGGTGAGCGGCAGAAAGGACACACCTACTACCGCTGCCACACACCGGGCTGCGAGACCAAGACCGTCCGCGAAGAAGTTGTTGAATCCTCCGTCATCTCGGCTTTGTCTCTTCTCCGCCTCAATCCCGAGGAGCTAGCTCTGCTACGACAAGCGGCGGAGGATTATCTCGCGAGTCAAGTAGACGACCGTGAAAGCCTTCGCGAGTCACTTGAGCTGCGACTCGGCAACATCAAGGCTCGCATGGGACGACTCGCAGACGCACTCATCGACGACGAGATCGGTAAAGACATCTTCGAAGATCGGAAGGCGGTAATGCTACTGGAGCGCGCCGACGTCGAGCACCAACTCGGCGATCTGACCGGTGCTCAGGCAAGTCGCGCGCACCGCCTTCACGAGTACCTCGAACTGCTTTCCAAGGCTCAGTTACAGTATGAATTCGCAAATTCAGCAGAGCGGCGCGATTTGCTCTCCGAGATTACCTCGAACCGGATCGTATCCCGCAAAAACGTTGTGATTGAGCTACAGGAGCCCTTCAACTCGGTAGCAAACTACCTCGAAACGTACAGGTGTGACCTTGATCGGGACATACCTCGAACTTCGAGTCACCTTGTGGCCATGCTTAATGCTTGGATTGAAAGAGACGAGAGGAGGAAGAAAGCGATTGTACCGATCGGATTTTGGAGAGGTGACTTTGGAGGCGAGATGAAGACCGCAGCGTGAGGCTATACAACGTCCCCAATGTCCCCATGTCTACGCGCTTCACTCTGTTCTTCCATCACCGCAGCAAAAACCGAATTTCTTTGCTGCCTCTTCATAGCTACTCAAGATCTCAGTTACCCGATCCGAAAGCACTAACGGCCCCGAGGTTCCTCTGTCTGTCCAATAGTGACCACTCATCGCCTTAGGCGGTTCTCCGCGTACCTCCAGCAGCAACGCCCCGTAGTGAATCTCGCTTCGCACGCCACGTAGTCTGATGTCAGGGGTGTTCTGATACGTCCCGAACAGTTGAAAGACACCGTCATTCTGTCGAACGAGCTTGTGCGCTGCGAGGTAGGAGCTCGATTCTCTGGTGAAGAGTCGAAAGCTTAATGATGAGAACGTTTGTCTAACCGTGACAGCGCACTCTATTGGCGGCGTCTGTTGCCCTGTGGTGGGATCCTTCCAATTGGATGTTAGCGAAGCCTTCCAGGTACCCTGCAGGTCTGGATCGGTAACCAACCACCCTTTGAAGACTGGCCAGCGCCACCACCACCTGTCGAAGGCAAGACATGTTAGGGTTACAACAGATACGGTTACTGTGAATGGCTTGAGATAATACCACTCAGCGCGATAGCCGAATAACATCAAAGTGGCTGCCCAAACAAGGACAGCAAGTACAAGAATAAGTGTGACGTGAGTGCGATTGAGCATGTTGTTACTTAAAGCCGACGTACGTCCAAGCTGCCAGTATGAAGTCATGCGCTTGCTGGCGCGTCCATTTTTGAGAAGAGCGGAAGAGGTACTTCAGCCGACTCACCTCACGCCAGTCATCGCAAGCTGCGTCGGTTTTCGTAGCGTTGTAGAGGGAAACGAGTATAGCGCGCAGGTCTTCACTGTACGTAGTGTGGCCAAAATGCTCGTTCGGTGTGTTCCACACTAAGCACTCATTTAAGAAACCGATCACTGGCTGTGCGGCAGTAAGACCCTTATCGCCCATCTCATTTCTCAGGTTCTTTAGAATCCGCACAAGCGCTCGGTAGCTTCTGGAGGTCTGGTCATTCTTAGTATTGCCGTTCTCGTAGTGCTGCTCGGGCCAGTTTATCACCCGGTCCGGCACGCCATTATCGGGCTTAAGCTCGACTCCACTCAGGTACGTACCGTCGGTGTGGTAACGACGGTGTTCAAAGAACGGCGCAACGTCTGCTTCGACGTGATAACTCGTCTCTTTGATGTCGAAAGCCTTATTGCCGCGCTTAACGGCTGACGAGCCAAAATGAGTTACTAGCGCTTCTCCGACTTCGTTCTTGAACTGCGCATAGTGATACGTCGCCGGCGAATTGCCAAACGTGCTGTGATCCGTGCCGGGCGGATACCCATGAAAGAAGGTGTCATAGCAAACGACTCCAATATCGACATCACTCTCTCCACGAGTATTTGTGCGGTTGCGGTAGGAACCTTGCAGAAAGACCTTGACGTTGCGTTGCTGCAATTTGGCGCTAGCTGCTATTGCGTTTTTCACGGCCGTAAGTGCGTTCTCGCTGCGTTGGGTTTCAGTCTTGCTCGGCGACCCTGCCCAATAGGCGAATTTGTCTTCCCAAGTCTGGTTCATTCTTTCATTAAACCACTCGACACCTAACGCTGTCAAGAAAACGTGCGCTGGCCTGGACCCAACTGGAGTTCTGCTATGGCTCCTCTACACAACGTGCTCCACACGCAGGGGCGCATAGCGGACCACATTCCATGGCCTGATGGTAGTACGCGACAACAATAGGAGCGCGGCGAGATGCGTCCATTGTTGATGACCCCAGCATCCCCTAAATCCATCCTATAAAAAGAGCCTCGCAAATCTCAGCGAGGCTCTTCGTTTCAGTACGGGCAAATACTTACACGCCTTCCTTCGGTATTTAACGCCTGAAGTCGTCGAAGGCCCGACGATCAGAGGCGCCAACGCAAATCTTATCGGATAATGAACCGCCCGCCAGATGCGTTGCGTTGGTCGAGATCAAACCTCAGCTGCGCGCCAGGAGAACGATTCCAACGATTGTTGCAGCGAACAGTCCGGCCGCAGCAAGCGACGGGCTTTTTCGGACGCCTGTCTCGACAAAATGGACAAAGTGTTCGCAGTTGTTACCAACCAGTTCGTATTTCGGTCTTTTGACCGCTTCTGCCAGTCGCATCCTAGCTCCGGGCTCGTCACCGACGGCACGTACGAACTCCCACGCGCCCGTTCCGCTGACGTAGTCAGCATGCAGTCCTTCAGGCGGGAGATGAACGACAACGGGCTCGGCGCCGAGGGGGACCCTGAGGTTGAGGCGATTTCCAACGTCTAGGATGCCGACATGGTACACGCCTTTGTCCGGTCGATATTGCCGCACGACTGAGAGACCACGCGGATAGAAGCCGGGCAGCGATGGATGAAACTGGGCGTTAGGCATTTGGCGATTGTTTCCCCATCCGATAAACGGTTAGCCAATAAGCAGCGGGTGCGCTCACGATCAAATACTACTATCTATTGTCGGATTCCCTCATAGAACGGTTGTTCAGAGCGCTTACTTCCCTCGCGCACGCTGAGATAAGGCGCTCGCCGCAGCGGACTTCGCCGCAGACGTGGCATTGGCATTTCTCAACACTTCCGACGCTTTAGTAGCTGCTTTAGAAGAGGTTACTTCCTTTTGGGCCTTACGTTGAGTTAGCGCACTTCCTGCTGCACTCTTAGCTGCTTGACTCGCGTTAGGATTGCGAAGTACCTCAGATGCCTTTGTTGCAGCTCTCTTACCGGTTTCTCGTGACATCGTGGGTTTCCTCAAGGGTCACGCCGTTGGGCGGTATGTAACGTCATCAGCGTTTGACACGTAGTACGTCTTAGCTCACCTCGAAAACCCTTCGACCTTCCGATCGCGCATTACAATTTGGTCTTTGGCGAGCGTAGTCAACCACAGAGCGCGACAAACGAACGACAGGTCTAGATCCTGATCTAGATCTCTGAGAGTTCTGGTTTTGTGACCGTGTCTCGCCGCGCCATACGGGTATGACCGTCAGTGCAAAGCTTTCAAGAGATTCGGCCATGAGCGCAGCCAGAGCGGCCGGTAAGCAACTTGCTCCCGGCCTGGCTGGCGCCGACATTCGGACCGCGCTTGCTAAGCGGACGGGCTCCAGCAAGCGTAGGCAGAAGGGTTCCACTCCCCGGACGCGACACGTTGGTCGTTCTCAGGGAGTTTCTGGCGACCAAAGTAGGCAGCAACCGCAGCCGCCATCGGTCGCAGCGCCGGTATGGCCTCGGAGACGCACTACCGACGTAGAGGCGCCCCCCAGCCGGATATCCGGCTCCGCCCGCGGGCTCGTTCACCGAGTTCGCGAGCGAGTTGCTTAGATCACCAGCGCCGCCGATGTCGAGACAACCTTCGGTACACCGGTCGAGCTGATACCGAAGTCAAAATGCAGTCCGTGAAGAGTTAACGTCATCCGCGAAATTTGACACAGTGTTCCCAGTGACCGTGGCAATCAGCTTCAAGGCCCCAACGCGAGCAAGTGCGTCAACTAGCTGGGTTGCTTCAAACAATTGAGCGTGTCGACAGCGTGTTTCTGCAGGTCGCTTCTCGTGATCGACCAAGGGCATGAGAGTGTGACGCGCAGTTGAGCAAATGGCTTTCCCTTGGGAGGAGTCGAAGCTCGGCTATGGTGGTGGCACACGGCGTCGCAGTATGGAGCGAATAGCCGCCGCGCGCGCCTCCTCGATCGTGTCGTGTGCGGGTGCGGGAACTGGAATCGTCCGAACGTTTGCCGGGGGCCGCTGGGTCGGTGGAGCGGTGACTTGTTGGCCAACAACGGGGACGACCATCCCCGCCATAACCTTGCGGCGCGCCCCGCGCACGACCGCTTTCTGTGCTGGGGTCAGTCGAGCCATGCTGGTAGCAGCGGCCATTTCAGCCGACGTGCTGAGACGCTTCCACTGCGAAGAAGGCGTCCGTCGCAGGACCCGCTCTGAGCCAAGCCTCGCGCCAAGCGGAACGTCCCATTTAAGGTGAAGATCTCCGTGGATTACGCGCTGGTCAGAAGGATCGGGAAGGGTGAACGTCACGAGTGCAGCCCCACCCTCCGGAGCCATGGCCACTGTGTAAGGGGCGATGGCCCCATTTGCCCCAATCTGCGTAGTCGGCAGGAGCGTGACGCCAGTCGCGCCAGCGCGTGGCAGGCGCAGTGTGATGGTACGAACGGGAAGAGTGTGGTTGCTGCGTCCACAAAAACCCTCATTACCCCAATTGCGTACAAAGAACGCCCAGACGTCATCGTCACGAGCGACCGTTGTGTGGACTGCTAGGGCCCAGACTGGATGAAGCTCCGAATTACAGATATGCACGCAGTCGAGCCCGAGCAGGCCCGTCACAATCGCGAATTTCTCGCGCAGATAGATGGCTGCTGGTCGGTTCTGCGGACCAAGAGGATTCGCTTGAATGTCATCCTCTGCATCAACGGAAGCTCGGAACTTGGTCCACCAACTCGACGTGAACCCGTCGATCGTCTCGTCGGAGTCGAATTCGACCTGCAGGTTCCCGCCGTATACGGACAAGGCACCGCTGACATTGGTGAGATTCAGGGTGTAGTCGTCGTCTCCATCGCTGTGATCATCCCATGTAAGCGTCCCTTCATACGTCACAGGAGTATCTGGCCAGTTGGCGTGGCCCTGTATGCGCCCCCAAGTCCCGCCTCTTGCACAGGCCCAATACGTATCCTTCTCGATGAGTTGGCGTGCACAGAGGCGCAAATCATCTTCGGGCATGCCACCCGACTTGAAATTGAGACCGCAGACCTGCCACGCCGGCGTAATCGTGCCGGTAAGTGCCTGCCACGCCCAGAGAGGGTTCAGTAGGAAGCCGTTGGCATCGCGCGGACCATCCACGAGATCGAGAGGCGCTAGCCGAACGCACGCAGGATTCCCGCTTGTCGCACAGTTGTGTTGAATGGCGATTACCACGAAGGCTTTTGGCATCTGCCGACACTGTTCCCAAAGACCCCAGTCTGGCCCCCAGTATCCATTGTCGCCGTAGCCATCGTCGGTGTAGCCGAGGCGTAGAAACCCGTCGGGTCCGGGATCAGTGAGCATCGCGATGGGGCTCGCCTGAATGGCTTCCCGAATCCGCCGCGCGCTGAGTGCGCCCGGAATCGCGATTAGTCCGTAATACTTACTGTCGTCATTCTTCGCGAGCGTTATCGGATTGACGTAACGTTTCCAAGTTTGGCCGCTCCCACCCGTCTGCACGCAACCCCCTGCCATCACGGAGACCAGATCTCCCTGCTGGAACCGGATGCCGGGATAGCTGGTTTCGCGCGCTCGAACGTTAGGCTGATAGATCGCCCAGATGTCCACGTCGCCTCGACGGTAGCATGACACGACTTCGCCAGCACCGGTCGCGGCTTGCGTCATACCAACGCAGGGTGTTGCGTCAGGTGGGGCCGGCATGAATGGGATCGCCTGCGGTAATATCGCGACGTCCGGGACCGTCAACGCAGCGGCGATACCAATCCAAACATTTTGCGACAAGTTGGCCACGGCTCGGATGAGACCGCATGACGCCAATTGCGTCCAGTTCGCAGGAACCATCGGGCGGCCGCTCCGGTGCGAGATCATGCGATCCTCCTGCGTACATGTGAGCGAGGCGTGCTACGTATTGCACAAGCAAGTTTAGGCTGGCCAACTGCGGAGCTGTTTTAGGTCGCACTTCAGTACCGCAGCACAAACCTAGAAAACTTCCTGAGAAGAGGGCGTCGCGCCTCCGCATCAAGAGTCGTAGCAGAGTTACGGAGTGGTTGGCCGGCCGGCTTCCGATGTGTCGCCAGTTGTAGATGGACACGCAGTCGGTCGAGCGCGTTCGACACGCTCATCAAGGATGCGGCTAAGGTAAGAACAACCGCCGCAGGCCGAATCCAGGCAGGACTAAGAACCGTCGTTGGCATCAGCACTACGAATACCGCAGCGGCCCCCAAATAAAAGGCAGCCATGCGACCATTGGCGCGCCCTCTCAACCAAAGGCTACCAAGATTCACGAGCGCTAGGAATGAGAGCAACGGCAACAGCCAGTATGGATAACTCAGCCGATCAAGCCCGGCGATTCCGAGTGCGCTCATGTACGCTGTCCAGCAGAGCGGACACTTGGGAATTAACGATGCTCCAAGAACTGCAAGCGGAGCCATCGCCGAGGTTATCGTCGACGCTATTTCGGCCGTCGAACGCTTAGAGACCAGTTGCTCGTGGCTTTCAACCTCTCCCAGAAGACCGTTAAGACTGTCAGCGACGGCCTCCTCGTCCCACATGAGCCGTTCGAACCTCCTCGCGACGCGTCCCTGTGAATCCAGAAGGAAACCTTCGATTCGGTGATGATTAACCAACGACTCGACGAAGGTCACACCAAGTTCCAAGTAACGACGAATCGAGAGTAGATCTTCGGCGCTGCTCCGAAGTACGCGATTCTCTTCATCCAAGTGTAGGCCTCGATTGCGCGCGTATCCGCGCAGTCGATCGGGAGTGTCCCAGGCCGGGTCGTAAGTAATGGCGGCCGTACGCACTCGGCCCGCGAGACCACGCTCCAGCAGGGTTTGCTGCAATGATCGAAGTTTGGCAATCGTTAGAGAGCATTTGCGCGGATTGTCGCACCGTGTATAGAAAAACACCAAGAACGAGGGCCGTCCCTGGAACATCTCCCCGAAGGTTGTCCACCGGCTAACCTGGTCCTGCAATGGGATCGTCGCGATCTCGTCGAGCGTGCGACGATCGGCCCCGGCGAACGACCGCTCGCTGAAACTCGGCTGCGTCGAACAGCAGTCTAGTGTGGTCGTTGGGCAAGAGTGGAGCCAGTCAATGGTTGCGCGAACTTCTGCCTCGGCTGTCGTGGCCCCGCTTTCGTCGATGCAGTACTCGCCGAAGGCCGCGAATGTGATGAACTCGTCATGGTCCTGGACATTGATGATCGCTTGCGCAAGGTATGGCGCGAACGCGGGGTCAGGTCTGTGACGACTTCGCAAGGCGCGTGCAGCGGCAGCCACGACATATGGGTCTCGTCCCGAGTCGAGTTCCTCAAGGACGTAAGGCAGTGCGCTATCCGGAGCCCCGTCAGGCAGGCGTGATATGAGCTCCAACAACCAACCGCGCATGCGGGCCACCGTGCTCGCGCTGCGCTCTTCGTAAACACCATGACGCTCGTCCAATAAGTCCAATAACAACCGCACCGATTGCGAGCCGACGGCGGTTTCGACGAGCGCCGCGAACTGTTCCTCGGACGATTCTGCAGTAAGGACCTGGAGGTCCATGCCTTGTTACTTCTCGATGTACTTCGTCGCGAACTGTTTGGCGCTCTGCTTGATTTGCTGCGCGGCGTCAGAAGATTGGATTCTCTCCACCCTCTTTGAGAGAACCTCATCCTTTGACAGATCCTCTTCTTTACCGAACTGGGCGAGCGCAGTCAGGCTCGTCGCCTGGACTGCGGGGGATTCAGTGGTGTCCATGACAATATCGCGAGCGTACTGCTGCAACTTCTCCGGTGCCAGTGCTTGCAGCGCAGCCGCCGAGATTTGGCGGATCTCTGGCGACTCCTTTTTGTCGAGAAGTCTTTGCTCGAAGATTCCAACCGACTTGGCGTCGGCCGCTAAAAGGCGAAGCGCCTCCGCTTTCGCATCTGAACTAGGAGGTTGCTCAACAATTCTCCGCGCAATCGGATAGGCAGATGCTTTCACGTCGTAGCTGAGTAACTGCAATGCCTTCTCAGGAGGCACCAGCGCCTTGTCGGGCTTCTTTAGGCCGTCGAGCAGTAGTTTCTGCGCAAGCGAATCTTGTTCTCGCATTAACAGTCCGAGAACGCGATTACGCATTTCTGGTTCCGGATCAGTTGCCAATGCGCGGAGCGCCGCGAAGTACGGGGGTCTGCAGGGCCGGAATCTGATCGTAGCGAAACTCGCCGCCTGCAGCGCCGCGAGCGCGGCGAGTCTCACATCAAGCGATGTCTTAACGTCGCGCAGCACGCCGATCATACCGTTAAGTACCGCCCGGTCGTCGCATATCGCGTTGGTCAGCTTACCGAAGTCTTTAATTCGTGCCGCGTCGGATCGGGACGAGTCGCTAGCCGCCTTCCAACTTGCCTTGTAGTCGGTCGAGCTGCTTGATCGGCCCGCGCCAGCTGCACGCTTTCGCGGTCTCGTCTTTTTCGCGGAACCCTTGGTGATCGCTTTCGCTTTCTTCTTCGGCGTCATCGTCGCGTCTCCTCGCGGGCTTTACACAAATCGGACGTCGTCGTAGTCGAAACCCATTCTCGCTGATTGTGTCACGCGGCCTTGGTAGTCCAAGCTGTCGCGAACCCGAGGTTGTGGACCTGGTGCCGGCGCCGAGAGGGACATCGCCAGTGATCCTCCGGGTGCCGTCGGCGGCCGTTGAGCACCGGTTAGACCATTCCACGGCCACATCGTATCCGGAAGATTGTGCCCGATTCGGTTGCCGGCCGGCAAGTTGCTGTCGAACGCTGCTGCCTGCGCCGCGTCGAAGCGGTTGTTCTGTCGCTGCCATCTCGCCCATAGTCGGTCGACGTTGCAGTGCAGCAGAAAGAACAACGGGTCGCGCGCAGCAGTACCGATGCTCGAAATAAAGCCTCCAAAGCTCGTGTGCGCGTTACCGTGTGGATTTCCTTCCATACCTTGGAACCCGTCGTAAGTGGTCCCGAGGGCCAGAGTCGCCGCCTCTGTGATCACGTTTGCGCCTGCCGTTAGCGTGTTGAAAAACGGGCGTCGATTCACGCCAGGCACGCCATCGGTCCTCCAAAACTGAAAGGGATTGTTCGCGCTGAACTGCACCGTTCCGATGTTGTTGGCTACGCCTACGAAATCGAGCGTGAACAGGTTGGGCGCGGGCCGGTCGAATCGCCAATACGGCAGCGTCACGCTGGGGTCGATCGCCTGCAACTCGCGTTCGAGATCAAGCAGGTACGCTCGGTGCCACGGAAGAAATCCTGGCGCCCCGTGGGCCTCAGGCGACCCGGCGTTGGTATGCATGTTACGAAAATCTACGAACCGCCCGGCACCCTGGTTGTTGAGTTGAGCGAAGGCTGCTATGAACCGGTCGCGCTCCGCTGGCGTTAGCGCATTCGCGTCCTTCCGAATGCGCACCATAAAAGGAGTCGCCAGGACAATGGTCGTTCCGCGCCGCACCTGAATAACGGCATCGCGGTCGGCGAGACTCGGCCGACCGAATCGACCGACCACAAAAAACGGCACCGACGTGCCGATACGCGGCAACGACAAGTTAAGCGTCGCGCTCCACGGTCCGGTGGCGTTGCGGCTAAACAGTACCTGGCCACCAGCGGTACTGGGTCTATTCCGTAACTCGACTCCAACGTTCAGCCCGATGATACCAGTCGTGTTCGTAACACGAATCGAGCACCGTGACGGCGCCCACGTCACATAGCGTGCTCGCGGATCGGCACTATTGTTGATCCTCAGCGCGACATCCACGGCGCCTCCTTAAGCCAAGGGTTGCTTTCTGAATTTGCTAAGTCGGTGCTTGGACCGTACGTCGTTGGTGCGACCGCAACTTATGTTTCCTGTGGTGCGTCTATGCACCTAACGCGCTTCGTGACACTTTCAGAGTGCAGCATTGCTTTCTGACCGCAGTACGCGCCGCGCGCGCCGAAGCAATACCGCTCCGAGTCGCATCACTTTCAGTAACGAGGAGCGACGAAGACGCTACGACGATGGCACTCTTTGTCCGTAAGCGCAACTCACAGTGGCGACTTGGGACGATTGATCCGTCTCCGCTCGTAAAGCGGTTTGAAGCATTTGCAAGAAGCTTGGCCGCTTTTGGAAATCACTATTACTGACCTCGAAGGCCTGACTGTCGTCGATCAAAGCTGGACTTCACCTTGTTGATCCCGTCCACAGGGAACGAAGACCTAGTTCGCGATCTAGATCCCCATAGAGCAATCACGATAAACGTTCCCCGCCAGCGCGGAAGAACAGTCTGGATGGGCATTTCGCACTCGGCTCCAAAATCACCGCTGCATTCAACATTTAACGTGCACACCTGAATCACGGCGCAGTAACACCTTTGCCGGTGGGCGACTCGTACACGCAATAACTCGCATCGTCCAAAGCTTGCGCTTGCCGTGCGCTTACAGTGGCCGGAATAGAAAGAGCCAACGCCCCGACCTACACCGATGAGTTTCTCCTTGCGCATAATACCTCGTGACCGAAGACGATAGTGGTTTGGACAACGAACCATTTCATGACCTTCGGGCAAGTATCGCTTGGACACGGCTGGCATACCATAGGTCGACAAGGCCCAATTAAGGCCCAGAAGTGGCCACGGTCATCTTATCGGGACCCTGCGCCCATTGATCTCTCAACAAGCACGCCGACCTCGCGATCGAGCAAGTAGAGTGCTTGTGCCTAACGCCGGTTATGGCCGCGTTGTAGGAATCCACGTCTTGGCGACCCGCTCGGGGACATACCGCGGCTTCCGGTCCGCGCTTGACTGCGACATTCTTTTCAGCTGCGTCGACCTGCCGTGGGCACGCCATGCTTTGAATTATGTCGCGTACGCTTGCCTGATCCCCGTGATTGACGGCGGGATTCTGATTCATATGCGCAACAATCGTCTGCGCCAGGCGAGTTGGCGCAGCCATACTGTTTATCCTGGGCGCCGCTGTCATAGGAATACTGACGCGTCTTAAATCGTTGCGGTTTTGGCATAGAGCAGGAAGGCTGAGCTGCAGCGCTACCATACGCTTCCCGGCCCGATAGCCGACTTCCTAGCGAGTAATCCGCGTGCGAGGCAAGTTGTGCAGTGGTGCTTTGCCGCGAACCTGCAGCGACGGTAACGAGCTGACCGACGGCAGCCAGAAAAAAGAGCTCAACCTTTCAGTTGAGCTCTCGACCACGAAGTGGATGCTATCGAGTTGACACGACGCCTATCGCCTCCACCTTCACTGAAACACCACCTACGGAGTCGGGCAGCGCAACTCCGGGAATAGGCAGTTTCCGCACATTCACCTTCACGGCATAATCCTCGCCGACGCGAGTAATCCCTACGCTCACGAACCCATCAACGTCCGCAAGGACCGAGGCCAACGTATTCATTGCTCTTTGAGCATCTTCTCTCGATACCTGTGGCATATGAAAGTCTCCGTAAACAGCTCGATCCGCTCGAGCACAACGACAAGTCTCGGAATGAGACAAGCTCTCCAAAGCCAAGCGTGGCTGCGGAGAGCTTGTCTCATTTTGAGGTACTGGTCTTCAGTCCACTTTACCGTACACGTGGCGGACAGTCAAATGGAAGCCCAATTGTTCTGAGTTTCTGAATAGGCTATCCCGATATGAAGTTGTTTCCAGTCTGTAAGGTAGATCCGTCTACCCTGCCTATGGATAGCACGCGGCGTCGTCCCGATAGGCAAAGGTTTCGCCGTCAGGGAGGAAATAACCAGGCACTGAACTGAAATACTTGAAGGTCACCGCTTCCTCTTCTGCAATGAACGGTCAGTGAAGTTGCCGGGCGACTGACGTCGAAGCTTCCGGGCTCTCGAATCTCGCCTTACCGAGTTCTAATGCGACCTGAAACAAGAAACTGCGTCTGCATGCTCGTATGATAGTGCTCCGGGAGTTGTGCGCCGCGCTCGTCTTTTGCCAGTTCGATCGTGGCACCAGTACAACGATCGAACCACAAGACCTTGTTGTGAACTCCTTTCCAGGGCATTGGCTTCCAAGGGTGCTGTTCATGCCGACCGAGGCGAGCAAAGCAACCAAGGAGCTGCTTCTCTGGAGATTGTGGCTGGCTCATAGTATCACCGTGTGTTAGGCAGCGGCTTACAGAACTGACTCGGAAAGCCCTTCCCTGAACCGGGCTGTCATTGTCGAACCACTTAGCCCACGCCTGGCAATGAATCTCAGTGGAGCCCGAGATCTGGATCCTGGTCTAGGAGGCTCGTCAGTCGAATCGCAAGTCGCCCAACGAGCGACTCTGATAGCGTTCGCGCTTCGGGCGAGAGGCGCTATTGCGATGCATGGCAGCGGCCGTGACACGGGAACATCACTCTTGATGTCGCAGCGTGGCGTCGCTGAGCGTCACGCCTTCGCCCATGAGCAGACTGAACGCTATTCGAAGCGAAGCTCTGGACAAGCCCTGACGAGGATAACTGCTGCATGACTAACGATGAACCGTGCTCGACAACAACACACCGCGGTAGCACGGAGAGAGGCTATTTTCAGCCTGCACGTGTTTGTTAGGGTCTGCATGGCATCTGAACGCATTACGATGCCGCTTCCAAATCCCGACGAGTCCGTTCGAGTTTACCAGTCAACACCCACTCTCGGATGAATAGCGCCATTTCTATGCACGCCGCGCGATCCGCTCCAACGGGCACCACAACGGGATCACGCCGATGCATGGTCGTTCCGGTAGTATCCTGAACGACGTCGACGATTGGAGCTTCACGCAAGTACAATCGCGTGACTGCAACGAAGCGTGAAAGCGTCAAATAATCGCACGTCATCCTAACGACATCGTGGGAGCAACCATCCTCGATCAGTAGTTGTTTGGGGTAGTCAGCTCCGCGAACTATCCGAATATCATACGTCAGCGTGTCTCTACGGCGTCGACCTGTCGGATACACGTGGCGCAGCCACCACCGGACGTGTGGCACAATTCTCTTCGATGTTTCGAGAAGCCAAGGTAGCGACGTGCGTATCTCAGGAAAGAGCGGGAAGATTAGATCTGTAATCCATAACTCTTCGTCTTCTACTCGCCAGCGCCTGCGAAGTCGCAGGCCTAATCGATCCCCATCCGAGTGAAGATCGGCTCTGACATAGGGTCCCAGACGGTCGTCGTGGATATACACTGATGTGAGTCGTCCAGCTCTGGTTCGCGTGTCAGGACGCAACTTGAACGCCACTTGGCCATCAATCCTCTCACGACCTCCCAGGATGGCCACCGCATGTGATTCCGTGTGGCGGTCGGAGGTGACAATTGCAACCGCGGGCAATCGAGATCGCACCGCCAGATGCAAGTAAGCCAAGGTAGTCGAGATGTCTTCGTGCATGTGTGGGAAGCACTCCAGACTCACACCTCGAAACGCCTCTATCATTTGACGCAGAACAAGACCCTCGGATGGCAACGTCCGACCCATCGGCGAAGAGCCATATCGATTTGCTAGGCGAGTGATCTCGACTGGCGGTATATTGCGCAACCCAAGGCTGTTCAAGACTGACCAAATGGCGGTCGTCGCACATGCAGCGCTACCCCGATCTTGCTGTTGGAAGGCAACCCCCCTAGCGATAAGGCGAAAGCCCGCATAGTGCACACGATATTCAACTGAGCTGCGGAGTAAGAGTACGTCCCGTCGGTCTTGCTCGCCGTGCAAATCGCGTCTCGAATAGGCCCGAAGCACGGTCCGTCCGATTGGTGCCAAAGGAAGCGGACGCAGAACCATAAAACCGAGATAGCTGTTCTGAATCTCTGCGGAGGCCTCAAAGTACAGCTTCTCGCGCAGTTTAGGATCAGCTTCTTGGATTCTCTTGCGCAGTTCCTTCAAGTGCGACTTGCTTCCGGTCAATTGGAGGCGGTTTCTCGCCTGTGCAAAGAAGTGAATCCGAACGCAATGGTTTCGTATCTGAGCTGTCGACCGCGAGTAAATCGCGCCAAAATCCTCGAGGAAGTCCCGATCGTAGTAATAACTTTCCTGAACAAAGTGCGAACAAGTGAGTTCGTGTAGGTAGTGCCAGAAATACCTGACCTGATCTGGATAGTGTTCTATGGAATCTGACTGTGTGTGAGACAACGAAAGCGACGGAAAGAGGCGAGTAAACGAAGCCTCCGTGAATGGAAAATCACGGAGGCTCCTTCGTGGTTCGGCAATCGTGTTTTTGCGACGTACTCGGCCAAGGTTCACTTTCTGTCGTTTCAAAATCTTCGCTCAGGGTGGTCCAGGAATTCCTCTCACTACTCGATTCATTCGCTCAACATCGTATTGCTGCGATCGTTGGGCACTTTCCACGAGCCTGTCAAACTTCTCTGATTCCACTTTGAGGAAATGCTCCAGCCTGCGGCGATGACTGCGTTCGCGCAAAGCCATTCTTACCTTTTCTGACATTCGCGCCTTCTTATCCGCAGTCCGTCGAGTTCGACTCTTCCTGCTTTTTACGGACTTTGTATTGGATGTAGCCATTGTTAGTGTGCTGCGGTTTTATGGGCAGTCTTCACGCAACGCGGAAGTGCACCGAATGTCCATTTCCGGGGACTTCTCGTCAACCGTCGGTCGAAGTACTGCGCAACGCTCAGTCGCGCGCGGAAATGTCGCCGGTAACTTCGACCTTCACCCGAACACCGTTAACCTCGCTTGGCAAGACAATGTTCGCCTTGGGCGGTCGCCGGATGTTCACTTTGAGTGCGTAGGAATCGTCGATTCGCGTAATCCCTACACCCACCACGTCTGCTACTCGCCGAAACGCAGCGAGAGCGGCGGGTTTAGCGTCCCGAGCTTGGTCTTTTGTCACCGCCATTGGCGCCAGCCTGGACAGTCGTCGATCCATGACGACTTCGTCCGGCTCCGCGTCAATTCCGTCTGACACCCTCTTTATTGGTTTTTCGATGTCACGCCTTTTCACGATCTTCAGCTCCTGCCCCTCTGCTACTAGTAACCAAAGATACTGGATTAAGATCCCAAACGCAACCCATTGCAACAATTATACTTGCGCTCACTGACCCATGCCACTTAGGTGAGCAAAGTCACTTTAAGATCCGACAGAACCCGCTGGATTGGATTGACGAACGTCAATCCTCGACGGTTTGTTCCACCCGTCTCACTTCCCGCGAAAAGCAGGCCAACTGCGGCAAACTCCTCGGTCATTACAAGCGACCCGGAGTCGCCGCCATCGCTAAACGAGTCATTCCCAGCACCCTCCACCTCGATCTGGTCCTCGAAGCGTAGGTTCCCGATGTCATACCGGACAACAAGATTGCCGATGTCGAACGCGGTCACTCTGCCCTTGGTGAAGCAGGTTGTTCGGCCGAATTTCATGACGTTGAGACCCTCGTCAACCACGTCCGCGGCGGCCTGCCCCGCCAACTGCTGAACCCTTCGCCGAGGGCTCTTGAGAGTCGCAACGTCGTACTCGACGCCCGAATCGAGACCAGCAGAGGCGCAGTCGACGTAATTCGGTCTCGACTTCTTGAGTGCTACGGACGAATGAAGGAACCCAACACGGTCCGCTGGATTCGTGCCTCCATCGAGACGACCGGGCTGCAAAATGGCGTCGTTTCTTTTGCCACGGCTCTCGTTCGCAAGAACGTGATTATTCGACAAGATCAACACGTTGCCACTTCTATCTTTCACGAAGCATCCGAGCGTTCCCGCCGTGACGATATGGTGACCGATCGAGGATCCAATAAGAAGCGGTCGATGTCGGTCCTTGCATGGCTTGCTTGATCCTATGGCTTCAACGCGTCGCTTCGACGCACGTCCGACATACCGGACGTCAACTTCGCCCTTCGCGGCTTTTTTGAGCTCATCGAGAAGGCTGCTCGTCATAAGACGCTCACGCTGAACGCGGATAGCGAGGGCGAAATCCTTACCTGACCCTCGAGGAGCAATACCCAGAGCGAGCGTCCGCTGCCGTGCCGAAAGTTGGGTAATCGGACCTGCAGCGACCGCAACGTCATCTGCCGCACCGATGACGACTTCGCGCGTTCGGCGCGCACTTACTGCAAGCCTGGCGCCTTCGTTAAGGGGCATTACTACGTTTGAGAGCAGCTGCTGCTTCAGTTCCCGCACTGAGTCCAGTCGCATGTTGCTCCTTGATCGGATCCGTGAGGTGCAACCTCTCTCCACGCACCCAACACGTCTTGCGTCACGAAACGCAAAAAACGCCGCCAGAAGGTACGCGCTGCAGTCGTTGCCTGCCAGATCTCTATTCCTTTCCAAAGCATCAGAATTCCGTAGTGGTGCGTTCGCGTTTCGTCGCGCGCACACCGTCATACAATTCGCACGTCCACCGATTGGATCTAGATCATTCCTAGATCCACAGGCACCATAACGAGAGTGGGAAGGAGCGGGTACTTCACTGGTTCCGGTGCGACTCTGATATCGGCTGTGTACTTGCCAATGCGCGCACGTTAGGCGCGACACCCGCGTTGTCTTCAGTATTTCTCGCACGGAGGTGCCATGTTCGTTGTCCAGGTTGCACTGGTGGTAAACTCCCGCCGCTCGATCCGCAACTCTGCAACCTTTCGAATGGCCTTTCCAAATCGATTCGTCAGCCGATCATTGCCCACTTTGTCCCGCCGTGCTGCCACGGTCTACTCAGAACGGATGGCAGTGATGGGGCTCACCCGCGTCGCGCGCGCCGCAGGCGCCCAGGCTGCTGACATAGCTGCCAACATCACGACCAAAACCCCCATCAAATATGTTGTGATATCAGTGGGCGCGACCTCGAAAAGCAATGCTCGAAGAACATGACCTAGCCAGAAAGCGACCAAAAGGCCGACAATGCAGCCCGCCGCGACCAACAATGAACTTTCGCGCAACACCATGAGCCTAACGGTCCGCGAATCAGCGCCCAACGCCATGCGGATCCCGATCTCGCGCGTCCTTTGGCCAACAGCAATAGTCGTCACGCCGTAAATGCCCAAAGCTGCCAGAGCCAAGGCGAACGCGGCAAAGAACCCGAGGAGGACGGTAGCCGTTCGCGTCCGTGACGTCGCGTGAGCTGTCCGCGCCGCCAGGGTTTGTACGTCGTAAACCGGATGCTGTGGAGCGACCTCTCGAATTGCGTCGCGAGCAGCCGGCACTACCGTCGCCGGTGTAACCGACGTGCGGAGAAAGATGATAAGCCTCGACTGCGGTGACTGAGCATAGGGAAGGTAGACATCAGCAGTCGGGTCAGTCTCAAGACTCGAACGGATGTTTCCGACAACGCCGACCACTTCGGCGCCATCCGCGAATCCGCCCTGGTCGATGCTTATCCGTTTGCCCAGAGGATCTTGGCGCGGCCACAGCTCATTCGCGGCCGCTTCATTAAGCAGCACAACCTTCGGTGAACCCATTCGATCCTGCGGCGTCAAGGAACGACCTCGACGCAATGGAACACCGAGAGTCTCGAAGAATTGAGGCGTCACCCATCGCACGCCCACCCTAAAGGACTGTGTAGTGCGCGCGCCCGCCTCGTCGAACAGCTTAGCCCGCGTCACGTTGCAGCCCGACACCAATGGAGCACAGTCACCTAGCGCTGCCGACTCAACGCCAGGAAGCCCTTGCAGCCGCTCAAGAACCCGTATGTAGAAACTGGACATCGAATCGCGGAAGAAAAGGGGCTCCGGGATAGCGAGACGCATCGTCATCACGTTGGACGACTCAAAGCCGGGATGGACAGCAAGTAAGTTGATCAGACTTCGAATCATCAATCCAGCACCGCTGAGCAAGACTAGTGCGATCCCGATCTGTGCGGACACAAGCAGGCGGCGCGTTGAGAATTTGACCATGCCGCGACTGTTCCGTGGCGCCATCGAAGAGCCCTTAAGATCATCCGCCAACATTGGCTTTGTCGCTAATCGCGCGGAAATCGCTCCGACTGAAATTCCCACGATCAATGAGATTCCGAAGGCGAGTGCCACTCCCGTTGCATCCAGGTGAATGCTGTTGAAGCCGACAGCGCCAATACCTGCCCGTTGACTCGTCCGAAACGCAGTTGCGGGGTTGAGACCAGCAAGAGTCGTCGTTCCCCACCTCGCGATGACCAGGCCTACTCCGCCGCCAACCAGAGCCACCAGTGAGCTCTCTATTATGAGCAGGCGCAGAAGCCTCGCCCGCGTTGCTCCGAGTGCTAGCCGTATTGCAATCTCGCGTCTGCGCGCGCTAGCACGGGCAAGGAGCAGACTGGCTAGGTTGGTACACGTGAGAAGGAGCACGAAGCTGACGGAAACGAGGAGTACAACAATAGACCGTTCAACGATTGGGTCAGCGCGAGTGCTGTTGAGTGTTCGCGCAGCTGCGCTCCACTCTCCTGGGAAAACGGCATTCGGCGGAAACGCGCGTGCAACTAGCGCTCCGAGCCGCGCTACCTCCGCCTGCGCCTGAATGACACTGACACCGGCGCTACGTCGGCCGATCATTGTAAACTCGTGTGATTGTGGTTGACTTAGCCAACCCGCATCACGAGTAGTAATGGGAACGAATATGTCGGCCTGCCCTGACATGCCCCGGAAGCCTCGTGCTGCTACCGCCACAACCTGGTAAGCCGTTCTATCGATCTCGACCGCCTTCCCAACAGCACTGGAGTCGATGCCGAATCGGCGGAGCCAGAAAGCATAGCTGATGATCGCCAGTTTGGGAGCATTTGGTCTTTCATCGATCTCAGGAGCGAAGTTGGAGCCCAGCGCGAGTGGGATTCCAAGCGTAGTGAAATACCTCGCGTCAACCATCTCGCCTCCAACGCGCTCTGGCTCGGCTTGCGTGAGGTTGAACTGAGTCGCGGAGTACAGAGTAATTCTCTGGAACGTCCGCTGCGCATCGCGCAAAACGAGGGATTTTGGATACGACCAAGGCATGTCATCCCTCCCTGGCGCAGTGCTCGACGCCGGCACTACTAGGTCAATCTTCATCAGTCCTTCTGGCTCCCTGAAAGGAAGGGGCTTAAGAAGGAGGGTGTTCGCTGCGCTGAAGATCGCAGTGCTGGAGCCAATCCCGACGGCCAGCGTGAGTACAGCGACGACACTGAATGCCAAGCGATTCTGCAGCCCTCTGGCAGCGACCCGCACATCACGACCAATGTCGCTAAGTAGCTCTCGGAGTTTCACAGATACCTCCAAAGTTCTGTCTATGCTTGCACAGAATGCCTCCATCAAGCAGCCCCGCCGGAACGGGGCTGGTGCACCTTGCGGCTCGCGAGGAGACGCCAGTGGTTTGACAATTCAAACTCACGGGGGGTTTGACTGTGCCACAAAAACGGCGTGCACTCGATCGATAGCGGAGCAGGTACGGTAGCGCCCTTCCTCAGTGCAAAGTTCAGCGGCTGGGTTTGTTGTGGGCTTCCGCGAGAATGTACTTGTGAGACTAGTTTCTGGTCGAACTCGTCGTCA
>Ga0070698_100001591_pt1 | contig 25245 bp, 29 predicted proteins | sample KBSK1502metaG_FD_65477 | JGI IMG/M metagenome (GOLD analysis project Ga0070698, IMG submission 65477) | Corn, switchgrass and miscanthus rhizosphere microbial communities from Kellogg Biological Station, Michigan, USA - KBS K1-50-2 metaG | ecosystem: Host-associated > Plants > Roots >... | reverse complement strand
AACTAGTGTGCCTCAGTCCCGGAACTTGGGTTCGACAGAGATATCGCCTGGTCGGCAGAGGATCGGGCAACTATAGGTTTCGCGGGAAGCAGTGTGGAGATGAAACTAAGGGCGTAGAGTCCCATAGCTAGCAAATAAAGAAAGTGAAATCCAAAATACATGGAATTGTATTCGAGGACCCCGCCGCACATGGCGCCGAGCAAATTCATCGCCATAACACCGGAGACACGCCGATTCCTTGGACAGCATCGAAGAGAAGACGAGGCCCGAAAAAAATATTGGGCAGGTAAGGAGCAGGGCTGTTCCGAGACGACCCAGAGAGTTGGAAGGCAAACCGCCGGCCTTTGCGACCCACCAGCCGGCAAACAGAGCCACGAGTACAAAAAGATGCAGCAAGAAAGAGCTCCTCCAGCGAAGCCATTGAATGGTGGAATTTGAAAGAAATGACATCGTCAAGATTCCCCCCACGGCGATGGCGATCACCTGCCAAGTGTTCCCAAATACTAAGCCCAGCTCGGTTATTGCTTTCGTCTCGACCAGCATGAATCCCGCGCCAAGAAAAAAGAACGGCAAATGAGATATCTGCGGCTTTTCGTTGAAAAAACTACGCGACAAATACAATGAGAGCAGGATCACCAGCGCAAGCATCGGAATGTAGCTGACAGGGTAGATCCGTCGGGGTATGTAGAGGAAGGGCCAGTCGTCAGTGGAGACATCCACCGGAATGCCCGAGGTGCGGTAGAACTCGGAGTGTTCAATAAAGCCTGACGCGGTCAAAAGTTTCCATGGAAGCCGCCAGCGGCGAGGAGCGACGCCAAATCGGCGGAGCGGCGGCAACGATTTTTGATGCGAGCGATGGATTACCCCGGCACCACGCCGGAGCGGCGGGGAGCGCTTTCGAGCGCGTAGTCGACGTTGCAGGCCACCGGCAAATCTAAGTCCGGAGGCCAGCCTTCACATTATTGGCTGTTTGTCGAAGCTGAAAATCGAGCTGCTCCTCAGCGGACCTCCCAACGCTCCTGAACAGCGCTCTCCGTTCTCGGAGCAACCGCGGAACGAGGCAAGCCATCTCGAATAAGACTCTCATGCGGTTGGTCGCAAACTTCCATTTCAGCCGACTTATGTCTTTCGCCAAACCCGCCGTTGAGACCATCCAAGTGCGAACGGCATACCGCGCCGGCAACAGCGCAAGGCGATCAGTGCTGGGATGCGCCTTTGCCATGCACGCCTTACTTCGACGAAACGCTTAGACAAAGGGATGCGAGATCGATGCGCTGGGGATTTGCGTCGGAGGGAAAGGCCGAGTTTCGAATTGTTGTACAAATGCGCGAAGCTGCCGGGACAAAGTTTTCGGCGCATCCGTGCCGAGTGTCCAGGCAGTTATGTAGTGACTGAAGCCACGACCCACGAAGGTTTGCGACGTCTTTCGTCGGCCTAGAAGTACCGTCCGACTCACGCGCACCTTTGAAACCGAAGGATGCGGCACCCGGCGGACTTGATTGGGAGCCCGGGACCGAAAACGTACAGTGGAGGCTTGACCATTTGTGTCGCTAAGGCGCAAACGCCACCGGAATCGGCGAGACCGATATTTGCTCGTATTCGCAGTTATATTGCTAATACTGCTGTGCGCCATAATTATTTCGCCTTAAGACGTCACGACCAAGTGTCGGAAGAATTGAACAAGTGGACGTTTCGGGGACGATGGCGCCTGGAGAAGTCGAGGAACGCGTCTCCGCACGCACCACGGCGGTCGGATGCGGAGGACCAAGGTAGGCTAGACTGACGTGTCTGGGTGGGGTTATGTCGGAGCTAAAGCTCCGACCCCTAAGATAGGTTCAAATGAAGGCGGAGAGGAAGCGCTGGGTGCGAATTTCGCATGATCCTGGTAGAGCAGGGACAGCATTGCACGCGTTAGAGTTTCATCTCACTCACGACGCCAAGAGATGGCGTATCGTAGAGCTAAGTTCGTAGGCGCTGAAAGGCTTACGAATGAGTTCCGAGCCCTCTCCAAGGGCGTCAGGGGGCAAGATCTCAGCGGGAGCCCAACCAGGCATGTAGAGCACTTTTAAGTGCGGCTGTTTTTCCTTGAGTCTTCTCGCCAAGTCTGGGCCATTCAGTTCCGGCATGACAACATCTGTAACACGTAACTTAAGATCTCTTAAGCCCTCGCAATCGTGAACCGCTGCCGTTGAGCTTGCTTCACACACTACTAGATAACCGAGCCCTTCAAGCTGGCTCCGTATCATTTCTCGGACCCGGTGATCATCTTCAACCACCAATACGAGTCCATCGCATAACCTTCAGCTGCACCGGGGGTCCACCTTTTTCAGAATGCCGGATTACCCCCGACATAATTCGGCTGACGAATGTCTCGGCAGGTGATATCGCGGTTGTTTTCATTGGGACTGTCCACGGTCAGTCGGCGCCGCATCGCCTATGGAATCACCCTAAACCCCTGCTGTTGTGGCTGCTATTTGTGGGCTTGACGCTTGCCATCGCGGTTTGCATACGTAGGCTCTTTTCTAACATCCGTCGGCCGTGGACCCCGGTTCACGCGCTAGTACCTGTCTTGTGCGCTGCACTATTGACTGTTTCCTGCGCGCAAGTGGCAGGGAGCGAAAGAACTAAGAGCCCAAGCACATCGCCAAGCTCCTCAAGTCCGGCTTCGGGAGCGCCCGGGTCATCCCCGCAGTCCGGTCCAAGTACGTACACATTGACTGTTACGGGCACTTCGGAATCAGGAGCCACCGCGATCACTCACAGCATTCAAGTAACTCTCGTCGTGACCCCGTAGAGCGCTGAACTATTATAAACCCACTGACTTGGTACCACTGGATTCCTGTTCACTCGTGGCAGTCCACGCATGGCAAGCCCACTGGCCAGCTTGGCGGTCGACCTCTGCGCGGGCCGGGGTACGCAGCAGCGTCCGCTAAGCGGTGAATTCGACCCCGCCAGGTCGGTCCCACGATTACTCGCAGCGGTTCGGTTTGACAGGTGATTCGCCATTTTCTGTCACTCGCCATTTTCTGTCACTAAGGACGAGTACCCTTCTCGGTGAAAGGACTCGATATTGCGATTTTTAACCTTAAACGAGAGCGGTAGATTCAAATAGTAGAGATCTGAGACTTTCTTGCAATCGACATCATTCCTCAAAATCAATGTATGCACCCATTGTAGAAAAGCGTGTTCAGGTCGAACTAGCAATCTCAACGAGCACAACCTCATCTATTGACCGGGCCGCGTGTCAACCAGAAACACTTGGAAGGACGCATTACGAAACACTGGAACGGGATTCACCTGGATTTCCGCCGCCAAAATCCGCAAGGGATAAGCCATCGTCTCAGCCTGCACCAACACCTTTGCGTGAATCGCTGCCAGAAAACGGCCGGATTGCTCCGGCGTCTGTGTCGGAGCCAAGCTTGCTACTGGCCTATCGGTAAAAAGGGCTAGCGTCCGGGGTTTCGGAAAAACGAGCACGTCTCCCGGGTACGTAGTAGCCCTCAGAAATGAGAATAACTCTTGGGCCGAGGGGTCCCTCACATCCAGCGAAGGTTTTCGCCGGGAATACCCGCCGAACGAACCGATGTAGCTCGCGCCGATGAATGCGAACAAGACCGTTGCGCACGCAAGGCGACGGGTCCGGCCGAACGCCGAAACGACCCTCAAAAATTCTTCGAGACCGTACGCGAAGTAAAGCGGCAGCATGGGCAGAAGACCGCGCATCCCGATCTCTGCGCTCCATGCGATGATGACGGCTAGATACGCCAACAGATAAAACTCAGTGACGGACCGTTGCGACCAAATCCTCCTCACGAAACCGGCGACCGCAAGGGCCGTAAAAAGCAGAGCGAATGCAATTTGCGAGCCTTTGCTGTAGCCGTTTTGCCAAGCGTAGGACAGAACCTTTGCGTAATACACCGCATGCTCGAAGACGCTTGCCGTGGAAACATGAACAGCATCGATGTACCCTTTTGGCGAAATAAGGATAACGCTTTGCAGGACCACGAAGCCTGCAGTCAGCGAAACAACAAGAATGAGAAATCGGCTGGGGCGCTTGTACTTAAGGACATCCGCCAGAACCAACGCGGGAATCAGCGAGACGCCGATCGTGCGGGTTCCGCATGTTGTATAAAGCAGCGACGAAAGCAGGATGGCGTCCCTCAGGCGCCATCTGCGCGGGTCCAGATCTTGGTACACACTTTGTGCTACGAGCAGCGCATAAAACGAAAACAGCAAATAGGGCAACTCCGAGAGTAAGTAGTCTCGCTGTTCCCAAAATGCGATGTTTCCTCCCACGACCAAGACGGCCATAATCCGAGCCCATAGCGGAAGCATAGTCTTCAGGAAGGAAACATACGCTACGAGGAATCCCCCGAAGCACAGGACAGTTAAGAGTTTCATCGCCCTGAGATTAAAGCCAAGGAACCTGTAGACTGGCGCGAGAAGTAAGGGGTACACGGGAGGATATCCGTGTGACGGAGCGATCCACAAGGCGTCTGGGTTTGGAACGTAGTTGATGGCCGTGTAAGGTCTGCCCTCAACCAGGTTTGCCGCGTGCATCAGATATGCTGCGAAGTCGTCTTGCTCGAACACATGGCCCGGCGTCACCGTAGCCGCATAGGCACCAATCATGGTGGCAATGACGGTCCACTGCCAAACGTTCTGGCCGAGAAGAACGAAGGGGCGCGACTGCCCTTTCAACGAAAGAGCCTGCATTCTCATCCCTCTTTATGGTCCGATTGGCAAAGCCGAGCCGAGAAGTATACTCCTCCTCGGTTTTTCCGACGGCGACCGTGTCAGCAGCAGGCGGGCAGTCTATTGCATCCGGTATTCAGGTCAACTCTGTTTGTGCGTATGGCCTGCGCAATCCACTTGCTCGATGATTTTGGAGCCATGGTACGCGGAGAGTCATCTTAAGCCGCTATCCTTTACATATACATATATCCGGGGACGGTGCTGGGATTTCCTACAGACTGGCGCGTTCCGGCCAGTGAGGTGAAATCTCATGCCGCTTGGGTTCGGTCCCAGGGAGGGAATCACGAGGCGGTGTCTCTAGCCGACCGGCCGCAACGTTGAATGTTAAGAGCCCGAATTCCGGAGATTTGGTAATGTCGGAGCCTCTGAACTAAAGACTGCCTGCAGCAGACAGGCTCTGAACCCATTAAAGGAAAAGAGATGACCCTGCGGACAGAGTACGACAGGTGGCACCTGGGGATCCATGAGGCTGACCCGGGACACGACGATGCTTCGAGCCCTTGGCATGAGCTGGTGCGGGAGTATCTTGGCGGAATTGCCGGGTTGCGGATTCTGGAAGTGGCTTGCGGGCGCGGGGGGTTGTGAGGGAACTAGCGCGGGCGGGCGCTCATGTCGCGGGGTGCGATTTTTCGTCTGCCGCGGTGCGGGTGGCGGCCGGAAAGCTGCGGGCAGCGGGCCAGGTTTGCGCCGGGGTGGTCCAGGGGGATGCTCAGAAGTTGCCCTTTGCCAGCGACACCTTTGATATGGTGATCTCCTGCGAAACGATTGAGCATTTGCCGGACGTGCAGGCAGGGCTGCGGGAAATGCACCGGGTTACCCGTCCGGGCGGGAGGCTGTTACTGACGACGCCGAACTATGCGAATTTCATGGGTCTATACGAGGTGTACGCCAAGTTCCGTCATCCTAGGCGGCAGGATGATCAGCCGTTCGATCGGCGCCACTGGTTTGTGCAAGTGCGCAAGTGCGTGCGGCAAGCGGCGTGGAGGATCTTGCGGAGCGATGGGACGGTGCACCAGTTTCCATTGCTACCGGGACACAACCCGGTGAGGTGGCGGTCTTTGGAGGCGCATCGCCGAGTGAGGAAGATGTTGAGTCCGTTTGCGTTTACATACTTTATAGAAGCAGAGAAGAAGCGCTGAAATGCTGGGAGTGAGGGTGAAGGAGGCGGGGAAGAGGATGTTTGCAGCTTTCGGGCTGGAGATCCGGAAGAGACGGGCGGGGGAGGCGGGTCCGTCTGTTGGTCGTGCGAGCATGACGGGCGCATTGCGGCAGCTTGCGAAGCTGGGATTTCAGCCGAAGACGGTGATCGACGTGGGCGTGGGATACGTGACCGCTGAACTGTACGAAGCGGCTCCGGATGCGCAGCTCTTGCTGATCGAGCCGCTGGCGGAGTTCGAGCCTTTTTTGCGAAAAATTTGCGATAAATACAGGGCGCAGTACGTTTTAGCGGCGGCGGGAGAAGCGGCGGGAACGGCGACCTTGAACGTGCATCCGGACCGATACGGCTCGAGCCTTTTGAAAGAAGTGGAAGGGGCTCTAGTGGATGGCGTGCCGCGCGAAGTGCCGGTGGTGACGATAGATGGCGTCTGCGCGGAGAAAGGGCTCGCTGGGCCGTACCTCATTAAAGTAGACGTGCAAGGGGCGGAATTGCGGGTGCTGGCGGGTGCTCAGCGGACGCTTGCGGAGACAGAAGCAGTGATCCTGGAAGTGACGTTGTTTGGGATGATGATCGGCGGACCGCAACTTTATGACGTGGTTTGCAAAATGAAGGAATGGGGCTTCGTGGCGTACGATGTATTTGGGCTTCACTACCGGCCACTGGACGATGCGCTGTGCCAGGTGGACATGCTGTTCGTGCAAGAGCGGGGCAAATTCCGGCAGACGCATGTGTATGCTACGCCGGAGCAGCGTGGAGCAAGATTTTCGAGTGCGGAAGCGCAAGGTGTCCGAGCTCTCAAGGATTAGGGTCAAGTAAAGGATCACCTGACGGGCTGATGCCAATACATGGGGCGTTGCGCCTCATCTTGCGGGTCACGGCGGTACTTGGAAACGAAAGGCGACATGAGCTTGGCGCAAGCTCTGCGGCGGGCCGATCCCACAGGTGCGATGTGATCGAGGGCTCGCCGGCCTTTCGTGAGGCTCCGTCGCCCCAACGAATTCTGCAGAAGCGGGGCAGCCAGGAGCTCATCGGCGCTATGCAGACATGGGTTGAGCCAGCTTTGGATTCCTCCTTGGAAGTTGATTCTTCCCCATGGAGTGGTGTCGCGCGTATCGCCCTCAAATAGAAAATGAGGCTGCCAACCGAGGCGGCGAAAGTAACGAAGCACGTCTGCATGCAATTGGTCGGAGTGGGTTTCGATGTGCGCGCGCCTAACCTTCTGATTCAGGGCTTCGGTGGCGGCGGTCAAGATATCTAGTTCCGCGCCCTGCACATCCAGATCTATTAGATCGGCTAAGTCTAGAGGAAGCAAAAGGGCTCGAAGACTGACCGCGTCAATTTCGGTGGTCCCGCCAATGGCACGGCCGTAGCCCGCGGGGTCGCCCACATCGAAGCACACTTTCCCGTCGCTGCCTGTGACAGCAGCATGCACGAGGCGGCAATTCGCCAAGTCCACGCCATTGTCCTGCAGGTTCTGCTGCAGCCATGCGAAGTGTGTAGGCTCGGCTTCGACGGCGACAAGCCGATAGAAAAGCCCACGCTGCCGGGCGGCGGCTGCGGACCTTGCCGTCCAGCGGCCATATCCGGCGCCTAGTTCGAGCATAGTGAACCGCTCATTCGCTAAGAGAACGGCCTCAAGGAGATCGATCCACTCGAAGTATTCCTCGTCGAACGGAGGATAGGACGGAGCTTCAAATCGTTCATTTGGGTCCGGACTGGCGTGGAAGGATGCGCGGAGCGTGCTGCCGAGAAAATCCGAATGGCGCCCGGCGGCGACGCGACCGGACCAGCGGCGAAATTTAGAGAAGACTTGGTGATGTTCGAGCGGTTGTTGCACGAGGGCATTGTGCATGGGGACCAAAGCCACGGCAACCGGGACGGTGAATGGCTTGACGGCGGCGGCGTTCCGCTGAAAAGATGGAAAGCCTCAAAACTATGAGCACAGTGGTGATACGGGCTGAAAACTTAGGGAAGAGGTACAGGCGCGGGGCGCTAGAGCAGCCGGAGGACGCGCTACGCCACGTGTTGGACCGGCTGGTGAGGGCGCCGCTGGCGGTGTTCCGTCAACAGAAGCAGGAGACGTTTTGGGCCTTGGAAGACGTGTCCCTGGAGGTGAAAGAAGGGGAAGTACTTGGGCTGATCGGGCGGAATGGGGCGGGGAAGACGACGCTGCTGAAGATATTGTCGCGGATCACGAGGCCGACGAAAGGGTGGGCGGAGATCCGGGGGAAGGTGCGGAGCCTGCTGGAGGTCGGGACAGGGTTCCACGGGGAACTTACGGGACGGGAGAACACGTACTTTGCAGGGTCGATCCTGGGGATGAGGAAGCAGGAAATTGACCGGAAGCTGGACGATATTGTGGCGTTCGCGGAGCTGGAGAAGTTTATAGACACTCCGGTGAAGCACTATTCGAGTGGGATGTATGTGCGGCTGGCGTTCGCGGTGGCGGCGCACCTGGAGCCGGAGATTTTGCTAGTGGATGAAGTGCTGGCTGTGGGAGACATCGCGTTTCAGAAGAAGTGTATGGGCAAGATGGGGGACGTGGCCAAGCACGGACGGACGATTGTGCTCGTAAGCCATCAAATGAACCAGATGAGGCGGCTGTGCCAGCGAGTGGCGTGGATAGATGACGGGCATATCCGCATGAACGGACCGACCCATGAAGTGGTGAGCGCGTATGAGAGCGCGATGGCGCGCGGGGAGAGGGACGGTAATGACGGTAAAACAGAGGAGCGCCGCGCCAGGGCAAAGGGACGATTTCTGCGCTGGGAAATCCTTGAGCCGCGAGGCGTCGACCCGCATGTCTTGACTACCCTGGGTCCAGTGACGGTTAGCTTTGTTGTTGAATTAGCTGAAACAATTCGCCGCGGGGATCATGGCGTGGCGCTTTTCAACTCTGACCGTCAACTCATCTGGGCGCATGCGGCGCACAATCTCGAGTTGGAAACGGGGATTCATGTGTTGTCACATACGTTTCCAATGCTCCCCCTTCGGCCCGGAGCCTATCAGTGGCAGGTCACGATCTGGGAGGACTCAGAGCAGCTTGATCATTGGGACGCCCTACCTGAACTGAACGTCGCCACAGAGATCCACCAGCACTATCTAGACGCATGGAACGGAATTTTGAACATTCCCGCGCAGTTTGCGGTTCATTGACGAGGAGCTAGCGATTGGGCACCGGTTTTGTGTTTGATGGGCCACTCTATGATCGGTTGAATCGTTCCCGCGGTGAAGTTGTCGCCAGTCTAGTCGGGGAGCTGAGGAATGAACTCGAGCTTAAGACGGCAATCGACATAGGTTGTGGTCTTGGCTACTTTGCTAGCGCCCTACAGTCTCTGGGCTTTCAGGTGTCCGCGATCGATGGCCGTCATGAGAACGTCGCGGAGGCGCAACGCCGGTATCCAAAGATTCAGTTTCGACAGTTCGACGCTCAAGACACGAATCTACGAAAGTTGGGAAAGTTTGACCTCGTGCTTTGCTTCGGGCTGCTTTATCACCTTGAAAATCCATTTCTTACGATTCGCAATGTACGGCAGATGACGGGAAGGTTGCTTCTGGTTGAAGCCATCATTTTCCCAGGTGATGAGCCAGTGATGGCCCTCGTGGATGAATCACGCTTTGCCGACCAGGGATTGAATCACGTCGCGTTTTATCCGACCGAAGCCTGTTTGGTGAAAATGCTATACAAGGCTGGCTTTTCTTTCGTCTATGGCCTTAGAAGAGGCCCGAACCATCCTGAGTATTACGCGGCGGAAAACGCGCGACGAACCCGAACCATGTTGGTAGCTTCTCTAGATGCTCTCAAATCTGAATCGTTACGGCTGATCGCGGAGACGAGCACAGCCATTTTGCCTTGGGATCGGTCGAGCGGGGTCGAACGCTCGCATCGCGGGTGATGTGAAGGGAGGATTCCGTATAAAACTAAATGGCTGAAAAGCTTCTAGTCCCAGTTTACCTCCCGGCGTGGCTGCACCGGTCAGTTGTAAAGTTGAAGCGTGTGTTTATTGCTCCCACCCCGATTGTTCCGACCGTGCACGTTGCTCGCACTGCAGAATCCGTGGATGTCAGCTGGGAACGGGATGTCGAGTGGTCTTTTCTGAGCCGGGAAATGCCGGATGGCCCAGGTGAAGCAATCGAATTCGGTTGCGAACATGGTTACATGAGCTTGATGGCGGCGCAAAAGGGTTTCCGTGTGCTCGCTACGGATCTTCAGGAACAGTCCTTCCCTTGGCGGCACCCGCTGGTAGAGTTTCGCAAAGGGGACTTTCTCGAGATGGATCTGGTCAACAATTATTACGATCTAGCGATTAACTGCTCTTCGGTCGAACACGTAGGCTTGTCGGGCCGCTACGGCATTACTACCGACCTGAGTGATGGGGACCTAATGGTGATGCAGCGCCTTGCGGACGTACTGAAGCCCAATGGGCTTCTATTGATGACCGCACCGTGTGGCCGCGACACCGTGATGGCACCGTGGAATCGCGTTTATGGACCGGAGCGCCTGCCGAGACTGCTCGCCCGCTTCCGAGCCCTGAAGGAATCGTACTGGATCAAAGATAACCAGAACCGCTGGGTGGAATGCTCTGGGCAGCAAGCCTTAGATTTCGTCCCGATTTACGATGCTTATGATGCGCACCGCTGTGCGTACGCGCTCGGGTGTTTCGTGCTCGAAAAGAGTACGTGGAACCCTGGCCCCGAAGGACGATAACAATGCTGACCTTTTTCACGACTGCGAAACCATTTCGCGGGCATGACGGGATCATCCAACGCAATGGACTCCAGAGTTGGAAACTGCTGGACCCGGAAGTGGAAGTGATCCTGTTCGGCGACGAAGCGGGAGCAGCGGAAGCAAGTGCGGAGTTGGGGTTACGGCATGAGCCCCATGTAGAGCGCTATCAAGGAAAGATGCCATACGTGAATTTCCTATTTCGCCGGGCACAAGAGATCGCGCGCCACGATTATCTTTGCTATTCCAACTGCGACATTGTGCTGTCAAACGATTTCCTGAACGCGTTTAAGAAGGCGCGCGCCTGGCGCCAGCGCTTCCTAATGATTTCACGGCGGTGGGATACCGACGTGACTGAGCCGATCGATTTCAGTAGCGCTAGCTGGGCTTTGGAGTTGCGGAAACTCGCCTTAACGACTGGATTTCAGCAGGACGAACACTTCATGGATCTTTTTCTGTTCACCAAAGGCCTCTTTTTGGATGTACTCCCTCTTATTGTGGGCTATTGCTATTGGGATGATTGGATGATTTGGAAGGCATTGAACACGGGAGTTGCGGTCCTCGACTGCAGCTCTTTCGCGCTGGCAGTTCACCAAAATCACGGATATACAACTACGCCTGAACGATTTAAAGGGAGCAATTTAGAACCTCTTTCGATGAGGAATATGGAGATAGTCGGGGGATGGGAGCACATTCGCAACATTCGAGATGCTACACACCGCTTGACTCGACGCGGCTGGATTGTCCCCAATCCAGCTCGGCTTGCTCGTCCGTGGGAGGAGAGGTACCGACCGATGCTACAACATCTGGTTTGTAGCCTTTGGAATCCAATCTGGTTTTTTTTCCTGGATATGACTCGACCGGTGCGAAGCGTGCTCGGTCTAAGATCAAAGGCCAATAGGTAGACTGCAGGCGAAATGAAGCGCTGATCACTGGCGCTGCCGGATACATACAATCACGAGAAGTGTATCGAGCAGGAGGCGCGACCAAGCGGAGGACAAACCTGTCAATTGGTCGATTTCTGGAAGAGATGATTCGGGTCCTTGCTAATCAGTGTGTATCGCTTAGTGGCTTCGATTTCGGGCATCAGACGGAAAACCCCAAATTCCTTTAAATTGGAATCATCAAACAGGATAAATCCACCGGATTCGATCCATCGATCACAATTGAGGAAGTCTTGCTTCACGCCTTCATAAGTATGATTTCCGTCGATATAACAAAAGCTGATTGGCCCGCCTAGCTAGAGTGAAGCGCCGCCCGAGTACGTCGGTAACATCTTTCCGGTCATTCCACATGGCGAAAAATTGATCGGAGGTGGCCTCAACGGTGTAAGGTAAATCGTCCGGGCTAAACATGCGGATATTGCGAATGAACGATGCACGAGCGAAGGCTTTATAATCCGAAAGCCGAATTGGTGAGTCTCCGACATAATCGCGATCTTTGTCGTCATTTTCAAAATCCCATTTGTCGCAGGTAACAAGGGGATTCTTTATTCCGTGTTTTCGCTTGAGGTGTGTAAGGACATTCGCCGACAGCCTACAAAACGACCCAATCTCAACGAACGGAGCCTCGCTCGGAATCCTGCCCAAAGGCGTGGTCGATCAGATTGAGATTGCCCGGGTCCAGCATGCCAGCATTCGCGAAGCGAAGCCACTTGATGTACTAGAGATTTAGGCGTGCAGACCTTGACGCTTTCTTTGCGAACGCCCCGTAACTGGGACTTTGCCGGAAAGAATTTTGCTGGGGATTAGATGGTGAGCAACGGAAGAACGTACCCGCGATACAGGCGTGGCGGCCGCTTTTTCGGGCGCAGAGTGAACTGCGAACAGGTTCCGCTGCTGCCTGCAGGGGCCGTGGCGAAGCGGCCTTGACCCCTCGCCATCAATGTGATGCGCGCATGCGTGTCTTGATTTTAAACCTTAAAAGAACACCTCCTCCGCGGTAGACGCAATCACAACTCTACGGAATAGTGTAGATTCTGGATTCCGTCGCGCCCCCGATCACTGACCTGAACCGTCGGGCTATCCGCGTAGAATGTGGCGGACCCTCGCCAGAGGTTTCCAGCGGCCCCTGGGGATGCGCCATCTGTGGTTCGGCGCGACGAAGGCTTGGATCCAAGCTTCGGCGGCTGGCCTATCTTAAAGACACCTGGAGTGGGAGAAATAATGCTTGGCCCAAAGCTGGCGCGGGCAGCGGACAGCGGTTGGTTTTCTTACCTGACCATCTTTTTGCTTCAGTTGAAGATCATATGGGGCGTGTGGCGATATAAGGACCTGACCTGGAGTGATACGTCATATTACTTCTTGTCTGCGTACGACTGGTACGAGAACTCACATGTGCTTATCACTTGGTCTCCCCTATACACTTCGTTCTACGGAACACTGCTTCATCTTTCCTCTGACGCGTACGTGGTCACGATTCTGCACCGCGTTCTGATTGTCCTTGCCCTGGCTATGCTGGTTCTTGCCCTGATGCGCCGAGTGCTACCCGCAGGTTTCGCTTGGGTGGCCACGGCGTGGTGGGTGGTGCTTCCAAATGACTTCGATGCTTTGTATGAAATCCATTTGTTCGCGCTTATTCCCGTAGTGTTGAGCTTTCTAGTTATTCTCTGGAAGCCAGGACCGTGGGGAAGGGGAATGGGCGTCGCGATTTTGTTTGCGTCTACTTTCCTGGTGCGCAACGAGCTGATGCTGGCGACGATCCTCCTTGCAGTTCTAAGTCTCGGTTGGGAGTTGCTGTGCCTGCGGAAAGGCGCTAGGCGGCCATTCGACCTCGGGCGAGCGTATGGACTTCCGTTGATTGCAGCTTGCTTGTTGATCCTATTTTACTGCAGCCGGTCCACGGACCTTCGGATCATCGGGCCGATGCTCGAGCGCAAACACACGCTAAATCTCTGCGAGACCTTTGCGTTCGACTATCAACAACGGCATTCCGATTGGCAGGGCTCGCCGTGGACCGAATGCGAGTCGCTTATGACACGAGTCTACGGCGTGCCCGAGCCGTCGATGGCGGAGGCTCTGAAACGAAATCCATCCGCTATGCTTGGGCACTTCTGGTCAAACATCCAGCTCATTCCGAGTGGGCTTCAGGTTTTGCTATTCGACTCTATGTCGGGAGTCATCAGTCCGGACTACGTGTCCGTCAAGCGCTCCCGACGCGCAGTGCTCTACACCTACAGCCTAGCTATCTGTGTGGTTGTAATTAGAGGATTGTATCTGCTGATTCGAGAGCGCGATTACTGGTGGAAATGCTGGCTGCGGGAGCGGATCTGGGCCTGGACCGCTATGGGGTGCGTGGCCTGCGTAGCGGGGGTCATCATGGTCACGCAGCGGCCAAGGCCTTCCTACCTGTTTGCGTTCGGCATCGCGTTGAGGGCGGCAATTTTGATGTGCGCTTGGATCGCGTCGCGGCAGTGGTCGCAGATCCGACACCTTGCGGCGGCCCTGCCTGTTGCCATAGTGGCGTTGATCTTGTGTCTTCCTCTCCACTATACGGCGGTCAGCGCAAACCGGCCTCTGCGAGAGTCCTATCGCCGATTGGCGCCGTTTGAAGATCTGGTGCGGCGCTCAAATACGGGCCTCGTGGCTTTAGATTGGGCCGACGAATTGTGTAACTATGTTGGCAAATCGGTTGGGCGCGCTGGGGACTGGGCATTGATTATGCATCAGCCGCAGCATTGCAGGCCGCTCCCACTGACTGTACTCAGGCAACAGGTCACGCGAGACATGCCCTTCCACAGTGTCCTAGACAAAAATCGTGCCACACTTCTTTTCGCGAGCGATGCTCTATTCTCCGATCCGGAAGCTCGCCGTTATCTGCAAGACGCGAAATCGCACGGGTGGAGGACTATCACAATGCAGCACGATTCCAAGTACAACTGGGAACTGCTGGAGAACGTCGCAGTTTCGCCGACCACGCCCGGTGGTGTCGCGGATACCGGTGATCTCGACGGTGCAGCAACGCCAAATAAGATCGGCGCTCCGGTGAGGGATCCCTAGCGCCTGCCAACTGACACAAAGGCGAACATAGCCAAACTGGACATGCAGGGTTCGAACAACCGTTCCAGATATACCCACAGTGGGTGAGTGAATCCTGGCATCAAGCTGCGCATCGCAACGCCGCCAGAGACCAAATAACGAAAGGGCAAGAATGGCCGAATCTGCTCAATAACCAGTTGAGGGAATTCAGATTCAAATCTGTGACGGTCCCTTTCGAATACGATCCAGGGAATCGCGCCGTTGGCACCGGAAAGAGGTCCAGTAGATGGGAATGACCAGCTCTCCGCGTCCGGCAGAAACGGCTCGTGGTGGAAGCGCTCGTATATGAATCGAGACCAAGGGGTAACCCATGGTTCGATCATGAGAATCCTCCCGCCTGGGCGAAGGCATCTCGACGCTTCCGCAAAGAAACGACGAACATCGGGTATATGGTGCATGACATCTGTCAACACGACGGCCCGGAGCGATCCGTCGTGGAACGGCATTTCCTGCGCGTCAGCCACGAGCTGCACGGTTCGGCAAAAGAAAACGTCCGACGTGATCACGCCTGGAATATAGCGATCGCAGTACCCTGCCCCAGAGCCCAGTTCGAGAACGGCGCCTCTACCTTGCGGCAGTTCCGCAGCAAGAATGCTGTACCATTCGCGATAAATTGCCGCAAGGAAGGGTTTTGATGAAATGATCCGCGTCCGCAGTTCCGTGGTCGCGGGATCGTCCAGGCGCAGTTCCGCAGTTAGCCGATGAGCCAGTAATCGTCGCAGTAGCGCGGCGGGCAAAGTAATTATCCTTCGGGTCTTTGCAAGCAGAAACTCCAAGTTCGAGGCCCAGATCTTCGTCAGCCTTTTCTCCTTACACCCATTTTAATGCGGATCAGCCCGATCCAGGTCATCTTGAGAAGGAGCATCCCATGCCGGAAGCGGTGAATGTTTGTTTCGCCGTAGGTGCGCGCCAAATAACGAACCGGAATATCCACAATTCCCAGCCCTAGCACAGCTGCTGGGAACAGTAACTCAAAATCGCCAAACGGGTCGAAATCTCCGAAATCATGGCGCCACTGCATCATGCGCTGGTAGTCGTGACGGGTGAGCAGCTTCGTGCCGCAGAGAGAATCACCGATGCTGATATCAAGTATCGAACTCAGCGCTTTGGCGAAGAAGATGTTCCCGATTCGGTTCAGAAATCGCATGGCTGTGCCCTCCATGGGGTAAACAAGCCGCGATCCGTTTATGAAATCACCGTAGCCCTGGCAGTATGCATCGTAGAAGCGCCTGAGCATTTCGGGAGGCATACTAAGATCGGCGTCCAGGATTACCAGCAAGGGCTCCGTCGCATGCTCAAAACCGAGCCTGACCGCATCGGCCTTGCCCTTGCCCGTTTGTTGGAAGGTCTGGATTCGAAAGCGCTGACCGTAAAGCTTCGCTACACGCTGGATTTCCTCCCACGTTCCGTCGCTCGAGTGGCCCTCGACGAAAATGATCTCTGTCTCGCAGCCCAAGTCTGGAAAGCGCTTCATAGCATTCTCAATATTTCCTCGTTCGTTGCGTGCCGGAATGATGCAGGAAATTCCCGGTCGGGACGATGCGACCAGTGGTCGCAAAACTACAATCGAAGTTAAGCTAAACCAGCGTATCAGCGGAACCACCGGCAGAATCCTATTAACTACATCGCCCAATCCAAATAATCTCCATGGGCAATACACTGCAAGTTGCTGGCGGACAATTTCAAACCCCGCCACTTTAGCGATGTTTTGCAGATCGACTCGGGTCACAAATGTGCTTGGAAGTTCACCCTTGCGGATCCTCAGCCGATTCGCTAGGTAGTACAGCCAGCGCAGGTAGGGATTGTAAAGGAGCACCACGAGGCGGGATGTGCGCGATAGCTTCGACTTCAGTTGCATCAGTAGCCCCTGAATGTCGAAGTCGTGGTTGAAAGCGCCGTTGACTAGTACGGCTGTGCGCAGGCGTTTTTCGTCCGTTAGGTCAGGGAGTTGTTCGTCCCTACCAACCGTGTATTTGAGTGGAGAGTCCATCGCGGCGAGCAACATGCCACTGTCATCTTCTCGAGGCTGCCACTGGACCAGTTGGTCGTAGTACCTGGTCAGAGCGGACAACTCGCCCGCGAGGAAGCCGTTGACATATTTCTTCCAGGTCGGAACGTCATCGGCGCCCATATCCTGAAAATGATATCTACTTAGTTTCCGCTCTGCTAGAAGGTCTGTCTAGGCGTGTCGAGGATCAACGTCTGGGCAAATCTTGCGGGTTTAATCTATCCGACAGGTCTCAACTTGCGCTGGCCCCGGCAGGAACCAGTACATTTCGGACACCATACGGCAATGTGGCGCCTCGTTTAGGAGTGGCTTACGAAGTGAATCAAAGCCGCGATTGGCAGTTGGCTATTCGTGGCGGATTCGCAGTGTTCTTTGATCTGGCCACGCAAGAGGCTGGCACCACTTTGATAACGCGTAGGGATTTGCTTGGAAGAATCGGAACGACCCCGCGAAATTTCGGCTGGTCAGATGAGACCTCGCGGCCGGTCGAGCTCGCTCCTTGGCTCAATTTCCTCTTCAAAATGACCACGCGATAGCAACAGATTCGGGGTGTAGTGCAGCTCATAAGAGTAAGACGAACAAGTCCAGAGCTTCCTATCGCATATTTCCGGCATCGCCATTCCCTGAACCGATCCCTGAGGGAAGCGATCAAGACTCAGGGCGAACTGAGTTTCGACAAGGCATATAACTGCTACTGGCGATTCGAAGGAGAGAAAAAAGAAGGCCCCTATTACTCAGTTTGTTGGCATGACGACAAGAAACTTGTGCGCCTGCGCGCTGACAAACAGCAAATGGAAGACGAACGCAATTTCGGCGAGGCTCACGCCTCGGTGGTCTTTGCTCCCTACTACTGCAAATACTCCGTTTCCTTCCGAACAAAGTGATAAGCCGCAAAGTTCCGAGACAGCAGGAGTCGGATAAGTGCGGCTTTGGGGCCGCCCGGCAAGCTTCCTTCGATTCCTTTGAGAAGGCTGGTGCCGCGGGTTCAAGGACTGTGCCCTATTTTGTGCCCACCTTACATTAGAAACCGTCGCACTTGGTAGCAATGTTACAGCTAACCACGTCGCTCGTAATGAGGCGAAAAGTCAACATAGCAAATCATCGCACTCAGCGGGCAAATGTGCACGCCGAACTGTAACCTGATGATTGGAAGGCTAGAGGATTTCTGTTGCGAGGGCAACCAACGCACTAGGGCGTAGAATATTAGGGCGTATCGAAGCGAGTCTGGCTTTTTGCCGGATGCCCTGTCTGGTAGTTTGAGAGGACTACGCAAGCTGAGGAATTTCCTGGGGTTAGTTTTGGCTAAACGCATGGCGGCACAATGACATGCTGACATTCTTTACGACGGGCAAACCGTTTCGTGGGCATGACGGAATCATTCAGCGGAACGCCCTCAAGAGCTGGAAGTTGCTCCATCCTGATATTGAAGTGATTCTTTTTGGAGGTGAAGAAGGCGCGGCAGAGGTCTGCAAAGAGCTAGGACTGATTCATGAGCCAAACATCGAACGGCATGAATGTAGAAAACCACGTTTGGACTCTATGTTTGCGAGAGCGCAGGCTATCGCGAAACACGAGTATTTGTGCTATTCGAACTGCGACATCTTATTGACAGAGGATTTCCGGGAGGGTTTTGAGAGGGCGATAGCTTGGCGAGAGCGCTTCCTCATGGTGTCGCGACGCTGGGATATGGAGGTCACACAGCTAATCGACTTTCGCCAGCCCGATTGGGGACTAACGCTGCGGCAGTTGGCTCTGACGCAGGGATGCCAGCAGGACGAAAACTGGATCGATTTCTTCGTGTTTCGAAAAGGGATGTACGCGGAAATGCCGCCGCTCATTGTGGGGCATTGTTACTGGGATCACTGGATGATCTGGAAGGCGCTGTCCGATCGAGTTGCGGTTTTGGATGGGAGTCCATTTTTGACGCCGGTGCACCAGAATCATGGATACGACCAAAAATTCGGACGCAGCAAGGGCTCGCCGTCGGACGCGCTATCGCTGGTGAACTTGGCGGCGATCGGAGGCGAGAAGCATCTCCGCAAGATGGATGCGGCGACGCACCGAATCACGCAAAGCGGAAGGATTCGGCGGATTTTGCTTCGGTACAGATTCACCCTGCGGCAGCGGTGGGCATATTTAATGGAAATTCTTACGTACCGCGTAAGGCTTCCTGTTTGGCATGCGCTTCTCGGGGTGACGCGACCGCTTCGCAGGATTCTAGGGCTGCGAACGGAAAATCTGCGGCGATTGCGTGAGAAATTATGACGGAACCGCTGGTCAGCGTGTTGATCGACACCTATAACTACGGCCACTTTATTGGAGAGGCCATTGATAGCGTGTTGGGCCAGGACTTCCCGATGGAGCGAGTGGAGATCGTGGTGGTTGACGACGGCTCGACCGACGGAACCCGGGAGTTGGTGCAGAGGAAGTACGGATCCAAGGTGCGGTACGTGTACAAGGGGAATGGCGGCCAAGCGTCGGCGTTCAACGCGGGATTCGCGGAAATGCGCGGCGAAATCGTGGCGTTTTTGGATGCGGATGACTGGTGGGCCGAGGGAAAGCTGAAGAGGGTGGTCGACGCGTTGGAGGCGAATCCGGAGATTGCCGCGGTCGGGCACGGATACTATAAATTTCGCGAGGATACGCAGGAGGCGAGTGCGTGTTTGCCGGGAACGAGCGGCACATTGAGCATTGCTACTCCAAAGGGGATGGGCGCGGCGCTGACAGCCTGGGGATTTCTAGTGACGAGCGCATTGACGGTACGGAGGAAAGTGATCGAGTGGATTCGGCCGCTGCCGGAAGAGATGGTGTTCATGGCGGATACGGCGGTGCAGGCAGCGGGGATTTTGATGGGCGCGATGATTCTGGACGAGCCGTTGTTGTACTACCGCCATCACAGCCAGAATCTGTATGTGGTCGACGGGGAGAATCGGGAGAAGCTGCGGCGGAGGTACGAGATGACGGAGTTGGTCTACCGGCGGGTGTACGAGATGCTGGTAGCGCGACGCGTGGCTCGGGAGACGGTTGGAGATCTGATCGTTCCGAACTGGGTGGCGGTGAGTCGGTCGCGTCTGAGGACTTTTGGTGGCACGCCTCTGGAGACGTTTCAAACGGAGATGCGGGCATTCCAAGTGGACTTCAAGAAGCCGAGTTTTGCGTATCGACTGTTCAAGTATGGGGTGACGGGCGCGCCCATGCTGCTCCTGCCGCCGCGGGTGTTTTACAGGATGCGAGATTGGTATGCGAAGGAAAATTTGGGGCGGCTGCGGGATCGGTTGGTGAAGCCGACTTGACCGCATGTACCGGTCTAGAGATCGGCTACTACGAGGGGATGCGGAGCTGCTGTGGTGACGATATTCACGACGGCGAAGGCGTTTCGCGGGCATATTGAAGTGATCCAGCGAAATGCGCTGAAGAGTTGGAAGCTGCTGGATCGCGGGGTGGAGATTATCGTGTTTGGGGATGAGGAAGGCGCGGCTGAGGTCTGCTGGGAGTTGGGGCTGAGGCACGAGGCGGAGGTGCTGCGGAGCGCGAGCGGGACGAAGCGGCTGGACTTTATCTTTGGGCGAGCGCAGGAGATCGCGCGGCACGAGACGCTGTGCTATTGCAACTGCGACATCGTGCTGACGCGGGAGTTCGCGGAGGCGCTACGGCAAGTGGGGGCGTGGAGGTCGAGATTTCTGATGGTAGGGCGGCGGTGGGATACCAATGTGACGGAGGCGATCGATTTTTCGCGGGCGACGTGGGCGGAAGAGATCGTGGGGCGAGCGCGCGCGGAAGGGTATCAGCGGTTCTATCACAACATCGATTATTTTGCGTTTACGCGAGGATTGTACCGGGAGATTCCGCCACTGGTAATAGGGCGCGTGGGGTGGGATCCGTGGCTGGTCGGGAAGGCGTACGCGATGGGCGTGCCGGTGGTGGATGTGTCAGAGGTAGTGTGCGCGGTGCACCAGAATCATGATTACGGATATCATCCGCAAGGAATGGACGGAGTGTGGCACGACGCGGACGCACAGAAAAATTTGGAGTTGGCGGGGCGCGAGGTGCGGCCGAGGACAATCGAGGACGCGCAGTATAGGTTGACGAAGGCGGGGATGCAGGCGAACCGGCTGCACTGGCTGGTGCCGGCAATACGCAGGGTGCGGGAGAGCGGGCGGAGAGCGCGCGCATGGGTGCGCACGCGAGTGTGGCATCCGGTGCTCGATGCGACGCGGCCGGTGCGGCACGCGTTGGGAATCAAATACGAGGCGATTCCGGCGGGGCTGCGAAGCAAGAAGCGGCAGCACTGGATGGACTAACAGGCGACGACAGCGAACGTCTGCAGCCAAATGGCTAGGGACTGTGGCGGATCTTGGATAGCTAATGGTGCTGGCTCTGATGACAGGTCGCACAAAGCGTGATCAGGTTGTCCAAAGCATCTGCACCAAGTTTGCTCCGCCGGATAAGATGATGTACTTGTAGGTTCTGAGAAGCACCGCAGCCTTGACAGCGCCAGCCGTCTCGCTGCAACACCTGCTTGCGCAACAGCTCGTATTTCTCGAGGCTAAGCTTTTCCCTAGGGTGCCTCTGGCGCAGTTGTTGCATACTCTTTCCAAGCTTGACTTGCTGGTCCAGGCTTTCGTGACTAAGCCTCATCGTTTTGAGTGTTCGCGCCAGCTAAAAAGTCAGCGCAGATCATCTCTAAGCAATATCCCCGCGACTTGTCACTTCCTAGCATGAGTGCAGCCGTCGCGATGGCTTTCTCGACGACAGGCAGTTGGCTTTTGTAGAGCTTGAAATAGATAATCTCCCAAGGCTCGGTTTCCTTGCCCGTGAGGCGCCGCTCAATCTCGGCTTTAAATCCCTCCTTTGGCATCTCTCTGGCTTTGTGCAACCAGGTTGCACAGTCAAAATCGTCTCCTTCCCTTCGTGCCACCTTCACCAGTTCCACGGCTTTGCTCCAGCCCACTTCCCTCAGGTGCTGTTTGGGAATCCGCGTGAGATTCTCGTGAATCGCCATCAGGTAGTAGGCCTTTCGGCGTGACTGTGGGAAGCGTTTCTCCAGAAATTCGTCGAAGGAATTCAGCTTTTCTACTCTCCAATATTGTCTCGCTCGAACCTCACACAGGTGCTCCCCGAGCTCAACAAACCGAACGTCGCACTCTTGCTCCTTTGTTTTCTCCCACCGCAGAATCTCGTCGATCTTCCCAAGCACGAAGCTTGCGCGCTCGCGATCGAGTTCCGGTGGCACAGCTGGCCGTCCGTTAATCCATAAGCTCGTCAAGCCAATCAAGGTCGGTCGCTCCTGCCCTGCGGATGAGGTTGGCTGCGATTAATTGCTCGTTGCCTAGGCACAACCCAAGGTGTGAGCAGCTCACACAGCCGTTCTGTGGAAAGCGAATTCCGCTGTGGGGATTGAAGTGGCCAGACTCGATTTGATGTACGGTCGTCTCTACGAGACGACCGAATTCCCGGCGCTGCTCTTCCGAGATCGATGCCCTCAAATACTGGATCTCGGGTGCGTGCTTTCGCACGAACACAATTAGAGCAACTTCGGAGATTCCACTGATCCATGAGTAACAGATCAGCTGGGGATCAAGGGAAAGCAGGCCTTCGGGGTCATCCGCATAGCGGCTGGCTGTCGTTTTCCAGTCGATCACGCAAGGTACGCCGTCTACTTCACCGATGGCATCCAAATAAGCGATGAACTCGCTGCCGCCAGGCAAGGTTTGAAGAATTTTGACCTGGAGATTCTTCGTCGGATTGTCGATACGAACCCGATCTGCCTGTACGAATCTTTCGAGCAGATGGATTCCCTGATGGACGAAACGATCCCAGGTCTCGGCTCTCTTGTATGCGAATGGAGCGTCGCGATAGGCAGCCCACTCCTGAAATAACACTGCGCCGCAGTCTTCTCGCCGAAAGTAGGCTCCGAGGGCGTTTTCAAAACATCGCCCGAAAACCATCCCCGCGCGAGTCTCCTTCTCCCGCCATCCATCCAAGTATCGGTAGCGGTAGCTGCGGGGGCAGCGGAGATACTGGCTGATTTGCGTGAAGCTATAGACCATCTGCGTCTCCCCGGCTATCGCCAGGACTGATTGATGCACAGGAGAGGGCCTCCCACTCAGCTACGGGTGCGAACGCATCGAGATTCTGATACGAATGACCCTTGAGGATCGTGTGCGAGGTGCGAAGGACGCCGCGGAGGTGCAGGAGAGCCTTTTCATCTACTTGATCCCGACTGAGCAGTTCGGTGTCGTAGCCGAAATCACGAAGGAACCAATTGAGTTTCCAAAGAGCTCGTTCGGTGCAGTACAGTCGCCCCGAGAAGCATCGCGATTCGAGCGATTTCGGCTCCAAGACGACGAAGCGAAGTTCCAAATAAGACTTCTGTCGATGCCAACGGTAAGAGGCTCCCTGCACGCGGACCAGAAACAGCCCATCGAGATTGCTTTCAAGGTTCTGCTGTGTCGAATGCAGGCCAGGAATATGCCGTCTCATGTCTTGACCTCCTGCGGTTGCGCATAGGAATTGAGCTTGCAGACCAGGGCGTCTCGGTTTTCTCTTGCAGCCGATCCTAGATGGGAAATGAAAGACTCAACCAGGTCTCGGCTGGCGCCGCTGAGGGTTTCGGTGCCGCAAAAGTCCGCGGCATACGCTTTGACGAGAATCGGGTCTAGGTTGTACTGGCGGATTAGGAGACAAAGCTGATCCCGCAAGCGAGGCTGACCATTGTTCGAGCCAGTTGAACCTTGAGAACCGTTTGACTTTGTCGCGGCAAGAGAGGAGTTTGACGCAGACGAGAACGAGCCGAGTTCTTCAACAGAACAGATTCCGATTCCGTAGGCCTTCCTGAGGGCTCGATTGACGGCCCTGGTCTCTGCAACGCGCATTTCGGCTCCACGGACCAGAGGAGACACATTTGAGGGGTCAGCATCGCCGTAGCCTGCGAAGCCACATGAGCCGCGAGATTTGTAAACAGTGGCCTTGAAAACCCATCGACCCGCAAGAGGATCGCACTGTCGCTCTTGCAAGATGGTGCGGATTCCTAGGCAGCGGCGGCGAAGGGCTATTCGAAGGAGGCCCGCGTGGGTCACATACCATTTTCCTTCAATGCATAGAACGTCGCCCTGCAAGACCGAAAGACGAAGGGTGTGTGTCAGGTCGCACAAGGCCTTAAAGTCTTGTGTTCGTAGAGCAGGATAGAGCTGTTTAACTAGCTTGATATTTTGACGCAAGAGCTTAGCCGTTGTCGGTACCTTCACAAGAGCCTCCGAACCTAGCTACCTGTGTGATATCGTATTGATATCATAGTGACCATTGCTTTGTCAACTGGGAAGAATTCTTGCTCCAGTAGTATTCTTGAGTCATGAGCGAACCGACAGTGCGCCTCTTGTTGCGCATACCAGCTAGCCTCAAGGCGAAATTAGCTGAACTCGCTGAACGGGAGCACCGCTCACTAAATAGACAGATCGAGTTTCTGCTTGATCGCTCTATTCGAGAAAAGGCAAACAGCGAAGCTAGCGAGTCACACCGTTCCAGAATTGAGGGCCGCAAGCGTAGGTAGAGTCGACGCTCTGTTTTGTAGAAAGAGCCCAGCCTCAATAGGAAACGCAAAGAGCGGGTTGTTAGGATGTTTTCTGGACCGCGGCGCGTGTCAACGACCTTGAGACACATGCTCACGGAATTTAATGAGTTTTTTCATCTGAATTGGCTGGCTTGTTGATCCAGACCTCCGTCGAAACGGCAGGCGGTTTGGGGGCGTGTCTAACGAAGCGTTCCGGGTGAGCTCGATAAGCCACATCAAGAACGCTTTGACGCTGCTCGAGGATCAGCGCAGTCTGTCCGTAGTGCACCATCGCTGGGGTGAGCAGAGCCAACCCGGAGTGGCGGTGTTCCTCGTTGTACCAACGAAAGAATCCCTGCGAAAAAGCACGGCTGTCTTGGATGCGCCCGAAGATCCGGGAACTCCGGCCGATACTTCATGGTGCGGAACTGACTTTCCGAATAGGGGTTGTCGTCCGAGACGTGAGGCCGACTATGCGTCTTGGTAACGCCCAGATCGGCCAGTAAGAAAGCCACGGGTTGGGAACTCATCGAGGTACCACGATCGGCGTGCAGCGTGAGCTGACCAGGTGGGATGCATTGTTTCTTGCAACTCTCCTCGATCAGTCGCTTGGCCAGTTCGGCACTCTCGCGCATCGCGACCATCCAGCCGGTGACGTAGCGGCTGAAGACATCGAGGATCACGTAGAGGTAGAAGTAAGTCCACTTGACGGGTCCGAGCAGCTTGGTGATGTCCCAGCTCCAGAGTTGATTCGGAGCGGTGGCCAGCAGTTCTGGTTTCTTATAAGGCGGATGCACCAACTGATCGCGGCGCTCGCGGGACTCCCCTCGTTGCTCCAGCAAGCGATACATGGTACGGATCGAGCAGTGGTATTGCCCTTCATCGAGCAACGTTCTATAAAAGGGGAAGTCAAGAAAAAAAACTCACCCATCGCTGGAATTTCTCTTACTTTCCAGCCCGCAAGGTTGAGCAGGATTTTTTCTGCCCTTCCGCCCCATGTGCTCGGTTTGC
>Ga0070698_100001590_pt1 | contig 25260 bp, 22 predicted proteins | sample KBSK1502metaG_FD_65477 | JGI IMG/M metagenome (GOLD analysis project Ga0070698, IMG submission 65477) | Corn, switchgrass and miscanthus rhizosphere microbial communities from Kellogg Biological Station, Michigan, USA - KBS K1-50-2 metaG | ecosystem: Host-associated > Plants > Roots >... | reverse complement strand
GGCCTCGTAGAGCTTCGGAATTGAGCCACTGAAGATTTTGTCGGTATCGGGACTGCTCAAGGCGTTGCCTAGGGTGTGCTCAGTTCTTTCGACGCGTCGATCTTGAGCCACAGAAGCGCGCCGAGCCCCAAGAGGGCCGCCATTGGGACGAAAGGCGCGTCGTAGCTATGGAAGCGGTCGACGATGTACCCGTAGGCGACGGAGGAGAGCAGGCCTCCCACCTGGGCCGACGTGTTCATCAGCCCGACGACCGAGCCGGCGTGCTTCCGCCCGATATCGAGGCAGACGCCGAACACTCCCGACTGTTGGAAGGTAATCGCGCCGTAGACGAGCGAGAGCAGAATGATCGTCGGCAGCTGCCGTCGCGTCGTCATGGCCGCGATAGTAAAGAGACACGCACTGCCCAGTCCGACGATGCCGAGCGACCGTCGGCCCCATTTCACACCGAGACGCCGGACCATGGCGTCACTGACGGCCCCGCCCGCCAGGTTCGCGCACGCCGCGATGGCGTACGGCAACGCCGACAGTGCCAGGCTCCCTTCGCTGAACCCGCGTCCTCTGACCAGAAACGTGTGAAACCACGTCTGGAAGAAGGTGTACACGTAGACGTAACAGAAGGCAGTGCCAAGCATGGCCAGCACGCTTTCGGATCGCAATGCGATCTGCCATGGGAAACCGTGTGCCGGCGCCGGCGGGAGACCCGAGGTTTCGTCGAGCTCCACCTGGCTCACCCCTGGCTTCTGTGCGGGAGAATCACGAAACCATCCGTACCAGACGGCCGCCCAGACCGTGCCGACGATACCGAACAGATAGAAGGATGTGCGCCATCCATAGCGGATCTGGATAGGCACGACCACGAGCGGCGCGATGGCTCCTCCAATCTGGCTCGCCATCAGCAGGACCCCGGAGATGCTCGCACGCTGGGTCGGAGGGAACCACCGCGAGACGACGATCGATGCGTTCGGAAATGCGCCCGCTTCTCCGGCGCCGAAGCAGAATCTCGTCAACAGGAGAAGAACGTAGTTCGACACCATGCCTGTCAGCGACGTGAAGACAGACCACCACACCACTATTCGGGTCAATACGCGGCGCGGGCCAATCCGATCTCCCAACGCGCCGGTGGGAATCTCGAACAGGCAGTAGGACAGCGTGAACATCGCCGTGACCCACCCCCAGCCGATGGGATCGATGCCCAACTCCTCCTGCATGCGGGGCCCCGCCACCGAAATACACACGCGGTCGATGTAGGTAATCGCAAAGAGCAGAATGAGGAGTCCCAGGACGCGATGGCGGTGTTTCAGCATGTGGTCGGGTATTTCATTCCGTCAGCCGAACGTTGGCGGCTTACCCGCGCCACGCATCGCTTGGGTGCTGGTCAGCCTGCCGGAGCTGACTCGCGGTGACGCTCGTGAGAAAACAGTGATCGCGCCGCACTGTCGAGCGCACGCGATTCCCGCCCCGAAAGTTCTCGATGACCATGGAGATTCGCGGTACCGCCGTCCAACGCTTCCAGCTCACCCGGCGGCGCTGTCGGTCGTGTGCGTCGTCGAGTGCACGCGACGAGCGGCAAGGCGTTGCGCCCCAAGACCAAACAGCACCGCGAGCAGCGCATGGATCGTCGCATGCCAGGGCTCAGCCGGCCGAGCGGCGAACCAGACGGAAATAAGGTTCCCGAGACACAGGAGCCACGCGACAGGTATCCAGGCTCGGTGCTTGAACCACATGTATGCCTCCTTGCCTCGCGAGCTGCCATATCAACGTTGCCGCTTGAGCCGCGGGCCGCCGCGACATGATGGCATAGGCCGTCTCGGCTTACTGCGCCTCCGCGCCCCGTGCCCGCGGCGAGTGCCGCAGGAGCTCACCGATCGTCGTCAGGGAGCTGTGAGACGCGGTGTGTCCGGAGGAAACCGTAGTCATGCCGAAGGCCGATCCACTCAGTCGCTCGCTGTAGCCACGCTGTGTCGAATCAAGCCGGTTTCGCGAAGGACATACCGCGTCTGACAGCGACAGAAATCGCGGGAGCTCGCGGGCGTGGCCAGAGCGAAACCGTCGTCAGGCCGAAGGCCGATCCACTCAGTCGCTCGCTGTAGCCACGTTGTGTCGAATCAAGCCGGTTTCGGGAAGGACATACCGCGTCTGACAGCGACAGAAGTCAGCGGGAATTCGCGGGCGCGGTCGCCTTCACGTTCGCGGGAACCGGAAACACCAGATAGGGATTGTTCGACTCCCACGTCTTTACTTCGATATCCAGGATCGTGCGGCCGCCTTGCTTTCGGACAATCCGGCCCGGTGTTTTGACGTCGGTCAGGACTTCGGCGCGATCCGAGTAGCTGGAATACTCAGTCTGCGTCGCGAGGCTGGCGAGCGCCGGATTGTCCGCCCGCGTCTCCACTCTCGTGATCAGGCTGTTCGAATCGAGCGTGGCCTTCACCGTGATCCCGGCGAGCGACCCGCTGAGTGGGAAGGTAATAACCGTCGCGCCGCCCTCGGTTGAAACCATCGTCTTGTCGCCAGCCGCCAACGCAGCTTTCACAACTCCGTACGGGAGCGTCCAGAGCTGCAGGAGCCGTTCCTTCAGCGCAGCGTTCGCAGGTGTCGCGGTGCCTTTGCCCGGCACCATGCCTGCCCCTATCTCGGATTCATCCCAGGCGTAAGTGTCGCGGACGGTTTGAATGGTGTGCTGTGCGGCGCCCCCGTCGGCGCCCGTGCGGATCATCTCGACACGCATGGCCGCGGGATTGTAGCCGAGCGCCACGTGATACTCGGTCTTGACTGCCCGGCCGGCGCTGTCGCTTGTGCCGCTACCTCGAAATTCCATGGTGTTGACGATGTCGATTCCGGGGAGCCGTGTCGTTGCGGTACCTATGTCGGACCACTTCGCCATGCCCAGGGCGTCTGCCGCCGCCCGGATGACCTTGGCGCGGTCCGGCGCGCTCTGCGCGCGCGGGGACTCGACGGCAAACGCGCCGACGGTCGCAAGAATCACTGTCGCCAGAATCGTGGCTCTCATTAGTCTATGCCCGGGCTCAGTGATGTTCCTTCGTGACGAGGTGACTCAAGTCCCTCTCGCTGCACGGCTGCGATTCCGGGAGGAGGGAATCGGCCCGCGGATTCAGCAGCGCCACGCGCGGAGTGGTGGTCCAGGGCTCGAGCAGCACGTCAGGGTCCTCCACCGTCGCGGTCCACGTCAGCGTGTTGCCGTCCCGGCGGAAGCGCTCGATCACGTGCATGTTTTCACCGTGAAAATAGCCGCCGATCTGATCGAACCAGGTGTTGGGCGTAAAGCCCCACGAGTCGACGACGAGCGTGTCACCCTCCCAGCGGGCGATGCTCTCCCCAGTGAAGGTTCCATCCAGGTCCTGCAAGGGCGTGTGCTTGCGCCCGTCCAGCGGAATCATGCGGTACATCGTCTGCGTGGCAATCAGGCCGCCCTGCCCCGGGTAGATGAACATCACGTGATTGCCGTGCTGACTGATGTACGAGGGGATGCCGCCGCGAGGCACGCCTGCAGGCATGCAGTTGTTCGAGGGATCCTCCTCATTGGAATTGTGGTCGAGGTTCTTGACCATCTCCCAGTATTCAGGCTTGTAGAGCGGCCTGTTCGACCCGCTGCGGCGAAGCAGGGCCGCTGCGCGTTCGGCCTGCTCGTTGTTCTGCCCGCGAGTGGTGTTCCGCGGGAAGACGGCGATGGTCTGCCCGCTGTGGAGATCGCGCGCGGACGTTTCGCTCTCGATGATCACGCCGTTGTTGGCGATCTGATTGGGGACGCCGTTCAAGTTGTCGCCCAGCCCGTTCCAGACGCCGCTCAGGTCCGGATGTCCGTCGGCCGTACGGGGAGTGGCGCCTGACGGCTTCGGTGGCGCGTTGTTGGTACGACGCGCCGGCTCCTGCGCGAGCACCGCTGCCGTGAGGAGACATGACGCGGCCGCCGCAGCGATGATTCTGCCAGACCCACGCATACGCACTTCCTGTCTCGTTTACGGGTTGTTGATGTCGGCGATGAGCTTGAAGACGCGGCCATCGGCCATCTTCAATTCCTGCGCGAGGCCGGAGTTCGAGCCATCCCTCGCCGCCAGCGCGATGACCGTGAGCTCGTCGCCAGCCTTCAAGCCGCCCCGGTCGGCCCGGCTCAACCCCGCCCTGCGAAGACCGGCCAACCCGGTCATCTCGAACGCCCACTTCTGTACCTTGCCGTCGGCGTCTTTGACGTTGATCGTCAGGTACGAATGCGGGTTGATGAACTCGATCTTCGCGACCGTTCCCGTGATGTTGAATGACTTGTTGATGTCGAACTGCGCCTGGATTGAATGGTGGGCTGACACACGTCCGGGCAAAGCCACGCCACACAACGAAACTGCCAGCAGCGCCGTGATACGGACACGGGTCATATTTCCTCCGCAGGTAAGAGACCGGCGGCCAGAATGGTACACCCGCGGCGGCAAATTTGATACTTCAGTGGTCCGCCTTCCCGTGGTCACCCGAGGATGCGGCTTGCAGAGGCATGAGCACGCCCGGAAGAATCCTGAGAACGCGGTAGGATGAATAAGATCGATCGCCGCCCACGGGGCGGGACGCTGGAAAAGACGCGAGGAAGCTTATGAAGACAACACTGCGCAGAGCGACGTTCATCGTCACGGGTCTCGTCGCGACCAATCTACTGACTGTGAACGTCGCGGGGCAGCGCGGAGGCGGGACGGCGGGGCAACCGGCAACGACCGAAACGTTGAGCCAGACGTTTCGCGAGAGCCGCGGCCGCGACACCGAGTATCAAAAGATTCCTCCGTTCAAGATCTTCGACAACCTCTATCACGTGGGCGTCGGGACCGTTTCCACGTGGCTGATGCCAACCACGAATGGGCTGATCCTGATCGACAGCGCTCAGGAACCGTACGTCAACCATATCCTGGACAACATCAGGAACCTCGGCTTCGATCCGAAGGACATCAGATACATCCTGATCACCCACGGTCACCTGGATCATTTTGGCGGCGCTGCCCGCATCAAGGAGCTGTCCGGAGCCCGCGTCGGCGCGACCGAGGCGGACTGGAAGATGATCGACGACTTCGCGAAGGCGCAGCCTGTCGCGACCACGTCGGTGTTCAACCGGGCAGTGGAGCGCGATGAGCGCGACCTCGTGCTCAAGGACGGCGACACGGTCACATTGGGCAAGACCTCCCTCAAGGTCTACGTGACGCCGGGGCACACGCCGGGTTGCGCATCGTTCGAATTCACCGTCTACGACAAGGGCAAGCCGTACAAGGCGTTCCTGTTCGGCGGGCCGGAACCGCGCGACGGTGTCGAGGGCGGGAAGAAGTTCCTGGCGAGCGTCAATCGCGTCGCGCAGATGGAGCCCGACGTGCAGGTCGGGCTGCTGATCCACAGCTGGCTCGCCAACTCGACGTACCCGAACGGCGGAACCTTCGAGCGCGCCGCCAAGCTTGCGTTGCGGCGAGGGAGCGACTCAAATCCCTTCGTCGATCCGGCGTCGTGGCAGGCCTGGATGCCCAAGCTGAAGATGGTGGCCGAGAAATACGTCGCCGACGCACAAGTGTCGGCCGGTTCGCCGGCGGCGGCCCGCTAGCGCAGTGATCACGGCATTGCTTGTGGCAGGCGCGCGCATCTCAACGGTCCTGTCTCCAAGTCATGAAATGCACAATGCTCAAGGCTCAATGCAGAATGCTCAACGTCAGATTCAGCATTGAGCGTTGGTCATTGAGCTTTGAGCATTGAGCTCGAGCGGCAATTTGACCTCGTAGGTCCACTGCTCCCCCTCAGGCAGCTTTCGACGACCGTCGCGTCATCGGCTTGATGAATGCGGGCGAGCGCGCGTTCGTGGAATAGACCCTCCTCGACAAATTGCATTCTTGATGGAACGGCATCGCGGCAGCGGTGTCGCGTTTGTGACCGCTGACTTGACGCGGTTGATACTGAGCGGTTCTGTTCGCATCAGAGCATGTGCGAAACGTCGCCGCCCCACGCGATGAGCAGTGGAATCCTGATTGCACGTGCGCGGCCTCGGCACGAAAGGTTTAAGAGAGGAGACCTCCATGGCAGAGACCGGAACTCTACACGACGCATTTCTTGACGAGTTGCGCGATGCGTACGACGCGGAGAAACAGCTCACGAAGGCCCTTCCCCGCCTGGCGAAAGCTGCAAGTTCGCCTGATCTGCGTACAGCGTTCGAAACGCACCTCGAGGAGACGCGCGGGCACGTCGAGCGACTGGAGCAAGTGTTCGCGAATCTGGGCGAGAAGGTGCAGGCGAAACACTGCGACGGGATCGCGGGCATTATCCAGGAGGGCAAGGCGGTGATGGAGGAGGACTTCGACGAAGCCACCATGGATGCCTGTCTGATCGCCGGCGGCCAGCGAGCCGAGCACTACGAGATGGCCGCGTACGGGACGCTCATTGCCTGGGCACAGGCGATGGGCCATATGGATGCGGCCGACCTGCTGCAGCAGACATTGGATGAGGAGAAGGCTGCCGACGAGAAGCTGTCGGCGCTTGCCGAAGGGGGCATCAATCAGGAAGCCGCCGACGCGGCTCATTCTGATGAAGAGCAGCAGGATGACGAGCGGCCCGCAGCCAAAAAGGCTGGTGCGGCGGCGTCCTCCAAAATGGCGTCACGACGCCGCTGATGTCACGTTGTCTAACCACGAACGTCACGAATAGACGCGAGGGTCACGAATTCCTGGGGCCCGTTGTCAGCGATGCTGGCATCGGGCCGGTTTCATTCGGCCGGATGAGAGTACAACCGTGTCCCGACCTTCGAAGAGCGACGTGATGGGATCCAAGACAATCGAACAGCATAAAGATCTGATGGACGTTCACGGCCTCGATCTGCTGGCGCAGGTCGAAGCGATGCAACGTCATGCGCGGCAATATCAACGCGAGGTGCAGAAGCTACGGGGACTGCTCCAGAGGACCAATCCCGAAACGTCCTGGTCTGATGCAATGAGAAGCATCCGGCACCACCTTGGCGAATTGCGGACGGCGTCTACCTCATTCAACGCGACACTCGACGAAATCTCCGACAACATCGACACTGTGGAAACCACGGCACCAGCCGCAGGGTTTCATAAATTTCCCCCGTTAGCGCCGTAGACGCCCTCAGCCTGCCCAGGGCGTCCGCCGCCGCCCGGACCACGGTCATTTGCTATCTTCTGCACGCGTGGAGACGGCAGATGCGATAACCTACCCAACCTAAATGATTCCCGGCACGCGAAACCCTCTCTCCACTACATCGCTGGAGGCATGCGTCATGCGCACCACCATTTTTGTTTGCGCGTTCATTCTTTCGATATCCGGACTCAGCGCCGGGCAGGAATTGGTCGAGTATCAGAGCATTCGCGACGGATTCAAGATCACGCTTGCCGGTCAACCGACGATCACGGACACCACCTGGACGTCCCAGCAGGGATACATGCTGCCGGCGCGCGTCTACCGCGTCGATAAAGGCCGCGAGCACTACTCGATCACGGTGGTTGATTACAGCGGCATCGAGCAGATCGCCATCGAGCACGTCAAGACGTGTCCCGCGGGCGCCCCGCTGTGCAAGGGCACCGACATCAGCGGTCCCGGCCTCTGGAAACACGACGTGCGACAGGCGCCGATGTATGCGACGTTCAAGTTCATGCAGCGCGACGCGAAGGTGACTGAATTGACCTGGACTCAACTCGATCTCGTCGAGGGGAATCAAATCCAGCTGCTCAACGCCGACCAGTCCCGCACCTACGCCTACGTCACGATGCACGAAATGAAGCTGTATATCACCGAAGCCACGGTACCGAAGGGTAATCCACCCGCAACGTTGTTTCAGACGTCCCTGGGATGGGTGGACAAGGACGGCAAGGGGATTCGGTATCAAACCGTCTACAGCAACGAGTTCCACGGTATGCGGGTGTACCCGGTGCCACCGCTCGCTGGCGCTGCTGGTGGCGGCCGTGCAGCGGGCGCTGGACCGCAGGGGCAAGAAGGCGGCGCGGGCGGGCGGTAAACCGAATTCCCAATCGCCAGCCCCCAACTCCCAAGAAGAACGGAAGGCGTAGCGCCCACCTACGTCGTGGCGACGTTCGTCTAACCTGCGCGTTTCCATTTCGGATCACCCACAATTCCATCCGAACAGATGCCGAACGCAACCGCGCTGGGAGTCAGTAAGCCAGACTGCTTTGGCCGCAGTGAGATGCGGCGTGATCAAAGCAATACCGTAGTCAGCGCCGAAGGCCGACTAGCTTCATCGCTCGGCGGCGGAGCTTGGTTGCTTTTGATCAAGCCGGTTTTGCGGAGGACATGCGACGGCTCACAGCGGCAGAGCGTCGTTTACGTTCTTCCGGCGCTATAGTTTCCACCGGGGGAGTACATGGCTGACGTGACGTCTGGGTCGGAACGATTCACCGACGAAGATCGCTTGTACGCCGGATCGCGCTTCCGGGATGTCGTCGATGCGCTGTTCATGAATCCGTACCAAAAGATCTGGGGTCGTAAAGGCGAACCGCCGCTGCCGGCTCAGGACACGACGATCAAGAGCGTCTTCGGTGGGCTGCTCTCAATTGGCAAACCTTCCCGTTTCCAACATGCGTCCGAGCGGACACTCGACTCTGGCGCCGACCTTCGCTGGGGGCCGGATCGGAAAGGCTTCGCGCGGCTGCTTCATCCACACGGCGTGTGCCTGACCGGGCGCTGGCAGATTACCGAAGACTCGCCGTATTCAGGCTACTTTGCTCGCGGCAGTAGGGCGCTCGTGGTCGCACGGTATTCGAGCGGGGCGGGAGGCAATCGGCGCGGCCACGTCCGATCACTGGCTCTGGTCGGCAAGCTCTTTCCAACGGTCGAACCGGACCACTCCATGCCGCTGAGGACCGCGAACTTCATCACACAGGAAGACATCGGCGGGGCGCGAACCGAATCGATCAACGCCGCCGAGCTGCGGAACGCGCCGGACGTAACCGTGTTCCGTCGGGGGCCCGCCGGGTCGCTGCTGATCAAGGTCGCGATCGTGTTCCGGCGAGTCGACCAGCAGCCCACCATTCGTCAGCTCTATCCAATTGCGGAACTGGGGAAACCAGTTGGCGAAGCCACGAGAGCACCCGCGTTCATGCGGCTGCTCGTTGCGCCCGAGCAACCCGTCATCGCCGGCACGGACCTCGACGTCCGCGACGAAGTCATGGCCCAGATTTTCGATCCGGGCGATCCGGTGGCGAAGCGGACGCTCACGTTCACGATCGACGTGACCGATGAGGGGCACACATCGGAAACGCCGTTCCGCGTGCGCCGTACGTTTCAGAACTGGCGGAGGATCGGCACGCTGGTGTTTGACAACGCCGTCATCTCGTACAACGGCGACGCCGTCATTCATTTTGCGCATCCGACCTGGCGGCAGGATCAGAACGAGCCGGCTACCGCCACGCGCATCAACGGCCGGAAAGTCCGGTGACGGGAGGACGACGAGCGTGACTCGCGTCGTTCCGCGCACAGTTCTGATGCTGACATTCGGGGTATTTGCATGCGCCGGCGGCGAACAATCCCCCGGTCAGAGTCCTACGTCACCTTCCGCCACACCGCAACCGCCGATAATTCCAACCGTGGCGGTCCCCCCCGTTCAGGATGAGCCCACGGGTCCGACACTGTCAGGGAGCGTGTACGAAGTTACGCCGCAAACTCTGCGTGCGGTGTCGAATGGGAATGTGTGGTATTTCGTTGACGGCGGCAGCAGGGTGCGCATGGTCGACATCGACGCCGGTGGTCGATACACGATTCCGGCTCTCTCGACTGGATCTCGAATCAGGCTCACGGCCTTTTCCCCCGACCTGCAGCAGACGTGCGCGATCTACACAGTCTTCGAGGGAGTCGGCACTGTTCAGGACATCAAGCTGGTGCGGTCGGGCACGCACGACGTGACGTGTGAAGGCCCGACGCTGTCCGGCGTAGTGTTTCGGATTGTTGAGGGAGCAATGCGTCCCCTCAAGGGTCAGCGGGTTGGATTCTACAGCGCCAATCGGGGGGCATGGGACGTGTACGCGACCACGAACGCCGAAGGCCGTTTCGAATTCGCCGGCCTCTCGCGCGGAGCAGGATCCCTGTTGGCCGGTGACTGCAGTGATGCCATGGATTCGAAACCGATTGAGATTCGCGGCAACACCAATGTGGTGGACTTCGATCTGACGGCATTTGTCCAAAGTTGTCCGTGGATGTTTCTTCCGCAATAGGTCCCCCCCGGAAGCCACGTTTGCCCTCGATCAATACGCAAGAGGCAGGACTCTTGCGGAGAGAAATCGTCGCTCGGCGAGGCCGCAGGAAATATCGATAAAATCGAATAATGAACATCTTCTTGTGGGGGCTTCAGGTCTTGCTGGCTGTGGCCTTCCTGGCGCATGGCTGGCTCTTCCTCTCCCCGCCAGCGAGCATGGTAGAGGTGATGAATGCCTCGATCCGGCCCGCATTCCGCACGTTTATCGGCCTGGCCGAAGTGTTGGCCGCGGTCGGCCTCACCCTGCCGGGCATCACTCGCGTTCTGCCCTGGTTGATTTCGTATGCAGCCGCCGGGTTGATGATTGTGATGGTGAGCGCCACGATTTTCCACACAATACGCGGTGAAATCGGTTCCGCCATTACCACCGCGATCCTGTTTGTGCTGATCGCGTTTGTCGCCTATATGCGCTGGAAGGTGAAGCCGATCCTGCCGCGAACCGTTGCGTGACGATACCAGTCGGGAATGCACACTGACCAAGCGCATTTGTCACGATCACGGGCCACAGAGTCACAGAGACACAGAGTAAACATTTGCATCGTTCTCTGTGACTCTGCGTCTCTGTGGCTACGTTGAGGTGAAAATCGCTTTCGGATCCGGCGCCGCGCGCGTCAACGGCCGGAAGGCCCGGTGACGCGGTGTCCGCGGTCGCATCACCGATCGGCGAGGCTCGTTGTGTTGCTCGGACGCTTCGCCAGCCAGTCCCAGTGATCGCCCGCCCGCTTGACGAGCGCCGGGACATCGTCTGCCAACAGGTACCCGTCTTTCACGAGCGGCGCGGCCGCATCCTGGATCCGCTTCAGAAACGCCTCCCGCGACCTGTACCGCTCTTCGATGGACGGCCGGGGATCGTGCGTTCGCTCGCGCTCCGACCGGGTGCTCGCAAACGGTATGTAGGAGCCGAGCAGCGGAAACAGGAGATGCGTGCCGCCGATCTCGGCCTTCCTGAAATTCCAGCCAGCCGTCGTCGCCAGAGGCACCACGACGTCGGGCAACCGAAGTCCTCCGAGCTCGTTGCCGTCTTTGTCCACCTGCGACACCAGTAGTGGCAGTGGCGTGCCCGCGCCGCCGTTCTTGGACACGAAGCTGTTTACTCCGCGGGCTCCAGGAAGGACCTTCAAGGGCGACTGCACCCCAGGCAGATCCGGAAATGCCACGTTGGCAACCGGCACGAGCGTCCCGTCCTGGCGCCGCGGATAGCGACTTGCCGGCGGCGCGACGCCGTCACGGAGCCACCGCTCCATACCCACCAGCAACGCCCGCATTGCCCACATGTAGTCGGTTGGATTGTCCACGAGCTGCCCGTTGCTGGCGGCCGGTGGGAACCTGGCCGGGTCGTGCTGTGTCCCCGCCAGACTGTACGCACGCACGTTCGGAGGCAGTGACAGGTCTTTTGAACCATCAGGAGTCGTCGTCAGCAGCGCGCTGGCCTTTTCCCAATACTCGGTCGGCGTGTTGGTCCAGAACACTTTCGGTTGATGCTCGCCCGCGCGGGCATTCTCGAGGAGGCCCTCTTCGACACCTGTGACCGGATCCCGCTGCTTCATGTCGGAAAACGGGAAGAAGGTGGCGACGTCGGACGAAAGGGACGTCGGCGTCGACCAGCGGCGATTGAGATTCACGCCCGACGCACCAGTCAGGTGGGGCCAGACCGCGTCGAACGCCAGACGGTTCCGTTCGTCCGTCGAGAAACCGTCGTACAGGAACTCGCGCAGATAGCGGCCGGTCTGAGACGAGCCAAACGCGAGCGTATACTTCGCCGACACGATCGCGTCCGGCGCGTACTTGACCCAGGAGGCCGCGTCCCGCACCACTGCAAAGCCAAGCGCCGCGATCGGCGGTGCTTCCGCCGTGTAGGCAAGTTCGTAGATTCGACCGGGTTCGAATCCGCCCTCGAGCGTCACCACGTTACCGGCCAGCCGCCACTTCGCGCGTGGAATCGTCGTCGCCGGTGCCTGCGGTGCGTTCTGCACCGTGAGCGTATTCTCCGCCGCCGCTGGATTGCTGGGCATGTACCCGGCCAGGTCCCCTACCGTCGCATCGCCGCCCTTCGAGGTCGGAATGAATGTCGCGCGGGCAAATCCGATCACACCGTTGGCACGCGGTGGATCGAACCGGATCGCGCCCTCACGCCGCGCGTCGAACTCCCAGCCCACCTGGACGATGGTGTAGCCGCGGTTCAGCAGGAACCCGTCGCCGAATTCATCCTGGGGCGTCCCACCCGTTGACATCGGCGCGTCGAACTTGGCGAATGCCACGCCGCGTCCGCGATTGACGATGTCGAACAGGGCAATCCCGTTTCCGCGGCTGGCATCGCGCGGCCTCAGAATCACGAGGTCGGTCGACATCTCGATTTTGCCGGTCGCGTTCCTCGTCGCCTTGTCGAGGTCTGTAATGAGCTGGTTGCGTTTGTTGGAGGGATCGATCAGGAAATGCAACCGACCCGTGATCTGTTCGTACGGTCCGGTCGAGCCGAATGACCGCCCTGCTGCCACGTCGCGCCGTGAAATAACCTCGAGGCGCGAGACCTCGGCGCCAACGAACGCGGGCAGGCTCAACGCCATGAGTACTGTCAGGCTCGTGTATCGCAGAATCCGATTCACGTTTCCCTCGCTTTCGGCCACCAGGTGGCTGGGCGTATTAGAGCGCATCCGCCGCCCAGTTCCAATAGAGCGATGAGAATGTAAACTCGTACGATGATTCGCTGCATCCGTCGACCCGCTCTCGCGGGATGCATCCTGTGCGCCCTTGCTGTGCTGCACGTGCATGCGCAGCAGCGACCCATCGACGCCTTCTTCGAAGACTTCACCGCCGAGTGGGTGCGCCTCAGCCCCAATCAGGCGACCGCCTCCCGCTACTTCACCGGCGCCGAACAGGACGCCCTCGAGACGCAGCTGACGCCCTCCACGCGCGAGTGGCGCCACAAACGCGTGGCGCTGGCCCGGCGCGGCCTCGAGCAATTGAAGACGTTCGAGCGCGCTGGGCTGACCGACGCACAACGCGTGTCGGCCGACCTGATGGCCTGGCAGCTCGCCGTGGTGGTGGAGGGCGAGAAGTACGAGGACTTCGTCTTTCCACTCGAGCAGTTCAACGGCGTGAACATCAACGTCGTCAACGCGCTGACGATCGTCCATCCGCTCAACACAGAGAAGGACGCCGTCAACTACGTTGCACGGTTACGCCAGGTCGCTGCCCGGATGGAAGAGGCGACCAGCGAAGCGATTCAGTTGGCCGAGAAAGGGAAGCTGCCGCCGCGATTCATTCTGGGGGCGACCATCACACAGATGGAGCAGTTCATCGGGACCCCTGCTGCGCAGAATCCGTTCGTGTCGGCTTTCAACGACCGAATGACGGCCGTACCGGCGATTCCGCCGGCCAGACGCGAAGCGTTGCGGGCACAGGCCGAGCAAATCACCGCGTCGCAGATCTATCCAGCCTGGCGCAACGCGATTGCGGTGCTACGGCCCCTCCAGGGGCGCGCCACCGACGTGGCGGGGCTCTCGCGATTTCCTGGAGGAAACGACGCGTACGCGTATTTTCTACGGGCCTTCACGTCGACCAACTTGACTGCGGACGAGATCCATCGAATCGGTCTGCGCGAGGTGGCGCGCATTGAAGGAGAGATGGACGCGATCCTGAAGCGGCTCGGCCGAGCGCAGGGGTCGGTGAACAATCGAATCGAGCAGCTCAAGAAGGATCAGGCGTATCCGCTCACCGAGGAGGGACGTGCGCAGATCATGCGCGATGTGGACGGATTCATCCGCGACGCGCAGCAGCGTTCGGCGCTGCTGTTCGACAAGACACCCCGCGCGCCGGTGGTGGCGCGCGCGTTCCCCCGGTTCCGGGAAGCCAACGCGGCAGCCAACTACAACGGGCCCTCGCCCGACGGCTCGCGCCCGGGAACGTTCCAGATCCCGCTTCGAGCGTCGCGGATGACAGCATTTGGGTTGAAGACGCTCGTGTACCACGAGACCGTGCCCGGCCATCACTTCCAGATCGCGCTCGAGCTGGAGAACAAGACGAACCCGCGGTTTCGCCAAATCCGCGCGCTTGGTGGCATCTCGGCACTGAGCGAAGGGTGGGGCCTCTATGCCGAGCGGCTCGCGGCGGAGAACGGGTGGTACGAGAACGATCTCGAGGGGCAGCTCGGCCAACTTGACGCCTCACTCTTCCGCGCGCGTCGTCTCGTCGTCGACACGGGCATCCATACCAAGGGATGGACGCGCCAGCAAGCGATCGATTACGGCATCGAGGCGAGCGAGATCGAGCGTTACGTGGTGAACCCGGGACAGGCGTGCGCGTACATGATCGGCCAGTTGAAGCTCGTGGAGCTGCGCGACCGCGCGCGCGCCGCGCTCGGGAGCCGATTCAACGCAAAGGAGTACCACAATGCCGTGCTCATGACCGGCACCGTGCCACTGACGCTTCTGGAAGAGGAGGTGAACAAGTTCATCGCGCAGTCAAAACGGTAACGCCGCACGAGTCATCGCCGAGGCGCGTCAATCACGACATTCCGCGATCCACGCCTGCGTGCAGCGGAGGCACGCGTACCATTCCCGGCGAAGGGCGGCGAACTCGAAGCTCGTGACGCCCACGTGGTTGCAGTACGGACAGGGCGTGTCTGGCCACATTCGGTTGGTACCCACGAACTGTGGTGCGGACCGCTCACTCGGAAGATGCGCGTTGGCGGGGGCGCTATCAGCGCGCGCAGGGAAGCCCGCCGTATACGCGCGAAGCAGTCTTCCGACCCGGCCATAGAACAAGTTCGGCGGGAACGGCTTCAACAGCACGCTATCGCAGCCGGCCGCCAGTGCGTCCGGGACCTTCTGCGTAGCCGCCGTGATCACGAGCACGGCTGCCGAGGGGTCGAGAGACTTGGCTTGGCGACAAACGTCTACCGCCGCGCCGTCCCCGATGTCGATGTCCATGATGACAAGCGCTGGCCGGACGTGCGCGAGGAGTTTTCGCGCCGTATCGACCGTAGACGCGACCGCTACTGTGCAGCGGTTGCGCAGCATAGGGACGAGTGATGCGGCTACGCTTTCATCATCGACGAAGAGAACATCGGGGGCGCGAGCAGGGTCCGGCATCTGGGACGAGGCCCGGCCCGCTGTTCGCTGCGGCTGGGCGCTCACGGTTGGGTCTGAAATGAACCGGGCCACCTGCTATAGGGCTCGGTCTTGCTCGACGCCGGTTCAACAATGACGTTGCCCTTGCCACCGGTTTCCTTCTTGGGAACGTCTGGATCGGCAATCTTCTTCACTTCCTCGATCGGGATCTGATCGAAGTGCGTGCCTGGCTTTTTCATCGGGTCCTTCCTTCGTGTCACCAGACAAGCGTACCAAGGTGCAAGAGCTACGGGTCGCCTCTTTACGGGAACCCGATCCGCTCGTTAACACTCACGAATACGCTCACGTAGCGGTCCCGCGCGGACCCATTTCACCCCGTCAGCGCAGCGCCGCGGCAGGTGCTTTTAGTGGGTCGTATTTAATACTTGCACGGTATTTTACGATTGGATACGATTGCGTGTCGTTAGTTTAAGGTTTGCGTGGGGGTGTTCCGCGGAGGTTTCGATGGCGACTCGGACAAAGAAGATTCCGATGAACTTCAAGGGGATGCTGCAGGCTGATGTGCCAAACGGCCGGAATGGAAAACACAAGCAGATTGTCACAAGGATCCTGTCGGATCTCGATCAGGTACAGAAAGGTGTCGCGCTGAAAGTACCGTTGTCCGCAATGGCGGAAAGCAAGGAAAAGGTACGGTCAGCCCTGAATCGCGCCACCCGCAAGAGCGGGCGCAACGTGGCCACCGCCAGCGACGACGTCTTCTTGTATGTGTGGAATGAAACGACTTAGCGCTCGTGCACGCTCGCGTCGAACGTAAGCGAGGCGCGGTTCACCGGGGCACCTCGAGCAACACGATATCGGAATGCTCTTGCACCTGCTCCAGGACAACGTCACGCGAGTCCGGAGAGATGTCGAAATCGCGCACGTCGAAGTCCGGGGCGAGATCGGTCAGTTGCTGCTCGGCGCCGGTCTCCAGATCGATCAGCCAGAGGTTCTTGTGCGCGATTTCTCCGCGCAGCACCACAAGAGACCATCGTCCCGGCATGAAGGAAAGATGTCTCGCGCCTCGGGTCAGCGTGAGATTGGGCAGGCGGTAGGCGCTGCCGTCGGCCTTCACTGCCTTGACGGCGAATTTCGTCCCGATGTCCGCCCCCGAGAACACGACAACCTCGCCGTCAGGCGACCACACTGGATCGACTGAGTACTCCTGGACCAGGGGCGTCGGCGGGCGGCCGTCAACGGGAACGTTGAAGAGGCGTGGGATGCCGTCGACGACGGCCGCCACAGTGATGGATTGACCGTCCGGCGTCCAGGCGGGAGCGCCTTGCAGCTCGAGCGACCTCGTGACGATTCGAGCGTCCGTGCCGTCGGCGTTCGCAACGTACAGCAGCGTCTGTCCGCTCTGCCTGATCGAAAAGGCAATGCGACGTTCGTCCCGCGCGATCGCGGGCCCTCCGATGATCCGCGTGTCAGGCGCGCTCCACAGCTCGGTGGCCTTGTCGCCCTGCAGCTTCCAAATACTGTCGCTGGCGCCTTTGGAGGAGATGTACAGCAGATAACCAGTGCCCAGCCTCGGAGAGGATCCGTTGCCGGTGGTCAGCGGGATGCGACGGGCGGCCGACGTCTCGGCATGTGCACTAGTGATCGGCACGCGCCAGAGCGTGCCCTTCGGACTCGCGAGTGTCGCCACCAGACGCCGGCCGTCGGCGCTCGCCGCAAGCGAGGTGTACCTGTCGATGCCGGAGCTCACGCGGTGAGGAATGCGCCGATCAACGTCGAGGCTGTGGATCCAGGGCCCCGAGCCGTCCGAGTCGCTGGCGAGGTACAGGAGCGTCCGCGCGTCCAGGAAAACCGGGTGGCTGACGAGCGAATCGTGATTCGTGATCCGTTCGGGCATTCCTCCGGTGGGCCTGATCCGCCAGATGTCCATGCGATTGGGTACTGCACCCTGGACGAAGTAGATGAACGCCTGATCGGGGGACCAGACGAGGAAGTGACTGTGAAGTCCTGGGGGCGCTGAAAAGATTTCGCGCGCGTCGGAGGGATGGCCCGAATCGCGCACGTACATCGGATCACCAGGGCCGGGCGTGTGGTAGACGAGACGAGCGCTGTCGCTGGACCAATCGAATTCCGCGACGCCATCAAGGTACGGTCGCGGCTGTCCGCCCAGGACTGGCGCCGCCCAGACGCTGATGTTGGCTTGATTCGAACCGTCAGACCTCCGTGCCCAGAACGTGACGAGGGCCCCGTCGGGTGAGAAGCCAAGCGTGCGAACCGACGGGTTGACGAGCTCCGGTGTGCCGCCCCGAGTCAGGTTGTAGAACTGACCGGTGCCAACCTGCGTCACCCATACGTCCATTTGCCCGTCGCGATCCGACAGAAAGGCCGCGAATCTGCCGTCACGAGAGAGCGCGGCCGCGGCCTCGATTCCGTCGAAGTCGGTCAGTTGCGCAAAGTGGAAATCCGCCAGCGGATTCTCCGAGGAGAAATCTCTTTTCTGAAATTGCCAGATCATCAGCGCCGCCGCTAGAACTGCTCCTGTCGCGATCAACGCCCAAACGCCCGACGCGCGGCGCGGTGTCGCCGGGATCGCAGAGCTCTCAACCATCCCATCTTCGGCTGCCGGGCCCACCGCAGCCGGTCGCTCATTGGCGCCATCAGCGACGAGGGCCAGGCTGCGGCTCTGAGCCCAGGCGTCGAGATCCGTTCGAAAGGCATACACCGATCCCGCCTTGTCATGTACGTGACGGTGCACGGGCATGCCTTCGCGCTTCTCCCAGCGTTGCACCGTCGTCACGTCCCGCCTCATGTGCGCGGCGATTTCCTTCCACGAATCCAGACGGTCGTCAGGGGGGTGCCCCGAGACGGACGCTGAGTCTGGCGAAGGAGAGTCGGTCATGGTGCGGCCCCGTCTGAACTGAAGGCGAACGGGAACTGGAGGACCCGATTGTAGCGTCGCCCAGGGGTCACAGCAATCGACGGCATTGTGCGGCACGCCGACGGATCTCGGGCGATACCGTCGATTGCGCTTTGACCGCTCCATTCCGACTGCCTAACGTGCACGAGCGGCTCCGAAGTGAAGTCCGTGAAGGAGGACGGTATGCGACGAAAGCTGCTGTGGATGCTGGTGCTCGGTGCCGTGATCTTGGGCGCAGGCGAGTACGTGGGAAGCATCCACGCGACATCGGCGTCGGGATTTACAGGCACCACCCTCGCCGTTGGCCGCTTCGAAGACATCGAAGTCAGTAACCACGTGTTCTTGCAGGAAGGTTTGCTGACCAAGGGGCCCTCGGAGCTCTATGTTCAGAGCAACGTCTGGACGCCAGGGGGAACCACCGGCTGGCACACTCACCCCGGTCACAGCCTTATCACCGTCACCGCCGGAGCGGTGACGGCCTACGACGCTCACGATCCGTCCTGCACGCCTCACGTGTACACCGCAGGGATGGGCTTCGTCGATCCCGGCGGAGACCACGTGCACGTCTTGAGGAACGAGGGCTCGGTGGAGGCGCGAACGATCGCCGTCCAGCTCATTCCGGCAGGCGCGCCGAGGCGAATCGATGCCGACGGCCCGTCCTCCTGCCCGTTCTGACATGTCGCCGCCTGCCGAGCCGAAGCGTGCGGCGAAGGCGGGGGCCAACCTGAAATGGAGTGCTGTTATGCGTACATCTATGACATCTGTGACGTTCCTCATCGCCGTCACGTGCCTGCTGCAGCCTGACATCGGTGCCGCGCAAGAGGTGACCGGAACCCTCATTGGAACCGTCCTCGATGCAGAAGGCGGGACCCTTCGCGGTGCGGTCGTCCGTGTCGGTTCGCCGGCGCTGATTGGCGGCCTGCAGATGCTGACCACAAACGAGAAAGGGCAGCTGCGCTTTCCGGCGCTGCCTCCCGGACCGTACGTCCTCGACATCGAGATGCAGGGATTCAGGGCGTATCACGAAGAGGAGATCCGCATCGGCGTCGGCGCCACGATCGAGAGACGGGTGGTCCTCCAACTGCCGGGCATCGTGGAATCGGTCGTCGTCCAGGGTACGGGCTCACGTATCGAAGCGCGAGGGAGCGGATTCGAGACTCGCTTTGGCCCCGACGACCTCAGGGCCATTCCTGTCCGCCGATTCAGCATGTTCGACTTCATCAGGGCCGCTCCTGGTGTGTCGCCCACCTCCCCGGGAAGTGTCTCCACCAACAGCGTGTCCGCGTTCGGCTCGGGCACGAACGAGAACACCTTCCTCATCGACGGCACGAACTTCACCTGTCCGTGCAGCGGCGAAGCGCGATCCGAGCCGGGCGTCGACTTCATTCAGGAAGTGCAAGTCCAGTCTGTGGGGGCGTCCGCCGAGTTCGGCAACATGCAGGGCGCCGTGGTCAACGTCGTCACCAGGCAGGGAAGCGACCGTTTTCTCTATGACGCGTCGTACTACGGGCAGACCGCCGGCTTGACGAGTCAGCCGGTGCGACTCGCGTATCCCGGCCCCGGCCAGCCAACGAGCGGGTACGAGCGCGTCAGGTATCGTGACACGACGACGAACCTCGGGGGGCCCGTGGTACGCGATCGGCTGTGGTTCTTTACGGGATACCAGCACCTGCGCGACTACGACAGTCAGCCGGGCACCGACCCGGCATTTCCCAGAACCTATCAGCAGGACAAGATCTTCGCGAAGCTCACCTGGCGAATCGCCCCCGGCATGCAACTGCTTCAAAGCTTCCACGATGAGTTCTGGGTCAACCCCGAGCTCCCGACGCGCGTGAAGCCGTTCGAAGCGACCCAACGCCGGCACGCGTCGGTTCCCGCCATGACCTTCGGCCACCTGACACACACGTTGTCATCGAACACCGTGTGGGATGTGCGCGTCGGACGATTTGTGTTCACTCGGAAGGACGACCCGAGCACCGGAAATGTGACGACGCCTGGCCGGTTCGATCGCACGACGGGTGTCTTCAGCGGCGCGCCGCAGACGTTTGGCGGACTCACACTCATTCGCACGACGACCAAAGGCACGATCAACCACTACCGGCCGGCGCTGCTGGGCGCCGATCACCAATGGAGGGGCGGCGGTCAGATCGAAAAGGGCGAGCATTACCTGTCCTCGATCATTCCGAGCGGTGTCCGGTTCGTGGATAACAGCGGACAGCCGTTCCAGGCCGTCTCGAGCGCTCCTTCTCTGACGGGCGGTGTGTTCGTCACGGCCTCAGGGTTCGTGAGCGATGCCATCACGCTGGGAAATCTGCTGACGATCAATGCCGGGCTGCGGTTCGACCACAGCCGCGCCATGAGTCAGGACCTCCGCGCGCTCGATCCGCAAGGGCGCGAAACGGAGAACATCGTCCGCGGCCTGGGTACGCTTTACACCTGGAACGTCTGGTCGCCGCGCCTGGGCGTGGCGACGAAACTCACGGCCGACGGTCGAACGATGCTTCGGGCAAGCTACGGGAGGTTCAACCAGGGCGTGCTCACCGGAGAGCTTTCCCCGTTCCACCCTGGCGCGACGCCGACCACGACAGCCGGTTTCGATTCGGCGACCGGCGGTTACACCAGCATCGTCTCGGTGGTCGATCCCAAGAGGAACCTGCAACTCGATCCCGGGACGCGATCACCGCGCACCGATGAGTACTCCATCGGCGTGGATCGGGAGGTCGGGCGGCGACTCGCCGTCGCGATCGCCTACGTTCACAAAGCTGGCAGTCACTTCACCGGATGGACGGATGTCGGCGGGCGGTATAGGGAGGAAACACGGTCGTTGCCAGACGGGCGCAGCCTGCCGGTATTTGTGATCGCCAATGCGACGGCCGATCGGCGCTTTCTGTTGACGAATCCTGCCGGTTACGCGCTCAACTACAACGGCCTCGTGACGGCCATCGAAAAGCGTCGCTCGCGCGGGTGGCAGGCGTCTGGTTCCTACACATGGTCGAGAGCCTCGGGGCTGCAACCCTCCGGCGGAGCGACCGCCGCAGGTCCGCAGGTCAGCACCATCGCCGGCACGCCGTTCCTCACCTTCGGGCAGGATCCGAATAATCTCACCAACGCGCGCGGCCGTCTGCCAAACGATCGACCGCACATGCTGCGGGTCATGGGCAGCGTCGACGTGCCTCGAACGGGATTCGTCGTCGCCGCCAATGTGCAGCACTTCAGCGGGAAGCCGTGGGCGGCGACGGCGCAGATCGCCCTGCCGCAGGGCGACCAGCGGATCTTCCTCGAACCGCGCGGCTCCCGCCGGCTGTCGTCGCAAACGCTCGTCGATTTCCGCGTCTCGAGGCCGATCGCCTTGGGCGGCTCGACGCGCGTCGAGCTTCTCGTGGACGTCTTCAATCTGCTGAATGACAGTGCGGAGGAAGGTATCGCCACGGACAATCTGTTCAGCCCGAATTTCGGCCAGCCGATCGCGTTCAGTGATCCGCGCCGCGCGATGTTGGGCGTGAGGTTGAACCTGGGCCGGTGATTGCTCGTTCGGTTCGGCGGATCGGATAGGCTCGGAAATGCTCAAGCGCAAAGCTCAAAGCCCAAGGCTCAACGTTGTGCATTGAGCCTTGAGCATTGAGCCTTGTGCATGTGCGGCGGGCCTGAGCCGCGCGCTTTCTACCAGACGCCCGGCCAGGGCTTGCCGACGACAAAGTCGGGGTTGGCGCCCTTGCGCGGCGCGTACTTCTGCACCCGGCCGGTTCTCACTTCGGAGGTGTAGAGGTTGCCCTCCTTGTCGGTGGCAAACCCGTGCACGCCCCACTGGCAGCCCTGGCACGTGCCAAACGTTCCCCACGAATAGAGGAAGTGTCCGTCGGTGTCGTAGCCAAGGAGCTTGTTCGAGCCCTGGTCGGCGGCCCACAGAATATGGTTCGCGCCCATGTAGATGGTGTGAATGTTCATCGGCGGGCGCGGACCGAAATCCCACTGATCGAGGAACTTGCCGTTTTCGTCGAACACCTGCAGGCGCCCGTTGTTGCGGTCGTTCACGTACACGCGCCGCGTGGTCGGGTCGACGGCGATCCCATGCACGCTGTTGAAGTAGCCGGGACGCTTTTCATTGGGTGGAGTCCCCTTCATTCCCCACTCCAGAAGCTTCTTGCCGTTCATGTCGTACTTGATGACGCGGGTGCCGTCGTAACCGTCGGCCAGGTACCAGGTGTTGGCGTCCATGAAAGCCATGAACGTCGGCCGGCTGAAATGCGTATCGTCGGTGCCCGGCATGCCGGGGGTGCCCAGGGTCAGGAGGCGCTTCTTGCCGTCGTGCGTGAACTTGCTGACGAAATGGGCATCGGCATCCACGATCCAGATGTTCTTTTCCGGGTCGTAGGGGCTGATCTCCACGTCATGCGGCCGGCCCCAGATGCTGTCCCATTGCGACCAGTCCTCGATCATCTTGCCGTTGCGATCGAATACGACGATCACGTGCTCCCACCGCCAATCGACGCCGGGACGACCGTCGCTCGCATCGGCTGCCTTGCCGAAGCTGGGTGTGGCACTGGCGGCCTCGCGTATAGGCACGCCGCCGCCGACCGGAAACTTGATGCTGGGCCCGATCTGCGGAAGCCAGGTGGTTCCACGCCCGCGCCCCGCCGGAAGCACAGGCAGCTCGCCTTTCTGCGCCACAATCACGCGATCGGGACTCTCGGGAAACACATCAGTGGCCTGCGACCAGGTCCATGCCGCGTGGTCGGGAAGGCTCTCGCCCAACGGCTTCGGCCAGTTCTGCACCGGATCGTACGGGCCGAACACGTCCTGCCCGCCCTTGAGTCCTGGAACGGCGGCGAACCCCTCGCCGGGCGTCTTCTTCTGCTGTCCCTGGACAACGTCCAGCCGACTGCCTATCAGGATGCCCGCGACCAAAGCCACACCTATCGCCGCAATCTTGAGCGTTCGTCCTGTCATAAATCGGTGCCTCCGCGACCAGACGGTCAAAGTGCGCCAACCATACGCCCGCCACACCTTCGAGTCAATCCGCGAGACTGAAATTCGCTCTTGATCTGGGGCGCGAAAGTGCAACGATCTGGCAGACAAGGAATGCCATGACAAGCAAACGCCTGTTGTTGTCAGTGAGTGTGGTCGCGATGGCAGCTGTGCCCGCGGCCCTTTGGGCACAGAGAGCGGAGTATCCCATCACGATCATCGCACCGGGAGAAGGCTCGTATACGTTTCCTCCGGGCTACCAGACGCCGTGGGACAAGATCGAGATCAGGGTGACGGCAAAGATGTCGCCGAACCTCTTTGTTCTGCATGGCTCGGAAGGCCTTGATCCGGCGCACCCCGACGCGTCCGGCGGGCGGGCCATGGTCCTCTTCGGACCGGATGGCGTCTTGATGGTGGATACCGAGAACAGACAGGTGGCCGAAAAGACACTGGCCGCGATCCGCTCCTTCACCAACGCCCCCATCAAGGTTTTGGTCAACACGCATATTCATGGCGACCATACCGGCGCCAACGCTTTCTTCGCCAAGCAGGGGGCGTTGATCTTCTCGCAGGAAAATCTGCGCAATGAGATGCTGCGTCCGCCGCGGCGTGCCACCGCGCAGCAGGCGCCGGCGCCCGACATGGCCGGTGTTCCGGTGGTGACCTATAACTACAACCCCGCCGCGTCGGGCGAGCCTGCCGTGACCTTCAATATGAACGGCGAGACCGTGGACTTTATCCCGATGATGCCGTCGCACACCGCTGGCGACACCATCGTGCGCTTCCGCAACGCCAATGTGATCTATATCGAGGATTTCTACCGCAATTTCGGTTATCCCTTCGCCGATCAGGCCAATGGCGGATCGATCAAAGGCATGCTCGATGCGATTGACCTCATCGAGAAGCTGGCCGGCCCCGACACGACGCTCGTCCCTGGCCATGGCACGCTGGTCAAGAAGAGAGATCTCCTGGCCTATCGCGCCATGCTGGTGGACATCATGGCCAAGGTGACAACGCTGCGCAATCAGGGCAAGACGCTGAAGGACGTGCTGGGCGCAAACCTGACCGCGCCGTATGACAAGACGACCCAGGGCGACACGCAGCAGAGCAAGGATCGCTTCATCACCGAAGCGTATGACGAGGTGAAGGACTTTCCGCCTGTTGTCGACGGCAAACGAACGATGCCGACACATCCCTAGGCAGTGTCCCGGGGGCGCTCTGTCGCGCGCACGTCGGCGCGTCTGCGACCGCAACCGTCATGGAAAGCATTCTCACATCACGATCCATCGCCAGCCATTCGTTGACGCGCGGACAGCGCAGGGCGAGCAGCGTGGTGTGCCCACCACAGTCGCATCGCGCGCATCACGCTGCGACATCGGACGTCTGACGCCGGATCGGGCTAATTACGCTTCGTGTGTTGGTCTGGCCCGTTCTGAGTCACCGCGCGGCAAGTACTGGAATTGACACCAGCAGAAATACTCAGCGCGCGCGGGTATTCTGGGGGGACGAAAGGAGTTCGGCGGCCTGGTACGACCATTGCCCCTGGCATGGTCACGTGCCACATGAGAATCCATAGGAGAGGCCGCATGAAAACTACGACGCGTGATCGGTTTGCAGACTGGCAGGGAGCCATGAAGACACGAGCCTCTGCGAGCCTGTGCCTCGCACTCGCGCTTCTGGTCGCCAGCGCCGGCGCAAGCTACGCGCAGGGCAACCAAGTCAGGGTGGACAGCGCCGTACCCAATCTGGTCTCCCAGGTCGTCACGATCAGCGGTGCGAACTTCGGCAGTCAGCCTCCGTCTGTGACGCTCAACGATGTACCGCTCGCCTTGTTGAGTTCGTCGCCAACTCAGATCGTCGCCGCTCTTCCCGCGTCGGTCATCGCCACACCTGGCACGTACCGATTGGTGGTGAGAAAAGGGAACAGCAACAGCCAGAACAGCGCGAACGTCGCAACACTCGACGTCGCCATAGGTAACTACGGTGCGGAAGGTTCGACCGAATCACAGGGCACAGTCGGACCGGCCGGCCCTCAGGGAGAAACAGGGCCGCAGGGCGAGGTCGGA
>Ga0070698_100001589_pt1 | contig 25260 bp, 19 predicted proteins | sample KBSK1502metaG_FD_65477 | JGI IMG/M metagenome (GOLD analysis project Ga0070698, IMG submission 65477) | Corn, switchgrass and miscanthus rhizosphere microbial communities from Kellogg Biological Station, Michigan, USA - KBS K1-50-2 metaG | ecosystem: Host-associated > Plants > Roots >... | reverse complement strand
TTTCGCCTTCGTGCGAATTCCTTCGGCGGTTTTTGAGCTGAACTTTGCAGGCCTTTTTAACTTCGGTGAGTTTTCGGCACGAACGCTCGTGCCGGCGTTGCCCAATGTGCCCGTCACCGGACAAACGCCGCCTAACTTTTCTGCGGTGCAGTCTTACGGTTTGGGTATCCCCTCGGTTTACGTACAAGGATTCGGCAATCCGGTGAGCAAAATTAGTAACCGGCCAATGGCGTTTTTTGCTCAGGATTCATGGAAGATCAGGCCAAATCTGACTCTGAACTACGGCGTGCGCTACGACTATGAACTGACTCAGGCGATCCCGCCGGCCGCACAGTTTAGAGATCCACTCTCGGGCATCACTCTTTCGCAGGCAGACCTTTTGGCAGCGCAGGATTCGCTTAACGTGCAACAGGGCTTCCCGCGCGACAAGAATAATTGGGCGCCAAGATTGGCGGTTGCTTGGGATCCACAGAACAACGGCAAGACAGTAATCCGCGGGGCCTTCGGTCTTTTCTACGATCACCCGCTTTTAGCGATCGCTTTCAACTCCGATATTGCAGACGCAGCGCAGCAGCAACAATCAACCCTGACCTTTAACAATCCAGCGCCCACAACGTTTCTTAATGCCGCGCAGATCTTCCAGGGCACGGTGAGGGTCTGCAACTTCATCGGCGCCATTCCCGGCGTTAACTGTACCCCGGGTGCGGCATCAAGTGCGGAATATCAACTCGGACGCCAGCGTTTCAACGACCAGACCTTCCCCGGATTCGGAACGATTCTACCGTTCACGCTTTTCCCCGACAAAAAGTTTGAATACGCGTATGCCAATCAGGGTAATTTCTCCGTTGAGCGGCAACTGACGAAAGATATGTCGATAACGGCGAATTACATTTTTGTCGGCGCGCATCACTTGCCGCACCCACGCGACATTAATTTGATGCGTAATGATTTGCTGATTGAAAACTTCCGTCGTTTCTTTAGCGTCGCGCCGCCTGATCCGACCTCGGCGCAGTTCTTCTCGTTGCCCACCAGTAACTGCGCCCCAAGCGCGGCTTGCCCGCTGGGCTTCACAGTTGTTATTCCCGGCATCCTCGGTCGGAACGCCGCTGGACAGGGCATCGTTTCCCCAATTGCCGCAAACTTCTTCCGGCCCAACGCCCCAAACTATTTCTTTGTTCAGGCGCTGACGGGACTTTCGCCGGCAACGTTTAATGCCCTGCTTGGCGCCAACAACACGCTGCGCACGCCTGGCGTGATCTCGCCATTCGGCGACGTTAGCGCACAGCTTTCCGAAGGCAATTCGACTTACCACGCCTTAAACCTTGATTTGAAGCGCCGCTTCGCTAACAACTTCCAGTTTCTGGCGTCCTTAACCTGGGCCCACTCGATCGACGACTCTTCGGACCTGCAGACACTACTCAAGCCGCAGAACAACCTCGATTTTCGTGCCGAGCGCGCCGACTCACTTTTCGATCAGCGTCTGCGGTATGTCTTCAGCGCTATTGTCACTTCGCCCGGGGCCTGGCGCTCAGGTAGCGGAATGCAGCGCTTCCTGGCGGACTTCACCATCGCTCCAATTTTGGAAGTCGGCACCGGACGTCCGTTCAATATCATCTCCGGCGTTGACACGAATGGCGATCAGCAAAGCTCCAACGATCGCCCCAGCGTCGCTTCAGACGGCACGCTCATTCAGCCGCCGTTCTTCGCAAACGGCAGTCTCGGACGTAACATGGGCATCACACATAAGTTTGCTTCGCTCGACCTGCGCGTGATGAGGTCGGTTCGATTTGGCGAGCGAGCGAGGCTGGATCTGATCGCCGAAGGCTTCAATATGTTCAATCGCTTCAACGAAGCCTCGGCATCACCGTTTTTCAAAGACGTCAACGACTTCGCCCAGCGTGCCGGCAATGGCCGTTACTACGGCCGGCCAACCGCCTCGTATGACCCGAGACAGTTTCAGTTTGGAGTGAAGCTAAACTTCTAGGGTTAGGACGGGCATTCGTGCTGTGCTGTCCTTCTTGAAATGAATCTACGGGCAAGCTGCCTGTTTCTGAGCAACTGCGATAACAGGACAGGAAGGAATGCCGGTACTACCAAAGCGATCGGCCAGCGGTGGCCGGTCGCTTTTCTTTTGCCCGTTTACTTAGTAGGCTTAGTTAGTAGACTTTGTCCGGGCAAGGGGTGAACTCGGCAAACTAAAGAGGCGCCCACGGCATCGGAAACATTGTCTTTCGGAAGCGCTCTATTTACCTCGAATTAAGCCTCTCCCCGGAAGAAGTATCTATGACTAATCGACCCTTTTATCGCGTGCTGGCATTAAGTCTGTCCCTTACGGTTTTAAGTGGAGTTGTTTTTGCTCAATCAACCCGAGCTCGCCGTGTAAAGCCGCAACCGGCGAAGCCTGCCGAAGAACCACTGCTGAGACCGGAGCCCAAGCCGAGTCCTACAGCGAAAAACAATTCCAGCCGTCCACTGATTGATGTGCAGCCCGTAAAGCCGGTGGTAAATACCGTAGGCACCGGCGACACCGCTCATGCCTACCAACTGCTGCAACAAAAACAATTCGCAGCGGCGGCCGAGGAAGCTAAGGCGATCGCCGCGCAGTATCCGAATGATGCTGAGGCCTGGAAGATCGCTGGCTTTGCGGAGTTGAGTCTCAAGCAATACGAGCCGGCGATAACGGATTTGCAGAGAGCACGCGATCTGCAGGAAGTTGCTAAGCGTCCGGATCCGAACACCGATGATGCGCTGGCGCAGGCTTACGTGCTTGCTGAAAAATTCGATCGCGCCCTGCCCTTGCTGATCGCTGCTACATCGCGAACCGGCGCCGCACCGGATCCGTCGTTGCTTTATTTTCGCGGCCTGGCCGAATACAAAACCGGCAAACCTCTGGACGCGGAGAAGACTTTCACGGCTGTTGTAAAGGCGAACCCCAAAGATACTTTGTCACTTTTCTATCTGGGTCAGATTGCCGTAGGCAGAAACGATTTGGATGGCGCCATCGCCTCACTCAATCGTGCGACAGTAAACGATCCTCGTTTTGCTGCTGCCTGGACGTTACTCACGTCAGTGTATTTGCGGCGCGCGGCGCTGAACGCAGATGATCCCGCGAAGACATCTGCAGACTATTTGAGCGCAGTGCGTGCGGGCGAGGGCTTAATCAAGGTGAGAACTGACGCTGAGGCGGTGACACTTTTCGGGCAAGCTTTGATTGGTTCCGAACAATATGTGCGCGCTGCGGCCGCCCTCGAACGAGCCACCTTAGGGCCTGATGCCAAGGGCGTAACTTTTTATCTGTTGGGAATCGCTCAATCCCGTGCGAAGAATTTTCCCAAAGCGATAGCAGCGCTACAAACCGCCGCTCAGAAATCTCCTGATGACGTCAACGTTCTGCGTGAGCTCGGTTATGCTTACGAAATAACCAAGCAGTATGCGAAAGCGTTAACCGTCTACGAGAAAGGTTTGGGTCTGGCGCCGACCGATACGGATTTTAAAGAAGCAGCTGAGCGGGTGCGGCCATTCGCAAAATCATAAGAGTTCGTGGGAGGTAAGGAATGAAATTTACTGGAGTACTTTTGTTGACGGCTTTTATGGCTGCCGCAGTTTTCGCGCAGCGGCCGCGGACTGTGGAAAAGGACGCGCCGAAAAACGCCACGAAGGCGACACCGGCTCCCGCTCCACAAACAATGAACGCGAAGTATGAGGGCGGCATCTTTGGCTACAACAAGAGCATGGAAGGCACGCTCAGCTTCGACGATACCAATCAACGTCTCCTTTTCCGCAAAAACAATAAGGACCTGTTTTTCATTCCTTACAATGCGGTGACCTCGGCGTTTGCCGACACGCAGAAACGGCGACCAACCGCCGCGACCATCGGGCAGGTTGTGCCTTATCTCGGCTGGCCGATAGGCATGATCAAGACGAAGGTGCGTTACCTGACGTTGCAGTACAGCGATCCCGATACGCGTGTGTCCGGCGTAACCAGCTTTCGCCTTGATAACAAGGATCTGGTCGACTCGGCCTTGTTTACGCTTGCCAACAAAGCGGGCATGGTGCCGCGAGGCGAAGTCTATATCAAAAAGAGAGACGATGCAGAGGCTAAGAAGACAACGCCCTAAACTGAGGCTGCATTGAAAACTCGAAGAGGCGGGCATTTAATGGCCCGCCTCTTCCTTTTCCGGGCAGGGCTAGAACTTTTGCCAGTTTCCGCCACCAGTAACCACATACAGTACTGTGTACCGGCGCAGCTTTTCCCGATTCTCTTTCAGGTATGCCGGGTGATCCAGCGCAATCCCGTCGTCTGGCTTCGCTAACAGGATGAATGCCTCGAGCAAGCCTTCGTCGTTAAGTTTTTTCAGCTTGGTAAGTGCCGGACTCAAGGTCTTTGTTTTTTTGTCAGACGTTGCCAGGGTTATCACACTGCGCAGGGATTCTGCTTCCTCTGCCAGACTGTGACGATACTTCTGGCCCGGATATTTTTTCGCAAAGGTTTCCTTGTGCCAGGTAGAACGGGTTGCACCGTAAGAGATCCAGGCGAACGAGCCATCATCGCCGCCCAGCAATGCGGTTGCATCCAGATTGATCTTTGCGTCACCTTTCTCGTCAAAGGTTACGGTGATGGGTATGTCGATGGTCGGGTGGGCGAGACTTGTATTGGTGGTTTGACCCCATTGTACCAGGCCGGCGATCGCAAACTTATTGTACGGTTCGGTAATAAAGGCTTCGATGTAACGGTCGCGCGCTTCCGCAGTTTTCCCCTGTTTCATTAACGGTGTAGCCGAATAGCGATAAGCCGTTTCTTTGGTCGGATCAATGTCGATCGCTTTCTTGTACCAGAGTTCGGCACTTGCGAAGTCGTCCTTCGACATAAACACATCGCCGGAGAAAAGCGCGGCGTGATAAAGCCGGGGATCAAGGGTAAGCGCTTTTTGATAGTTGCCCAGCGCTTCATCTAGCTTGCCTTGAGAGTAAAAGGCTTCTGCTTGCGCCATCAGACTGTTGGCTGCAATGTTCTCAGAGAAGGACTGGCCCAGAGAACCGTCGAGCGGAATGCTTGCGATCAGGGCGTCTACCACCGGCTCTTGAATATTCAATTCTTTTGCCCTCACGAAAGCTGCACGCGCGCGCTTGCTCAACGCTATGCGCTTGTCCGTGTCCTGGGTGTTATTTGCGTGTGCAATCAGTGAGAACCCGAGATAGAAATGCATCTGAGCATTGTCTGGTTCAGCAACGACAACCTTTTCCAATAGCGGCAGAGCTTCGAGGTATTTAGTTTGCTCGGTTAACTCGTACACCTTGGCCTTGAGCTCCGCGACGGACTCGCCGGTTTGAGCAGAAACACTCGAACAATAGAAACTGCCTGCCAGGCAAAACAGCACGACGGACAGACACGTAGCAACCTTTAGCGACTGCGGTAGAGACATAGGATTACTCCTGCGGCGTTATTGAGGACCGGCTACTTGTTTGCCAATAGATCCGCTTTACAAACAAACAATGCGACTGAGGTTATTGTATTCTGCCTCGCGTTATCCTGCCTATCCTTTGATCCCCTCTAAGAATGAGTTCGCAAGCCTTGAAAGCATATTCTTCAAAGCCTTCCAGCCGGGAAGCCAGGACTATCCAGGCTTTGTTTCCGGAGCGCGACCGCCACAACTGCCGCTTTGGCAACTCGGGAAACTCCCGGGCCAAACTCTCGACGTGTTCCGTGGTGGTGTATAGCCAGATGCCGTTGGAATTGGGTTGTTTGACGCTATCGCGCAATGAGCAGAGCAGTTTCTCGTCGAGGTAAACACTGGTGAACCCAAACCAGTGTTTGATGGTCGGACGAATTGCACTCAGTTCTTCGAGAACAAAGGGAAACGGATCCCGCCGCTTTTTTGAAGCACTACCCTTCATAACTTACGATCCCAGAGGGAATATATCAGCCGCGGCTGAACTCGGATAAAACGCGAATCTGAAAAGAGCACTGTGCATTGTTCAGGGTATTCTAATCCGCGTTTCTCCGTGGAAATCCGCGGCAGTTTATTTGTTCCCAGGATTTTGCCCGGTGATGAACCTCGTAATTTCGTCAATCGTTCGAGCCGGCATTTCTTCCTGAGGCAGGTGACCGCAGTTTTCAAAAGTCACGAGTTTTGAACGCTTAATGAGCGCGTTGAACTTATATCCGGCCGCAAGGGGAATGAGTGAGTCCTGCGCGCCCCACAGAATCAGCGTGTCGACATTAATCCTGCCAAGCTCTGGTTCGACTGGAAATTGTCCGAACTGTAAGCGCGCGCGCAAGGCGGCCAATTGTCCGCCGCGAGTTTTCAATGGTAAGTAGTAGGCAGCCACTCGCTCGTTAGTAACTTTGCTGCGATCGTAGAAACTTTTTTGCAGCCCCTCGCGCACCAGTTTATCCGAGCTCAATGCCAGCGCTGTCAAAACGCGCCCCACAACAGGAATCAGCAGGTAGCTGGGCGCCACCGAGTCGCCGCCCGGCACCTGCACACCTCCGCTGTCAATGAGAATTAATCCGGCTACGCGCCGCGGATTATCGAGGGCTACATTAAGCGCTACTTCACCGCCCATAGAGCTGCCGCAAAGCCACGCCTTATCAATATTCAGACGGTCGAGCAGATGTGCAACCAGGATTGCCTGCGCGCGTCTGGTGTAGTCGCCATCGGGCTTTCCGGAAAGGCCAAAGCCTTTAAGGTCAACCGCAATCACATGAAAACTTTTTGCGAGCGGTTCGAAAACGTCTTTCCACGAATAGGTTGAGGAGGTGTAACCATGCAGCAAAACCAGCGGTGTTCCAGTTCCTTTTTCCTGATAGTGAATTCTGACGCCGTCTATCTCAGCGAAATGGCTGTAGTCTGAGTTGGGAATGCCGGCGCGAACTTCATCAAAGGAAACATCAGCGGGACGCGAGAACCAAAAGACGGTGAGGGCAACTGCGGCGATAACAATCAGCGCCAGCAGGAACTTTGAGAATCTTTTTATCATCGTAATTAAGGCCGTTACTGCTTTGGCTCAGCTAACTTCAAAACGAAACCACGCCGACGAATTTTGCCAACACAAGACGTGTCCAGTCCTTTGGTAGTACCGGAATTGATAAAGGCCAGGATGAGACGATCAACGCAGTCTATTCCGTCGAGTCCATTGAAGCCGTGGCCGCCGTGCGGAACAATTAGATGCAGGCTATTGGGAAGATACCTGGCCGCGATGTCGCCGTAAGCCGGTGGCGTCACCGGATCCCACTGGCCGGTAAGAATCAATGCCGGTACTTGTGAACGCGTTGGCTCAGCATAAGTATCAGGGACCCTTCCGCGAGGCCACAGGGCGCAGGCTGCGCGTTGCTGTTGCAATCGGTAGTCGCCGAGAAACGTATTGGCCCCGTTACGCTCACCTTCGCCGGATTTAATCATCGGCAGGTCTTCTGCGCAGGTTACAGAAAGATACATTCCATTGCTGCCAGTGGCGACGATTTGTTGACGGAATTCGATTGCAGACTCGGCCAGTGGTGTGAAATTGCCCTGGGCCGCCAGGTGCAGGAACAAAGGGATCCGACTTGCGCCTCCGGGCTGATAAAGCATGTAGCGAATGGTTTCTCCCGCCAAATTACGGGAGAGTTCAATCCGGATTTCTTTTTCGGGCCGTTTCAGGTCAACGGGCACCGGCCCACTCAACAATCTCTCGAGAACTTTCTTCAGTTCATCGCGTAAGTGAGGAAACGCCGTACGACAAGCTTCATCTGCGATGCACTCGTCCAGAACACCGTTGAGCGCGCGTTCGGTGTGTTGCGGGAAATCGCGAGGCATGAATTGATTGGTCGGAGAAACACCATGCAGGATTACGGCGCGCACATGGCTTTCATGATTCTTGAGATAGACTTGCGTAGCGCGCGTACCGTATGACCCGCCCAGAAGATTAATTTGCTCGTAGCCGAGTCCACGACGAACGTCGTCGAGATCGTCCATGGCAATCGTGGTGGTGTAAAGCCGAAGGTCGGCCTTAGGTTCCAATTGCCCGCGGCACTTTCGTACATCGTCGAGGGGAAAGTAGTAACCCAGATAGCTTCGCAAATCCGACTCGTTGAAAAACTCGCAGTTGAGTGGATTCGAGCCACCCGTGCCGCGTTGATCTACGAACACGAAGTCGCGGTGCTCACGGATAGCTGCTAGTTCCTGCGCGACATAGGGCGCATCTTCGGTCGCAGACGAACCGGGGCCGCCGGGAATATAGAATAAAGGATCGGGCGCCTTGTCCTGACCGCTAGCCGGGAAAACCAAAATTTTGATCGCAATTGTTCGCCCGCGTTTCGCAACGCGGTCTTCAAAGACTTCATAGCTCCCGCAGAGCGCTTTCTGCTTCACGTTTGCTTGTGTTCCCGGCACCTCGCATGGCTGTAGGGAGATCGTCTGGGCACTGCCACTTTTCTGACTCAAGTTAGCAAACGTTGACATCAAGGCAACATACGCTAGGGCGGAAGCTAACAGAAACCGGCGATTGGTGAACATTCAAGCCTCCTGCATCCACGAACGATTCGTCACTCCCAGCGGCTGTGCCGCCGCTCAGTGCGGTAAGGCTTTGCCTTACCGACCACAGATTCGAATGGACCGAGGCTACGCCTCGGATTTCATGAGGCATAGCCTCAACAACCATTAACACGGGCAACGGAAAGGCGAAGCCTTTCCGCACTGTGCGGCGGCACAGCCGCGGACGAGACCAGTTGAGTGTTCAGCTTTTGCGAGTCGCACCGGAGCTCACTGTTTTGCGATCGCGGGCCTCCCGCGCAAAACATATTTCTGAACTTTGCCCGTGGCTGTCTTTGGTAGTTCCGCAACAAACGTGAAACCGTGCGGCGCTTTGAAGTGCGCAAGATTCGCGCGCGCAAACTCGCGCAGCTCAGTTTCGGAAGCGCCAACGCCGGCTTTCAAGACTACGAACGCGTGTGGCGCCTCGCCCCAGCGCTCGTGAGGTACACCGACGATTGCAACTTCCTGCACCGCTGGATGTCGCAGCAAGACCCCTTCAACCTCAACGGAAGAAATGTTTTCGCCACCGCTGATAATTACGTCCTTAATTCGATCCCTAATCTCCACGTATCCGTTCGCGTGGACGACTGCCACATCGCCCGAGTGGAACCAGCCGCCGCGCATTGCTTCATCGGTAGCGTCCGGGTCCTCATAGTAACCCTTCATCACGGCATTCCCGCGAACGACAATCTCACCCTGGGTTTCACCGTCAGGTGGTACTTCGCGCCCGCTTTCATCGACCACACGCAACTCGCCGGAGGTTAGTAACTCGACTCCCTGACAGGCCTTGAGCTTGCATCTTTCACCAATCGTTAGTGCATCGTGTTCAGGTCTCGGTTCGCAAATCGTGATGAAGGGCGAAGTCTCGGTCAATCCGTAAACTTGCGTGATCACCCAACCCAATTCACCCTCGATGCGCTCGATGGTGGCCGCGGCTGGTGGCGCGCCGGCGGTTAGGATGCGGAGTCCGCGTCGCGTTTCGCGTGCAAGTTCGGGCGGCCCGTTGGCGATGCTGATCAAAACTGTAGGCGCCGCGTTGAGCATGCTGATGCTTTCCAGATTAATTATTTCGAAGATAGCGACCGGGTCTACCTTACGCAGACAGACATGCGTCGCCCCGACGGCGGTTACCGTCCACACAAACGTCCAGCCATTGGCATGAAACATCGGCACAGTCCACAGAAAGCGATCGGGAAGGGACATGGGGTGATGGAGGAGCGTGCCGATGACATTGATGTAGGCGTTACGATGAGTGATCATCACGCCCTTTGGCCTGGAGGTGGTGCCGCTGGTGTAGTTGATGCTCAATAGATCACTTTCCTGAATTTCCGGTCGCTTGAATTCTGCGGAAGCGTCGGCGAGCAGCGTTTCGTAGTCGAGCCAGCCCTGCCTGCCCGTGCCGCCTTCGAGCGCAACGAACGCCGCAACGGTTGGCAGCTGAGAACGGACCTGGTCAACTGCCTCCAGATAGTCGGAATGCGCACAGACGATCTTTGAACCACTGTGATTGATCAGGTAAGCGAAGTCGTCGGCAGTTAGCCGGTAGTTAAGTGGGACCAGCACAGCGCCGATTTGAGGCACGGCGTAAAACGATTCGAGCTGCGCATGTGTGTTGGGTGCAATGTAGGCAACTCGATCACCCTGGCTAACGCCCAGTTTCTGCAAAGCCGCCGACCAACGATCGCAGCGCGAGAAAAACTGCTCGTAGGTAAGTCGTAGCTCGCCATCAACAACGGCTTCGCGTTCGGGATAAAGTTTGCGCGTCCGGCGTGCAAATTCAAGCGGGGTCAGGGGAAGCTCCAATTGGATTCCTCCTTCCAGGAGACTTTTAGCAATGGGAGTTATTCGACGAGCAGGTTTTTCGTTTCCGTTTCCCGCATGGCTTCTTCCAACTCTTTCTGTTTGATGCCTGCCGCTCCGTGGTATTTGATAAATTCCGGAAGCAATAGCGAGATTATCGCGGAGCCTATCACGCAGAGTATTCCACCGGAAACAATTGAAGCGCGCACACTAAACAGCGTGGCAACGATACCCGCTTCCGCGTCGCCAAGTTTTGGCCCGGAGGTGTAGCTGATCATTTCCAGACCAGCCAGCCGCCCGCGCAAGTAGTGGGGAATCGTCTGACTCCAAATCGTCATCCGAAACACGGCGCTAATCATATCGAATCCACCGGCCAGCGCCAGAAAGAATAAAGCCAGGTACAGATTATGCGCCAAGCCAAAAAAGATCATGGCCACACCCCAGAGCGCCGCGGCAATTGCAACGAACAAGCCATGTCGATTGACCTTTTTGGCCCAACCTGAAGTTAGCGTAGCCACCAGCGCTCCCACCGAGGGCGCGGCGTAGAAGAACCCGACCGTTCCGGCGCCGAAGTTAGCGGCCATCGCGGGAAAGAGCGCTGCCGGCATTCCGAAAAACATAGCGTTCATGTCTATCAGGTACGTACCGAGAATGTCTTTTCGTTTCCAGGCATAACTCAAACCTTCAGCTACGGATTTCAAAGTCGGCCTTTGTTCGATTTGCGATGGCGCCGGTACGGCCCGAATAAGAAACACAGCGGTGAGCGAAGCGGCGAAGGTGACGAGGTCAATTGAATAGGCAATGCCGGCGCCGTATCGTGCCAGGATAATTCCGGCAATTGATGGACCTAATATCGTGGTCATATTCCAACGCAATGAATTCAGCGCGCTGACCGAAGCCATCAACTCCAGCGGCACTATTTTTTGCAGCATCGATTCAAACGAAGGACGCTGCAAAGCACCAAGTCCGGCATGGAGAGCAGCGCATACAAATAGCAGCCAAATGTGAGGCTTTACGAATGTTGCGTTTAAGACGAGCACAGCGGTCACAAGAGTTTGCCCGATTTCGGTCAGGCGCAACATCTTTCGCTTGTCGATGAAATCCGCATAAGCGCCGCCGACGAACGCCATCAGCAGGATCAGGACAAATTCCGACGCACTCAATAAACCAACCAGCAGTGTTGAGCCGGTCAACTGATAAACCTGTACGGGCACGACGACGAAACTCATAGCCGTGCCGAAGGCGGAGATCAGCTGACCAAAGAAAAGGAGGCGGTAGTCTCGGGAGATTCGGAGTGGCGAGATATCGATGAGCATCAGGGCAAGCAAAAGTGTCTTCGTCGCGGAGCGACGGTTGAATTTAGCCCAGCCTCTTAAGGCTGGGATCACCGCACACCATCCACAACTTGTCGTCGCGCTCGCGACGGTTGAGACATTCAGTCGTCGCTGATGCGACGCAAATCCAAAGGCACTTCCTCGATCCCGGCCTTCGGAGGCCGGGCTAAATTCATGCCGACGCTACGCGTCGGAAACACCCTCACCTGGAACCGCCCCACGCGTCGAAAACCAGGTTTTATTACTTCTTCTTCATCGCTTCCCAGGTGGACGTGAAACCTTCAGTAGTGAATTCGCCGACTAGTTTGGTCTCCTGTAACTTGCCGGTGATGGCAATCGATTCGTGAGTCTTGAAGTCAAGCGTAAAACTTAACTTTCCGTCGATCCATGAACCGTCGCGAATTGTGCCCGGACCGGTGTGGGCAGACTCGGCGGTTCCGGTGACCTTATCGCCATCGAGCTTCAATTTGAAACTCGCTGGCGACGTGCGTTCGCCTACCTTGAATAAAGCGTCCCAATCCCCGGAAATGAGATCCGGGGTTTGAGTTGCTTGCGCTGATTGGCTGGTTCCTGAAAAGGAAAATCCGGCAACCGCAATCATCATTACTATCAAACCAATGAATATTCTTAATCGCATAGTCGTGTGTGACTCCATTTCTTATGTAATGAGATTAAAGATCAAAAAGAGCGGGGGCAAGCCCGCCTTCCCGACCCTGAGACTTCCATGTAGTTTGGAAAATTCCACGTTGAAAGTTTTTCAAGCAAGGATCAAAACTCAAGGATGAGTAGCTCAGGGTCAGGAAGGCGGGCTTGCCCCCGCTGTATTGCTCGGAAATCTACCGCGTCAGTCGATAAATCAGGACCGCGGCACGCTTGATCTGTCTTGGCAAAGTGTCCAAATCGGCATACTCGCCACGAGCATGGGCACCGCCTCCGGTTGCACCCAGCCCATCAAGACCGGGGATCAGATGGGTGACATAAGCAACGTCGCCGGCGCCTCTTGCTCCGGGATCGAGCGGCTCGATTTTTTCGAATCCCAGATCCTGACTAACGGAGTCGAGCTGTTTCAACAAATTGTAGTTTCCTTCGTTTGGCGACATCGCCGGGATGCCATCTGCAAAAGTAATCTTTGCCGTAGTACCCGGCAAACTTTTAGCCACGATCTCGCGCATCTTTGCGCGCGCGGCTTCCTTCTGCGCCTCGCTAATGAAACGCAAGTCGCCCCTGACAATTGCTTTCGCCGGCACTACATTCTTTTTTCCTCGCGACGTAATGGCCTGCCCCATTAGGTCAACCTGGGTGCCGCCGGAGATTATGGAGGCATTGAACGTTAAGTATTCTTCTCCGCGCAGCGTCTCGTAAAACTGATTGAGAATTCGCGCCGCTTCAAAGATCGCGCCGCTTCCCATGCTCTTGAAAATTGCTGACGAGTGGCCAGTTTTGGCGGTGACTTCAAGCTCCCAGTCGCTGCTGCCGCGACGCGCTACTGTTGCGATATTGCTGCCGCCGTTTTCAAAACTGAGGGCGAGGTCGCTGCGTTTGGCGGCGGCAATCATGTCCCTGCGACTCACTTCCACCGGGTCTCCGGAGTCTTCCTCGTCGCCGGTGAGCATCACGATTATGCTCGAGTCCTTAAGCGCCCCGGTATCACGCAGCGCTTTCAAAGCAAAATACAAGACTACATCGCCGGCCTTCATATCTGACGAGCCGGTGCCGAATCCCTTGTTCCCTTCACGCCGGAATTTTTCGCCCTTCAAAACGGTGTCGATATGACCAAGCACTAAGATCCGTTTTCCCTTAGTGCCCTTCTTTTCGGCCAGCAGATGGCCGGCGCGTTTCATTTCCACCGGCATATCGATCCAGCGAGCGGTGAAACCGAGGGACTCAAACCCTGCTTTGAAGACGGCGCCAACCTGTTTGACGCCCGCCAGGTTCTCGGTCGGACTTTCGATATTCACCGTTTTTTCCAGCAGGGCTGTGGCTTCACTAGCGTGTGCGTCGATGTAATCGACCAGCTTCTGTTCTTCCGGAGAAATCTTTTGCGCGGAGGCTAGGGTGGCAGACAAAGCGACAAAGATGATCGCCACGGCAAGTTTGCCAATCCAGATTCTGCTCGCTTCGCCGCTCGTTTCCCTCATCGGGTGTTTATCCTTTCGCTTGGTCGGTTACTGCTGCCGGCGGTTAGAGTTGTCCATGTCTGACACGATCAGCCAACGTCCATCCCCGGCCTTCCGCAGCGTCAGAGTGAACTTGCCGTTGTCCGGTTTTCCTGGTTCTCCACTATAGCCGCCGATGATGTAGCCGGTGTCGCCGTTGGTCGCGTAGGCAAACGCGCGCAGCGCGAGCGGCGCGCCAGCATGCGTATAAAGTTTCCGGATCGCCGCCCTGCCTTTTGTGGCGACCCGGCCTTCCGAAAGAACAAAGCCATCCTCTGCGAACAGATTTGCTAACGACGATGCGTTCCCTGCCTTCCAGGCAATTTCATAATCTGTAAGAACACGAGCCAACTCCGGCGGCAGAGTTACGGATGGTTGGTAGGCCATGGCTGCAATAGAATCACTCTTTGGTTCTTCCGGCGGCATTCTGGTCGATTGCCAATTTACAACTTGCCAGGTTTCCTTGCGTTTGATGAAGGTGCCGCTATTCAGGTACTTCATAATCTCGACCGTTCCCTCGGTCGTAGTTGTTGCGACTAAGCGAAAGGCCACGATCGCACTATCGCCGTATTGTTGAATGCGAATCTCTTCGGCGGTAAAGACTGTGGTTGAATCACCGGGCTTGGGCGCCGGTGCCGCGCGCACATCGCGCATAATGTCTGTTTTGCCGCGACGCTTGCCCGCCGAGCCGGTATAGATCACGTCTTCGGCCCAGAAACGATCGTGAACCGCGGCGTCGTTGCGTGAAGCGCCGGCGAGAAACTCGTTCAGAAGCCTGGTTAGATCAGATGCATCTGGCGCGGTTTGGGCCTGCGAACTGGTGACGAAGGCAAGAGCTAAAATGATGAAGGAAAGAATTAGTTTCACGCGTTGTCTCCTCGCGTTTCTCTGGAAAATTATTACATTACTAATCTCCAGGTGCTGGTTCAGTTTGTTTAACCCCGGCGCTCGAGCGCAGTCGCGGTTCACCACTTAGCAGTAAGTGCACAAAATCAGAACTGGGAGCGTTTAGCGACCAGCCGAACCATCAACCCACCAACAAAGTAAACCACAAGTTCAACCCAAATGTGTTCGAGCATTGCGTCTTTGGCTGGTCGCTATCGCTCCCAGTTCTGATTTGTCCGATCATTGCTGAGGGTTCACTTGCTTAGTTAAGTCTTCCCCTGATCCGCCCCGGCATCTAATTCCACTTGGAATTCATCCACCTTGCTGAGTCAAGTGGGCTGTTGTCGCTATTTCTGGGCATCCTGTAGTTTTTGCGGTGCGATGAGGCGCCAGGCCTCGTGCAGATGTAGAGACAGTTCTTTGTCACTGACGCGATCGAGTTCAATGCCTACCCAGCCGCGCACGCCGACGTAGGGCGGGCGGTAGAACTTCCGTGGAGACTTTTTGATAAGCATTTCCTGAATGCCAATTGCCGCCGGGATTACCACCGCCACGTGTCCATCGTTGTGATGGTTAATTGAGCAGGTGGCAAAGACCTTCTTTTTTACGAAGAAGGTTGGTTCGCCGTGCGAGATTTTTTCCCAGGTTTCAGGTAAGGCAAGACAAATGCGACGAACACGTTCCACGTGTTTCTCTTCAGCGTCAGCTGTTAGCGGTTTTGTTGTTTCCTTCATATTCAGCGGGCGACATTCAACTTAAGGCACAGCCAGCGCTCAGCTTCATCGTCATAGTGTCGCGAAAGATCTTCAAGTTTGATTTCCAGGGCTTCTATCGGGTGGCCATCTTCGTTTTCAACATACAGCTTCAGGGCTTCCAGCTGAGTCGATAACTCGTTGAACCGGTTGCGAGAGTCGTCAGCTTCATCCACCTTAAGCCCATAGGCTTCCTGGGCATTCGCTTCCATCCACGCGTTTTCGGCTCCCGGTAGAGCCGCGAACAACTCTGCGTAGTCGAAGTAATCTTCACTCGGATGAAATCTACCTCGCCTTTCATGGGTTGAGAGTGCGCGTTCAAGCAGCGAGTAGCCAAGCAGTTTCCCGTTTGTGAAAAGCAGGAACTTCGCACCGGCTTCGCTTGCGTGCTCGCTTCGAGTAATTGTCCCAATCCACGAATCCGTCTCGATTTGATTAGCGAGGGCGGATTCGCTGACGTCGCTACGCCCGGAATCAGCCAGACTTGCCATCGCTTCCACATATCGTTGTCGCGTCGCCGTCAGAACCTTTGCTGGTTCTTTAACAAGCGAGACTGTTTCCGGTGCAATGCTTTCAAATGGAGCATCAATAAATTCTCCCACTTCGCCCGGGGGCGCGATCAGCTTTGTGTAGCAGGTGCCGGACTGAGCATCTATGACTGACGTGATGAGCACATCGTCAAAAGTTAAGATGCTGGTGATCCTGAGTTCAACTGCCTGTAACAAAGCATTGGAGGAGGGAATTGTCCTGCGATCATCCTGCGACACGTCTGGCTGCCGCAACCATTCGTGACACATTGACTGGATGTGCTCGAGTTCTGCTTTGGTCATTCAGAGATTCCGCACCAGAGTTCGCGATCGAGGAAGTCTGGACAATCTTGAAGTTCGACGAGTATCAACTTCTTTCGAGCATTGGTCGAGTGATCTCGACCAACCTTAAAGCTGGATTCGTCGCGTCCACCGCGAATCCATCTTCAATCGACCAAATTGCCGACAAGACAGCCTGAGCGAAGGTCCACCTGAGCGCTCGCACGTAATCCAGGCGCGCGCGTGGTCTGCTAATCTATCCAGGGGGCCGCGGCCGCACTCAGGTTGAATTCTTCCAAAGCGCCAGTCGGTTCCCATCTGGATCAAAGAAGCGAACGTATTCGGAACTCTCTGAAACGACTTCAACTCCTTCCGCGCAGCGCCCGCCGAACTCCGGAATCCGACGCAGATAAGACTCGAATTCTTCAACCAGAATGTACAGCAGGTAGGAATTACCCTGACTGAAAGAATCCCAACGCTGGAATCCACCGCTGATCCCGGAAGGAGGTTCAAACCCGAGATAGGTAGCGGAATACTGGTGAAACTTCCAGCCAAATAGCTCGTGGTAAAAGCGTTCGGTACGCCTGAAGTCAGTCGAACGAAGAGTGATCTTGGCAATGCTATTAACGTCCATAATCCAGATGGTTCAAGGGCTAGTCCTGAAGGGTAGTGCCCTGGTTCGGTTTTGTAACGCAAACTGTTAGTTTGCGTGCGTGGTTGAAAGCCATTCATTCATCGCAAACTAACAGTTTGCTTTACAAATTAGGGCATTACCTCCTGGAGCGCAAAAACGGCACCAGGTCGGTGGAGAAATACGGCTCTTCGGTGCACCAGAAAACATAATCAGCTTTCAGATACTCTGTGGCAAACTCGATCTGTTCCGCAATCGTTACGCGTTTTCCAGTTTTGGGGTTGACGTGTTCGTAGTTGCCATCCTGAACGGCGACGCCGACCGAAATGCGACCGCCCGTCTCTTTTATCAACGAATAGCTGCTGCCCATTTGCCCCGGCTGGTAAGGGAGCAGATCAGGACCACCGAGACCCACCTTCGCCTCTCGAGCAGCCTGGTAGACCGCACGCAAATATCCTTTATCTTCTGACGGTCGCCACTCGCCCGGCATGAAGTTGGCATATTGCAAAGCGATTGATTTGGGAAAGGCGCGCTTCAGCGCTTTCAGGTTGGTGACAATCGCGTCGGGATACGTTTCCGGGGAGTAGCCCCGCGGATAGAGACGTCCGGTTTCGCCGAAAGAAACAGACGTCTCAGCCAGGTTGATCCCTTCTATTCGACCATCAAACTCTTTGCCGAGCGCGCGCAGCAGTTTATGAAATCTCTCCTGCACCGCCGGATCCCAACGTCTTGCTGCCCAACCGGCGCCGACTGCACGTTCTTCGTCACCGTCTTTGTAAACGTATTGACGATCAGCACCACCGTGGTATTGAGGGTCTTGCAACAGATACTTCGGTACCGGGACCCAACGCTCGCTAAACGTCACGTCCTGAATCTGAATCCAGAGCTTCTTCCCGTGTGCTGCCAGAAACGCGAGGTCCTCGCGGATGCGCGAAAAGTCGTACTTATCCTTTTCCGGCTCCAGCTGCCGCCATGAATAAGCAACCTGTGCGCCTTCGAAAGACTTGGTTTCGAGAAATGATTTCGTTTCTTTGATCTTCTCGCGATCTTGTCCGAAGAAGACGTAGTGATGAAGCGGCTTGGCGGCTAAAGACGCGGAGCAGATCAGGACCAAAAGAATGCTGCTGAGTAATGCGGGAATTCGCTTCATATGAGGCGAGACTATCACACGAGAAATGCCGCTCATACATCAAACGGGTCTTTGTCGGTTAGATAGGCGAGCAATTCCTGGCGGTTGGAACGGGTCGCGAGCCAGGCGCGCACGCGCTCGATCTCAACATAATCGTCCGCGCCGAATCTCGCGATGTAGATTCGTTCCAAACGTTTCTTCCGCGCTTCTTTTTCTGCCGCGTCCTGCCAGAAAGAAGTGAACATCGAGTTTAAGTCGTCGTGAAGGTTGCGTTCCTTCAAAGCCTCCCACTCATTCCGGTCCAGCCAGACGCCTTTGCAACCGCCGCAATGATCGATAGTAAAACTGAATCCATGTCCGACCAAATATTTGATCATGCGGAAGCGACACTCAGGGCAGTCGATGTGAAACCCCGGTTCCGCGAGTGACAATCCGGTGTCCTGGTCAGATCGTTCCGGCAGGTTGGGCCCGTGCTGTTCAAGCCACTTCCAATACTCCGCTCCCCGGATCCAGTTTCCCCGACACTGAGGACAATTATGAAAGGTTAGGCCGTCTTCCATTACCGTCGCCCGAAGCTCAGGCGACTTGCAGACGGGACAGTTCATCAATACGGCTCCCTGAGTTCCAATTGGGTTGGTTTGCATATCAATAAATCAAGCAAGCAGGGTTTATCGTCGATGAAGTCCCAATGATGATCTTCTTCGATGATGACGAACAACCAAAACGCGCACTCGGTCGCCAACAATGCGAAAGAAGAAATGATAAGGAAATCGTTCGAGGTTCACCCGCCTCAGATCGGGCTCGCGAATGTCGTAGGCTTCGGGGGAGTTGGCTGCTTTTTGAAAGAAGGATCGTAACTCGGAGTAAAACTCATCGGCAAGTTTTGATCCGCCGACATCTTCGTAGTAGCTCATGATCCGGGAAATGTCAGAGGCAACTTGTCTGTGAAACTCCAGACGCATCAGCCACGCCGGTCCTGGATGTGGGAATCCAACTCGGATAGCGAAATGGCTTTAGCACCGCCTCTGTCAATTTCAGCATCGCGGCGCAGCGCTTCGGCAACGCCTTCATCTTCGTCCGACAAGACGCCTGGCAGAGACTCAAGCAGGTTCGCGGCTAGCGTCGCTCGTTCCTTCTCAGGCAAGTCCAATGCAAGTCTCTCTAGTTCGAATACTGTAGCCATGTCGAAAGGATAACTCTTGAGGAAGTCTCGCGGCAACGTGTTCTGAGGTCGCGCAAACCCACTTTGCTTTTTACGTCCCAAACGCGCTCTCTTTTCAATTTCGTACCACCTGGAAAAGATTGACAAGACTCAACGCGTAGGACTCCAATTGCACCCATGAAGTCCACGCTCTTAGCAATCCTGCTGTGGGTGTTGCTGGTTTCGGCGCCGCTGCTTTTAAGAAATCACGGCAGGCTGCCCAGCAGCAGACTAAACAAAGCGCTGCCGCAGCAGTCAGCGACCCCGTCGCCCCCAAATACTGAACGTATTGTGAGTGCTTTTACAGCCAAAGAGACGGAATTCCGAAACGCTCTGGCCCAGTACCGTTTCAAGCGAGACGCCGCAGTTCAAACGATTGGCGCCGGCGGACAGATTTCCGGTCAATATCGCCGCACTTCGCAGCTCGTAGTCGACGACACCGGCAAATTCGTTGAGAAGATTCTGTTTTTCCCAACGCCAACGCTCCGTTTGATAGGCGTTTCCACGGAAGATCTGGACAACCTCTTCGGCGTGCAACTCTTCGCGCTCGAAACTTCGAAGGCTCCGCTCTATAACTTCAAGTATGTCGGCCTGGAGCGCATTGACGAACTCGACCTCCACGTATTCGACGTCTCACCAAAAACGTTGCCCGATCCGAAGAAGGTACAAGATCGGTTATTCCAGGGGCGCGTCTGGGTTGACAAGGAGGGTTATCAAATCGTGAAGACTCGAGGGAAAGGTTTGCCCGAACCAAAGACCAGTCCTTACCCGACGCTCGAGACCTACCGCGAAGAGATAGACGGCCGCTTCTGGTTTCCGACCTACGTTTCCGCTGACGAGGAGTTGGCTGATGGTAGCGGTCAAGCGGTGAAAATGCGTCTGCGCATCCGCTTCAGTGAGTTTGAAAAAGTGGATCGCAAGTAGGACTCAATCGACAGTAAACGGTTGAGTTCTACAGAACCGAGTTCCCGTTCTTATCCTGTAAATCCTATCTAAGTATTTGTTGTCTGATAAATCTCCCCACCCGCGGCCACAAACTCCTCCGCCTTCTCCTTCATACCCATGCCCAGCGCCGCTTGTTCATCGATCTCTTTTTGCGCGGCGTACTCGCGCACATCCTGCGTAATCTTCATGGAGCAGAAGTGTGGGCCACACATTGAACAGAAGTGCGCTAACTTCGCGCCTTCCTGTGGGAGCGTTTCATCGTGATACTCGCGCGCGACTTCCGGATCGAGCGAAAGGTTGAATTGATCTTCCCAGCGAAACTCGAAACGCGCCTTTGATAAAGCGTTGTCGCGATACTGCGCGCCGGGATGGCCCTTGGCTAAGTCAGCAGCGTGCGCCGCGATCTTGTAGGCAATCACGCCGTCTTTTACGTCCTTCTTATTTGGCAGGCCGAGGTGTTCTTTCGGAGTGACGTAACAAAGCATCGCGGTGCCGTACCAGCCGATCATCGCCGCGCCAATCGCGGAGGTTATGTGATCGTAGCCGGGAGCGATGTCGGTCGTCAGCGGGCCGAGCGTGTAGAACGGCGCTTCCTGACAAGTCTCGAGTTGCTTGTCCATGTTTTCTTTAATGAGGTGCATGGGCACATGACCAGGGCCCTCGATCATCACCTGACAGTCGTACTCCCAGGCGATTTTGGTCAATTCACCGAGGGTTTCCAACTCGGCAAACTGGGCCTCGTCGTTCGCATCGGCAATCGAGCCCGGTCGCAGGCCGTCGCCGAGCGAGAAGGAAACATCGTAGGCAGCCATGATCTCGCAAATGTCGCGGAAGTGCGTGTAAAGGAAACTCTCCTCATGATGCGCGAGGCACCACTTGGCCATGATCGAACCACCTCTACTCACAATCCCCGTGGTACGTTTTGCTGTTAACGGAATATAAGGAAGCCGGACGCCTGCGTGGATCGTGAAATAGTCGACGCCCTGTTCGGCTTGTTCAATCAAAGTATCGCGAAAGATTCCCCAGGTTAAGTCTTCCGCCTTGCCCCCGACTTTCTCGAGCGCTTGATAGATCGGAACGGTGCCGATGGGTACCGGCGAGTTACGAATAATCCATTCGCGCGTGGCGTGAATATTCTTACCTGTCGATAAATCCATGACGGTATCGGAACCACACTTAATCGACCAGCGCATCTTTTCCACTTCGTCATCGATTGAAGACAACACGGCTGAGTTGCCGATGTTGGCGTTGATCTTCACCAGGAAATTGCGACCGATGATCATTGGCTCGCTCTCCGGGTGGTTGACGTTTGCGGGAATGATGGCGCGGCCGCGCGCAACTTCGTCGCGAACGAACTCGGGCGTCACATAGTCAGGGATCGCGGCGCCGAATGACTGTCCACGGTGCTGATGGTCGAGCGAGTCGCGAGACGTCGACAAACTAAAGTTTGTCGGACAGGAGCGACCCAGGTTTTCGCGGATGGCGATGAACTCCATCTCAGGAGTGATGATGCCCTGACGGGCGTAGTGCATTTGGGTTACGCAGCCGCCCGGCTTTGCGCGTAGAGGAGTCCGCAGGAGCGCCGGAAAATCTTCAAGGCGATTTGAACCCCGGGCTTTCTCTTTTTGGCGTGCCTGATTCGCGGCGTCAAACGTCAGATAGCCATCATCGATCGGTTTCAGGTCGCGGCCCTCGTATTCCTCCACGTCGCCGCGTTCTAAGATCCAGTGACGCCGCAACGAGGGCAGGCCCTCGCGCACATCAGCGCGGACAGAAGGATCGCCCCAGGGCCCACTCGTGTCGTAAACGCGGACAGGCTCGTTGTCTACCAGTGAATTGTCGAAGTTGCGAGTCTGGTTTTGCGAGATCTCGCGAAAAGGAACGCGCACGCCGGGTTGTTTTCCGTTGACGTATATACGCCGCGAATTGGGCAAGGGCTTGTCGTTGTTGGCCGGCGTTGTTTCGTTATCTGCTGGTTTTACTGCGGCGCTCATTTCAACTCCTCATGCAATCGAACAGGCTAGTTGTGAAAGTAAAGACCTAAGTCCAAACTAAAAAACCGTTCCACCCAAATCAAAGGATAGAACGGTCATTCGATAACTGTTTCTCCCTTCGACGGTGCTAACCGTATCAGGTTCAAGGGGTCTCCCGATTGCGGATTTGCGACCGCATTCTATGGGACTCTCAGCCCGCTTGTACGACCAGGGCTCCCCCGAAAACTTTGTGTGAATAGTTTACTACACAGTCAACTCCCAGGGTAAATACCGCCGCTGGTTGAAAGTAACGGGCAGCTCTAACTTATGTGCTCGTTATGGTCCAAAGCGATGTTTATACTCGTCAGAGACGATGAACGCCTTTACCATTTCGGCGTTCACGAAGTTTCCGTTAAATTGATCCAACTTGTCTAACCAGAACTTCCAGCCACGGAAGTCATTGTCCGGCGGGTCATCAGCGTTTCGCCGCAAATAACCGAAGTATTCCATCAAAACAAAGGCGCGGTTTAGTTCCGCACGCTTGAGGGCGGCACTTTCAGCCACTTGTCTCAACACCGCAGCGCGTTTATTCAGGTCTGCTGGGCTCGGACCCAGTTGTGAAATGAGCTGACTCTTTTCACTCGGCGAAAGAACTTCGCCGGCGTTCTGATCGAGCCTGCCCACAAACTGTTCCGCAGTCATTGTGGTGGGAAAAGCTGAAATGAAATTAGGCCGCTGAACAAACTCGAAAGCGAAATCCGCCTTGTTGTTGTCCAGTTGCTGTTGCCAGTTTCCTGGCCCAACCATGACGTTGAGGCCGACTCTTTGCGCGTCTGGTAGAAACTGGTTCAGCCTTACTACAGGCACAGTACCATTCACATTCGGCGAGGTGGCATCTCCGAAGGCCGTCTTGTAGATCCGATAAACGAAGTAGCCCGTCTCCTGAAACTCAATGGAAAGGAAGAAGGCGGCGCTGACGTTGATGCGCTTGATGTCAAGACAATTCAGGTCACCACCACATTGATTAAGTTGACCACGCCAAAACCCTAAGCCCTCAGCATCTGGTTCGCGATTCAGGAAGTCGAGATAGTGCTGGCGAACAAAAAAGTCGGGATTCAGAGTAGCCAGACTAACCGGATTAGTGCCCACTGACGTGTCGTTGTCGGCAATGCGGACGATCACGGTGCTCGGCGTATTCAGACTTGCGCCAGGCGACGGGTTTCTTAGATTGACCGAGAAAGTTTCCATGCCCTCGGGCCCGAAAGCATCGTCAGTTATGTAAACCTGAATGGTCTTTGACAATTCGCCGGAAGCGAAGTGCAGCGTCCCTGCCGCTGCAGTGTAATCAGAGCGATCAGACGCAGTGCCGTCGCTGGTTGAATAGTCAACCGTGAATTCGCTATTGAGATCACCCAAACGATCTATTTGTATCTGAACTCCAGGCTGAGCCTCATTAATGTCTAAGCCTTCAGTCGCGAATTGCGCTTCACCAAACGAAGTCGACAATCTGGTCACAAAAGCATCGGAGACTCCGCCGCCGAAAGTTTTTTGAAAAGCTCCGGCAGTCGTTGGGTAATCGCTGGAGAGTGTGCGGCCGGCTAGATAAACGTTGCCGGCCACGTCATGCGTTATGCCGCCCAAATCCTGTCTACTGCTTCCGCCCAGATGCGTCGTAAACAAAAGCTGACCGTCCGCAGCCAGTTTGTAAACGCGAAGGCCTCCGGAACCGACGTAACTGATTCCCGCCGGCGAAACACTCAGCGGTGTCGTGAGAAATGCAGGCAGCCTTTTCGAAAAAAGCATTGTGTTACCGCCCGGCGAAAACTTGGTCACAAACCCGTTAGGACTCCCACTGCCGCTCGAGCAATTTGTGGGCGGAACGAAAGTACTCGTCGTTGGGAAGCAACCGGAGCGAGTTGTGCCTGAAACGTAAACATTCTCTAACTGGTCAACACCGATGCCATAACCAACATCATCGCCCCCGCGGGGCGTATCGCCGAGCCCTTCAGGACCGCCAAGGAAACTCGAGAACAACAAGCCGGAACCAGATGAGTTTAGCTTCGCAAAGAAAGCGTCGAAGGTGAACTGCCCTCCGATACTGGGTTGATAGGCGTTCACCACTGGTAACAGCTTCGGAGAGCTACTTCCATCGCCGGCCACCCCGGTGATGTAGGCATTGCCTTCCAAATCCAGCGCGATCGCCTGAGCTATACCGCCAGGGAAATAGGATGAGTAAGTTAACGCCGAACCTGCGGGATTCAGCTTGGTGATAAAGCTCGAGCCGTAACTCGTTTGAAACGCTCCCGCGGTGGTTGGGAAATCCTCAGAAGTAGTGGAACCGGTAACGTAGGCGCTGCCCTGACTGTCAATGGCGAGTCCCATGCGCAGCACGTTGGGGGAATTAGACAGGGGATCGACCAGTTCTACACCGCTGCCGCCGAGGTAGGTTGAGTAAATAAGATCGGAGCCGGTGGGATTCAACTTCAAAACAAACGCATCTTTATCGACGGCATTGCTGCAGTTCCCATTTGAGCCGCAGATTTTGTCGAAAGCAGATGCGGACACAGGAAAATCTGATGAGGCAGTCGAACCACTAACAAAGGCATTGCCGTCGGAGTCTACGGCGATCGCGAGGGCAATATCGTTGTTGACTCCGCCGATGTAAGTGGAGTAGACGGCTTCGCTGCCGTCCGGTGACAACTTGGTTACGAAAGCATCTGTGGCGCCGGCGAGGCTCTGCCTGTGAGCGCCGCCAGTTGTCGGAAAATTCAGCGAGTCTGTAGTACCGGCGACGTAAGCATTACCGTTGCTGTCCACGGCGATCGCGTTGGCGCTATCCGCTCCACTGCCGCCGAGAAAAGTTGAATACAGAAAAGTCGGATCGATTACTAGAGACTGGCTTCGGTCATAAGCACCTATCCGGAAACTAGTAACTCCGGTCTTACTCAAACTGTAGCTGCAGTCAATCAAGTTCCGCGCGCCGTTTATGATCTGGTAGGCGATCGGTTTGCTTTGGTGCAGCTCGCCAAAGGGCGCTTTCAATATAAGTTCGCCCTTCGATCCCAGTGAAACACTCCTGGCTCCCTTAAACTGAAACCGAATAGCAGTCGGATCCGCACCTTGGGCGACAATGAG
>Ga0070698_100001588_pt1 | contig 25265 bp, 24 predicted proteins | sample KBSK1502metaG_FD_65477 | JGI IMG/M metagenome (GOLD analysis project Ga0070698, IMG submission 65477) | Corn, switchgrass and miscanthus rhizosphere microbial communities from Kellogg Biological Station, Michigan, USA - KBS K1-50-2 metaG | ecosystem: Host-associated > Plants > Roots >... | reverse complement strand
CGGGTCACGCCCAGGCGTCCTTCCGGATCCGGCCGCAGCAGGTCACCAGCCCGGCCACGGCCACGCTGAGCGCGTCGCTGGGCGGCCAGGCCGCCACCGCCCGCTGACCGTTGATCCGGCTAGCCTCAACCAGGTATTCATCAACACCAACCAGAAGGTCGCCGGCCAGTCCGTGCCGAACTTCCTCTCCGGCGGGACCCCGCAGGTCGGGACGCTGCTGTTCAACGGGAACGCGCCCAGAGGAAGCGTCATCACCCTGGCGAGCAACTCGCCAGCGGCGTCCGTGCCGGCCAGCGTGACCGCGACGGGCCAGCTCGCCGCCTTCACGATCCGCACCCGGCAGGTGACGACCAGGACGCCCGTGGTCATCACCGCCGCGTGGCGGGCCCGGACGGTCTCGGTGAGGATGATCCTCCAGCCGCCCCCGACGCTGCTGCTCCCCGCGCCGGGCGCGAGCTTCGCCACCGGCCACGTGGTCAGGTTCAGCTGGCGTACCCCGGCCGGTCTATCCTCGGAGCTCCAGGTCGCCACCGACCCGGCCTTCACGAACCTGTTCTTCGACGAGAACGTCAACACCGCGCACGCGTGGGCGCTGAGCGGGCTGCCGAGCGGGACGCTGTTCTGGCGGGTGCTCGGCGTCGACGTCTACGGCGTCCAGGGACCCCCGCCGGCCGCCGACACGTTCACCGTCCGGCCGCCGACCGGCCCGCTGCCCGCGCCGGTGCCGGAGTTCCCGGCTAACGGTTCCACCGTGACCTCAGGCCAGCAGGTTGCCTTCTTCTGGCAGCCGGTCACCGGAGCCGCTTCCTACGAGCTGCAGGTCGCGACCTCGTCGGCGTTCACCCCGCCGCTGGTCCTCGACCAGCCGGTCACCACGGGCAATGAGTTCGATACCAGCACGCTCCCGGTCGGGACCCTCTTCTGGCGGGTCCGCGCCCTGGACGCGAACGGCAACCCGGGAGCCTGGTCGGTCACCTTCCAGCTCACCGTCACAGCGAGTCAGCAGCACCAGAGCCGGGCCCTGTTCGCCCGGCCGCCCGCCGCGTTCTAGCCGGCGGCCGCCGCCCGGCAGGCGTCCAGGGCGCGGATCGCCTGCTCCTCGTGGCCGGGCAGCCCCAGCGCGCGGAACGCCGGCAGGCATTCCTCGAGAAAGCCGATCGCCACTTCACCGCGGCCCATCGCCAGGTGACTCTGCGCGATCTTGAATAGGCATTCCGCGTGCGCGCATTGCGCGTCGTGCTGGCTGAATGCGCCGGCCGCCTCGGACAATACCGCGATGGCCTCGTCATAACGGCCGAGCCCGTTGTAGGCGTCACCGAGAAGGTCCAGGAAATACGCGCGGCTGAGCGGCTGAGTGGACGCATTGACGTGATCGTTCATGCGCACGGCACCCTCCCCGCCGCCGAAGTCCCACCCCCGGGCCGGGACCTGAGGCCGTAGCATAGTGAAGGAATGTCGCACTTACGTCGCATGGTGGGCAACAGGTTCCGTGACCGTCGAGCAGCACGCCTATCGCCAGGCCGCCGCAGCGTACCTGCGCGAGCTGCTGCTGCGCCCGGGGCGTTACCGCCGCAAGTGGGAGCAGTACGCCGAGCGGAGCAGGCCGGGCCAGGTCAATCAGCTCGCCGTCGCCGAGGTGCTCGCCAGGTACCGGTGGAGCCACCCGCGCGAGCGGGGCGACAGCGACGTGCTGCCCCGCCAGCTCAAGGACACGGTGCTGCGGGCGCTGTCAGGCAAGATGCTGAGCCGGGCGACGCTGTCGCTGTTCGTCGACGCGTTCGACTTCACCGAGGCCGATACGGACCGGCTGCGCCGGCTGGCGGCCGGCTCGGGCCGGATCAGCGTCCTGTCCGGGCCGCGGGCCATCCGGCCCGACGCCATCGCCGACATGGCGGAGCTCTTCGGGCCGCCGCGCACCCAGACCGTGTCCCTGCACGACCACATCAGCACCGGCGCGGACGGCCTCGTCAGCCGGGCCAGGACGCTCAAGGTCATCGAGGCGATCGCCGACGGCGTGGACCGCATCCCGTTCATCTACGACACCGACGCGCTCACGCTGGAGGTGGGGCAGGGGTGCAAGGGCGTATCTGGGCAATTGCACCAACTGCGCGAAGACATCTTCACCACCGAAATCCTGCTCGCGAAGACGCTTTCCCTCGGCGAGACGCTCACGCTGGAGTACTGGAACTCCTTCCATTACCGCGACGACACGCCGGATGAGCGCAAGCGCGAGTACCGGCGCGTCTCCATTCGGCGGGCGGAGAATTTCGATATCCGGGTGGAATTTCATCCCGAACGGCTTCCGCGCCACGTCTGGTGGGCGGTCTGGGACGGCATGGACGGCGACGTGATCACCGAGGAGCCCGTCGCGCTCGACAGCCAGCACTCGGTGCACCGGTACATCCGCTCCCTCGAGCGCACCGTGGTCGGCTTCCACTGGGCCTGGTGAGACCCCTGGACTAGCCTCGTCCGGTTCCTCGGGCGGCCCGCGGTGAGCTTCCACTCGACCTGGTGAGACCCCTGGACTAGCCTCGTCCGGTTCCTCGGGCGGCCCGCGGTGAGCTTCCACTCGACCTGGTGAGACCCCTGGGCTAGCCTCGTGCGGTCCCTCGGGCGGCCCGCGGTGAGCCTCCACTCGACCTGGTGAGGCCCCCGCTGGGTTAGCCTCGTGGTCATGAGCGATGCCGACGCCAGGCAGGCGGTCGTCTCGGCCGGCCAGGCGGCCCGGCAGGCGGCGGCGGGGCTGGCCGCGGCCGGCGACGCCGCGATCGACGCCGCGCTGCGGCAGATGGCCGGCCTGCTCCGGGCGCAGGCGCCCGCGATCCTCGACGCGAACGCCGCCGACATGGCGGCCGGCGCCGAGCGCGGCCTCGGCCGCGGCCTGCTCGACCGGCTCCGGTTGGACACCGATCGGCTCGCCGCCACCGCGCGCCAGCTTGAGCTGCTCGCCGCGATACCGTTCCCCCCGGAGACGACGCCGCTGGACAAGCTGCCGGGCGGGCTGCGCCTCGAGGAGCGGCGGATCCCGGTCGGCGTGGTCGGGGCGAACTTCGAGGCGCGCCCGGCCGTCACCGTGGACATCGCCTCGCAGCTGCTCAAGTCGCGCAACGCCGGGGTGCTGCGGACCGGCGGCGCGGCGCTCGCCTCGGCCACGGCGCTGTTCGATCTGGCGATCTCGCCGGCCCTGGAGCACGCCGGGCTGCTCCCGCGAGCCCTGCGGCTGGTCCGCACCGCCGACCACGCCGCGGCGGCCGAGCTGGTGAGCCAGCCCGGCCTGATACCGCTGGTGATCCTGCGTGGCAGCGGCGAGACCACCAGGGAGCTGGCCGCGGTGGCGGCGCGCTGCGGCGTCCGGACGCTGGCGCACGCGGACGGCGGCGGCGTGCTGTACATCGACGGTGCAGCCGACCGCGCCGAGGCCAGCCGCCTGATCACCGAGAGCCTGGACCGGCTGGGCGTCTGCAACCGGCTGAACCTGCTGCTCATCTGCTCGGATCGCTGGGACGAGATGCTGCCGGTCGCGCTGCGCGCGCTGGCGGGCCGGGACGTGACCCCCTCGCTGCCGCCGCACGACCACCCGCTCGGCCACGAGTGGGCGCTCGACCCCGGCCGGGAGGCCACGGTGACGATCGCCCCGGCCGACAATCCCGCGTCCGCCGCGGGCATCGCGAACGACGAGACCTCAGGGCTCGCGGCCGGCATCGTCACCGCCGACCCGGCCGCGGCGCGGCGGTTCCTCGCCGCCTACCGGGGGACCGGCGCCTTCTGGAGCGCGAGCACGCGGCTGCTGGACGGGTTCAAGCTCCGCGGCGTGCCGGAGACCGGCATCAACACCGATCACGTGCCCGGCCCGCGCGGCCCGGTCACCTTCACCGACCTGTGCCTCCGGCAGTACGTGATCACGCCCGGCTGACCGCCGGGAGCCAACCCTCCCGCTAAACCAGGTGACCGCGGCGCGGCCAGTTGTTAGGCTTTTGCGCCCTCGTGCCGCATCCGGCACCGTCACCCTTCCCTCGCCGCCCGAGGAGGCAGCCATGCCCGCCGCCAGCCGCACAGAACAGGAGCCCGCCCCAACCGACCCGTCGCCAGCCGCCGGTACCCCGCCCCTGCCCGCACCCCCGCGCGGGGAGGCGGCGCACCACCCTGACCCGGTCATCGCCGCCGAGCGCGACTACCTGCTCGGGTCCCGCGAGTTCCTCCGCCTGATGCGCGAAGACGTTCTGTCCCTGCGAGCGCTGGCCGGGGACCGCGTGTCCGAGGAGTACCTCAAGGCGACGCTCTACTGGCGCGCCGAGGCACTCAAGGACATCCCCGACACGCCTCTGTTCTTCGGCCGCCTGGACTACCAGGATGCCCCGGAAGGACCCGGCGGGCAGCCACTCGCGCGGACCGGCGTTCGGCGTGAGCCGGCAGCCGGCGAAGCGAGCGGCCGCCCGCCGTCCACGCCGGACGAGGAGGCCACGCAGGCTACGGCAGAGGCCGCGGCCAGCGAGAGCTTCCACATCGGCCGCCGGCACGTGCACGACCGGGACGGCCATCCCGTGGTGATCGACTGGCGCGCCCCGGTGTCCCGGCCGTTCTACCGGGCCAGCCAGGCCGAGCCGATGGGGCTGGCCCGGCGGCGGCGGTTCGGCTTCGCCGGGGGCCAGCTCACCGCCTACGAGGACGAGGACTTCGCCGCGCCGGTCGCCTCGCCGGGCGGCGCGGGCGCGCAGCCTGCCACCCCCGCTGCCCAGGTCAGCCGCATCCTGCTGGAGGAGATCGAGCGGCCGAGGTCAGGGCCGATGCGCGACATCGTCGCGACGATCCAGCCCGACCAGGACGATATCGTACGGGCCGGCGCGGACCAGACCATCTGCGTGCAGGGCGCGCCGGGGACCGGCAAGACCGCGGTGGGGCTGCACCGGGTCGCCTACCTGCTGTACGCGTACCGGGAGCGGATGGGCCGCGGCGGCGTCCTCGTGGTGGGGCCGAACCGCGCCTTCCTCTCCTACATCCGCAACGTGCTGCCCGCGCTGGGCGAGACGCAGGTCACCCAGCTCACCGTGGCCGACCTCGTCGCGCCCGGGCGCGGCCTGCGGGTCCGCGCCGCGGACACCGAGGCGGCTGCCCGGGTCAAGGGCGACGCCCGGATGGCGGAGGTGCTGCGCCGCGCGCTGTGGGCGCGGCTGGCCGAGCCGGCCGGCGCGATCGTGCTGCCGCGCGGGTCGCGGCGCTGGCGGGTGCCGGCGCACGAGCTGTCCGGGCTGGTGGCCGGGCTGCGCGACCGGGGGGTCCGGTACGGCACCGGCCGCGACATGCTCGCGCACCGGATCGCGCACGTGATCCTCACCAGGATGGAGGCGGCGGGGGAGACGTGCGACGACCGGACCCACGACGCGGTGCGCCGGACCCGGCAGGTGCGCGCCGCGGTGGACGCGATCTGGCCCGCGGCCGACCCGGTCCGGCTCGTGCACGCCCTGCTCAGCGACGCCGCCGTGCTGGCTGGGGCGGCCGGCGGCCTGCTCGGCGAGGACGAGGTGCGCGCGGCGTGCTGGGAACCCGGGCGGGCCGGCCGGGGGCCGGGGTCGGCCCGCTGGTCGGCCGCCGACCTGGTGCTGATCGACGAGGCGGCGGCCCTGATCGAGCGCTCGCCCAGCGTGGCGCACGTGGTGGTGGACGAGGCGCAGGACCTGTCGCCGATGGAATGCCGCGCGATCGGCCGCCGGTGCGAGACCGGCTCGGCGACGGTGCTGGGCGACCTCGCGCAGGGCACGACGCCGTGCGCCGCCGCCAGCTGGCCAGAGCTGCTGGGCCACCTCGGCAAAGGCGACGCGCAGCTGCGCGTGCTCGAGGTGGGCTACCGGGTGCCGCGGCAGATCCTGGACTTCGCGAACCGGCTGCTCGACCACATCGCGCCGGCCCTGACCAGGCCGGCCTCGCTGCGGCACGACCCCGGCGCGCTGGAGATCACCGGGACCAGCGCCCGCGGCCTGGCCGGCTCGCTGCGCGCCGCGTGCGCCCGGGCGGCGGCCCGGCCCGGCTCCATCGCGGTCATCGCGGCGGACGAGCAGGTGGCCAGCCTGTCCCGGATGCTGCACGCGGCGGGGGTAGGGCACGCCGTGCTGGACGGGACCGGCGCCGCGGGCCCGCTCACCGTCGTGCCCGTCACCCTGGCCAAGGGCCTGGAATTCGATCAGGTCATCGTCGTGGAACCGGCCCGCATCGCGGCGGGGGGCAGCCGCGGCCCGCACCGGCTGTACGTCGCGCTCACCCGCGCCGTGTCCCGGCTCACCGTGCTGCACGCCGAACCTCTTCCCGGCCCGCTGAGCTGACCGGCGGAGCCGTTCGGCAGAATCAGCCGGTATATCGCGGCGAGATCAGGCGCCGGCCGGAAGCGGTCAAACGGCCTTCAGGCCGGCGATGAACGCGCGCCACGCGGCCGGGCTGACCGCCAGCTCGCCGCCGGCCGGGTGCTTGGAGTCGCGCACCGCGAGCCGGCGACCGGAGCTGGCCACCTCGACGCAGTTGGAACCCCCCTCGTTGCCGCCGCTGTGCGAGCTCCTGCGCCACGCAGCGCGGAGACGACCGGATCCGGGCATGTCCTCATCCTCCGTTCGATGCCTCACAGGGTTGGTTTCACCGCAGCCGCCCAAAGGTGCGCTCATCACAGCTCCTTCGCCACGGACGTGATCAGCGCCGCGGATTCCTCGAACGACAGCGCGGTGGCCCGCAGGTGGTTGAAGAGCCGGTTGTACTTGTCGATCTCGTCGGCGTCCTCCAGGTAGAGGGTGCTCGTCAGGTCTTCCAGGTACACGACGTCGGGGTCCGCCCGCTCGCGGAAGCCGAGGATGACGAACGGCTTGCCCATCCCGGGATGCGCGCCCGCGCCGAACGGGATCACCTGCACCGCCACGTTCGGCATCGCCGCGCACTCGGCCAGGTGGTCGAGCTGCAGGCGCATCAGGCCGGGGCCGCCGACCGCCCGGCGCAGCGCCGCCTCGTCCAGCACCGCCCACAGCTGCGGCGGGTCGGCGCCGGTGAGCGCCGGCTGGCGCGCCATCCGCAGCGCCACCCGGCGCTCGACGTCCTCCTGCGTCCCGGTGATGTTCCCGGCGCTGATCACGGTGCGCGCGTAGTCCTCGGTCTGCAGCAGGCCGGGCACGAGGTTGACCTCGTAGGTGCGGATCTCCGCGGCCGCGTCCTCGAGTCCCACGTAGGTGGCGAACCACGGCTGGATGGTGTCGCTGTAGGCGTGCCACCAGCCCTTCTGCCGCGACTCCCGGGCGAGCTGGACCAGGCTGTCCCGCTGCTGCTCGTCGACCCCGTACATGCTGAGCATGTCCCTGACGTCGCGGGGCGACACCGACACCCGCCCCGTCTCCACCCGGCTGATCTTGGACGCCGAGCACTCCAGGTGCTCGGCGACCTCCTCGCAGGTGAGCCTCGCCGCCTCGCGCAGCGCGCGCAGCTCGGCGGCCAGCCGCCGTCGCCTGACGGTAGGGCTGTGCTCACCGGTCATCTCTGCCTCCCGGTTGGCGGCCTGCGCGGCATGGCTCCCCGCACGGTGTCGCCGCCGGTGAACCGTGCGTCCCGCTGCCACCAGCAGATCGGGCGTGACCTAGTACTCAGTCTGGCCACCTGACGACCGGACGTCCAGTGAGACACGTGATACGCCTGGTCACCGTTATCGGCTCTGGGCAGGGAGGCGGCAGGCAGAATTTGTGCGAGCGAATTACGCAATGCATGTTGCATCTGTCCGAGCCCGGCGTCATGCTGAAACAGCACCACTCTACGCGCTTGTGTGATTACCGGGAGTGACTTTTATGACCGAGAACGCGCAGCGACACCGCGAGTCGTCCCAGCAGGGCAGCGCCTACCTGGAGAGCCTCGCCGAGGCGCTCGCCCGGCGCGGGCTGCGGACCAGGCTGATGGCGCCCCAGGGCCGGATCCCGAGCCTCCACGTGGTCAACCCGGCCGCGTCGGTGCTGGCCGAGGACATCTACGCCGGCCGAGGCCAGGACGGCACCTGGTGGTTCTGGTGGTCGTGGGCGGAGCGGATCGGCGAGAGCGACGACCTCGACACCGCCGCCACCGCGATAGCGCGCGTGCTCGCGCCCCGCGAGTAACCGCCGCGCCGCGTCACCCCGGGCCGCGTCACCCCGGACCGCGTCACCCCCCAGCGTCCTCCGGGCCGCGTCACCCCCCCGGCCGCGTCACCCCCCGGACCGCGGCGGCCGCGGCGACCGCGGCGGCCGCCGCGCGGCGGGCGGCATCCCGGGAAACGCCAGGCTCGATCCCCGCCAGAACGTGGCCCGGACCGCCGGGCCCTGCATCGCCCGGGCGCCGAACGCCCGCAGCCCGGCGTCGCCCGCCGCGACGAGGCCGAGGTACGCCGCCGTGACGCCGTCCTCGAGGAAGATCGCCAGCGAGACCGCCGTGGCCGCGGAACGCACGCCGAACGGCAGCCGGTAGGCGGCGGCGGCCGCGACGGGCTGCTGGCGGCGCGCGCGGAGCAGCGCCGCCAGCGTGTCCCGCGCCGACCGGTGATCGTTCCAGTAAGCCGTCGCGGCGGCCTGCCGCGCCCCGGCCAGGTACGCGCCGGCCACGCCGTAGCCGAAGATGGCGGCGTTCTCGGCCGCGAGCGCGTCCTGCAGCGCCTTGTTCGCCGCGTTCGCGGCGGCCGCCTCTGCCCGTCGCCCGCCCGAGCCCGTGGCGCTCACCGCCGCCGCCCGGCCGGGCGCAGCAGCGCCTCGTGCGTGGCCTCCGATGCCGCGATGCTGGCGAGCAACTGCGCCAGCGAGGGCGTCATCGGCGTCGCGAGGCTGCGCAGGAGGAAGGCGGCCTGCTCGCCCTCGGCTGCGCGCAGGTACGCGAGTGCGGCGGACCGGCCGGCCGGGACCGGGGCCGCGGGACGGCGCGCGCGCTGCGTCGCTCTCGGTGACGGGGGCGCACCGGCCGGGACCACCAGCCGCTGCCGCAGCTGGGCCAGGTGCGCCCGGTGCTGGTCCAGCAGCGGCGCCGCCGCCGCGGCGAGCGCCGGCACCGCGGAGATCACCGCGGAGTACGCCGCGACCACGCCGCGCTCGGCCGCGATCGCCGCCTGCAGCACGGCCACGTCCGGCGCTGGCCTGGGCGGGTTCGCCCACGGCCAGGGGCGGCCGGGCGCACAGCCGGACCCGGCGGCCGCCGTCACCGCCGCCAGCGCCGACGCGGTCAGCACCCGGCGCCGGGTGGGGTCTGCCGCCACCGAACCTCCCGCCCACGGGCCGCTGGGCCGTCTCTGCCGAGCGTACGCAACGCCGCGGGGTGACGCGCCGGCCGCCACGGACTGTTATGACCGCGCCGTGCCGCGGATAGGCTAACAGGGCAGGACAACAGCACAGCTGGCGGCGAGGAGGTCGTGATGAGCGGTGGCTCCCGTCACGCTGCGGCACAACCGGAGCGCCTGGCTGGCCTGCTCGAGCCCGTGGTCGCCGCGGCAGGGCTCGAGCTGGAGTCCGTCCGGGTCGGCCGGGCAGGTCGGCGCGGCCTGCTGCGGGTCGTCGTCGACGCCGAGCACGGCGTCACGCTCGACGACATCGCGCTGGTCAGCCGCTCCGTCGCGGCCGAAGTCGACGCCAGCGACGCGATGGGACCCGGCCCGTACACGCTCGAGGTGTCCTCGCCGGGGGTGGACCGCCCGCTCACCGAGCCGCGGCACTGGCGCCGCGCGACCGGCCGTCTCGTCCGGGTTCCCGTCAGAGATCCGGCATTCCGAACGGCTGGCGCCACCCGTTCGTCCGGCCCCGGCCAGTCACGCAGCATCGAGGGCAGGGTGGCCGAAGCGGGCCCGTCCGGCGTGACACTGGAGATAGGCGGCGAGCTCAGGGACTTCCGCTACGCCGAGCTGGGCCCCGGGCAGGTGCAGGTGGAGTTCGACAAGCTCGACGGTGGCCGGGGACAGTCCCCCGGGGGCGGCACGGACGTGGCAGGGGGTGGAGAACCCGATGGACATTGACCTGAGTGTCCTGCGCAGCCTGGAGAGCGAGAAGGACATCTCGATGGAGCTCGCCATCAAGGCGATCGAGGACGCGCTGCTGGTCGCGTACCACAAGACCGAGGGCGCGGCGCCGACCGCCCGCGTGCAGGTGGACCGGGGCAGCGGGCACGTCACCGTGTGGGCGTCCGCGACCGGCGAGGACGGCGAGGTCACCGGGGAGTACGACGACACGCCGGACGGATTCGGCCGGATCGCCGCGACCACGGCCCGCCAGGTGATCCTGCAGCGGCTGCGGGACGCCGAGGACGAGATGACGTTCGGCGAGTACGCCGGCCGCGAGGGGGACGTCGTGGCCGGGGTGATCCAGCAGGGCAGGGACCCGCGGGCGGTGCTCGTCGACCTCGGCAAGATAGAGGCGATCCTGCCGGCCGCCGAGCAGGTCCCGGGCGAGCGCTACGCGCACGGCGAGCGGCTGCGCTGCTTCGTCCTGCACGTGCGCAAGGGCCACCGGGGGCCGTCGATCACGCTGTCCCGGACCCACCCGAGCCTGGTCAAGAAGCTGTTCATGCTCGAGGTGCCGGAGATGACCGGCGGCGCAGTGGAGATCGCCGCGATCGCCCGCGAGGCCGGCCACCGCACCAAGATCGCCGTCAGGTCTCACCAGCCGGGCGTGAACGCGAAGGGCGCCTGCATCGGCCCGATGGGCAGCCGCGTCCGCAACGTCATGACCGAGCTGCATGGAGAGAAGATCGACATCGTCGACTACGCGGAGGACCCGGCCGACTTCGTCGCAAACGCGCTGTCGCCGGCCAGGGTCTCCCGGGTGGACATCGTGGATCCGGTCGCGCGGATCGCCCGGGTGATCGTGCCCGACTACCAGCTGTCCCTGGCGATCGGCAAGGAGGGCCAGAACGCCCGGCTCGCCGCCCGGCTGACCGGCTGGAAGATCGACATCGTGCCGGACACCTCGCCCGCGGCCGCGGCGCCGCCCGCGGCGGCACCGGCCCCGGCCGCCCCGGCCCCGGCCTCTCCGGACGCCTCGGCCCCGGTCCCGGCCGCCCCGGTCCCGGCCGCCCCAGCCGCGGCGCCCCCGGCCGCGGCGGGCAATATCGCGGGCGCCGCCGACCCGGCAACACGGTAGACTTGTCTGCAGATGGCCGAGCGGCCCCGCCGACGCATGTCCGCGCTCCGGTGCGCACGTGCGTGGGATGCCGGGAGCGTGCGGCCAAGTCCGACTTGCTTCGCATAGTGGCGGCCGGGAACGATCTGGTTCCCGACCCCCTGGCGCGGCTGGCTGGCCGGGGCGCGTACCTACACCCCAGCCGCGGATGCTGGGAACAAGCACAGCACCGCCGGGCGTTCCCTCGTGCGCTGCGCGTGCCGGGGCCGCTTGGCGGGCGGCAGCTTGAGGGGTATCTTCGGCCAGGCGGACTGACAACGGACGGACGGAAACGTCTTCGGAAAGCGAGTCAAGACAGCGATGAGCGCCCGATGAGCACAAGGCGATGAGCGCAGCAGGCTGACGCCGGCCCAGAGCAACCACTGCTCCGGACCGGCTGGGGGTCCGGGAAGCTGGTCCGGGGAGGAACCGGGCCGAGACAGGAGCGCAGTGGCGAAGGTCCGGGTTTACGAACTCGCGAAGGAACTTGGTGTAGAGAGCAAGGCCGTGATGGCCCAGCTCCAGGACATGGGCGAGTTCGTGCGCTCGGCGTCCTCGACGATCGAGGCGCCGGTCGTGCGCAGGCTCAGGGAATCGATCGGGGCACAGGCGGCGAAGGCCGCGCCGGCCCGCCCGGCCGCGCCCGCGGGATCTGGCGGGCAGGTAGGTGACGGCGGCCCGGCTCAGCTGGCCCAGCCCGCGGCCGCCGCGTCCGCGTCGGCCGCCCCGGCGCCCGCCGCCGCAGAGGCATCGGCCGCCCCTGTCGCCGGCGCGCCGCCGGCCGCGGACGGCGGTCGGGCCCGCCCGGCCGAGACGCTGTCGCCCGCGGCCAGCGCGGCCCCGGCCGCTCCGCCCACCGCTCCCCGGCAGGCAGGCCGTAGCCAGGAGACCCGTCCGGCGCGCCCGGCGCCGGGCAGGCCCGCGGCGCCGCCGGCCGGTACCAGGCCCGGCGCGGGACCCGCCGGAGGGCGCCCCGCCGCGGCCCCGGGCGCCCCGCGGCCGACGCCGCGCCCGGCGCCGAGGCCGGGCCCTCGGCCGGGCAACAACCCGTTCAGCTCGACCGCGACCGGCATGGGCGCCGGCCCGCACCCGGCCCAGGCCCGCCCGGGCCAGCCGGGCGCCGTCGGCCCGACCGGCCCCGGCCAGCCCGGCGCCAGGCCGGGACAGCCGTCGGGCGGGACGCGCCCGGGCGGCGCCGGCCCCGGGCGGCCCAGCCCCGCTGACATGCCACGGCCCGGCGGCCCGCGGCCCAGTCCCGCGAACATGCGGCCCCGGCCCGGCGGCGCCCCCGGCGGCGTCAGCCGCGGGCCCGGTGGCCCGGGCGGCAGCCGCGGCGGTCCCGGCGGCGGCCCGGGCGCGCGGCCGGGCGGCCGTGGTCCAGGCGCCGGCGGCGGCGTCGGCACCGCGCCCGGCGGCGCCCGCGGCGGTCCCGGCGGCGGGACCGGCGGCCCCCCGCGCCCCGGTGGCGGCGGCGCGCGCCCAGGCGGCGCCGGCCGCGGCCGCAGCGGCACCCAGGGAGCGTTCGGCCGCCCGGGCGGCCGCCCGGCCCGGGGCCGGAAGTCGAAGAAGCAGCGCCGCCAGGAGTTCGACAACCTGCAGGCGCCGGCCATCGGCGGCGTCCAGATCGCGCGCGGCAACGGGCAGGTCATCCGGCTGTCCCGCGGCGCGTCGCTCAGCGACTTCGCTGACAAGATCAACGCCAACCCGGCGTCGCTGGTGCAAGTGCTTTTCCACCTGGGCGAGCTCGTCACGGCCACCCAGTCGGTCAACGACGAGACGCTGCAGCTGCTCGGCGCCGAGCTCAACTACAAGGTCCAGGTCGTTTCGCCGGAGGAAGAGGACAAGGAGCTGCTGGAGTCGTTCGACATCGACTTCGGCGAGGACTCGGGCGACGAGTCCGACCTGGCGCCTCGCCCGCCAGTGGTGACGGTCATGGGCCACGTCGATCACGGCAAGACCAAGCTGCTGGACGCGATCAGGGACACCAACGTGGTCGCGCGCGAGGCGGGCGGCATCACCCAGCACATCGGCGCGTACCAGGTGACCACCGACGTGGACGGCGAGGAGCGCAAGATCACCTTCATCGACACCCCGGGCCACGAGGCGTTCACCGCGATGCGCGCCCGCGGCGCCGAGACCACCGACCTGGTCGTGCTCGTGGTCGCCGCCGACGACGGCGTGAAGCCGCAGACGACCGAGGCGCTCAACCACGCCCAGGCGGCCGGCGTGCCGATCGTGGTGGCGGTGAACAAGATTGACAAGGAGGGCGCCGACCCGCAGCGGGTGCGCGCTCAGCTCACCGAGTACGGCCTGGTGGCCGAAGAGTTCGGCGGCCAGACCCTGTTCGTGGACGTGTCGGCCAGGGAGCGCATCGGCCTGGACAGCCTGCTCGAGGCGATCGTGCTGACCGCGGACGCCGAGCTCGACCTGCGCGCCAACCCCGGCCAGGACGCCCAGGGCGTGGCGATCGAGGCGCACCTGGACCGCGGCCGCGGCCCGGTCGCCACCGTGCTGGTGCAGCGCGGCACGCTGCACGTCGGCGACTCGATCGTCTCCGGCGATGCATTCGGCCGGGTGCGGGCCATGCTGGACGAGAACGGCGACCCGGTGTCCGAGGCGCCGCCCTCGCGACCGGTGCAGGTGCTCGGCCTCACCGCGGTTCCCGGCGCCGGAGACAACTTCATCGTCGTCTCCGACGACAGGATGGCCAGGCAGATCGCCGAGCGGCGCGAGGCGCGGGAGCGCACTGCGCAGTTCGCCCGGCGTACCCGGCGGATCACGCTGGAGGACCTGGAGTCCGCGCTCAAGGCCGGCGAGAAGGAAGAGCTGCTGCTCATCATCAAGGGCGACGTCTCCGGTTCGGTCGAGGCGCTCGAGGACGCGCTCGTGAAGATCGACGTGGGCGAGGACGTCGGCCTGCGGGTGATCGGCCGCGGCGTCGGCGCGATCACCCAGGACGACGTGAACCTGGCCATCGCGTCCGATGCCGTGATCATCGGCTTCAACGTCCGGCCGGCCGGACGGGCCGGCGAGCTGGCCCAGCGCGAGGGCGTGGACATTCGCTACTACTCGGTGATCTACCAGGCGATCGAGGAGGTCGAGGCCGCGCTCACGGGCCTGCTCAAGCCCGAGTTCGAAGAGGCCCAGCTCGGCACCGCGGAGATCAGGGAGGTCTTCCGGGTGCCGAGGATCGGCAGCGTGGCGGGCTGCATCGTGCGCTCCGGGACGATGAACCGGGGCAGCAAGGCGCGCCTGATCCGCGACGGCGTCGTCGTCTCGGACAACCTCACGGTGGACTCGCTGCGCCGGTTCAAGGACGACGTGACCGAGGTCCGCGAGGGCTACGAGTGCGGCGTCGGCATCGGCTACAACGACATCAGGGTCGAGGACGTCATCGAGACCTTCGAGATGCGGGAGAAGCCGCGGGCGCGGTAGGGCCGGCGGTAAGTCCGAAGGCAGCTGGGTAACTCGTGTACGTGGGCACGCTGGCCCTGGACGTGCTGCTCGGCGACGTGCGCTCGCTGAAGCAGAAGCGGTCGGTGGTCCGGCCGCTCATCGCGGAGCTGCGGCGCGGCTTTCCCGGCGCCGCGGTCGCGGAGACCGGCCACCTGGACGCGCACCGGCGAACGGAGATCGGGGTCGCCGTCGTGGCTTCGACGGCGGGACACTGCACCGACGTGCTGATGGCGTGCGAGCGGCTGGTCGCCGCGCGCCCTGAGGTCGAGCTGCTGTCGGCCCGGCAGCGGCTGCGGCGTGAGGAGGACTGACAGGCATGGACGCCGCGAGGGCTCGTAAGCTGGCTGACCAGATCGCGCAGATCGTGGCCGAGATGCTGGAGCGCAGGATCAAGGATCCGCGGCTCGGCTTCGTCACGGTCACCGAGGCCAGGCTGACCAACGACCTGCGCGAAGCGACGGTGTTCTACACGGTGTACGGATCGGAGTCCGACCGCGCCGACACCGCCGCCGCGCTGGCCAGCGCCACCGGCGTCATCCGGTCCGAGGTGGGCCGGCAGCTCGGGCTGCGGCACACCCCCTCGCTGACGTTCGTGCCGGACACCGTCCCGGACAACGTCCAGCACATCGAGGAGCTGGTCGTCCGCGCCCGCGCCGCGGACGCGGCGGTCGCGGCCACCCGCGAGGGCGCCGAGCCGGCCGGCGACCCCGACCCGTACAAGCCGGCCCCGGACGCGCGGCAGGACGGGGACCACGGCGCATGACGGACGCGGCCACCCCGGAGGCCCGCGGCGTGCCGGACGCCGAATGGGCCCGCGCGGTCAGCGCGCTGGGCCGGGCCGGTGAGGTCTGCCTCGCCTGCCACGTCCGGCCGGACGGGGACGCGCTCGGTTCCATGCTCGCGGTCGCCCAGGCGCTGACCGCGCACGGCGTCCAGCGGGTGACCGCCTCGTTCGGCGATGAGCCGTTCGGCGTTCCCGCGACGCTGCGCTTCCTGCCCGGCCTCGACGTGCTCAGCCCGCCGGAGGCGTACCCGGAGCGACCCGAGGTGATGGTCACGTTCGACGTGGCGAGCGTGGACCGGCTGGGGCTGCTGGCGGGCAGCGCGCTGCGCGCCGCCGAGCTGATCGTCCTGGACCACCACGAGTCCAATCCCGGGTTCGGCACGGTCAATCTCATCAACCCGGGGGCCGCCGCCACGGCCGTGCTCGCCGCCGAGCTGATCGACAGGCTGGGCGTGCCGCTCACCGCGCCCATCGCCGCCGGGCTCTACACCGGCCTGGTCACCGACACCGGCTCGTTCCGGTTCTCGGTCACGCCGCGGGTGCACGAGCTGGCGGCGCGGCTGATCGCCACCGGCCTGGATCCCGACCTGTACGCGCGCGAGCTGCTGGACCGGGCGCCGTTCGGCTACCTGCGGGTGCTGTCCGCGGCGCTGGGCCGGGCCGTGCTCGAGCCCGGGCAGGCCGGCGGCTACGGCCTGGTCTGGACGACCGTCACGCGGCAGGACCGGGCCGCCGCCGGGCAGCTGCCCTACGAGGTCGCCGAATCGGTCATCGACGTGGTGCGCCGCACCGACGAGGCCGAGGTCGCGATCGTCTTCAAGGAAGCCGACGACGGCTGCTGGCACGTGTCGGCGCGGTCGAAGGGAAAGGTCGACGTGGCGCGGGCCAGCGTCCGGCTGGGCGGCGGCGGGCACAGCCGCGCGGCCGGGTTCAGCTGGTGCGGGACCGTGCCGGACGCGCTGGCGCGGCTGCGCTCCCTGCTCGCCGCCGATACCGAGCCGGACGGCGGCCGGTGACGGCGCCCGACGGCCTGCTCATCGTCGACAAGCCGGGGGGGATGACCTCGCACGACGTCGTGGCGCGGGTCCGCAGGCTGGCCCGCACCCGCCGGGTCGGGCACGCCGGGACGCTGGACCCGATGGCGACCGGCGTGCTGGTCGTGGGGGTGGGAAAGGCCACACGGCTGCTCGGTCATCTCGCGCTGACCGAGAAGGAGTACTCGGCCACGATCCGGCTCGGCCAGGCCACCGACTCCGACGACGCCGACGGCGCGATCGTCGCCGCGACGCCCGCCGACGACGTCGGCGACGGCGACCTGGCCGCGGCGGTCGCCGCGCTGCGCGGTGAGATCCGCCAGGTTCCGCCCGCGGTGAGCGCGGTCAAGGTGGGCGGCCAGCGGGCGTACAAGCTCGCCCGGGCCGGCGACGCGCCCCGGCTCGAGCCGCGCGCCGTGACCGTGCGCGAGTTCTCCGTGCTGGCGGTGCGGCGCCAGGCGGGCCTGCTCGACGCGGACGCCCGCGTGACCTGCTCCAGCGGCACCTACATCCGCGCGCTCGCCCGCGACCTCGGGGCGGCGCTCGGCACCGGGGGGCACCTGACCCGGCTGCGGCGCACCCGGGTCGGGCCGTACCGGGAGGACGACGCCCGCACGCTCGGCCAGCTCGCCGAGGCGCTGGACGTGCGGCCGCTGGCCGAGGCCGCCGCGGCGGCGTTCCCGCGGTTCGACGTCACCGCCGAGCAGGCCGAACGGCTGGCGCACGGCGGACGGCTGCCCGCCTGCGGCCTGGGGGAGGGCCCGGCCGCCGCATTCGCCCCCGACGGCTCGTTCATCGCCCTGGTCACCGAAGAAGCGGACGTGTGCCGCCCGCTCGCGGTCTTCGCGCCCTGACCGAGCAGCTGGCAGCTTCGCTCCCGGCCGCCGTGGCACCTCCGCTCCCCCTCACGTGGCACGCTTAGGGGACGGTGCCCGCCGCGAGCACCGCGGTCACCAGGATGGGGAGGTCAGCGTGCAGCTCTGGCACGGGCTGGACGACGTGCCCGCGGACTGGGGTCGCTGCGTTGTCACCGTGGGCGTCTTCGACGGGGTGCACCGCGGTCATCAGCGCATCGTCAGCCGCGCGCTGGGCGCCGCGCGCGAGCTGCGGCTGCCCGTCGTGGTGGTGACCTTCGACCCGCACCCGGACGAGGTGGTGCGGCCGGGCACGCACCCGCCGTTCCTGTGCACCGCGCGGCGCAGGGCGCAGCTGCTCGCCGGGCTCGGCGTCGACGCGGTCTGCGTGCTGCCGTTCACCTACGAGTTCTCCCAGCTAGGCCCCGACGATTTCGTCCGCGCCGTGCTGGCCGAGCAGCTGCACGCCGCCCGGGTGGCGGTCGGCGAGAACTTCCGGTTCGGCCACAAGGCCGCGGGCGACGTGGCGCTGCTGCGGCAGCTGGGGGAGAAGTACGACTTCACCGCCGATGGCGTCCCGCTGCTGGTGTCCGGCGGGGTGACGATCTCGTCCAGCTACATCAGGCAGCGGCTCGCCGCCGGCGACGTCACCGCGGCGGCCGAGGCGCTCGGCCGCCCGCACCGGGTGGAGGGCGTGGTGGTGCGCGGACAGCAGCGGGGCCGGGCGCTCGGCTTCCCGACCGCGAACCTGGCGACCCCGCCGCACACCGCGGTCCCCGCCGACGGCGTCTACGCGGGCTGGCTGTCCACCCTCGGCCCGGACGGGTCGCAGGCGGCGTGCTGGCCGGCCGCGATCTCGATCGGCACCAACCCGACCTTCGCCGACGGCGGGCGGACCGTGGAGGCCTACGCGCTGGACCGCGACGACCTCGACCTGTACGGCGAGCACGTCGCCGTCGACTTCGCGGAGCGGCTGCGGGCCACGGTGAAGTTCGATTCCGTGGGCGAGCTGGTCAGCCAGATGCGCCGCGACGTCGGCCAGGCCCGGACGATCACCGCGGGCGGCCAGCACAGCGGCTAGCGCAAGGCAGCGGCCCGGACCGGCGGATGCGGGCCGGCGGGCCGGCCGGGCGTGGTACCGTGAGCTGCGGCCGGTGGACGGTTCGCCGTACTGTGCTGCGCCCTCATGCAGCCGAAGCGGCCCCACGCTGTTCCGTCTCATCCACCGGGCCGAGGCTGCGCCACGCTGGCGGCAGCGCAACAACGATTCGCATGAAGGAGCCACGTGCCGCTCGACACCACCGTGAAAACGGAGATCATCGGCCAGCACGCGACCAGTGAGGGTGACACCGGTTCGCCGGAGGTCCAAGTCGCGCTGTTGACCCGGAGGATCAGCGACCTGACCGAGCACCTCAAGGTGCACAAGCACGACCACCACAGCCGCCGCGGGCTGCTGCTGCTGGTCGGCCGGCGCAGGCGGCTGCTGAAGTACCTCGCCAAGACCGACATCACCCGCTACCGCGCGCTCATCGAGCGCCTGGGCCTGCGCAGGTAACCTGCCCGGGTAGGCGGGGGCCGGACGGGAAGTGCCTGCCCGGCCCCGTTGTTACAACTGAATAACCAAGGATCGATGTCCCGCAGCCCGTCCGTTGCGAGCGCATGGCACCAAGGGCCGGTCCTCGGTAGTGGTCCCCGGATCCGCACTCTCGGCGAACGCGCGTAGCGCCGCCAGCGGGCACGCCGAGGGCTTCGATCGAAGACCGGCCGGCCGCCGTCGCGGCCACAGGCCACGACGGCGCGTACCGGCGGGCATGCGCGGGACTGCAGGTGCGGCACTCAGCCGCACGTACCCGCAAGGAGGTCTCACCCGTGGAGGGTGTGCACAGCGCCGAAGCCGTCATTGACAACGGCCAGTTCGGCATTCACACGATCAGATTTGAAACAGGGCGCCTGGCCCGCCAGGCCAACGGATCGGCCGTCGTCTTCCTCGACGACGAGACGATGGTGCTGTCGGCCACGACGGCGTCCAAGCATCCCAAGGACAACCTCGACTTCTTCCCGCTCACCGTGGACGTGGAGGAGCGGATGTACGCGGCGGGCCGGATTCCCGGCTCGTTTTTCCGCAGGGAGGGCCGTCCGTCCGAGGACGCGGTCCTCACCTGCCGCCTGATCGACCGGCCGCTGCGGCCGTCGTTCGTCAAGGGCCTGCGCAACGAGATACAGATCGTCGAGACGATCATGGCCCTGCATCCCGAGCACCTGTACGACGTGGTCGCCATCAACGCGGCGTCGCTGTCTACCCAGCTGGCCGGGCTGCCGTTCTCGGGGCCGATCGGCGGCGTCCGGGTCGCGCTGATCAAGGGCCAGTGGGTGGCCTTCCCCACCCACTCTCAGCTGGCGGACGCGACCTTCGACATGGTCGTCGCCGGCCGCGTGCTCGATGACGGCGACGTGGCGATCATGATGGTCGAGGCGGAGTCCACGCCGCGGACGCTGCGGCTGCTCGCCGACCAGTCCTCCGAGGCGGTCGCGCCCACCGAGGAGACGGTGGCGCAGGGCCTGGAGGCGGCCAAGCCGTTCATCAGGCTGCTCTGCGAGGCGCAGCTTCAGGTCGCGGCGCAGGCCGCCAAGGAGACGGCCGAGTACCCGGTCTTCGTCGACTACCAGCAGGACGTCTACGACGCGGTGGCCGAGGCGGTCGCCGACGAGCTCGCCCAGGCGCTCACGATCGCGGGCAAGCAGCAGCGCGAGGCCGAGACCGACCGGATCAAGGCGCTGGCCGCGGAGAAGCTGTCCAGCCAGTTCGAGGACAGGGAGAAGGAGATCAGCGCGGCGTTCCGCGCGCTGACCAAGAAGCTGGTCCGGGAGCGGATCATCCGCGACGGGGTCCGCATCGACGGCCGCGGGCTGGCCGACATCCGCCAGCTTTCCGCCGAGGCGCACGTGATCCCGCGGGTGCACGGCTCGGCGCTGTTCGAGCGCGGCGAGACCCAGATCGTGGGCGTGACCACGCTGAACATGCTCCGGATGGAGCAGATGATCGACACGCTCAACCCGGAGCGCACCAAGCGTTACATGCACAACTACAACATGCCGCCGTACTCGACCGGTGAGACCGGCCGGGTGGGGTCGCCCAAGCGCCGGGAGATCGGCCACGGGGCGCTCGCCGAGCGGGCCCTGATCCCCGTGCTGCCGACCCGCGAGGAGTTCCCCTACGCGATCCGCCAGGTCTCCGAGGCGATCGGCTCCAACGGGTCCACCTCGATGGGCTCGGTCTGCGCGTCCACGATGGCGCTGCTCGACGCCGGCGTCCCGCTCAAGGACATGGTGGCCGGCATCGCCATGGGCCTGATCAACGAGGGCGGCCAGTACGTCACGCTCACCGACATCCTCGGCGCCGAGGACGCGTTCGGCGACATGGACTTCAAGGTCGCCGGCACCCGGGACGTGATCACCGCGCTCCAGCTCGACACCAAGCTAGGCGGCATTCCCGCTACGGTGCTCGCCAGCGCCCTCACCCAGGCGCGCGCCGCCAGGCTGACCATCCTCGACGTGATGCGCGAGGCGATCTCCGAGCCAGCCGAGATGAGCCCGTACGCACCGCGGATCATCACGGTCAAGGTCCCGGTGGACAAGATCGGCGAGGTCATCGGCCCCAAGGGCAAGATGATCAACTCGATCCAGGAGGACACCGGCGCCGAGATCACGATCGAGGACGACGGCACGATCTACATCGGCGCCACCGACGGCCCGTCCGCCGAGGCGGCCCGGGACGCGGTCAACGCGATCGCCAACCCGCACATCCCCGAGGTGGGCGAGCGCTTCCTCGGCACCGTGGTGAAGACGACCACGTTCGGCGCGTTCGTCTCGCTGCTCCCCGGCAAGGACGGGCTGCTGCACATCACCCAGATCCGCAAGCTGCACGGCGGCGCCCGGATCGAGAACGTGGATGACGTGATCAAGGTCGGCGACAAGATCCAGGTCGAGATCCGTGAGGTCGACGACCGCGGCAAGCTCTCGCTCATCCCCGTTGAGGTGGCCGAACGGGAGGCCGCGGAGGGCATCACGGACAGCCAGCCTGGCCGGGACGCTGCCGGGCCGGCTGACAACGGCCGGCGTGAGGGCGGCCGCGACGGGCAGCGCGAGAGCGGCCGCGACGGGCACCACCGGACCAGGACCCGCCACCGGGGCCCGCGCGAGTCGTGAGCACCCACCCGCTGGCCGGCCCCACCGGCCCCGACGGTCACGGCGGGGCCGGGGCGGCGCCCCGGCTCTCGCCCCGTGACGGCACCGTCGCCCGTGCGGTGCTCCCCGGCGGGCTGCGGGTCATCACCGAGTCGCTGCCGGCCGTGCGGTCGGCGGCGGTCGGCATCTGGGTGGGCGTCGGCTCGCGCGACGAGGACACCGCGCACGCCGGCGCCACCCACTACCTGGAGCACCTGCTGTTCAAGGGCACCAGCCGGCGCACCGCGCTGGACATCTCGGCCGCGATGGACGCGGTCGGCGGCGAGCTGAACGCCTTCACCGGCAAGGAGTTCACCTGCTACTACGCGCGCGTGCTCGACGCCGACCTGCCGCTGGCGATCGACGTGCTCTGCGACATGGTGACCGGCTCGCTGATCACGCCGCGCGACGTGGACGCCGAGCGCGGCGTGGTGCTCGAGGAGATCGCGATGAACGAGGACGATCCCTCGGACACCGCGCACGAGGCGTTCGCCGCCGCGCTGTTCGGCGACACCCCGCTGGGCCGCCCGATCCTCGGCACGGTGGGCTCGATCAACGCGATCACCCGCGACCAGATCACCGAGCACTACCGCGCCAGGTACACCCCGCCGCACCTGGTGGTCGCCGCCGCCGGGAACCTCGAGCACGAGACCGTCGTCGACCTGGTCCGCCAGGGCTTCGCGGCCGTCACCAGCGGCGAGGCCGCGCACCGCGACCCCGCGGTGCCGCGGGTAGGCGGCCGGTACCCGGCGCACCGCGACGGGCAGGGCAGCGACGGGCCAGGTAACAGCGGGGGCAATGGCGTGCGGCTGGTGTCGCGCGGCATCGAGCAGGCCAACCTGGTGCTGGGCTGCGACGGCCTGTCCCGGACCGACGACCGCAGGTTCGCGCTCGGCGTGCTCAACGCGGCGCTCGGCGGCGGCATGTCCTCCCGGCTGTTCCAGGAGGTGCGGGAGAAGCGCGGCCTGGCGTACTCGGTGTACAGCTTCAACTCCCAGCTGGCCGACACCGGCGTCTGGGGCGTGTACGTCGGCTGCCTGCCCGCCAAGGCCGACGAGGTGCTCGCGATCTGCCGCGACGAGATCGCCAAGGTGATCGACAGCGGCCTGTCCGACACCGAGCTGGCCCGCGGCAAGGGACAGCTGCGCGGCTCGATCGTGCTCGGGCTGGAGGATCCGTCGTCGCGGATGAGCAGGCTGGGCAAGTCCGAGCTGGTGTACCCGCGGCTGGAGCCGGTGGACGAGATCCTCGCCTCGATCGAGGCGGTGACGCACGACGAGGTGCGCGAGGTGGCCGTCGAGGTGCTGTCCCGGCCGAAGGTGCTGGCCGTCGTCGGCCCGTTCGACGACGCGGACGGCTTCGCGTCCGCCCTCGGCTGACCCGGACTCACGGAGGGCGCGATGATCAGCGTCGGCGTGCTCGGCGCGAAGGGCCGCATGGGCTCGGAGGTCTGCCGCGCGGTGAGCGCGGCGGCCGACCTGACGCTCGCCGCCGGCGTGGACGTCGGCGACAGCCTGCAGCCCCTCGAGGACTGTGACGTGGTCGTGGACTTCACCAGCCCGTCGTCGGTGATGGACAACCTGATGTGGTGCATCGACAACGGCCTGCACTGCGTCGTGGGGACGAGCGGCTTCGACGAGGCCCGGCTCGCCAAGGTGGCGGGCTGGCTGACCGGGGGGCTGCCGGCCCGCGTGCTCATCGCCCCGAACTTCTCCGTCGGCGCGGTGCTGATGATGCACTTCGCCGCCCAGGCCGCCAGGTTCTTCGAGTCAGCCGAGGTCGTGGAGCTGCACCACCCGGGCAAGGCCGATGCCCCGTCGGGTACCGCGCTGCGCACCGCCTCGCTGATCGGCGCCGCCCGGGCCGCCGCCGGGCTGGGGCCGCCGCCGGACGCCACAGTGACCGAGCTCCCCGGCGCCCGCGGCGCGGCCGTCGGCGACGTCCACGTGCACGCGGTCCGGCTGGCCGGCCTGGTGGCACACCAGGAGGTGCTGCTCGGCGGGCACGGCGAGATCCTGACGATCCGGCACGACTCGCTCGACCGGGCGTCGTTCATGCCCGGCGTCCTGCTCGCCGTCCGCGGCGTCGCGTCGCTGCCCGCCGGCCTCACCGTCGGCATCGAGTCCCTGCTCGGCCTCACCTGACCGGCGCCTCGCTGCGCAGTTCGCCAACCGGGCGCCACAGCCAGGCGAGATGCCCGGAGATCCACCGCAGCGCGGTGACCGCCTGCAGGGGGATCCCCCGGGGGGCTGGACCCGACTTGCGGGACGCCTTGAGTAGTCCGGATATCTCAATATGTGAGACAAGATCAAGAGTTCTCCCGACGACGTGAAGAGCGGGTATTGCCCTGGTGATACCAAAGTTTCACGTACACGGATAGGCGTCGCGCGGGCTTCCCGGACAGTCCGAACGTCTCAGTATGTGAGACCAGCGACTTTGCGGGACACCCCGTAGTCAGCAGGCGCAGGGCGTGGCCCGTCAGGACTTGACCCTGGCAGGCTTGGGGAATGGCACGGCCTTCGTCGTCCGAAGCAGCGCCGAGAGCTTGGCCAGCTCCCTCTGATACGCGGCGCGGTACTGCCTGACGGCGGTGGTGAGCACCTGCTGGTTCGCGTTGACGAGCTGCTGCTCGTAACTGGCCTGGACGGCGAAGTAGATGCCGGCCAGATCGGTGGACTGGGTGCAGCCGGAATCCGTGACGGCCGCCGCGAGCTGTGCCCGCTGGGCGGAAGGGCTTACCTGTTGCCCGGCGCTTATATCTACGCCTCCTCCCGTTTGCCCGGGGTCGTACATGTTATGCAGCTCCGCGAAGCCCACATCCTGCGGATTGTGAAAGGTGAAGCCGTTCGCGCGTCACAAGTCCGCGACGGCCGGGATTACCTCGGCGCCGATGACCTCCAGCGGGGTGCGCCGGTGCACGTGGGCTACCGCCCCGATCGCGGCCTGGAATCCCATCCCGGCGAGCTGCGCCAGTTGGTCGGTGACCTGGCCGGCCTTCTCGCCGTTCTCCCCGACGTCGAAGACGAAGTAGCAGGTCTTGGTGATCTCGTCGTAGTCGCGGCCCTCCCGCTCGCAGTGCTCGCGGAGCACCTCCAGCTTGTGCCCGATGTCCGGGGTGGGGAACAGGTTGCAGGCCTGCGCGTACCGCGCGACGAAGCGCAGTGTCTTCCGCTCACCGCCGCCGCCGATCATGATCGGGGGGTGCGGCCTGGTCAGCGGCTGCGGCGAGTTCAGCGGCCGCTCGAGCTGGTAGTGCTCGCCGTGGTACGGGCTGTCGTCGTCGCTCCACATCTTCAGGCAGATCTGCAGCGTCTCCTCCAGCCGCTCGAACCGCTCGGCCACCGGCGGGAACGGGATGCCGAGGCCGCGCGACTCCTCCTCGTTCCAGGCCGCGCCGATGCCCAGCCAGGCCCTGCCGCCGGACAGCACGTCCAGCGTCGTTACGATCTTGGCCAGGACGCCCGGATACCGGTAAACGGCCCCGGTGACGAGCGTGATGAGCTTGGCCCGGCTGGTGCACGCGGCCAGGTAGCCGAGCGTGGTGTAGGCCTCGAGCATCTCGCGCTCGGGCGGCCCCAGCGCCTGGATCTGGAAGAAGTGGTCCATCACGGCGATGAACTCGAAGCCTGCCTCGTCGGCGGTGCCGGCGATGCCGGCCAGGTCGGCGCCCAGCCGCGCGGGCCCGCCCGGCCAGGTGAAATCGGGTATCTGCAGTCCTATCTTCACCGGACACCTCCTGCGCCGAGCCTTTCACGCGCCTCGCGCGCGGACACGGCGGCCCGTCCGTAGCCCG
>Ga0070698_100001587_pt1 | contig 25267 bp, 18 predicted proteins | sample KBSK1502metaG_FD_65477 | JGI IMG/M metagenome (GOLD analysis project Ga0070698, IMG submission 65477) | Corn, switchgrass and miscanthus rhizosphere microbial communities from Kellogg Biological Station, Michigan, USA - KBS K1-50-2 metaG | ecosystem: Host-associated > Plants > Roots >... | reverse complement strand
AGCGCAATTGCGGTTGGCCATATCGATCGATGGTAACGGCCTTCCACTACCCTCTGACTGGCGCCTTGGCTCTGCGGCGCCTTGGCGATTCCAAGACTGCGGATCGTCGGCGTCGCGATGTGACTGGCGCCATGGCTCTGCGGCGCCTTGGCGATTCCAAGACTGCGGATCGTCGGCATCATCGGAGCGGCCGCCCGAGCCCGACGGGAACATCGGCCCCCACCGCGCGCGCGAGCTCGTGACACGCGGCGAGGCCGATCGGCCCTTCGAGCGTGTGGCTCACGATCGGCGCGACACCGTGACGATGCGCGAGGGCGGCGAGCTCGAGGCAGCGCGCGAAGCCGCCGAGCAGCGTTGGCTTGAGCACGATCGCCGCGAGTTGCGGCGAGGCCAATGCGCGGGAGAGCTCGTCGGGACCGAGCTCGACGAGGCTCTCGTCGAGCGCGATGCGCAATGCGAGTGGTGTCGCGAGCAGCTCGTGCGCGTCGCGGCATGGCTCTTCGATGTAGTCGATCGGGAGATCGGCCAGCGCGGCGATGTTCGCGACCGCGACCTCTCGCGACCAGCCGCGGTTGACGTCGATGCGCAGCCGCGTTGCGGGCACGGCGGCCGCGATCGCACGCACGCGTGCGAGGTCATCTGTCACCTTGATTTTCAAGCAGCGCGCGCCGCTGCCGACGGCGACGAGCGCTTCGTATTCGTCGTCGACGACGACCGCGCTGTCGAGCTCGGCCTGCGGCATCGTGCACAGCAGGCTCGCGACGCTCGTACGCGCGCGCTGCGCGAACGCTGCGAGTAGCGCAGTCTCGATCGCGAACCGCGCCGCCGGTGCCGGCGTGATGCGATCGGCGATCGCGCTTGCGTGCCCGGGCGTATCGAGAACAAGAGGCAGCCGACCGGCGAGGTCTCGAAACGCGCGCTCGGCATCGACCACCTGATCGATCGACATCCCGGGCAGCGGCGCAGCCTCGCCGAGCCCGATCGCGCCGCTTTCATCGCGCACGCCGAGCTGCGCGGCGCTGCGTTCGCGTACGCCGCGCGCGGCGCCGGTGGGCGCGATCGTCCACCGCGCGGTGCGGTAGTCGACCGCGACGATCCGCATCACACCACCAACCCGATCGCGAACAAGAGCCCGTGGAGTGCGAGCAACTGCGCGGTTGCGGCGAGACAGCCGTTGTACTCCGGGCCGGTCACCGCGCCGGCGAGCGCGCGAACGCGACGCCACGCGAGCGGCGCCGTGACGAGCGGCAGCCACGCGCCGAGCGATGCGGGCACGATGTACGCGATGGCGAGCAGCACAACGTATTCGACGAGCGCAGCGCGGCGGCCGAATCGCACCGCGAGCGTGCGCTTGCCCGCTCGCGCATCGGTCGTCATGTCGCGCATGTTGTTGACGACGAGGATCGCGGTCGCGAGCGCGCCGACGGGCAGAGCCGCCCACATCGCGAGCGTGGGCACGTAGCCGAGCTGCACGTACGCGGTGCCGCACACCGCGACGAAACCGAAGAACGCGAGCACGCACACATCGCCGAGGCCGTGATAGCCGAGCGGCCACGGCCCACCGGTGTACGCGATGCCCGCGATGATCGACGCGATGCCGATCGCGACGATCGGCCATCCTGCTGTCCACGTGAGGTACAGGCCGAACGCGCTCGCGACGGCGAACGCGACGACCATCGCGCGCTTCATCGCGGCGGCCGTGATGAGGCCGGCGCTGACGGCGCGCAGTGGGCCGACGCGATCGGGCCCATCGGCGCCGCGTTCCGCATCGAACACATCGTTCGCGAAATTCGTCGCGATCTGAATCGCGAGCGCGCCGCCGAGGGCAGCGAGCGCGGGGCCCCACGCGATCGCGCGCGTCGCGTGCGCGCACGCCGTGCCGACGGCGACCGGCACGACGGCGGCCGGCAACGTGCGCAGACGAGCAGCGGCGATCCAGGGCTTCATGGGTAGCGCGGGAACTTCGAGAAATCAGGCGGTCGCTTCTCGAGGAACGCTTCCTTGCCTTCGCGACCTTCATCGCTCGTGTAGTACATGAGCGTCGCCGAGCCGGCGAACGCCATCATGCCCGCCTGGCCGTCGCAATCGGCGTTCATCGCGAGCTTCAGCATGCGCAGCGCCGTCGGCGACAGCGCGAGCATCTCGCGGCACCACTGGATCGTTGTCGCTTCGAGCTCTGCGAGCGGCACGACCGTGTTGACTAGGCCCATATCGAGTGCGGCCTTCGCATCGTATTGGCGGCAGAGAAACCAGATCTCGCGCGCCTTCTTTTGACCGACGACGCGCGCCAGGTACGAGCTGCCGAAGCCGGCATCGAAGCTGCCGACGCGCGGGCCGGTCTGCCCGAACGTCGCGTTGTCGGCGGCGATCGTCAGATCGCATACGAGGTGCAGCACGTGACCGCCGCCGACCGCGTAGCCCGCGACCATCGCGATGACAGGCTTTGGCAGGTAGCGAATGCGCATGTGGAGGTCGAGCACGTTGAGGCGCGGAATGCCGTCGGCGCCGACGTAGCCGCCTTTGCCGCGCACGCGTTGATCGCCGCCCGAGCAGAACGCCTCGGTGCCGGCGCCCGTCAAGATCACGGCGCCGATCGAGCCGTCGTCGCGCACCTCGTCGAACGCGCGAATCATCTCCGCGACGGTGCGCGGCCGAAACGCGTTGCGTACGTCGGGACGGTTGATCGTGATCTTCGCGATGCCGTCACCCGACGTTTCATACATGATGTCTTCGTAGCCGGGTTTACGTGTCCAGGTGATCTCAGACATGACTTGCTCCTGCATTGACAGCGATCGATGGGCGAGTAGCGAGTGACTCGAGCGCGTCCCGACGCACGTCGTGCGCGCCGGTCGCGGTAACGGGAACGTGGATGACCGTTGCGCCGCGCGCAGCGAGTGCGGTCGCGACGGCATCGCCGACGAGCGAAGCCGATGTCGTGACGGCGCGTATGCCAAGCGCAGTGGCGACCGCCGCCGGATCGAGCTCCGGTGACGTGAGGAAGTGCCGCTCGAACGTTGCATCGGCGGCGACGCGCGCGACGGGTAGGCCCGAGAAGATGCGGCCACCTCCGTTATCGACGACGACGATCGCGAGCGGCGCGCTTGCTTCGCGCGCGGCAAGCAGCCCGCCGAGGTCATGCGCGAAGCTGACATCGCCGAGCACGAGCAACACCGGCGCGCCTGCGCGCGTCGCACCGGCGGCAGATGCAATCAGGCCATCGATGCCTGCCGCTCCGCGCTGCGTGATCACGGTGCGTGGCGCGCCACCGCCGGGGACGAGGTCGGCGATGCGAATCGGCAGGCTGTTGCCGAGCTGAACGATCGCGCCCGCTGGCAGCGCATCGAACGCCGCGCGCATCGCGGCGACCTCGCTGCGCGGATGCGCTGCGATGGCGCGCGCGAGCGAGCCGGCGATCCGCGCGTCGAGAGCGCGCCAGGCGTGCAGCATCTCGCGGTCGCGCGTTTCGTCGATTCGCTCGACGAGCGCCGCGAGCGATGCGTGGACATCACCGATGATCACGCCGCGTGCCGACGAATCGGGATCGCGCCAGTCGTACTCGGCAAGCACCCAGCGCTGCGCATGTGGAAATGCGGTGCTCCAGCTCGCCGCAACAGGCTCGGCGCCGAGCTGGATGATGAGACGCGGCGCAGGCGCACCGGCGGCGATCGCGAGATCGAAGTAATCGATCGCGACATCGGGCCGCGGCCCGAATCGAAGTTGGCTTCCCGCTTCGGCGAGCACCGGATAGCCCGCGCGAGCGGCGAGCGCGAACAGCGCATCGCGTGCCGCTGCAAACGAAACCGGCAGCGCGCCGGCGATGATCACTCCGCGCGGCTCACTCGCGATGGCGGCTGCGAGCTCGTCGAGCGCGTGCGAATCAGCGACGATGCGCGGCGGCGCGGCAAGGCCTGTCGGCTCCGCGACGATGCGAGCGAGCGCGCGTTCCTCTTCGGTCGTCGGCGCGATCGCTTCGAGCGGCTTGCGCAGCGGCACCTCGATCTGCACGGGCCCCGGATGCGGGCCGCGCGCGAGCGCGATCGCTTGCGCGACTTTGCGACGCGCGGCGCGAAACGCGAGCGCGCTCGCGACAGGTGCGCCGAGGTCGAACGTGCCGCGCACGAACGAGCCGTAGAGCTTGACCTGATCGATCGTCTGCGTCGCGCCGCACTGCTGAAGCTCGGGCGGGCGATCCGCGGTGATCGCGATCAGTGGAATGCCCGCCATGCTCGCCTCGACGAGCGCGGGCATGTAGTGCGCAGCGGCGCTGCCGCTCGTGCACACGAGCGCGACGGGTGCGCCGGTTGCGCGCGCGACACCGAGCCCGAAGAATGCGGCGGCGCGCTCGTCGATGATCGTCGGCAGCTCGCAGCGCGCGACGCGAGCGAGCGCGAGCACGAGCGGCGTCGATCGCGAGCCGGGGCTGATGACGCACGTGCGCACGCCGGCATCGGCGAGGGTCGTCGCGATGAGCTCCGCCCATAGCGTTTGCACTGCGCTCACGTGCTTACTCCGAGCGCCGAGAGCATCGCGCGCAGCTTCATATCGGTTTCGGCGAGCTCGCGATTCGGATCCGAACCGGCGACGATGCCTGCACCGGCCCACAGATGTGCGCGCGCACCGGCCAGAAGGCCGGAGCGAATCGCGACCGCGAGCTCGCCGTTGCCATCGAGATCGAACCAGCCGACGGGCGCGGCGTACCAGCCGCGCGGCGGCTCGTGCTGCGTGATCCAATCGGTCGCGAGGCGCGTCGGCGTGCCACCGACGGCGGGCGTCGGATGCAGCGCGGCTGCCAGCTCGAGCAGGTGACGACGCTCGCGGAGGCGCGCCGCGATCGGCGTGTGCAGATGCATCACGTGGCGCAGCATGCGAACGCCCGGCTCGTCGGGCGCGGTGACATCGGCACCGAGCTCGCGCAGCGCCGATGCGATCGCGCGCACGACGAGCTCGTGCTCGCGGCGATCCTTGCCACTCGCGAGCAGCGTCGCGACGTCGCCACTGCGTGCAAGACTTCCGGCGAGCGCGTCGCACGCGACCTGCGAATCCTGCAATGCGACGAGCCGCTCCGGCGTCGCCGCGATGAGCGCACCGCCGCCGGGCGGTTTGACGAGCACGCGCACGCAATCGGAGTGACGCGCGTCGAGCTCGGCGAACATATCGGCGACGCGGGCTTCGGCCGCCAGCGTGACGACGGTGCTCCGCGCGGCGACGATCTTCGCGCACTCGCCGCGACCGATCGCATCGGTGATCGCGCGAACCTGCGCGCGCCAGGCATCGCGATCGCCCGAGTCGACAGCGACGAGCGCAGGCTGCGGCTTTGCGACGAAGCTAGACGCGAGCGCGTGGCGCAGCGTCGCGAGCTCTTCGTGCCAGCGCGAGACGAGCTGCGCGTCGCGCGCGTCGACCGCGAGCACGAGTGCCGCGCGCAACCCATCGTGCACGTACGTCCAGCGCGGCAGGACGAACCACGCATCGCCAAAGCCCGTCCATGGACCACGGTCCGCGGCGCCGGGCGCAAACGCGAGGCCGCCGAGCAGGCGCGGCCGCACGAGCGCGGCATTGTCCTGATTGCCGATGACAGCGCTCATCTCGATCCGCCGCGCCGCTGCAACGAGCTCGCGCCAGCGCTGCTCACCGCAGCCGCGCAGCTCGTAGGCCGCGCCGATCCCGACGAGCGTCAGCGCGCGTGACGACCACGCGACGAGCGGCAACGTTCGCGCGGCGACGACGAGCGCCGGCGCCGCAACGATCGGCGCGGGCAGCGCGATGAACGTCCAGCCGCGTTCGCGCCGCGCCCGCGCGAGACCTTCTTCGAGCTCTCCGGCATACGCGATCGACGCCGCCCACGCTGCGCCGTCGGTCCCCACCTCGGGGACGCGACTGACGACGCTTTCGGGCACGGCTTTCATTTACGGCTCCTCGGCGGGTGTCGCGATGAACAGCGTGCAAACGCCGAACGTGAGTGGAATGACGCGAAGCACGTCGAGGCCAGACGCGCGCATCAGCGCCGCAAATTCGTCGGGCGGCGGAAACGCAGCGACCGATTTCTGCAGGTAGCGATACTCGCGCTCGCCGCTAAACCACGCGCCGAGGCGCGGCACGATGTGATGGCAGTGCAAGCGCGCCGCGGCACCGAGGAGGCCGCGTTGTGGCTCGCCGAGCTCGAGCACGGCGATCCGTCCGCCCGGTCGCACGACGCGTGCGAGCTCGCGCAGCGCCAACGCGCGATCGGGCACGTTGCGAATGCCAAACGCGATCGTTGCGGCGTCGATCTCGCAGTTGCGCTGCGGCAGGTTCTGCGCGTCACCGACGGTGAGCACGACGCGATTGCTGACGCCGCGCTTTGCGACCTTGCGCTCGGCGACCGCGAGCATGCCGGGCGATGGATCGATGCCGATCACCGTCGCACCCGGGCACGAGCGCGCGATCTCGATCGCGAGGTCGCCCGTGCCTGTCGCGACATCGAGCACGCGCGGTCGCTCGCCAAACCACGTACCGCGCTGGCGCTTGCGCGTGTCGAGGCCAAGCTCGCGCACGAGGCGGCGCCGCCAGCGCTGGTCGAGGCCAAGCGACAGCAGGCGATTGAGCGTGTCGTAACGCGGCGCGATCCGATCGAACATTTCGCCGCTACCGAGCGACGGCAGTTGCTGTGGCGCGAGCGTGGGCAGCTGCGGCTGTTGGGCGAGCTGGGTCATGACGTCCTCTCCAGGGATGCGAGTGCGACGGTCTCGAGCGCTTCGCGCGCCGGTCCGGCCGGCAGCTCCGCGAGCGCGTCGAGCGCGAGCCGCACGTGATGTTCTGCGAGCGTGCGCGTTGCTTCGAGCGCACCGGTCGCGCGCACGGCGGCGCCGATCGCGACGAGCTCGACGCTACTTGCCTCGGTGCCGAGCAGCGACTCGACGCGGGCGCGCAAGCTTGCCTCGCGCTCGATCGCGACGATCAGCGGATAGGTCATCTTGCCTTCGCGCAGATCGACGAGCGGATCTTTGCCGGTGCCGTCGAAGCTCGCAAAATCGAGCTCGTCATCGACCGCTTGGAACGCGACGCCGAGGTGAAGGCCGTAGCGCTCGAGCGCTTGTTCCTGTTCGTGCGTGAGGCCGGCGCAGCGTGCGCCCGCAAGCATCGCCCAGCGAAACAACGCGGCAGTCTTGCCCTCGACGATATGAAAGTACTCGTCGCGATCGCCGACGATGCGGCCGCGACGCTCGAGCTGCAGCGACTCGGCGAGGATCATCTCGTCGATCACCGCGAGCATGCGATCGAGCAGGCCATCGATGCCGGCCGCACCGATTCGGCGCAGCGCCGCGACGAGCAGCCAGTCGCCGGCGAAGATCGACGCCGCGTTGCCGTAGACGACGGCGGCGGCCGGTTGCCCGCGCCTGCGCTCGGCGAGATCGACGACATCGTCGTGGAGCAGCGTCGCCGTATGGACGAGCTCGACCGCGACGGCGAGCCCGCGTGCACGCGCTGTGAAGCCATCGCCGAAGCGGCTCGCGAGCGCGACGCAGAGCGGCCGCAGATGCTTGCCGCGCAGATCGAGTAGGTGATGCGCGGCCGCCTGCACGACGCGCGCGCCGCGCGGCAGCACTTGCAGCTCGGCCTCGAAATCGGCGAGGTCGGCGCGAACCCAGCGGCCGAGATTTGTCAGGCGCTGGCGGAGGTCGACTGCGCCGCGCGTGCCGCTGATCGTCGCGAGGCGGTCGAGCACCCGCGCGCCACTCGACGTGATGACCGAGCCTTCAAGTGCATTCATGGTGCTGCTCCTCGGATGCTTCCAGACGCTTCAAAGTTTCTTGAAACTTCCTTAAGAAGCAAGCGGGAGCGGCAACTCGTTGGAATCTGGTATTCTTGTCGCCCGTGGCAAAAGCTCCGCGCGGCCGCGAGCAACGATTGATCAGTCGTTGTCCTGTCGAATTCGATCGGCCTAGCGGCGCGGTTGAAGCGGAGACCGAGGATCTATCACCGCACGGGCTGTTCATCCGCACCGACGCGCTGCTGCCGGTCGGCGAAGAGACGGAGATCCGCCTGACGCTGCCGGATGGCAACGTGCTCCAACTTCAGGCGCGCGTCGCGCACATGCTGACGCCGCATACGGCGCGCGCGCTCGGCCGCCATCCAGGCATGGGCTTTTCGCTGATCGGCGGCGACACGGCGGCGCAGCTCGCGTTGCGCGCGCACGTCGACAACGCGCGCGGCGAGGCAACGAATCCCGGCGTCTCGCTGACGACGCAGGCGCTCATCGTCGAGCCGAGCAATCCGCTGCGCGCGCGCATGCAGCGCGGCCTCGAGGGTGCCGGCTTCAAGATCATCGCGGTCACGAACGTTCCCGAGGCGCTCGACGCATGCACGCAGTGGCGACCCGACGTCATCATCTGTGCCGCGAAATTCGCCAACGGCATGACAGGCATCGACCTCGCGTACGCGCTCGCCGAGCACTCGCAACTCGCCGACGTGCCGCTCGTGCTCACCGGCGATGAGGGCGACCTCGCGCGGCTCGAAGCGTTTCGCGCCGGCATTCGCGACTACATCCCTCAGCCATTTCTCGACGAGGAAATGCTGATCCGCGTGCATCGCGTCGTGTCGCCGCCGGCGCCTGTCACGAATCCAGGCCTGCAGGGCAACATCGCCGATATCGGCCTCGCCACGTTGCTCTCGCTGTTCGAGTTCGAGCGCAAATCGGGAATCCTGTCGCTCGTTCGCGATGGTGAGAACGTGCGCCTGTTCGTCGCCGAAGGTCGCGTGCTGACCGTCGAGAGCAACCTCGGCAATAACGGTGCGCCGAAGCAGCGCCTCATGGAGCTGCTCGACTGGCCAGGTGGTCAGTTCGAGTTCTCCCCGTGCGCGATCGGCGGCCGCGATGAGGTGAACACGTCGATCACGCAGGTGTTACTCGAGCACGCGCGCTCGCAGGACGAACAGAAAACCAACGCACAGACCTAGTCGCAGCCTGTCGCAGCGATGTCGCACTTCTGGTCGGAATTCTATGCGTGCAACATGAGGTTTTCGCCTGGGTCCACCGTTTGTGTCTGCTAAGGATCTCCGCCGCATGATTCGCCCCGCCTGCATCGTCATGCTCGCGACCGCCATCGCGCACGGCGATACGCAGGTCCCCGAGAGCGTGCGGGCGCATGCGACGCGCCGGACGACCGCGGTCACGATCGACGGCAACCTCGACGAGGCCGCGTGGAAGACAGCGTCGCGCCAAGGCAGCTTCGTGCAGCGCTTCCCGAAGGACGGCGCGAAGGCATCGCAACAGACCGAGTTCGCGTTGCTCTACGATGACGACGCGATCTACGTCGGCGTGTGGGCGCATGATACCGAGCCCGAGCTGATCCGGCCGCTACTCACGCGTCGCGATATCGATGCGGTATCGGATGCGATCGTGGTCGGCATCGACTCCTATCACGATCGACGCACCGCCTACGTGTTTCAGCTCAACGCAGCCGGCGTGCAGCGCGACATGCTGGTGTTCGACGACGCGATGCAAGACGACACGTGGGATGCCGTGTGGACCGGCGACGCGGCGCTCACCACGGATGGCTGGACCGCGGAGTTCCGCATTCCGCTCAACCAGCTTCGCTTCCCCGACAGCGAACATCACGAGTGGGGCTTTCAGCTGCTGCGCATCGTCGCGCGCAGTCAAGAGCAGAGCACGTGGTCGCCGTGGCCGCGCAGCGGGCCGCAGATCGTCAGTCGCTTCGGAATCGTCGACGGCATCGAGAACGTCAAGCCGAGCCGCCGCCTCGAGCTGTTGCCGTATGCGACGGCGGGCGTGGAGCAGCGGCCCGTCGACGCCGGCGATCCGATCAACTCGCGCGCATCGCCGCTCGGTAACGCCGGGCTCGATCTCAAGTACGGCCTCGGCCCCGCGTTCACACTGTCGGCGACGCTCAATCCCGACTTCGGGCAAGTCGAAGCGGATCCATCGCAGGTCAACCTCGGCGCGACCGAGCTGTTCTTCGCCGAGAAGCGGCCGTTTTTCATCGAAGGTGTCGATCTGTTCAAGCTGCCGATCGGCAACGGCGACAATCTGATCGAAGGCGCGTTCTACAGTCGGCGCATCGGCGCGGCGCCCGATGCACCCGACGCCAATTACGACTACATCCGTGCGCCGAGCTCGACGACGATCTACGGCGCCGCGAAGCTCACCGGCAAGACGCGCGGCGGCTGGTCGGTCGGCCTACTCGACGCGGTGACAGGCGAAGAGACGGCGACGATCGTCGATTCGGAGGGCATGCAATCCGCGCCGATCGTCGCGCCACTGACGAACTACTCGGTCGCGCGCATCAAGCGCGATTTTCGCGAAGGCAAGACGACCATCGGCGCATCGGCAACATCGGTCAACCGCGCTGTCGGCGAGACGCCGCTCGCGATGACGCTGCACGATCAGGCGTACACGACAGGCGCGCAGTTCAATCATCGCTGGGACGACAACGCATGGGAGCTCACGCTCGGCACCGTCGGCAGCTTCGTGCATGGCACCCCCGAAGCGATTTCGGAGACGCAGCAAAGCAACCGCCACCTGTTCCAGCGCCCCGATGCACCGCACGTGCATCTCGACGAGATGCGCACGAGTCTTTCCGGCGCGGGCCTGACGTGGGGCGTCGGGCGTTCGGGCGAGACGAAGCATTGGCGCTGGGCACACGGCGGCGATCTGCGCACGCCCGGTCTCGAGCTCAACGACGCCGGCTTCATGATGTTCGCGGATCGCTTCGAGCCGTGGGTGTGGGGCGAATACCGCGAAGACGAGCCGGGCGACACGGTGAACAACTGGCGCACGCAGGCGGTCGGCTTCGTTTCGACGAACCTCGAGCCGCGCCTGCTCACGTATGGCGCGAACCTCAACATCAATGCGCAGCTCACGAACTACTGGTCGTTCAACGCCGGCGCAAACCTGCAAATGGGCGGTTGGGATCCGGTCGAGCTACGCGGCGGGCCGGCGTTGCGTACCGATACGCGGCTGAGCGGCCGCGTCGGCGTCGGCACCGATTATCGCAAGCCGGTGCGCGGCGAACTGAGCATGGGCGTGTTTCGCAACTGGATCGCCGATTCGATCTTCGTCGACATCAGCAGCGGAGTGACCGTGCAAGCGCGCTCGAACATCGACATCACCGTCGGCCCGACGTGGTTCGAGCGCACCGATCCGCTGCAGTACATCGATCAGGTCGATGATGATGTCGGCCAACGCCACTACATCTTCGGTCGCATCAGCCAGACGACGTTCGCGCTGACGACGCGCGTGAACTGGACGTTCTCGCCCAAGCTCTCGCTTCAGGTCTACGCGCAACCGTTCGTCGCGGCCGGCACGTACAGTGAGTTCAAAGACGTCAACGATCCGCACGCGCAACGCTTCGCCGATCGCTTCGATGTTCTCGAGGGCACCGACTACACGATCAACGATGGCGTCGTGTACGTGAACCACAATGGCTCGTACGCGTTCGACCACCCCGATTTCGATGTGCGCAACCTGCGTTCTACGGTGGTGCTGAGGTGGGAGTACCGCCCAGGTTCGACGGTATTTGCCATTTGGAGCCACGGGCAGAGCAACAGCGATGCAAGCAGATTCGACCTCGGCAATGATCTCGCGAATCTCGCTCGCGCATCTGGCGAGAATATCGTCATGGTCAAGGCCAACTACTGGATTGGCCTCTAGCGCTATACTCGGATGTGATGGAGGCGGCTTCGGCCTCCGAAGCTAGACGCTTCGGGAAGTACACGCTCGTCGCGAAGTTGGCGACGGGTGGCATGGCCGAGATCTTTCTCGCCCGCCTTCACGGCGATGGCGGGTTCGAGAAGCTCGTTTGCATCAAGCGGATCCTTCCGCATCTCGCGAAGGATCCGCAGTTCGTCGCGATGTTCCTCGACGAGGCGCGCGTCGCCGCCAGGATCTCGCACCCGAACGTGTGCCAGGTGTTCGAGCTCGGCGAGTGGCAGGGCATGTATTACATCGCGATGGAATACCTCGAGGGCGTTCCGCTCTCGGTGTTCCGCCGCAAGGAGTACTACCCGCTGCTGCCGGATCCGCGGCTCGTCGCCGGGTTCGGCGTGCAGGCGTGCGAAGGGTTGCATCACGCGCATCAGCTCAAACGCTCCGATGGCGAGCTGCTCGGCGTGGTGCATCGCGATGTATCGCCGCAGAACTTGTTCGCGACGACCGATGGCATCGTCAAGGTGCTCGACTTTGGCATCGCGAAGGTGCAGGACGCATCGATCCGAACGAGCACCGGCATGGTCAAAGGCACGTACGCGTACATGGCGCCGGAGCAGCTCCGCAACGAGCAGCTCGACCGACGCGCGGATGTGTGGGCCGTCGGCGTCGTCTTGTGGGAGACGCTCGCGCAGCGCCAGCTGTTCAAGCGCGAGACCGAGTTTCTGACGTTCGAAGCGATCACGAAGCTGCCGATTCCCGATATCTGCGAGGTGCGTCCCGACGTGCCGCCGCTGCTCGGCGATACGCTCGCGCGCGCGCTCGCGCGCAATCCCGACGATCGGTTCCCGAGTGCGCGTGGGCTCGGCGAGGCGCTCGCACAAGCTGTCGCGCCGCTCGGTGGCGCGTTTAGCACCGCGCATATCAGCGACGAGGTGTCGCGTTCGTTCGAGGCGACGCTCGCGGAGCAACGTATGCTGCTGCGCATCGCGCGCGAGGGCGGCCAGTTCGATCTCGACAAGTCGAGCCCGCTCGTCGGGCATGGCACGAAGATGTCGACGACGCCGGTCTCGAACATCAAGCGCCGCGCGGAAGAAGCACAGGCCGAAGTCGCGCACTTCGTCGCAGCGACCGCGGCCATCGAAGCGCTCGAAGCGGATCAGTCGAGCTCGCGACAGGTCGTGCGCCCCGATAGCGATGGTGCGTTCACGCCAGCGCCGAGTCGCCGCTCGGCAGGGCAACCGGCGCAACGCCCGTCGGAGGCGTACCGCGCGCATCCGTCGAAGGAGTTTCCGGCGGTCAGCGACGAGTGGGCGCGCTACGGCACAGAGCCGCCGCTACCGCATGCGCCGCGACAGACGTCGACCCATCCGGTCGCGCCGCCGCGTTCATCGCGAGTACCGTGGATCATCGCGCTGGTCGCGATCCTCGTCGCATCGGGTGTTGCCGTGCTGCTCTACCTCGAGCTGCGCGAGATGAAGGAGACGGCACCGGCGTCGCAGGCGTCCGCACCGGTCGTGATGATGAAGTCCGAGCCGCCGAAGCCGGCAACGCATCCGGTTGTCGTCGTGGACGATAGGGGCTCGGCGAGCGAGACCAAAGTCACAGAGCCCGAGCCGGCGAAGGAAGAACCCGCGCCGAAGGCCGAAAAGAAAGTGACGAAGCCGAGGCGCGTCGAGCCGCCGAAGCGGGTCGAGCCGAAGGTCGAGAAGAAGGTCGAAACGCCGAAGGTCGAGCCGCCGAAGCCAGAGCCGCCCAAAGTCAGTGGTCCGCCCGGTACCGTGCAGATCGACTCGACGCCCGTCTACGCGATCATTTATGTCGATGGCAAGAAGCTCGGCGAAACGCCGCTCGTGACGAAGCTGCCAGCCGGCAAGCACAGCGTGCGCGCGGTTTCCCCTTCGGGTTCGACGCGCAACCTGTCGATCAACATCGAGTCTGGAAAAACCGCGGTTCGTCGCATCGAGTGGTAGCATTCGCGTATGGGTCCCTGCCGATGGGGGCAGGTCGCCTTTGCGGCCATGCTGCTATGTGCGACTTCCGCGCGCGCCGATGATCTGGCCGACGCGCGCAAGGCTGTCGAGGGCTCCGATTATTTAAGTGCGCAACCGGCGCTGCATTCGGCGCTCAAGGCGGGCAAGGCGAGCCCGCAGGAGCTCGCCGAGATTTACAAGCTGACCGGTATCGTCGAGGCGGCGCTCGGCAACGCGCAAGGCGCGCAGCTTGCGTTTGCGAAGTGGCTCACGCTTGACCCGCGCGGATCACTGCCGCCCGGAACGTCGCCGAAAATCACGCGGCCGTTCTCTGCCGCGCAAGAGCAGGCGAAAAAGAAGGGTTCGCTCGAAGCGAAGGCCGACACGACACAGAGCCCACCGTCGGTGACGCTCGTCGTCGTCAACGATCCGCTGAAGATGATCGCGGGCGCGAAGGTGTATTACAGCGCCGATCACAAACGCGAAGAGACGAAGTCGATCGATGGTGGAAAGCATCTGACGATCGCGCTCGGTGCGGGCAAGCGGATCGATCTGCGATTGCACGGCGTCGATGAGTTCGGCAATCGCGTCGTCGAGCTCGGCTCGAAGGATGTTCCGATCGTGATCACGGCAGAGGATAAAGCTGTTGTCGACAAGAAGGACCGCGACCTCTTGCGCAAGAAGCCCGAGGGCGGAGGACAAGAGCCGAGCGACGAGCCCGAAGCGCCGCGACCTTGGTATTTCAAGTGGTGGGTGTGGGGCATCGCGACGGGCGTTGCCACGGTGACCGGCGGCGTCTTCGCGTATCGCACGGTCGAGGACATCAAGGAGCTGGACTACCTCAACGCGAACAGCCTCGCGCATCCGTGGTCCGAGGCGCAGGCCGTCGAGTCACGCGCGCGTACGGACCTGCTCGTCACGAATATTGCCGCGGGTGCTGCAGCTGCATTTGCCGTCGGTACGATCATTCTGTACGTGACGAGGCCGCATGCGCGCGAGACCGAAGTGCGCGCGGCGCTCGCACCAACGCACAGTGGCGGCGCGCTCGTGCTCGGAGGGCAGTTCTGATGCGCGCGGCGTTGCTGGTTCTCGTCGGCGCGTGCTCGCTCAACGTCGATTACACGGGCACGAACTACCAGTGCAATCCCGACGGCACGTGCCCGCCGGGCCAGGTTTGCGAGAACATGGTGTGCGTGCCGGGGGATCCGGCGCCGCCAACGTGCTCGACGAACGTCTCCGCCGGCGATACGCACACGTGCGCCGTTCGCGAAGATCACACCGTGTGGTGTTGGGGAAGCAACGACAAAGGTCAGCTCGGCGACAACACGGCCGTCGATAGCGATTTGCCGGTGCAGGTCTCGGGCATCTTGAACGCGCAAGCGGTCGGTGCGGGCGAGCAGTTCTCGTGCGCCCTCGACGATACCGGCGGCGTGTGGTGCTGGGGCCTCAACGAGAGCGGACAGCTCGGCGACGGCACGACAGGCGACAGTCGTGCGCCGGTGCAAGTCACCGGCCTCACCGGCGCCACCGCGATCTCCGTCGGTGCCAATCATGCGTGCGCGCTCAAAGGCGATGGCTCGCTCGTGTGCTGGGGCGAGAACAGCGAAGGTCAGCTCGGCGATGGTGGTTCGGCGGCGCGGCCGCAACCAACGCCAGCGATGATCGGTGGCGTCGCATCGGTTTCCGCCGGCAACGAGATCACGTGCGCGATCACGAATGATGGTGTCGTGTCGTGTTGGGGCGAAAACAACGACGGCGAGCTCGGCATCGGCAGCACGACGAATCAGAACCGGCCGATGCCGGTAATGCTGCCGGCGGGCAGCAAGTTCGTCAGCGTCGCGGCTGGCAACGACTTCGCGTGCGCGGCCTCCGATGGTGGCAGCGTTTACTGCTGGGGACTCAACGATGCAGGTCAGCTCGGCGATAACTCGACGAACAATTCAACTCGTCCCGTCGTCACGTACACGCCGACGGGCATCATGGCGCTCGATGCCGGCGGCGCACACGCCTGCGGGCGCGATGTGTTCGGCCAGCTCTGGTGCTGGGGCTTTGGCGCTTTCGGTCGGCTCAGTGATGGCACCAACGCCACGCGCACGACACCCGTCTTGAGCAAGATCCAAAACGTCGCGAGTTTCTCGGCGGGCGGCGAGCACACGTGCGCGGTCACGAGTGATAACGCGATCTGGTGCGCGGGTTTCAACCGGCGCGGCGCGCTCGGCGACGGCAGGCGTCTGACGCGCAGCGAGCCGCGTCAAGTCTCCGGCGTCGACCACGCCGTCGCAATTGGCGCCGGCTACGCGCACACCTGCGCCGCACTCATGGATGGCTCGCTGATGTGCTGGGGCGCAAACGACTTCGGCCAGGTCGGTGACGGCAGCTACCTCACAAAGACCGTTCCGACGCACGTCAACGGATTCTCGGACTTCAAGTCGATGGTGCTCGGCGGTCGTCACACGTGCGCACAGAGTGGTGCTGCGCTGTTTTGCTGGGGCGACAACGGCGCCAGCCAGCTCGGCGATGGAACGACGAACGATTCGTCGACGCCGCGACCCACGCAGGCACTCGGCACGATCGCATCGCTTGGCATCGGCGATTCGTCGTCGTGCGCTATCGTCGGCAGCGATGGAAAATGCTGGGGCCACATGTTTGGCACCGCGGCGCAAGTGCAGGCGGGTGTGCTTGGCGTCAGCGCCGGCGAGAATCACTACTGCACGATCGAACCTGATCGCACGCTGACGTGCGCGTCGCCGCCGGGCGACAACTTTCGCGGCCAGCTCGGCAACGGCAGCACCGGCAGCACGACGGGTCCCGTCGTGCCGACGGGCGTTAGCGGCGTCGCCGAGATCAAAGCGCGCGGTGACGCAACATGCGCGCGGCTCATGGATGGCACGGCGAAGTGTTGGGGCGCGAACGGCCAGGGCGAGCTCGGCGTGGGCAACACGATGTACAACATCCCGACGCCGACGCCCGTGATGGGCCTCTCCGCCGCCGCCTCGCTCGCGATGGGATGGGACGCGAGCTGCGCGCGCAGAATGGATGGCAGTGTCGCGTGCTGGGGAGCGAACTACCTCGGTCAGGTCGGCGATGGCACGTATCAAACGCGCACCGCGGCGGTGCAGTTGCTATCGCTCGGCTCGGTGAAGGACGTGGCGTCGGGTGGCGCGCACTCGTGCGCCGTCAAAGAAGACGGCACGGTCTGGTGCTGGGGCTTCGACGATGCCGGTCAGCTCGGCGATGGCATCAAGGCGATCATCGTGCCCGTCGGCGTGCGCATGACGTGCCCGAAGGAATAGTCACTGGGATTGGTCGCCAAGACGCCAAGACGCCAAGATCAGAAACGCCAAGTCAGAGTTTATGGAACGGCGGCGGACTAAAGCGTCACCCATGTCGGGTCCAAAACGTCCCCTATGATTCCGGTTGCACACGGGCGTGTTACGTCGAGCGCTTCTGCTCGGGGTAGGGGCCGCGACCCGACCAGTTTCCTTGGCGATCCGACCTTGGGGGCTTGGCGGCTTGGCGACCAATCCTCTGGTGATTAGCCCTTGATGAATGCGACGGTGACACCGTCACCACCTTCGTTCTGCTCGCCTGGGCGGAACGTCTCGATCGCGCCGTGACCGGTGAGGTGCGCGCGGATCGCTTGGCGAAGCGCGCCGGTGCCGTGGCCGTGCACGATGAACGCGGTGTCGCGGCCGGCGAGCAGGCTCTCGTCGAGAAAACGATCGACGTTCGCGACGGCTTCGTCGGCGCGCTGGCCGCGTACGTCGATCGTCGAGTCGATCGTGCGCGCGGTCGCGCGACCACCGGCGGGCACGCCGTTGATGAGCACGACGGAGGGGCCGAGCGGCTTTTCTTCGACCTGCTCGCGCTCGCGTTCGGCGCGACGCGCGGCGCGATGCGAATCGATGAGCACTTCGGTGATCGGCACGGTGGCTCGCATGAGGCCGAGGCGAACCTCGACCTTGCCATCGACGGGTGGCGCGGCGACTTCGCAGCGGCCGAGCTTGGGCACGATCACGGGCGCGCCGGGGATGAGCTGCTCGGGCGTGGCGGGTGAGCCGGGCGGAAGCTTGCGCTTGGGCTCGTGCTGCGCGACGGCGGCGCCGGGCGTGACGAGCTTGCGCGTGGCTTGCCGCACATCATCGACGGTCGCGGCCTGCGCCTTCGCGCGAACTTCTCGTCGCACTTCTTCGATCTCGCGGCGCGCGGCGCGCAGCGCGCTGAGGGCTTCGCCGTGCGCGGCGCGCGTCTGCTTTTCGAAGCGCGCTTGCGCTTTCTCGCGAAACAGGCGCATCGCGGCGCGTTCGGATTCGACGCCTTCGAGCTCGGCGAGCAGGGCGGCACGCTCTTGCTCCAGGCGGCGGCGCTGATCGGCGACGTTTGCGAGGAGCTCCTCGACACGCGCGCCCGCCGCGCCGAGTAGATCGCGCGCGCGCACGACGATCGAGGTATCGATGCCCATCCGCTTGGCGACGGCGAGTGCGCCGGAGCTGCCTGGCTCACCGAGGTGGAGGCGAAACGTCGGCTCGAGGCGATCCATGTCGAAACCGACGGACGCGTTCGCGAAGCGCGGGTCGCTCGCGCCGAGCGCTTTGAGGCGCTCGTAGTGCGTGGTGACAAGGCACGTGACGCCTTTTTCGGCGAGCGCCTCGAGCACGGCCTGCGCGAGCGCGGCACCTTGATCGGGATCGGTGCCGACGGCGATCTCGTCGATGAGCACGAGCATGCCGGGTGCCGCGCGCGCGAGCAGCTCGCGCAGATTCACCATGTGCCCCGAGAACGTCGACAGGTCCTTCTCGACACTCTGCGCGTCGCCGATATCGGTCGTGACATCGGTGAACCAGCCGATCGCGCTGCCACTCTCGGCGGTGAGGTGGAGGCCCGCGCGCGCCATCACCGCGGCGAGGCCGACGGTCTTGAGCGCGACCGTCTTGCCGCCTGCGTTCGGCCCCGAGATGAGCAGCGTCGCGCCCGCAGCGACGGTGACATCATTCGCGACGCAGCGGCGATCCGCGAGCAGCATCAGCGGATGGCGCGCGTGGAGCAGCGCGATGCGCGGTGCATCCTCGATGATCGGCTCGGCCGCGACGGTGTCGTCGGCCATGATCGCGGCGGCCGCGATCACATCGAGCACCTCGGCGATCGCGAGCGACTCCGTAAAGGCATCGGCCTCCTCGGCAACCCAGCCCGAGAATTCCGTGAGGATGCGACGCTCCTCGTCGGTGACCTCCGCCTCGGCGAGCTTCATGCGGTTGTTGAGATCGACGATCTCTTCTGGCTCGATGAACAGCGTCGCCGCGCTCTGCGACGTGCCATGCACGATGCCGCGCACGAAGCCTTTGCCGTCGGTGCGAACGGGCAGCACGTACCGATCTTCACGCTGCGTGTAGTACTGGTCTTGCAGATACGGCGCGAAGCGCTCGTCGGTGAGCAGGCTGTCCATGCGCTTTTCGAGCGTCGACTTGATCGATGCGAGCGCGCGGCGCAGCGGGCCGAGCGCGTCGCTCGCGTGATCGACGAGCTTGCCGTCGGCATCGAACGCATCGAGGATCGGATGAAACACGTGGCCGAGGTCCGCGATCGCTTGGCCGCGCACGGCGAGCTTCGGCGCGACCTCCGCGTGCTCGCGCAGATGCATGCGCAGCCGCGCGAGTGCCTTGCCCGTCGTCGCGACGGCAACGAGCTCGGGCGCGTCGAGCGCTGCGGCCTTGCGGACGCGCTCGATCGCGGTCGCGATCTCCGAAATGCTGCCGAGCGGCAGCGCCGCATCGCGCGCCGCCAAATCGCGCGCTTCTTTGATCTCGGCAGCGCGTTCGCGCGCCTCCGCGGCCGTCGCGAGAACGACCTGACCGCGCACCGCGGCCTCACCGCGCTTCGTTGCGCAGCGCTTCGCCCAGTGGTCGATCAGCGTCGGCCAGCCGAGGTCTTCGAGGGTCTTGTGCGCGATCACGGCGCGCCATGTGTAGCAGGAAGCGGCGCCCCTGGCGTTCCTACGCGGGAATCAGATCCGAGAGGCTTGGCACGACGCGGTTACGACCGCCGCGCTTCGCCGCATACAGGTTTTCATCCGCACGTTTAATGAGTGCCGTCGGGTCAACGCCGGCCTCACGATGGAGCGTCGTAACGCCGAGGCTGATCGTGAACGGAATGGTCGTGCCATCGAACTGGCACGGCCGCTCTTCGATCAGCGAGCGCAAGTGCTCGGCGAACACGATGCCGCCGGGCAGCGCGGTCGAAGGCAGCACGCACGCGAACTCTTCGCCGCCATACCGCGCGAACAGATCCTCGCGTCGGATGCGCGGCCGGATGCGCATCGCGAGGTCCTTGAGGACGGCATCGCCGGCGAGGTGGCCGTGCGTGTCGTTGACCTTCTTGAAGTGATCGACATCGAACATCACGAGCGTGAGCGGATGGCCGTGTCGGCTCGCCACTGCGATCTCGCGCTCGAGGAACTCCATGAAGAAGCGCTTGTTGTGGATCCCCGTCATGCCATCTTGGATGGCCATGTTGTGAATCGCTTCGTGATACGCGCTCTCGATGTTCGAGCCCGACAAGAATTTGTAGATCGCGTCGCCGAAGCGAACCTGATCGCTATCCGCGAGCTGCTGGCTGCGAATGCGGATCTCGTTGACGAACGTGCCGTTCGTCGAGTTGAGATCTTCGACCCACCAGTTGGCATCATCATCGAGGAACAGGCGCGCGTGCTGGCGCGACACCGAGCTGCGACTGACAACGAAGCCCGCTTCGGTATCGCGGCCCACGATGTATTGGCTGTTCACGAGCGGAATGCGACGACCGATGTCGGGGCCCGGCGGATGCAGATTGACGAGACACGCTTCGCCCGCTGGCCCTTTCTTCTCGGGCGCCAGGGGTCGCTGAAGAATCAGCGTCCCGCCATCTCTGTAGTCGTCGCTCACCGCCTCTTCTTATATATCGCGGCTTTGATGAGGTTATCTAGCCCGGTCGGCTACGACCGGAGCGGGTGCCTCTCCAAGCGGTCAGGCTCGTCGATTAGCGGCCAGATAGCCGGAACCTGCGTGCTAGTTTTTGGCCATGACCCGCGCCACCTGGGTGCTCGCCGCGACCACCGTCGTCGGGGTCGCGCTCTCGATCTGGCTCTACGTGGACAATCGCTCGCTACAGGCCGAGCTGGAAAAGCAGGCTTCCCAAAAGGTCGCCGCAGCGCCCGCTGCCACCGATAAGGCCACCGCGAACACGGATCCGTGGGCGAGTTTCCGCCCGGCATCGAGCGCGGCGAAGACCGCCGGCGGCCCGGCGCCGAAGCTCCCGGATCAAAAAGAGGAGTCGCGCCTCGAGCGCCGCCAGCGCCGTCAGCAGGAGTTCGCCGCGATGTTCGGCCGCCTCGAAGGCGAGACCGAAGAGGAATACCGCGCGCGCATCGTGCCGATGATCAAGGCGGGCCTACTCATCCCGCGCCAGCGCGTCGACGAGATGCGCAAAGAGGCCGAGCAAAAGGCGGGCGTCACGGCCGAGCAATCGAAGAAGCTCGACAAGGCCTTCGAGAAAGTCTACGCGGACGCGATCGATTACACGAACAAGGCCGTCGCCGATGGTCTGCTCTCGCCGTACGAGCGCAACGTCTCCGGCTGGCTCGAATACGCCGGTGGCCTCGGCGGTCTGCTCGGCGAGGCAAACCAGCAAATCGGCCAGATCCTCACGCCGCAGCAGGTCTCGGCGATGAGCACGAGCGGCTTCGAGTGGGGCGAATACCTCGGCGTCAACGCGCCGTGGGAGCAGCTGCGCCCGCCTCCACCGCCGCCGCGGTGATCACGGGCCGACGACGGGGAAGTACACCTTGTAGTAGGTGTCCTTGTCCTTCGGCGCGGGGAGCTGCACCTTGTTCGCGGCCTTCTCGATACAGCGCTGCGCATCGAGCGAATCGAGCTCCGTCGGCGTATCGCCGATGTGGGTCAGCACCTTGACCTCGACGCCCGCGGGCGGCGTGCGATAGATCGGCCGGTCGCGCGCGTCGGGAGAGCGTGGGCCGACCTTCGTGATGCCGACCTGCATGATCGAGCTCGTCAGCTTCGTCATGCACGTGCGCATCGCCGACATTTGCTTCGCGATCGCGGCGTGAACCTTGTCACCGTCGGGGACGGCGCTGCCACTCGGCGCGATCGCTTCGCGCAGCGGCAGCTTCGTCTTCGCGAGCTCGCGCACGTGTTCTTCGGCGCGACGACGCCACGGGCTCTTCGGCGCGGTCTTCACGAACCGACGAAAGTACAAAAGCGCGTGCTCGGGCTTCGCGTTCGCGTAGCGATGCGCGAGGCCATAGAGATAATCGGTGTCGCCGGCACCGAGCAGCGGCTGGCGCGGCGAGATCACGGCATTGAGGTACGGATCGTACTTCTTTGCGTTCTGCGCGGCTTCTTGCGCATCGCTCGGGCGCCGCGCGCGATCGTACGCGAGCGCGAGCAGCCAGCGCGCGGTCGTATCGTTGCCGACTTCGGCGGCGGCGGTGAGCGCGTCAATCGCTTCGTCGAGCTTGCCGAGCGCGATGCGCACTTCGCCGAGCGAGCGCCACAGATCGCCGTTCTGGCTTTGCGCGGCGGATGCGGCGCGCACGAGCGAACGTTCGGCCTCGGCGTAGCGACCAGCGCGCGCCTGGCATTGGCCAAGCTCGAGGCGCGCTTGCGAGCGCGCGCTGACATCGTCGGTCTTCGTGTAGTCCTCGGCGCGACCGAGATCGTCGGCACACTCCGTCCACTGCTTGAGCTTTGCGTAGTAGCGACCGCGCACGAGATACGCGTCCGCGCGCTTTGGCTGCAGCTTGACGGCGGCATCGAGCTTCTCGCCGGCGCTCTTTAGATCGTCGGGATTGCCGCGATCGAGCAGGCGCTGCGCATCGCGCACGAGCTCCTTGTACGGCGAGCGATCGGGGTGCAGCGCCGATTCCCACAGATCCGAGCGCGTTTCTTCTTCGAGGTCCTTATCGGGCGCGACCGGCGGATAGCGCTTGGACTGCGCTCGCGCCGGCGCTGCTGCGAGCAGCGCCGCGAGGACGAGCCATTTCAACGAAAGATCTCCTGCCACGGCGTCTGGATCGGCGAGCTCTTCCGCTTCTTGTGCGTCAAGAGACTGTCGAGGTGCGCCTTCGCGCGCTTCTGGAACTCGGGATGCGCGCCCGACGCGATGAACGCGCGCCAATTCTCGATCGCGAGCTCGTCGTCGCCGAAGGCCTCATCGGAGAGCGCGTAGTAGTAGTACTTCTCGCCCTCGGGCACGAAGAACGTAAGGCCCTGATCGACGTTATTGTGGAACGCTTCGCGTTGGCTGCGGCCCTGCGAGCGGATGATTTCGATCGCCTGCGCCGGATGCTCGTCGCGATCGAGCGCGACCGCATAGCCGTAGTACGTCGACGTATCCGCCGCGCTGCGCAGCAACTCGCGATAAAGGTCCAGCGATTCATCCATGCGCCCGAGCATCATGTATGTCTCGGCGAGGTTACCGAGCACTTGCTCGAAGCTGTCCTGCGAGCGGTCGTGGCGCGCGAGGATCTTCTCGTAGTCGCGCGCGGCGGCTTCGAGATGCGCGCGCGTCGCGAGCTTCGTGTGCAGGATCGCGCGATCGAACAGGATCTGCGTCGAAGCGCGCATTTCAACGCCGAGCCGCGGATCATCGGGCGCCCTCGCTTCGAACTGATTCCAGTATTCGATGACTTCTTCGGCGCGTTTGGGATCGAAGCCGGCGTTGTTGCAGAGCGGCCCCATCTTGATCGGCAGGCCGTGGCGATCGCAGTCGAGATAGAACGAGTTGATCAGGGTGCCGAGCCGAAACCACGGCTCGCCTTCTTTCGGCTTTGCGGCGGCGGCTGCCTTGTACGCGGCGACGGCAGCGGCGACCTGGTTCTGCACTTCTCGCCGGGCCCCCGTCGCCTGTGTGTTCGCGAGCAACGCGAACTCATCGCCTTTGCGCAGCTCGGCCTCGTACTTCTCCTGCGCGGGATCCGGCTTGCCATGCGCGAGCGCGCTCTCCCACACGTTCGCGTGCGCGCCCGCCGCGACGAACACGAGGAGGAGGGGCAGGCGCGTCATGGATGTGGTCGAATCGTACGCATCCGCTGGCGTTGTTGCCAGGGATCCGTGGTGGGTGCGCGTCGAAGCGCGTCGATTGCGGCGATGTGCTCGAGCGCGCGTTTGCGATAGGGCAGGTTGCCGGCCGCCGCGTAAAGCGCCCATTCGGCGCGCGCTTCGGTGTAGTGGCCCGCGGCTTCCCATAACAGGCCGTAATAGTAGTGACGATCCTCCGCGGGTGCGAAGCGCACCGCCGACAGAACGTTCTGCGCCATCGCTGCGAGTTGGCCCGAGAGAACGTTTTGCATCTTGTCGAGGACCTCGAACGCGGCGCCGCGCTGCTCGTCGCGATCGTATTGCACCGCAAGCGCGAAGCTGACGAGCGTGAGCTCGTTCGTGTAGTACTGCACGATGCTCGGCACGCTGTTCGCGAGCACGTCGATCGCTTCGCTCATCTGACCGCGCGCGGCGAGCGCGTTCGACAAGTGCACGAGCACGTGCGCGGTGATCGGCTGGCCGGCGACGATCGGTCCTTGCGCGGCGCGCAGGTAGCGCAGCGCTTCATCTTTCTTGCCGAGGCGCAGATAAATGATGCCGAGGCGACCCGCGATGTCGGCGCCTGCTTTGTCGATGCCGATGATGTCGATCGCCGCCTGCAGCGCTTCGATCGCCTCGCGCGTCTTGCCGTGCTCGTCGGCGGTTTGCGCGAGCAAGCGCAGCACGTCGAGGTTCTGGGGTGCGAGCTTGCGCGCGTAGCGCAGAAGCCCGTAGATCTCGCGATACATCTTCGCGCGCTCGACGCCCGTCGGATCGTAATCGGCGTACAGCGCGGTATCGGCCTGGCTGATCGCGCCGCGCGCCTTGATCACGATCACGTCGACTTCGTCCTTGTGTGGACTGATCATCTCGCGCCAAAAATTTCCGCGATCAGGATCTGGCGGCGGTTGGGGGGCCGGCTCGACTTCGCTACGAGCGGGCAGGGCCCACAGTAGCGTCATCGCGAGCGCCAGCCGCTTCACGTTTGTAGTATGTACCCGGCGGGGTCCTCCCGCCTGTAGACCTCGCTCTGGGGCCTCCGCCCTCAGCTTGGATAGGGCGGATCCAACGGGTTTTCAGGTGCTTGTCGTTTGGAACCGCGTGGCCCACCCCTTGCTGTTAGGTCAGGTGTGGACCGCGGAGTCATGGCAACAGCTACCGAGCTGTTCGAGGCGCGCCATTTTCCCAGCGTCGTGGCGATCGCAACGGGTGCGCTCGAGCACGACCCGGACTGCGTGCCGCTCTTGGTCCTACGCGCACGTGCCCACATCGCGTTGCGCCGCGACCTCGAGGCGCAGGGCGACCTTCGCGACATCATCCGCGTATATCCGCAGTGCGGCGTCGCGTACCGACTCCTCGGCGAGCTCGCCGCCAGGCGCGACGAGAACGAATCCGCCGGAATCTTTTTTCGCGAGGCGCTGCGCCTCGACCCCGACGATCGAGAAGCGGCCGATTGGCTGCTCGTCGTCGATACAACAGCTCGACCAGCCGCGGTGGCAAACAAACTCCCGGCACCCGCTGCCGCGGCTGGTCGGTTTCCTTCAGAGCGCGCCGAGAGTCATCCGCGCTTGGCGAAGGGA
>Ga0070698_100001586_pt1 | contig 25269 bp, 22 predicted proteins | sample KBSK1502metaG_FD_65477 | JGI IMG/M metagenome (GOLD analysis project Ga0070698, IMG submission 65477) | Corn, switchgrass and miscanthus rhizosphere microbial communities from Kellogg Biological Station, Michigan, USA - KBS K1-50-2 metaG | ecosystem: Host-associated > Plants > Roots >... | reverse complement strand
GGGTCAAACGCGCGGACGCCGGCGAGGTCGCCGGTAAGGTGTTCTTCGAGACCTGCGGCATCGGCCTCGATGCGGACGCGTTCGGCGCGGCGCGCCTTGCCGAGCGCGGTCGCTGGGGTCCCGCGTTGCGGAGAGTCTGGCGATGGGCGAGCGCGAGCCCGCACGCCATCGAGATCACCGTCGACGGCAAGACGGAGCGCCATCGGGTCCTGCAGGTGCTGATCGTGAACAGTCCCTATTACGGCTGGGCCTTCCCGATCGTGCCGAATGCCGACATGACGGACGGCCTGCTCGAGGTCGCGATCTTCCCGCGCAAGAGCCGGCTCGACCTATTGCGCTGGACCGCGCAGATCTGGCGTAACGGTCGGCCCGGAAAACCGCCCCGCATCCTCCGCGGAAAGCTCATCACGATCGCATCGTCCGAGGCCGTTCCGGTGCACGCCGACGGTCAGATCGCTGGCCGGCTCCCCGTCAGCGTGCGTTGCTACGAAGGCGCGCTACGCGTGTTCGCATGAACTTCTGACCGATATCGACCCACGTCCGTACGTGGATCGCGAAGCCGGAGAGCGTCCCGGTCACCTTGCCCTCGCGAAGCGCGACCAAGAGTTCTTGCGGCGTCACGAAGGGCGCGACGCCGACGTAGGCGCGCCCGATCTCGATCGCTCGGTGCGAATCGCTGCCCACGCCGCCGGGGAGCGAGTGTTGCCGTGCGAATTCGAGCGCGCGGACGTTGCTCGACGATGCGACCTCGCGAGCGTTGAACACCTCCACGATGTCGAGCTTCGCCGCCACGGTTTCGAGGACCGCTCGGCGGAGATGCCGGCGTCGGTTCCGGCTGAAGGGGTGCGGGACGTACGCGAGCCCGCCCTGTTCGTGGACGAGATCGATGGTCCGCTCGGCGCTCTGACCCGGTGCGACCCGTTTTTCGAGGTAGAGCCCGACGAGCTCCCCGTCGGCGGTCGTGATCTCTTCTCCGACGATGACCTGGAGGCCGGTATCCATCTCGCGCAGCCGCAGCCCGCCTTCGATCGTGTCGTGATCGGTGATGCAGACCGCGCCGAGCTGTGCCTTGCGGGCGAGCTCCGCGAAGTCGGCGAGCGCGACCCGGCTGTCGCGGGAGTACTCCGTGTGCATGTGCATGTCGAGGCGTACGGGGTCCATTCCGCGAGTGTGCGGCAGTTCGCGTGCCGCCCGCGGTCAGACCCGGATGGCCCGCCCGTTGGACTCAGCGAACGCGAGGATGTTGACGATCCGCGTGACTTCCGCGGTCCCGTCCCGACCGAGCTCGGTGTCGCCGAGAGCCAGCGTCGCCGATGCGGCCGTGGTCGAGTCAAGGGCCGGATGGCGAGCGCCACGCGCCTCGCGTACTCGGTCGAATGCCGCGGCCAGTCGCACACGGCTCTCGCGCCGCATATCGAGCCCGACGTTGCGAAGGCGTGGATCGATGCCGCAGGCCTCGGCCATCGCTCGCAGCAGGCCTGGATCCGAACCCGAAAGGACACGGACGATGTCCACCGCCGCGTCGCCCGACGGATCAGCCCCCATCGCATCGAACGCGCGGACTCGGTAGGCGTGCTCCTCGTCCATGAGGGACCGCATGAGGTCGGCCTTGTCGAGGAACTGGTTATAGAACGTGCCGATCCCCACACCCGCCACGCGGCAGATCTGCTGAACGCTCGCTTCGTACCCAGCCTGCGCAAAGACCTGGCGCGCGGCGGATGCGAGGCGCGCGCGCTTCTCCGTGGGGTCCGGCCGGTCGCCGCCTCTCGTTTGATTCGTCAGACCTATCAATCTCGCCTGACCCACGGCAAACGCACAACCTTCGGATCGTCCCCTTCATTTGGACGGGACGGTCGTTCTCCAGTTACGGACCGGTGAATCTTAGAACGGCATTAGGACCGGAAGCGCAGACTCAAACCATGGGGGTTTATGAGATCGAGCGGTCGGCCCCCGACCTCCAACGTGGCGGGATCGCCGTTATCGATCGACACGGGAACGTCACATGGACCGACGAAGTCTGGGCGTCCGGCGACGGCCAGGTTTACCTCCCTCGGGTACCGATCGGAACGAATCTCCTTCACGCCTACCGGCGACTCCCCGACCCGCGAGCGCAGGCGATCGCGAACGCGCTGTCGGCGGTCCTCGAGGGAACGGCGACCTACTTCGAGATCGAACACCGCGCGGACCGCGAGAGCCAGGATTCGTTTCTCACGTCCGTGGCAGCGCTGCGCGGCAACGGTGCCGGAGCGGTCCTGATCCACCGACCCGTCGGTGTACGCGATGCGTCCTACCGCGATCGACAGTCCGACCTTAGGACTCTCGATGGCCCACCCGTTGGCGGAGGGATCGATCGGTTGACGCCGCGAGAGCGTGAGGTGCTCGGCCTGATGGCAGCGGGTCTGGACAATCGTGCGATCGCTCTGAAGCTCCGGATCGAGTACACGACGGTCCGCGGGCACGTGCGGTCGGTGATCGAGAAGCTTGGCGCGCGTTCGCGCCTCGAAGCCGTGGCTCGCGCCTATCGGAATGGCTGGGTGGCGAACCGGTGACGCCAGGGACGGGCGGTGCGCAGACTTTCCCGGTACCCAGCCACGTCGCCCTGCTCCACAACGGGGAAGCCGAGCTGCGCGGTGCCGCAATTCCGTTCCTGAGAGCTGGTCTCGATCCTCCGAGCCAAGGGTTGTTCTGCTTCGGCGAGCCGGGCGTAGGTGAGCGTCTCCTGCGAGCCCTCGAGCTCTCCGTTGGCCGTGACCTTTCGCCGGAGTATCGGGCCGGCCGGATCGTGGTCGGACAATCCGACCCGGACGTCGATCGCCAGCTCGAAAACGTCATCGCCGCGCTCGAAGCCTTCCGCGCGAGCGGATTCACTCTCGTTCGGTTCGTCGGCATCAATGCCTGGGACGCCCCTGCCTTTCCACCGCCGGAGGATTTCCTCTGGTTCGAGTCAAAGCTGAACGAGATCATTTCCGCCTTTCCGGTGATGGGTCTCTGCCCGTATGACCTCGGGCGAATGCCTGCGCGCGCCATCGCTTACGGAGCGCTCGAAACGCACCCCTTGGTGCTGAGTGGTGGAGTGCTGCGCGAGAATCCGCAGTTCATCGCTCCGGATCGCTATCTGCGCGACCGTTTGGTCGGGCTGCCCTGGCTGCAGGCCTGAGCGCGACTGGGGAGCGAGCTCAGCCGAGCTTCGGCAGGCCGTCGAGGGCGTGTCCGATGTACCCGAACACGATGAAGCCCAGCACCGCGACGCAGACAAGGAACGCGAAGATCCAAAGCAGGAACGCGCTATTGCGAACGTGAGTGCTGTCGTCCCTTACGCGCTTCGCTTATTTCTCCTCCATCGACTTCGCGATGGCGGCGAGGAACTCCTTGTTCGTCTTGGTCTTGCCGAGGCGCTGCAGCAGGAGCTCGGTGCCTTCGATCTGACCGACTGCTGAGAGCATCTTTCGCAGCAGGATGACCTGTCTCATGACCTCCGGCGCGAGGAGCATCTCTTCCCGGCGTGTACCCGAGGCCGGGATGTTGATTGCTGGGAAGGTGCGGCGCTCCTGGAGCTTCCGGTCGAGGATCATCTCGGAGTTGCCGGTGCCCTTGAACTCTTCGTAGATCACGTCGTCCATGCGGGATCCGGTGTCGACAAGGCATGTCGCGAAGATCGAGAGCGATCCACCGCCTTCGATGTTTCGCGCGGCGCCGAAGAAGCGCTTGGGCGGGTAGAGCGCGACCGGGTCCATGCCACCGGACAGCGTCCGGCCGGACGGCGGGACCGCGAGGTTGTATGCGCGCGCGAGCCGCGTGATCGAGTCGAGGAGAATGACGACGTCACGACCGGTCTCGACGAGACGCTTGGCGCGCTCGAGCGCGAGCTCGGCGACACGAGTGTGGTTCTCCGTTGGCTCGTCGAACGTTGACGAGAACACTTCGCCCTTGATGGAGCGGCGGATGTCTGTGACTTCCTCGGGCCGTTCACCGACAAGCACGACCATGATGTGGACGTCCGAATGGTTCCCGGAGATACCGTTCGCGATGTCTTTCAAGAGCTGCGTCTTGCCGGCCTTCGGCGGCGACACGATGAGGGCGCGCTGGCCGTAACCGAGGGGATTTACGAGGTTGATGAGGCGCTGGCTCAGGTTCGCGGGGTCGACCTCGAGATCGAACATCTCGTCCGGGAAGACCGGCACGAGGTTTTCGAACACCGGGCGGCGTTTGGCCTGCTCGGGGTCGATGCCGTTCACCGCTTCGACCCGCAGGAGGCTGAAGTACTTCTCGCTGTCCTTCGGCGGTCGTGTCTGGCCGGTCACGAAGTCGCCGGTCCGAAGACCGAGGCGGCGGACCTGGCTCGAGCCGACGTACACGTCCTCGGGTGACGGAAGGAGGGAGCGGCGCCGGAGGAAACCGAAGCCGTCCTCGACGATCTCGAGGATGCCCTGCGCGAAGATGTTGCCCTGCGCCTCGGTCTGCGCTTGCAGGACGCGCGTGATCAGGTCCTGCTGGCCGAGGCCTGCTGCGCCTTCAATACTGAATTCCTTGGCGATCTCCGCGAGCTCCTTCTGCTTTTTGTCGTTGAGCTCGGTGATCGTGTAGTACTTCCGGCTCGGCGCGGGCGGCGATGCCTCCCGGCGGGTCGCCGTCGCGGTGGCGGCGCCGCCATTGGTCGCGGGGCCATTGGTAGCCGGACCGTTCGTGGCGGGGGTGTCTTTGGTGGTGGGGGTGTTCTCTGCTGAGGTGGGTTCTGGATTGTCCAAGCGGTGTGTTCGCTCCTTAGTTTGCCTGCGGCCTTGTTGCCCAGGTCTCTGGCTGTGTGGGCCCGGTGGGCGCATCAGGTGCGCGCGCATCCGGCTCGTGAGAAAGGGGAAAGGTTGCGTGAGTCAGTATACAGCGACATGGCGGCCCTGACCACGGCCCAGATCGCCGAGCTCACCGCTCTCTCTCGGGACATCCACGGTCATCCCGAGCTTGCCTTCGAGGAACGTCATGCGCTGGCGGCGATCAGCGCGCTACTCGAGCACGCCGGACACCGCGCGGAGCGGGGCATCGGAGGGCTCGAGACCGCATTTCGTGCGCGGGTCGGTCCATCCGAGGGCCCGGCCGTGGCCTTGCTCGCCGAGTACGACGCGCTTCCTGAGGTCGGACACGGTTGCGGTCATAACCTGATAGCGATCAGCAACGTCGGCGCCTATCTCATCGCCGCGGCGAGCGCCGCGCGGCTCGAGGTCGGCGTCGAGCTGATCGGCACGCCGGCTGAGGAGAACGGCGGCGGCAAGATCGAACTGTTGCGTCACGGCGTATTCGATCGGGTGGCCGCTGCGCTCTCGTCACATCCCGCCGGCCAGGGCGACTGGTCGGTGAGCGGTACGGGCCTCGGCGTCGTCGGAAAGCGCGTGACCTTCACGGGCGTCGCTTCGCACGCCGGCTCCGCACCCGAAAAGGGTCGCAACGCGCTCAATGCGGTCATCCGGCTCTTCGTCGGCATCGACGGATGGCGCCAGCAGCTCGAGGTCGACTCGCGTGTGCACGGGTATATCAACGACGGCGGCAAGGCGATGAACGTCGTGCCCGCGCGGGCCGAGGCGATCTTCGGGCTCCGCGCAAAGGAGCGCGAGACGCTCGACGGCATGGTCGAGCGGTTCGGAGAGATCGCGAAAGGGGCCGCCCTTCTTACCGGTACTAACGTCGAGATCGGCGAATATCTTCCCTACTACGAGCCGGTGAAGGCGAACCGCGCGCTCGGCGACGTCATCGCCGAGGAGCTGGAGCGTCAGGGCGTGATTCCCGAGCGCGGCGTTCTCGTCACCGCGTCGACCGACCTCGGAAACGTCTCGACCAAGGTCCCCACGGACTGGGTGCGCTTCCCGGTGAGCGAGAGGCCGGTGCCGGGACACTCCGAACAGATGCGCGACGCGAGCGTGAGCGACCTCGCGCACCGCAACGCCATGATCACGGCCGAGGCACTCGGCGCGGCGGCCGTGCGCGTCGCGACGGACCGGGCCCTGCGCGAGCGGATCGCCAGATGAACGACGGGCTCCGCGGCGACCTGATCGCGCTCTCGCGGGCGATCAGCGCGGACCCCGAGCTCGCCTACAAGGAGGAGCGCGCGGTCGGCCGCATCACCGCGCTCCTCCGAAAGCACGGCCACGAGGTCGAACTGAATCTCGGTGGCCTCCCGACGGCGTTCCGCGCGCGGGTCGGCCCGCCGGGTCCGGCGGTCGCGCTGCTCGCCGAGTACGACGCCCTGCCGGACGTCGGTCACGGCTGCGGTCACAACCTCATCTCCATGACGATCGTCGGCGCGTTCCTCACCGCGGCCGCCAAGGCGAAGGATCTGCAGACGGGCATCGAGCTCGTCGGCACCCCGGCCGAGGAGAGCGGCGGCGGCAAGATCGACCTCCTCGAGAAGGGCGTGTTCAAGAACGCCGTGGCCGCGCTCTACTCGCATCCGGGCTCCGGCGGGCGCTGGAACGTGAGCGAGCGCCTCCTCGGGATCTCGGTGAAGCGGGTCATCTTCGAAGGTCTCGCGTCACACGCCGCCGTATCGCCGGAGAAGGGGCGCAACGCTCTCACCGCCCTCATCGTGCTCTTCGTCGCGGTCGACGGGTGGCGGCAGCACCTTCCCTCAACGGCGCGGGTGCACGGCATCGTCCGCGAGGGCGGAGTCGCTTCGAACATCATCCCGTCGCGCGCTGTGGGCGACTTCGGTCTCCGCGCGGCGACGATGGGCGCGCTCCAGGAGATGGTGGAGATGTTCGAGAACATGGCGAAGGGCGCGGCGCTCCAGACCGGCACAAAGGTCAGGATCGAGGAGGAGATGCGCCCGTACCTCCCGGTCGAGGCGAATCCCGCCCTCGGCGATGCGCTCGCGCAGGAGCTTGTCCGCCTCGGCAAGTCGCCGTCGCGGGGGCGTCTGGTGACCGCGTCAGGCGACATCGGCAACGTATCGCAGAAGGTGCCGACCGACTACATCGGCTTTCCGGTGAGCGCGGAGGAGATACCCGGACATTCCCACCGGATGCGGGAGGCGTCGGTGAGCGACTACGCGCATGAGAGCGCGTTCGTGGTCATCGATGCCCTCAGCGCAACAGCGCTCCGAGTCGCCACGGACAAGTCGTTCCGCGAGTCGCTCCGCTTGTGAATCACAACGGCCGCAATCGCGCGACTCGCGCGCGGCTGGACGCCGTCATCGAGCGTCTGGGCGACCGCCTCATAGAGATGGACGGCGGGTGGACCGCATCCGCGCTCCTTGCGCACATCGCGTTCTGGGATCGGCTCGCGACGGTCCGTCTCGAGAAATATCTGCGCGACGAGGAGCCGCCGGTCACAGCGCCGCCGGCCCTCACCGACCTCACCAACGGCGCGGGGATACGCGAGTGGAGGGACACGCCGCCGGCTGTCGCCGCGAGGCAGGCGCGCGACGCCGCCGCGGCCATGGATCGGCTCGTCGAGAGCCTTCCGCCGGAAAGGCTCGCCGCCCTTAAAGCACTCGATCGTCCGATGCTCTACGAGCGAGCCGGTCACCGCACGCAGCACCTCGACGAGATCGAGCGCGCGCTGCGGTGAGCGGCCCGGCGTCCAACGATCTCGTCCACCCGGTCCCGCGCACGGAGCTGCCGCAAGGGCGCGTCCTGGAGTTCGACTTTCCGGGCCTCGAGATCGGCGTCGCCGAGTACGACGAAGGTCCGACCGGCTGCACCGTCTTCCATCTCCCGAAGGTCGCGTCGCTCGCGATCGACGTGCGCGGCGGATCGCCGGGCGTGAACGGACAGCATCTCGACGCGATCAACGCGATCTGCTTTGCGGGCGGCTCGCTGTACGGGCTCGAGGCGTCGACCGGCGTCGCGGCGGAGCTCTTCAAGATCCGTGGCTACTCGACGAAGTGGATCGATATCGCGCTCGTGTCGGGCGCGATCCTCTTCGACTACGGGACGCGCGCAAACGCGATCTATCCCGACAAGGAGCTGGGTCGCGCGGCGGTCCGCGGCATGCGGCCGGGGCGGTTCCCGATGGGAGCCCGCGGCGCGGGGCGCTCAGCGACCGCGAGCCACGGCGCCGGCGCCGAGCTTGCCGGCCAGGGCGGCGCATGGCGGGTGTCCGGGCAGACCAAGGTCCTCGCGTTCGTGGTCGTGAACGCGTACGGCTGCATCGTCGATCGCGCCGGCACGATCGTCCGCGGCAAGCCGACGGGGCCGGTGCCCGGCCGGATGCCGCGCTCGGCGAACACCACGCTCTCGCTCGTGGTCACGAACCAGAAGCTCGACCGCCTGCAGCTCCAGTCGGTCGGCCGCCAGGTGCACACCTCGATGGCCCGCGGGATACAGCCGTTCCACGCGCGCTGGGACGGCGATGTGAACTACATGGTGTCGACGCGGGAGGTCGCGAACGACGCTCTCGATGAAGTCACGCTCGGCGAGCTCGCCTCAGACGCGATGTGGGACGCGATCCTGGCGAGCTATGACCGCTGAGGACTAACCCGCGAACTTCACGTTCCCGCACGAGAGTCCCCAGTACCGCTCCGGATCGGTCGGCATCGCGTAGCGGACGTTGACCGCGATCACCGATCGGGTCGTCGACCACAGCACGAGCCGTGACCTCGTCGACCAGCGGTGCACGTCTTCGACCGCGTCCCATTGGAAATCCGAGTTGAAGTCGGAAGCTGAACGCGCCACGATCTCCGGCGCGTCCTTCGTGCGACGGCATTCGATCGCGTTCCCGTGCGAAACCGTTCCGCCGAACAGGAACATGACCGGCCTGCCCTCTTCCTCGACGAGCCGCAGCTCGTTGCCGTCGTAGACCAGAAAGCTCGTCCAGACCGTCGACGCGCCGTGCCCAACGGTCACGATCGCGTCGTCGCAGCCGTCGCCGTTGACGTCCGCGATTCCGATCAGGGGACTGTGTCCGGGATCGTCAAAAGGCATCCCGTCGAACGGCAGCTCCACAACGCCGCCCGCGCTCAGCGTGAGTCGCGCGAGCTTGCCGCCGTTCAGGCTTGCGTATGTTCCAGGGCGCGGCGAGTTGAAGAACTCGAGAAGGTCGGGACGCCCGTCGCAGTCGAAGTCACCCCGAGCCGATCCGACGACACCGTCGAGCACAAACGACGGGCGCGGGGTCGCCGTGGGGTAGGCCGATCTGATCGCGGCGGTGCTTGGCGGTGGCGAGACGGCCGCGTCCGCAACCGAGCCGCTCGGTCCATCGGGCTCGACGCTGGTCGTGGCCGCTGGCGCTGGAGCGGCGGCCGCACACGATGCCAAAAGAAGTGTCACCGCGATCGGCACCATTCGCCGCACGCGGAAAGCGTGCGCCACCGCGGTGAGCGCGTCGTCAGAGTTGTCGACGCCAAAGTGCTACGGCGTCCAGGAAATCTCAAGGTGCCGTCCGGGTCCGATCGGGACGCTTGTTCTAGATCGCTACCGCTCCGCGATCGGCACCCAGCGCTTCCCGGTCGGTCCGGTGTACTCAGACTCAGGACGGATGAGTCGGTTGTCGCCGTGCTGCTCCATGATGTGAGCGCACCACCCGGCCATGCGGCCGACGGCGAAGATCGAGGTCCCGAGATCTGCGGGGATCCCGAGGAACGTGTAGGTCGTCGCGGCGTAGTAGTCGACATTCACGACGTTGACCTTCGCCGCGGCCGCGGCTGACATCTTCGGGCGCTGACGTTCGATCTCGGCGGCGAGACGCTCCTGGATCTCGAAGTACTTCGGACCTTTCCAATCCTTCGAGAGCTCCTGCGCGAACCTCCTCAGAAATTTGGCGCGCGGGTCCTCGGTCTTATAGACGCGGTGGCCAAACCCCGAGAACTTGTACTTCGAGGAGATCGCCTTCTCGACCCACGATTCGGTGCGCTCGGGCGTGCCGATCTCATCGAGCATCTTCATCGTCCCGTCGGTGGCGCCGCCGTGAAGCGGGCCCTTCAGCGCCCCGAGTCCCGCGGTCACCGCGGCGTGCATGTCCGCGTTCGTGCCGGCCGCGATCCGCGCGGCGAAAGTGGACGCGTTGAGCCCATGCTCGGCCTGCAGGATGAAGCACGTGTTCAGGACCTCTGAGGCGCGGGGATGCTCGAGCCCGGCCATCTTGGCAAAGTTCGCCGCGTGGCCGAGCGTTGGATCCGGCGGAATGGGCTGCTCACCGCGTCGGCGACGGATATACGTCGCCAGCATCGTCGGAAGCTTCGCGGTGAGACGGATCGCCTTCGCGTACTCCGAATCCCGGGAGTTGTCGCCTTCGGCGGGGTCCTCGGCCGACGAGGCGGAAACGACGGTCCGGAGGACGTCCATGCCCGTCCCGGTCTCGGACATTTCCTGCAGGATCCCGCGGAGAAAGGGCGACAAGGTGCGGTGCTTCGTGAGCTCCGCTCTGAAGTCTCGGAGCTCGTCTTTGTTCGGAAGATCGCCATTTAGCAGGAGATAGGCGACCTCTTCGTACTCTGCCTTGCCGGCGAGCTCCTCGATCCGGTAACCGCGGTACTGAAGGAAGTTATCGCTTACCGAGCAGATCGCCGTGGTGGTCGCGACCACGCCCTCGAGTCCGCGCGGAGCCACCTTTTCCCGCTCGACGGCCACGAGCCGAGTGTCGCACAACCGTGTCGACCCCCTTTGGATTGCCAAAGGTCACGAGGTCTGGGACTTGCGACCCCAAACCCTCAGCGGTACAGTCCCCGCTGGACGGTCAGGCAGGCTAAACCGCCCGGGGAGGACGAAACATTCGTCAGGCGCGCGCGTTTACGAGTTGAACGCGCGCTCAAGTTGTTAGCCCCTCATCCCACCCACCAGCGGAGGGCGGCGGCCGTAAGGCCGGCGCCCTTTCGCTTTGGTCTCGGGCCTTAGTTTTGAGGTCAGGAAGGGTGCTTCGCTGATCACACGCATGCGCATGGGTCCTCGTCGCCGAGAGCCCGTTTCACGCGATCGTTACCGCGCGATCGCCCGTGGTGCGGGCGTCCGAATTCCTGCACGCCCGCGGTGGATCGATGCAGCGCTCGTCGGTGCCCTCGCCGTCGTTCTGATCATCACGGTGCCGCGCGCGGCCGCGGCGGTCGGCGCCGGATTCGATCAGGTACTCACTTCCATCCAGTCGGCGGTCCCGCTGCTGCAAGGACACGGCTCGATCGACCTGCCGGCGGGCGGCAGTTCGAGCGTGGGCGCCGCTCCCATCGCGGACTCGCTCCCCGCGTATACGCGCGAGCCGCAGCTTCAGCTCACCGGGAAGGTGCCGTCGTTCGGGATACAGGCCGGACGCAGCCTGCAGATCGTGCTCAATGGCGCGGTCGTCACGACGACGGCGCTCGACCCGAGCGGCGCGTTCAGCGCGACGCTCGCTCTCAAGGATGGTGCCAACACGATCGGCGTCGCACTCGTCGCGGACCGCGACGTGGTCGCGGCATCGTCGTATACGGTCGTGCTCGACCGCACGCCTCCGACCCTTACGGTCGCGCAGCCGGCTGCGGGCAGCACCGTCGACGCGAAGAACATCGTGGTCTCGGGTACGGCCGAAGCCGGGTCCACGATCGCCGTGAACGGACGTATGGTCGTGCCCGCACCGGATGGTACGTTCACGGACTCCTTCAGCGCCTCGGAGGGTTCGGTCGCGATCACCGTCGTCGCTCGCGACCGGGCCGGAAACGAAACGACGCAGAAAGTGACGGTCGTCGCGCAGCAGGTGACCCCGACCGCTGCCACCGCGACCTTGACGGTCACACTCGACAAGGCGACGGCACGGGCGGGTCAGGGAGTCCTCGCGACGATCTACGTCGTCGGCACCACCGGACCCCGCGCGGGCGTTCCGCTCACGATGTCCGTCGGGATCGTCCAGATCGGGTCGGCGGTGACTGACGGGACCGGCACCGCGCGCATCAGCTTCGTCGCGCCGGCCATCGAGGGCGACGTGAGCGTCGTCGTCCTCGGCGCCGGCACATCGGGAAGGGCCTCACTGACCATCTCCGCACGCTGAGGCCGATACTCGCGCGAACGTGAGCGACGCCAACCTCGTCCTTTTCTCTCTGCTCGGCGGTACGGCCCTCCTCCTTTACGGAGTGCGCTTCGTCGGCGACGGTCTGCAACGGGCTGCGGGCACGCGCCTCCGGCATATCCTCTCGACGCTCACCGGAAACCGCGTGAAGGCCCTGCTCGTCGGCGCGGGTGTGACAGCGGTGCTGCAGTCCTCGAGCGCGACGACGGTCATGCTCGTGGGGTTCGCGTCCGCCGGGCTGCTCTCGCTCCGGCAGACGATCGGCGTGATCCTCGGGGCGGACATCGGCACGACGGTCACGGTGCAGCTCCTCGCGTTCGACCTGCTCGACCTATCGCCGCTCGTCGTGTTTCTCGGCTGGGTCCTGTACGTCGCGGGACGCGGGACCGTGCGCTACGTGGGGCAGGCGATCCTCGGCTTCGGCTTCCTCTTCCTGGGCATGAAGCTGATCCACGACGGCACGGCGCCGCTCGCGACGAACGCGCTTTTCGCCGATCTGCTGGGCGCGCTGACGGACCAGCCGCTTCTCCTCGTCCTGATCTCCGCGGTCTTCACCGCGCTCGTGCGCTCGAGCGCTGCGGTCATCGGGCTCGCGCTCTCGCTCGCGTCCGCGGGCCTCATGCCGCTCGTGGGCGCGATCCCGATCATCTTTGGGGCGAACGTCGGCACGGCGGCGACCGCCGTGATCGCCGCGGTCGGCCAGAACGTCGAGGCGCGTCGTGTGGCCGCCGCGCACGCCGCGTTCAAGATCGTCGGCGTCGCGATCTTCTTCCCCTTCATCGGACCGTTCGCCGACCTCGTCCGTGCGACCTCGCCGGACGTGCAGCGCGAGATCGCGAACGCGCACACGATCTTCAACGTGGCCCTAGCGCTCGTCTTCCTGCCGTTCGCGGGCGTCGCTGCCGACTTCGTCACGCGCCTCATTCCCGAGACGCGACGGACTGGGACTGGGCCCATGTACCTCAATCCCGCCGTGCTGGACACGCCCGCGGTGGCGCTCGGCCAGGCCCTCCGCGAGGTGCTCCACATGGGTGACGTGGTCCTCCAGTCGCTGCGCGAAACGCGTGTCGTGCTCGAGCGCGACGACATGGCGTTGATGCGCGAGATCGTCGCCCGCGACGATGTCATCGATCGGCTCGAGGAGGACATCAAGCAGTACCTGGTGAAGCTTCGTGAAAACTCGCTCACGGAGGAGCAGGCCGAGCGCGAGACGGCGCTCATTTTCGTCATCGTCAATCTCGAGGAGATCGGCGACGTGATCGACAAGAACCTGATGGACCTCGCCGAGAAGAAGATCCGCGGCAACCACGTCTTCTCGGCGCAGGGGTGGCGCGAGATCGCGGATCTGCACGCGAAGGTCGTCGAGAATCTCGAGCTCGCCATGAGCGCGCTCGCGTCGGGGGATCGCGAGGTCGCCGAGAAGGTGATCCGGCACAAATCCGTCGTGAACACGATGGAGCGCCAGCTGCGTGCGGCGCACATCCAGCGACTGCACGAAGGGCTGCCCGAATCGATCGACACGTCGAGCATCCATCTCGATCTCCTCGCGTCGTTCAAGCGCGCGAACTCGCTCGTCACAGGGATCGCCTACGCGGTGCTTGGCCAGCACGATGCCTGATCAATCTCCGACTTTGTCCGCGACATGCCGCAGGCGCGTGGTGTTCGGTCGGCCCGGCAAAGCCGGGTCTCCCTCACTTTCGATGCCTGAGCAATCTCCGACTTTGTCCGCGACACGCCGCGGGCGCCTGGTGTTCAGTCGGCCCGGCACAGCCGGGCCTCCCTCACGCTTTGACTAGCGGACGCGCGTTCGTTGGGACGTCCGGGTGGTCGTATACGACGTGGAAGCCCGTCTTCTATCCGCCGGAGGTGAAGTCGAGGGACTTCCTCCATTACTACGGGACGCGCCTCAAAACGCTCGAGATCAACTACACCTTCAACCACCTTCCGACGGAGAAGAACATCGCCACCTGGCGCGGGGCGACCCCGCCCGAGTTCCTCTTCGCGCTCAAGGCGTCGCAGCACATCACCCATGTGCGCCAGCTGCTCGAGCCGGCGGAGACGCTCCCGATCTTCTTCGATCGCGCGCGACCGCTCGGCGATAGGCTCGGTCCGATCCTGTTCCAGACGCCGCCCTGGCTCAAACGAGACGACGACCGCCTCGCTGGGTTCCTCGCGTCGCTGCCGCGCGACCTGCACTCGGCGCTCGAGGTGCGCAACCAATCGTGGTACGTCGACGAGGTCTACGAGCTGCTGCACACGGCCGGCGTCGCCCTCGTGCACGCCGAGGGCGAGAAAGCGCCTTCACCCGTCGACACGCTCGGCACCACCGCGCCGTTCGCGTACGTGCGGCTGCGCAAACGCGAGGGCTACGACGAGGCGTCCGTCGGAGCGTGGGCCGAGCGTCTCCGACCGATGCTCGCAGCGGGCATGGACGTGTACGCCTACTTCAGGCACGACGACACCGGCGCGAATGCGCTCTCGGCCGAGCGGCTGCGCGATCTGCTCGCGGCCTAGGATCGCAACGTGAACGGGCGATCGCTAGCGATCTCGGTCGCGCTCGGCAATCTGCTCGTGCCGCTCAATTCGACGATGATCGTCGTCGCGCTCCCACAGGTCGCGCGCGATCTCGGGGTCGACGTCGCCGAAACGAGCTGGATCGTCACCTCGTACCTCATCGCCATGGCCGCGCTTCAGCCGATCGCTGGGCGGGTAGGAGATCGTCTCGGGCGGCGCAACGTCATGCTCGTCGCGCTCGTCTATTTCGCGCTTGCGTCGGCCGGAGCGGCCGCGGCCGGCTCGATCCTTCTCCTCGCCATCTTCCGCATCAACCAGGCGATCGCGGCGGCGGCGCTCGTCCCGAACGGTCTCGGGCTTTTGCGCGAAGCGATCCCGAGCGGCCGGCGCGGCGCCGAGTTTGGCATCGTGAGCGCGGCCACGGCCGTTGGCGCGACCGTCGGACCGCTCGTCGGCGGGTTCCTCGCGGCGATCGACTGGCGGTGGATCTTTCTCGTAAACGTGCCGCTGTGCGTGGCCGGTCTCGCGCTCTCGTGGCGCGTCCTGCCGCGGCGCGCGGCGCGCGAGACCGCCCGGTTCGACCTCATCGGCGCGGTCGGCCTTGGACTCGTGCTCCTTGCGTTGGCATGGGTCCTGGTCTCGCTGGGGCGCGCCGTCGACCCGGTCACCGTGGCGATCGGCGTCGCGGTGCTTCCCGCGGCGGTCGCGCTCCTGCGCTACGAGTCCCGTCATCCCGACCCGGCGCTTCCGCCTTCACTCTTCCGGATCCGCGCCTTCGCCGCCGCGTGCGCCACGGTCGCATTCCAGAACCTCGCGATGTATGGGACGCTGCTCGCTCTGCCCGTCGCGCTCGCGGGTGCGAGCGTCCGCAGCGGGATCGCGCTCGCCGCGTTTTCGGGCGGTTCGATCATCCTCGCGCCGCTCGGAGGGCGCGCCGCCGATCGCTACGGGCCGCGCCTCCCTACCGTCATCGGCGCGCTGTTCCTCGGCGCCGGGCTCACCCCGCTCGCGATCTCCGCGGGCCAGCTTCCGCTGGTGCTCCTCGCTGCGACGCTCGCCTTCGCGGGCGTCGGCCTTGCGCTGACCTTTCCGTCGATGCGGCTCGCGGCGGTTGAGGTCGTGCCCGAGCGATACGCGGCGCTCGCGTCCGGTGTTTTCTCAACGAGCCGCTACTTCGGAGGAATGCTTGGCTCGATCGCCATCGCGATCGCGCTCGGCGGCTCCGCCTCGATCGACTCGCTGCGCGCACTCTTCTGGCTCTTCACGGCCGCGGCGTTCGCGGCGGCCATCCCGAGCCTCGCGCTTCCCGGTCAGGGCCTTGCGCGCGCAGAGGCCATCGCGGAGGAGGTCGCGGGTTAGGAGGAGAGGCGTCTCACGATCCCCGCGGACCCGTCGACCTCGAGCGGCTCGCCGTCGACGAGGGTGGAGAGCGCCACCGAGGTTCCCACGACGGCCGGGATTCCGAACTCGCGCGCGACGACCGCGGCGTGTGACAGCGGCCCGCCGACCTCCGTAACGACAGCGGCCGCAATCGTGAAGAGCGGGATCCACGACACGTTCGACGACTGGCACACGAGAACGTCGCCGCGGTGGAACTTCCCGAACTCTTCGAGGTTGCGGACGAGCCGCGCTGGACCGCGCGCCACACCCGCTGAGGCCGGAGCGCCCGTGAGCGCGCGCGAGGGATGGTCCTGCTCCTTTCGGTACAGGAGGTGCCAGACCGGTCCGGGGCCGCCCGCGTCCAGCTGCCCGATCGTCGCCGGCGCTTCGAGGCACCGCCACTCGACCTGCTCCTTCTCTCGTTCCACGATCAGCGCCGAGAGATCGCGCGGCTGGCGAAGCGCATCGCGGACCTCGTCCAGATAGAGGAAGAAGATCTGCTCGCGTTCGCGGATGACGCCGTCGCGCACCAGGCGGTCACCGAACGTTCGCGCGGCCCGGCCCATATTGGCGTGGTTGCGCCGGTCGAGCCAGTAGTTGTGCTCCTCGGTCAGCGGCCCGGTCGCGGATGCGGCCGCGAGGACTTCTTCGAACCGCGCGAGATCTTCCGGACGATCCGCGAGCGTCGCGCGCGCCTGCGCCGCGATCCGATCCGCGCGGCTGCGAAACCTCGCCCGACGCACGTCCGGGTCCTCGGCGGAGCCCTGGAGGCGCTGCGCGATCGCCCGGATGAGGAGCGTCGGATCATCCCTCCACGCCACCGAACCGAAGTGGTCGCCGGACGCCCCGGCCTCCCCGTGCACGCGGACGAAATCGTCGACCTCTCGTGCGAATCCGGCATCGCGCGAGCGGAGCTCATCGAGATCAGCGGCGCGGACGATCGCTTCGGCGACGGCCGGCTTTCGCCGCGCGGTTTCGGTGAGGTCGTAGAGGTCTTTCTCCAGCCGCTGCAGCGTCAGAGCGAGCCCCTGCGTGAGCGCGAACGCATCGGCCTGCGATCCGCCCAGGAGCGCCGTGTAGGTCTCGGCGAGCTCGTCCATCACCGCGTAGGCCGCGGCCGTGACGAGCATGTGGATGCGCCACGCGCGACGGTGCCGCCGCCAGAGGTCATCCCACGCGGACGCGGCTTGATCGCCGCCCAGCCCGTCGAGTGAGAGCGTTCGCATCCACGCGTAGTGGTCGTTCAGCTCGGGTAGGTAGCGCTCGTCCCAGTCGCGCCGCATGCGACGGGCGAGGCTCCGGCGCTTCGCCAACGCAACCTTCTGATGGGCTTCGATCTCGTCCGCGGGTCGGAGCGCCTGGGTTCCCGAATAGTTCCGGCCGTTGAAGCTCTCGAGGCGCATGCGCACAGGCGATCCCATCTCTTCGTCGCGGCGTCTCATGCCGTAGTTCGCCCCGTGCCGCGTGTATTCGATCGCGAGCGGCGTAATGACCTGCGTCACGTGCGCGTCGTCGCGACGCCACAGGAGCTTCGCGTCATCGGGATGCCTCCAGGTGACGGGAAACAGCCGCCGTACCGTCCCGGCGGACGCGTCGACCTCGAGGAGCTCGCCGTCGCTGAGAGTCGAGAGCGCGCCAGCCACCGCGACGACCGCCGGGATGCCGAACTCACGCGCGACGACCGCCGCATGGCACAGCGATCCACCGAGCTCGGTCACGACCGCCGCGGCCATGGTGTACAGCGGAACCCACGACACGGTGGACTGCCGGCAGACAAGCACGTCTCCCTCGCGCATCTTCGAGAACTCGCCTTGATCCGCGACGAGACACGCGGGTCCGCGTGCCCGGCCGGGCGACGCGGTGACGCCCTTCAGCAGGTACGAGCTGTTCTGCGTCACGGCGTAGTCGAAATCGACCCGCTCCAGAGCGACACCGGGCGTGACCGCGGCCGGCTCGGATTCGGCCGCGCCCAGCGTCCGTGGGGCGTTCAGCCGCCGCCACGTCGCGAGCTCGCGTCGGCGCGCCGCGACGAGGTCGCGGAGTGGCCGCGGGACGCGAAGCGCGTCCGCGACCTCCGTGACGTAAAGAAGGAATATCTCGTCCGCCGTCTCGAGCGCTCCTTCGCGAACGAGGCGATCGCCCGCCGCGAGCGCGAGCCGCCGCGCGTACGACTGCGACACGCGGTCGATCCAGTAGTTGTGCTCTTCGGTGAGTGGGCCGGCGGTGAGGGCGGCGGTGACGACCTCTTCGAGCCGCGCCAGATCGTCGGGTCGGTCCGCGAGTGCCGTCCGCGCACGGGCGAGCGTCTCATCACCGAGGGCTCGCACGCGGGCGAATCGGGCGTCGGGATCCTCGCGATCGCCTCGCAGACGCTGTGCGACGATCGCGAGCAGCTTCGCGGGATCGTCCTGCCAGGGCGGGGACGCGATATCGAAGGTCTCCTGGCCGACGTCGCCGTGATGGGCGAGGAACTCCCGCAGCGCTGCGGAGAACTGGCCGCCTACGGCAAGGCCGGCGAGAACGTCCGCCGAGCGCTCCCCGGCGGCGATGGCCGCATGGACTGCCGGCGCCGCGCGCGCCGCACCGGCGAGGGCATGGAGGTCTCGCTCGAGTCGCTGCACGGTCGGCGCGAGTCCCTGAGTGATCACGAGCGCCTCGCCGCCTTTGCCGCCCACGAGCCGCTCGTACGCCTGGGCCAGCTCTTCCATGACCGGGTACGCGGATCCCGTGACGATGAAATGAATCGTCCAGATGCGATTGAGACGGCGCCATGTCTCGAGCCACGTGTCCGCGGCCGCGTCGGGCGGCATCGTCCCGAGGTCGACCCGCCGCATCCACGCGTAATGCCCCTCCAGCTCTGGAAGGAACTCATCGTCCCAGCGCGCGCGGATCGTGCGGCCGACCCTGCGGCGGAGCGCGAGCATCTCGGTGAGCTTCGCCGGCAGCTCCTCGTCCGGCACGAGCGGCTGCGAGCTCACGTAGAAGCGGCCGTTGAGCGCGATATGCCGGACGAGCAGCGGAAAGCCGATGTCGGCGAAACGCCTGCGGATCCCGTAGTCAGGGCCGTTGCGGATGAAATCGATGGCCAGCGGCCCGAGGACCCGATCGAAGTGCGCATCCTCGCGCTCCCAGGTGAGCTTCGCATCGTCGGGGTCGTCCCACGTCACCGGGAACTCTTCGGCGAGCGATGTGATCGGCCGGCACTGCAGAAGGTGGAGCTCGCCGTTGCGCAGCGCGCACTCGACGTCGACGGGCCGTTCCATCACGGTCTCGAGCTGGATCGCCAGGCGCGCGATGGCGACGATGTCAGCGTCGGGGATCGCGCCACCGTCGGCGTACGACCGCGACGTGATGGCGAAGTCTCGCTTGCGCACGGTATAGCTGTCAGGGGTGATCGTGCCCGAGGCGATAGCGTCGCCGAGGCCGTGCGCCGCGTTCACGACGACCACATCGCGCGCACCACTCACCGGGTCCGCGCTGAAAGCGATCGCCGATGCGTCGGCCGGCACCATGAGCTGCACCAGCACCGCGATGCGCGGCGTTCCCGCGATGCCACGCTGCTTGCGGTAGGAGGTCGCGCGCTCCGAGTACACCGAGCGCCAGCAATCGAGAAGCGCGCCGACGATCGCGTCGACCCCGCCAACGTCGAGGACGGTCTCGTGCTGGCCGGCGAACGACGCGTCGCCGGAATCCTCCCCGATCGCCGACGACCGGACCGCCACCCGTGGCTCGCGTTCGCCCACGCGGCGGGCCAGATCCGCGTAAGAGGTGGCGACGAGCTCGCGCAAGCGCGCTCGGGCCGCGGCATCGCCGTCGAGCGCGTGACGCAGCTCGTCGAAGGCCGACACGTCGAGACAGAACCCCGGCGGCACGCGGAACGATGTCGCGAGCCGTCCGAGATTGGCGGTCTTGCCACCGACGGTCGCGGCGTCGAGGGAGCCGGGGTCACCCAGCCAGGCGACATGCATGGCGCGCGAGTCTAGAGCCGGGATACGAGTATTGGGGTATGAGCTCGTCGCTGGTAACGGCGGTGTCCATCGCCAGCATCGTGACCTTCATGGTCGTCGCGCAGGTCTCGCGCGCTCGCGGCCTGGCGCGTCGCGGTGAGACCGTGACTCGATCGGGCGGGCTCGCCCACTATGTCGCCTACTTCTTCTTTGTCCCGTATGTCTTCATTGCGGCACGTCCCGGACCCGAGCTCGACATCCCGGCGCCGCTTCGCGGGCTCGGCCTGATCCTGGTGGTCGCGGGCGTCGTCTTTTCGCTGTGGGCGATCGCGACCCTCGGACGCCACTACGATCTTGAGCTCGAGATCCATCGCGACCACGAGCTCGTGCGGAGTGGCCCGTACCGCATCGTGCGTCATCCCGTCTATACCGGTCTTGCGCTTCATTTCGCCGGCGCGTGCCTCGCAACCGGGAATCTTCCGCTGATCGCCGGAACGCTCCTTGTGATCTACCCCGCGCTGTACCTACGGGCAAAGACCGAGGAGCGTCTCCTGCGCGAGCGCTTCGGTTCGGTGTACGACGAATACGCGCGCCGGGTCGGGATGCTTGTGCCCCTGCTTTAGCCTGTGCGCGGCACGATTCGCTCGCGTTGGAGGAGGGACACGTGAACTGGATTGCGATCGTCGTCGCAACCATCGTCGCGATGGTCATTGGGTCCATCTGGTACAGCAACTTGGGTTTCGGTAGGAGTTGGCAAACTCTTTCAGGCCACGTGATGGGCCAGGGCCAGCAACCCGGGCCGCTCTACGCACTGACCGCTCTCGCCGCGCTCGTCGAGGTCATCGCACTGTCGTGGTTCATCAGCACCACCGGCTATCGGACCGGCGCCGGCGGGGCGATCATCGGTCTCTACGTCGGCCTCGGATTCGTCGCGACGGCGATGTTCTCGGAGGTGCTCTTCGCTGGACGCCCGCCACGGCTCTACGCGATCAACGCCGGTTATCAGGTGTTTCAAGCCGTCGTGCTCGGCGCGATCATCGGCTTCCTGGGCTCGCTCTAGCGGCGGCAACGCCTCCCGCGTGAGTCTCCCCGCTTGCTCGGTCAGGTAAGGTGGCGGAAGGCTTTACGCGGGAGGCGTCTCGGGCGGTGGTGGCAGCGCAGGACCGGCTTCTCGATCTTTCGCTCCGACTGTTTCGGGTGGACTGGCCGTGGCCAGTGCGCTACGGCCTCGCCGTCGTTTTCACCCTCGCGATCGCGGGCCTGAAGTTCGCGATTCCCGCGTTCGGCGCGCCTGGCCCGGACCTTTTCCTCACCATTCCGGTCGCGGCAAGCGCGGTGCTCGCGGGCTTCGGTCCGGCCCTCCTCGCCACGATCGGGACCACTCTGGTCGCGGCCTACTTCACGCCGCCGACCGGCATCGACTTCGCGCTCAGCGCGAACGGCCCCGATGTCGTCGGATTCTTTTTCGAAGGGCTCGTGCTCGCGATCCTCGGCGCGACCGCGCGTGGGGCGTTCGCCCGCACTGCCGAAAGCCTTCGCCGGCGCGAGCAGCTCGAGCAGGAGCGGACCGCGCTGATCGCGACCGTGAACCACGAGCTCCGGAACCCTCTGGCCTCGCTCTCCGGTCACCTGCAGCTTGCGGCTCGGTACGCCGCGCGCGAGGACATGCGCGACCGCGTTCCATCATCCATCGACCAGGCAAGGCGACAGGTGAGCCGTCTTGTTCGGCTCGCCGACGATCTGCAGGTGCTCTCGACGAGGGTCGCCGAATTTCGAGTAGAGATCGAGGCCTTCGACCTGGTCGCCGCCACGCGGGAAGCCGCTCGCCGCGTGCAGCCGCTCGACGCGACTCGTCCGATCACGGTGACCGCGGCCGGGCCGGTCACCGTCCGGGCGGACCCCGCCCGCCTCGATCAGATCTTCGACAACCTCCTGAAGAACGCGATCGCGTACAGCGAGCGCGGAACCGCGGTCGAGATCACGGTCGCCGCGGAAGAGGGGCACGCGGTCATCCGTGTGCGCGATCACGGCCCCGGGATAGGCGCGGCGGAAAGAGAGCGGATCTTCGAACGCTTCGCACGCGGCGCCGCGGCCGTGGATCAGCCGGGCATGGGCATCGGGCTATACGTGAGCAGGGCGATCGCGACGCGGATGGACGGCCAACTCTTCGTGGAGGAGACCTCGCAAGACGGTTCCGTCTTCACGGTGCAGCTGCCTCTCGAGGAGAAATCAGCCCCTGACCGGGACGGCGATCGCTCCATCGGGAGGGGAGACCGCGTCCGGATGGAAGATCGAAGCGAGGAGCTCGACGCCGTCGACGAGGCGCGGACCGGGACGGCTGAAGAAAGCCGCGCCGTCGACCCCGAGGACGCGCGCGCCGCCGACTGATCCGAGGCGGGCCGCTTCGATCCCCGCGCGCTCGGCATCCCAGCCGCAGGGCATCGCGATCACGACCTCGGGGCGGGCGGCAAGGACATCATCCCAGCCGATCTCTCGCGACCGGGCCCCGGCGGTCCCGAGCACGTCTTCGCCGCCCGCGATGCGGACCTGCTCCGGCACCCAGTGACCGGCGTTGAAGAGCGGGTCGAGCCACTCGAGGCACGCCACGCGAGGGCGGGGAAGGCCGGCGACGCGCACTTCGACCGCGGCCAGTCGCGAGCGGAGATCGTCGATCAGACGGTCGGCGTCGCCGTCGCGCGCGAGGGCCGCGCCGACGCGGCGAATGTCCTCGAACATTCCCTCGATACTCGACGCGTCGAGCGGAACGATCTGCGGCGTCCGCGGGAGGCCCGCCGGGATCCGATCGAGCGTGATCGCGCACACCGCGCATAACGTCTGCCCGAGGATCACGTCCGGCCGGGCGTCGCGCAACGCGTGCTCGTCGAGATGAAACGTGCTTTCACCGCGCGATCCGGCCTCGCGGACCTGTCGGTCGATCTCGCGCGCGGTCGCGCCGTGCGGAATCGTCGAGCCGGTCACCGAGGGCAGCGTGCGAACCGTCGGCGGATAGTCATCGTCGTGCGTCACCGCGACGAGGTCTCCGATCGCTCCGATGGCGTAGACGATCTCGGTTGCCGCGGGAACGAGCGAGACCACGCGCATGATCGATAGGGTAGGCCAGAGGTGGACGACGACGACGTCATGCAAGACATCGCGCGCCAGACCGTCCGCGCGTGGCCCGATCTCGCGCTCGGCACGCGGACCGCGCGACCGAAAGCGTGGGGCGCGCTCGCGGCGCAGGGCGTCATCGCGCTTCGCGAGCGGCTGGGCCGTGCGCCGTCGGATGCGGAGCGTCGCGCGCTCTGGTCAGCCCTGTGGGACGCGGCGCGGAAAGAGGCGGGCGCCGACGGCTGACGCGGCGATGGTGACGGCTGCCGCACCGAGCGCCGCACTGAACTGACCGGTGCTGACAACGCCGGCGGCGCTCCCGAGACCGAGAACCACGAAGCTGAACTCGCCGATCTGACCGAGGCCGACTCCGAGCTGTGGTCGCCGCGCGGGCACGCGGAAGACTGCGGCGAAGCCCCAGACCGCGACTACTTTCAGCGCGACGAGGCCGAGGATGGCGGCGAGCCAGCCCGGCTCGCGGAGGATCGCGGCCGGGTCGACGAGTGTCCCGATCGCGACGAAGAAGAGCACCGCGAAGAGATCGCGGAAGGGGAGCACTTCTCGCCGGGCCTCCTGCGCCTCGGCACGCACCGACAGGAAGAGACCCGCGATGAACGCCCCGAGCGCGAGCGGCACGCCGAAGACTGCTGCGCCGACGCCCGCCGTCGCGAGCGCCGCGGACACCGCGACGATGAGAAAGGTGTCCTGCTCTCCGCGCACCGCACGCAAGAGGCGGGGTACGACGAGGTCCTGAACCGCGGCGGCGACCGCCACGAAAGCGACGGCCTTTCCGAACGCGAGCGGCGCCGCCGCCGCCTCGCCCGGGGCCAGGACGACCGTCAGGATCGTCGCCGCGACGAGGGTCACGACGTCTTGCAGCACCGACCACACGAGGAGCGCTCGCGCCGTGATCTCGTCCGCGGTCCGTTTGCGGCTGCGCGTGATGTTCACGACCACGATCGAGCTCGAGAGGGCGACGGCGAGGCCGAGCGTGACGGCGCCGAGCACGCCGCTGCCGAGCGCGACGAAGGCCGCAGTGCCCGCGAGCGTGACGAACGCAACCTGGGCCGGGACCGCGACGAGGATGCCGAGTGGCTCGCGGCGCAGCGCGCGGAGGTCGAGCTCGATGCCAACCTCGAACAGCAGCAACACGACGCCGAAGTCGGCGAGCACTTGAATCTGATGGCGGTCGGCCACGTATCCCGGGGTGAACGGGCCGATGAGGAGACCGACGATAAGGTAACCAACGACCGCGGGAAGGCCGAGCTTTCGAAAACCGAAGCCGACGAGCGCGGCACCAAGAAGGATGACGCCGATCTCGAGGATGGGGATCGCCTCGGCCACGCCCGCAAGCGTATCGGCTGTAGTGATGACCGCGCGTACCTGTTGCGCCGCGTCCGCGTTGAGTCTGCGTGGCGAAGACCAAGCCCCGCCCGACGAGGGCGAAGCGGAACCCGGTGAAGGGCGGCACCTCGCCGATCAAACACGTGGTGATCATCGTGAAGGAGAACCACACCTTCGATAACTATTTCGGTCGATTCCCGGGAGCCAACGGCGTCACGCTGCCGGAGAGCCCGAACCCGCCGCCACACGATCCGGACCACACCCACGAGGGTTGGCTCGTTCGAGACGCCAAAGCGGTGCGCCAGCAATTCACCGAGGCGCAGATCCCCGCCTACTGGTCCTACGCCCGTCAGTTCACGCTCTGCGAGAACTACTTCACCGACGTGGCCGGCCCGTCGACGCCGAACCACCTGATGCTGATCGCGGCGGACTCGCCGATCGTCGACAACCCCTCTCATTACCGGCTCCCGACGAATGTCAAATTCGCGCTGACCTCTTTGCCTGCGCAGCTCCAGCAGGCAGGACGCACCTGGCGCAACTACAACGGCTACGCCTTCGACTACATCAAGGGTCTTCGCGGCAAGAAGCTTCCCTCACTGCAGTTCGCGGCGGATGCGGCCGCCGGCAAGCTCGCGGATGTGACATGGGTGTATGCGGACCAGGCCGAGAGCGAGCATCCGCGAGACCCTTCGAATCCGGCCGACCCCAATATCGGGAACGTGACTCACGGCATGCAATGGACCGTCGCGCAGGTGAATGCCATCGTGAAAGGTGGTCTCTGGCCGAACGTCGCGATCTTCATCACGTGGGACGATTGGGGCGGATGGTTTGACCACGTGACGCCACCAGAGGTGGAGAGGGTAAAGGACGCCGTTCCCTCGTACACCGCCGACACGAGCCAGTTTCGCTACGGATCGCGAGTGGGATGCCTGGTGCTCAGTCCGTACGCCAAACCAGGCTATCTCTCGAAGGGGCTCCACTCACACGTGAGTCTCATCAAGTTCTGCGAGACGACATTCGG
>Ga0070698_100001583_pt1 | contig 25310 bp, 27 predicted proteins | sample KBSK1502metaG_FD_65477 | JGI IMG/M metagenome (GOLD analysis project Ga0070698, IMG submission 65477) | Corn, switchgrass and miscanthus rhizosphere microbial communities from Kellogg Biological Station, Michigan, USA - KBS K1-50-2 metaG | ecosystem: Host-associated > Plants > Roots >... | reverse complement strand
GTCATGCAGGTCAATGTCGAGACGATGTTCCTGCTCTCCAAGCACGCCATCCCGGCCATGATCAAGACGGCCAAGGGCGGCTCGATCGTCAATATCTCGTCGATCTCGGCGCTGCGGCCGCGCGGGCTCACCACCTACTCGACGTCCAAGGCCGCGGTGATCGGGCTCACCCAGGCGATGGCGGTCGATCACGGCAAGGACCACATCAGGGTGAACTGCATCTGCCCCGGCCCGGTGTACACGCCGATGGTCTATGCCCGCGGCAACGGCATGAGCGAGGCGGCCCGCGCCCAGCGCGCCAAGGCCTCGGTGCTGAAGGTCGAGGGCACCGGCTGGGACATCGGCCACGCCGTGCGCTTCCTGTTGAGCGCGCATGCCCGCTACATCACCGGCCAGGTGCTGGTGGTCGATGGCGGAGTGACCTTGCAGGGACCGGAGCGCGATTCAGAAAGTCATTAGCGGAGCGCGGACCTCCAGGTCCGCCTCATAACTCGAGCGGACCTGGAGGTCCGCGCTCCAGAAGAAGGAAACACATGGCCCGCCTGCCCTATCTCGAAGCCGACCAGGTCGCGCCCGAATATCGCGACATGCTGAAGCGCAACACCAACCTGCACAAGCTGCTGGTCAACTCGCCCGACATGGCGCGCGCCTTCAACGGCGTCGGCAATTTCATCCGCTTCAAGAGCAAGCTCGATCCGCGTCTGCGCGAGCTGGCGATCCTGCAGGTCGGCTGGATGGAGCGCTCGGAGTACGAGTTCACCCATCACGTCAAGATCGGCAAGGAGTTCGGCGTCACCGACGAGGATATCCAAGGGCTGTTCGCCGAGACCGAAGGCAAGCCCTCCAAGCTCGAGCCACTGGCCAAGGCGATCCTCAGGGGCGCGCGCGAGATGGTGCGCGATCTCGGCATGTCGGACGCCACTTTCACCGAGATCAAGAAGGGCCTCAGCAACGAGCACATGACCGACCTGGTGCTGATCATCGCCCACTACTGCGCCGTCGTCCGCGTGCTCGCCACCATGAAGATCGACAACGAGCCCTATTACAAAGAGGTACTGCAGCAGTACCCGATCCCGGGAGTGAGCTGACATGCGCCTGAAAAATCGCGTCGCCATCGTCGTCGGCGCCGGCCAGAGCCCGGGCGAAGGCATCGGTAACGGCCGTGCGACGGCGCTCACCTTCGCGCGCGAGGGCGCCAAGGTGCTGTGCGTCGACCACAACCTCGCGAGCGCCGAAGAGACCGTGGCCATGGTCAAGAAGAGCCAGGGCACCGCCCAGGCCTTCAAGGCCGACGTCACCAAGGACGCCGACATCAAGGCCTTCGTGGCCGACGCCCATCAGCGCTGGGGCAGGATCGATATCCTGCACAACAATGTCGGCGTCTCGATCTCGGGCGGCGACGCCGAGCTTTTGGACATCACCGAGGAGGCGTTCGACCGCTGCGTGGCGATCAACCTCAAGAGCTGTATCCTCGCCTGCAAGCACGTGATCCCGATCATGCGCCAGCAGAAGAGCGGCGCCATCGTCAATATTTCCTCGATGGCCGTGATCACCACCTATCCCTACGTCGCCTACAAGGCGACCAAGGCGGCGATGGTGTCCTTCACCGAGCAGCTCGCCTACCAGAACGCGCAGTATGGCATCCGCGCCAACGTGATCCTGCCCGGCCTGATGAACACGCCGATGGCGGTCGACACGCGTGCCCGCGAATTCAAGAAAAGCCGCGCCGAGGTCGAGGCCGAGCGCGATTCGAAGGTGCCGTTGCGCAACAAGATGGGGACCGGCTGGGACGTCGCCAATGCCGCGCTGTTCCTCGCCTCCGACGAGGCCAACTTCATCACCGGCGTGACCCTGCCGGTCGACGGTGGCGCCAGCGTGCGGCGAGGCTGAGGCACGATCCTTGCGTCGCCTCGAGCGACAAATTCGGGAGAATGATCATGATTGCACGGACTTTTCTGACGGCCGCTGCGGCGTTCTGCATCGCAGTCCCGGCGCTGGCGCAAGATGCCGACCATCCCAAGGACAAGCCGCTGGTCGTCGGCTCCGACTTCGGCGTGGCGCCGTGGATGGTGCGCGGCGCATCGGGACCGGAGGGATTCGGCGTCGACATGATCAAGGAGGTCGCCAAACGCATCGGCCGGCCCGGCGTGGAGATCGTCGACATCAACTTCTCCGGCCTGTTCGCCGCGCTGTTCTCCAAGCGCATCGAGTTCACCGTGAACCCGCTCAACATCACCGCCGAGCGCGCCGAACGCATGCTCTATACCGAGCCGTTCTTCGCCACCGGCAACGGCTTTTTGATCCGCACCGCCGACGAGATGAAGGGCTTCGAGGACCTCAAGGGCAAGCAGCTCGCGGTCAACCGCGGCACCATCTCCGACACCTGGGCCACGGCCAATGCCGAGAAATACGGCTTCGAGGTCCAGCGCTACGACACCTTCCCCGATTCGGTGCAAGCCGTGATCACGCGGCGGGCCTTCACGGCGTTGAACGAGATTCCGACCGCGGTCTACGCCGCAACCCAGAACAAGGCGATCAAGGTCGGCTTCAAGGACTACAACGGCCGCAATTTCGCCTACGCCTTCCGGCTCGAGAGCGTGCCCTACCGCAACACGGTCGAGGAAGCCATCGAGTGCATGAAGCTCGACGGCACGCTCGCGAAGCTGCACGAGAAGTGGTACGGTTCGCCGCCCGACCAGAGCTCGACCATCAACGCCGTGTTCGTGGGCTACGGCGCGCCGGGCTTCAAGGGCTACGAGTTCAAGCCGCACGTGCCCGGCTGCAAGTAGTCGGGCCCGATGGGTCCGCTGCTCGACAATTTCTTCAACCCGCAGATTCTCGCCCAGTATTGGCCGTCGATCCTGGGCGGTTTCTGGCTGACGATCGAAGTGGCGCTGCTCACCATCGCCATGGGCGTGGTGACCGGCCTGGTGCTCGCCATCGTGCGCGCGCTGAAATGGCGGCCGGCCGACATCGCCATCACGGTCTTCGTCGACATCTTTCGCACGCTGCCGCAGCTCGTGATCATCGTCTTTCTCTATTTCGCGCTGCCCTACGCCGACATCCAGCTCTCGCCGTTCGCCGCCACCACGCTGGCGCTCGGCGCCGTGCTGGCGGCCTTCGCCACCGAGATTTTCTGGGCGGCCATCCAGGCCGTGCCGCAAGGCCAATGGGACGCCGCGCGCTCCCTGGGGCTCGGCTTCTTCCGCATCCTGTTCCTGGTCGTGCTGCCGCAGGCGATCCGCATCGCCGTGCCGCTGCTCACCAACCGCGCCATCGCCATCACCAAGGGTACGGCGCTCGGCACCGCCGTGTCGCTGCCCGAGCTTTTAGGCCGCGCGCAAAGCGCCATGGCAATCGCCGCCAACCCCTCTCCGCTGACGCTGGCCGCCGCGCTCTATCTCGTCTTTTTCGTGCCGCTGGTCATCGCCAGCCGCTGGATCGAGCGCACCTCCGGCCCCGCCCCGGCACACCGGCGTTGATCATGGACGCGCTGAAACTCTTCCTCGACAATTTCGCCGACTGGGACTCACTTGTGCGCATCTGGCCGCTGCTGTGGCAGGGCCTGCAGCTCACCGTCCTGCTCGCCGTCGTGACCGTGCCCATCGCCGTCGCGGCCGGCCTGCTGATCGCAGTGGTCTACAGCTTCCACCACAAATGGACGAACGTGGCGCTGCTGGTCTGGATCGACCTGTTCCGCTCCTTCCCCGTGCTGGTGCTGCTGATCCTGATCTTCTACGGCCTGCCGTTCCTCGGCGTGAAGCTGCCGAGCTTCGCCGCCTGCGTGCTCGCCCTGGTGCTGAACTATTCCGGCTATTACGGCGAGATCTTCCGCGCCGGCATAGAATCGGTGCCGCTGGGCCAGCGCGAGGCGGCGCTCGCCATGGGACTGCGGCCGCTGCAGGCGATCTTCCTGGTGATCCTGCCGCAAGCGATCTCGCGCGTGCTGGCGCCGCTGGCCTCGAACTCGCTGGAGCTGGTCAAGACCACCTCGATCGCCGCCCTGGTGGCGCTGCCCGAGCTCCTGCGCTCGGCGCGCGTCGCCCAGGAGCAGACTTACAATCCGACACCGCTCACCGCGGCGGCCATCCTGTTCTTCGTGCTGCTGTGGCCGTTCGCGCGCTGGGTGGCCAAGCTGGAGCGCGACATGATCGTGAGGCGGCAATGAAACGACTCGCCGGCAAGACCGCGCTGATCACCGGCGCGGCTTCGGGCATCGGCCGCGCCATCGCGCACAAGTTCGCCGCAGAGGGCGCACGGCTCCTGCTGATGGACGTGACGGAGACGGTGCGCGAGGGCGGCGAGCCCACGCACAAGATCCTGGACGTGCCGTTCTTCCAGGGCGACGTCTCGAGCGAGACCGACGCCGACGAAGCGGTACGCCGCGCCGCGGCGCCGACCGGCCGGCTCGACATCCTGGTCAACGATGCGGTGTTCAATACCGGCGGCAAGCTCGGCGACACCAGCCTCGCCGACTGGAACCGCAGCATAGAAGTGAATTTGACCGGCGTGTTCCTGATGTGCCGTGCCGCCATCCATCAAATGCAGGGCCAGGAGATCCGCAACGAGGTGCGCGGACGCATCGTCAACATCTCGTCGCAGCACGGCATGATCGCCGCCCCCGAGGCCGCCGCCTACGGCGTCTCCAAGGCGGGCGTGGTCTATCTGACGCGGCAGGTCGCCGTCGACTATGCCAAGGAGAGCATCGTCTGCAATGCGGTCGCACCAGGAAAAATTTTGACCGGCAAGACCGGCCGCGCGATTGAACCACGCTGGCTCGACTACAGCCATGCCCGCACACCGCTGCCTCGGCTCGGCCGCTCCGAGGACGTCGCCAACGCCGTCCTCTTCCTCGCCTCGGACGAGGCCACCTTCATCACCGGCGAGAACCTGATGGTCGACGGCGGCTGGATGGCTGGGTAGACAGCAAGCGCCTTCCGTCGTCTCGACCGGAGCCGAGAGACCTCGTCTGCATCAGGCAAGGCCCCTCGGCTTCGCTCGGGACGACGATTGAGGGCTAACCCACCAGCTCGAACCGGTCGACGTCCACCAGGCCCTTGTCGGTGATCCTGAGATGCGGGATCACCGGCAAGGCGAGAAAGGCCATCTGCAGGAAGGGCTCATGCAAGGTCGTGCCCAAGTCCGACACCACCGCGCGCAGGCGGCGCAGGCCCTGCTCCACCGTTTCGAACGGCTGGTCGCTCATCAGGCCGGCGATGGGCAGCGCGAGCTCGCCGACCAGCTTGCCGTCGGCCGCTGCCGCGAAGCCGCCCTTGAGCTCGATCAGGCGATTCACCGCGACGGCCATGTCCTGGTCGTTGCAGCCGATGACGCAGACATTGTGGCTGTCATGGCCGATCGACGAAGCGATGGCACCGCGCACGATGCCGAAGCCTTTTACGAAGCCGTGCCCGACATTGCCGTGGTCGTTGTGCCGGCCCAAGACCGCGACCTTCAGGATGTCGCGCGCGACGTCGGCCACGAGCGCCCCGTTCCTTGAAGGCACATCGAGCGCCAGCCGGTCGGTCAGGATCTGGCCCGGCCGAATACCGATCACCGGCGGTGAGCCGCCGGCGCCGGCCGGCATATGGAACGTCGCCGCCGTCACGGGCCGGAGCTTCACCGAGTCCAGCCCGACCAGCGGCACGTCGGGCCGCGCCTTGAAGCGGTCCGGCGTCACCGGCGCGCCGCGGCAGATCACCGAGTGGATCTTGCAGGTAGCCAAGTCCTCCAGCAGAACGATGTCGGCGCGCTGGCCCGGCGCCACCAGGCCGCGATCGACCAGCCCGAAATGGCGGGCCGCCGACCAGGTGGCGGCGCGATAGGCGTCGAGCGGGCGCACGCCGCGGCCGATCGCGGCGCGTATCAGATGATCGATATGGCCTTCCTCGGCGATGTCGAGCGGGTTGCGGTCGTCGGTGCAGAAGGCCAGGAAGGGCGCGCGCTCGGTCGTTAAAAGCTCGGCCAGCGCTGCAAGGTCCTTGGACACCGTGCCCTCGCGGATCAGGATCTGCATGCCCTTGGCGAGCTTCTCGCGCGCCTCGGCAGCCGACGTCGTCTCGTGGCAGTTGCGCACGCCGGCGGCGATGTAGGCGTTGAGGTCGTAAGACGAGAGCAGCGGCGAATGGCCGTCGATCTGCACGTCCGAGAAGGCCGCCAGCTTGCGCAGCACGCCAGGATCCTTGTTGAGCACGCCCGGCACGTTCATGAACTCGGCCAGCCCCAGCACCTTGGGATGGTGCTTGAAGGGCAGCAGATCCTCCGCCTCCAGCCGCGCGCCCGAGGTTTCGAGATGCGTCGCCGGCACGCACGACGAGAGCTGTACACGCAAGTCCATGACAGTGACGGCGGCGCATTCGAGAAAGAATTTCAGCCCGGGAATGCCCAGCACGTTGCAGATCTCGTGGGGATCGCAGATCGCCGTCGTGGTGCCGCGCGGCACGACGCAGCGGTCGAACTCCAGCGGCGGCACCAGGGTCGATTCGCAATGGACGTGGCTGTCGATGAAGCCGGGCACGGCCAAAAGGCCGCTGCCGTCGATCTCGGTGGCGCCTGTGTAGCGCTCATACGTGCCGACGATGCGATCGCCCGCTATGGCAATGTCGCCGGTCGCCAGCTCACCCGAGGTGAGATCGAAAATGCCGACCGACTTGATGACCAGATCGGCCGGTCCTTTGCCGCGGGCCTGATCGATGATGTCGGCGAGACGGGATTCGGAGAGCGGGTCTCTCATGGAGAGGAAATAAGGCCGTGTCTTCTCGATGGCAATGCGGCATCCTCTCAAAAAGCGGGGAGCCGGGCTCATGAACCCCTTCGTGACGGTGCTGATCGACTGGCCGCGACGGGTCGCCGCCTATTTCACTTGGCTGCCGCCGCTGGTCGCGCGGATCGTCGTCGGTTGGGTCTTCCTGTGGAGCGGCTGGGGCAAGCTCAACGCGCTGCCGCGCATGATCGAGAATTTCAGGAGCTGGGGCATTCCCTACCCCGAGATCCTGACCCCCTTCGTCTCCGGCGTGGAGTTCGTCGGCGGCATCCTGCTGCTGGTCGGCCTGTTCACCCGCGTCGCGGCGGCGCCCCTGATCGCGGTCATGGTCGTCGCCGTCATCTCGGCCAAGTGGGGCGACGTCGATTCGCTGGAAACCCTGCTCGGCTTCGAGGAGGTGTCCTACCTCGCGCTCTTCCTGTGGCTGGCCCTCGCCGGCCCCGGCCCGATTTCCCTCGACTATCTTTTGACGAGAGGCTGCAAGGACCGTTCCGCGAGCTCGCGCATCGATCTCTAGCCGAAGCGGCCACGCCTCGGCGCGCTCCTTCAGGCAAGAGAGAGGCGTCTCTCGCCAACCGGCAATTCGGCCGCAGCGGAAGCGTGCCGCCAGTCGAGCCCGATATCGAGCACCTGCGCGCTGTGCGTCAGCCAGCCCGCCGAAATGAGATCGACGCCGCTCGCGGCGATGGCCGGCGCCGTGGCGGGGGCGATGCGGCCCGACGCCTCGGCGATGGCGCGGCCGGCGATCAGGCGCACCGCTTCGCGGAGCTGAGCGGGCGCCATATTGTCGAGCAGCACGGCGTCGGCCTTCTCGCGCAGCGCTTCGTCGAGCTGGTCGAGCCGGTCGACCTCGACCTCGATCTTGACCAGGTGGCCGACGCCGGCGCGCGCGGCGCGGATCGCAGCACCAACGCCGCCCGCCGCGGCGACGTGGTTGTCCTTGATCAGGACGGCGTCGTCGAGGCCGAAGCGGTGGTTCGTCCCGCCGCCGGCGCGCACGGCGTATTTCTGCAAGGCGCGCAGGCCGGGCAGGGTCTTGCGCGTGCAACAGATGCGCGCCTTGTGGCCCTTCACCGCCTCGACCAGCGTGCCCGTCGCCGTGGCGACGCCGCTCAAATGGCCGAGGAAGTTCAACGCCACGCGTTCGGCCGTCAGCATGCCGCGCGCCGGGCCGGCCACCACGGCGATGCGATCGCCGGGCGCAAGACGCGTCCCGTCGGGCCGCTCCACCTTGACCTGGATGGCTGGGTCGACCAGGCGGAAGGCGAGCGCGGCGGCATCGAGCCCGGCCACGATGCCGGACTGACGCGCGACCAGGGCCGTCTCGGCCCGCATCGCCGCGGGCACGATCGAATCGGTGGTGAGATCGCCGGCGCGGCCGAGATCCTCCAGGAGGGCGGCGCGCACGACGGGCTCGAGCATGAGCGTGGGGAGCGAAGGGAGGGTCATGGGATCAGGCTCCGGAAACAAGAGGTTGCAAGACGTTCGGCAACGGCACGGGCGTCAGATCGCCAGCATGCGCTCGACGGCGCGGCGGGCAGCCGCGGCGACCGCGGGATCGATCGTCACTTCGTGCTCCAGGGTCTCGAGCGCGCGACGGATCTTGGGGAGCGTGATGCGCTTCATGTGCGGACAGAGATTGCACGGCCGCACAAAGTCGATGCCGGGATTGAGGGCGGCGATGTTGTCGCTCATCGAGCATTCGGTCATCAGCACGACGCGGGCGGGCTGCTCGCGCGTCACATACTCGGCCATCGCCGCGGTCGAACCCGCGAAGTCGGCCTCGGCCACCACCTCGGGCGGGCATTCGGGATGGGCCAGCACGACCACGCCGGGATGGCCGGCGCGGATCTGGCGCACGTCGGCGGCGGAAAAGCGCTCGTGGACCTCGCAATGGCCGGCCCAGGTCACGATCTCGACCTTGGTCTCGGCGGCGACGTTCTGCGCCAGGTATTCGTCGGGCAGCATGATCACCTTGGGCACACCGAGGCTCTCGACGACCTTGCGGGCGTTGCCCGAGGTGCAGCAGATGTCGCTCTCGGCCTTCACCGCCGCGGACGTGTTGACGTAGGTCACGACCGGCACGCCGGGCCAGCGCTGGCGCAGCAGCCGCACGTCCTCAGCCGTGATCGAGGCGGCGAGCGAGCAGCCCGCCCTGAGATCGGGAATCAGCACGCGCTTGGCCGGATTGAGAAGCTTGGCGGTCTCGGCCATGAAGTGCACGCCTGCGAGCACGATCACCTCGGCGTCGACCTTCATGGCCTCGCGGGCAAGGGCGAGACTGTCGCCCACGATGTCGGCGACGCCGTGGAAGATCTCGGGCGTCTGGTAGTTGTGGGCGAGGATGACGGCGTTGCGCTCGCGCTTCAGCGCCAGGATGGCGTCGACATCGGGCGCGAATTCCGACCATTCGGCCGGCAGGATCACCGACTTCACCTTGTCATAGAGCTGGGCGGCTTGAGGGGAGACGGACATGGGATACCTCTTATGCTCTATTTGAGCATTATTCTGTTATGCTAGTCCTGAGCATAAGAGGCCGTCAAGGGGTGGTTCTGTGACTTGTAGCGATCGTGCCGTCAGGCGGGGCGAGCCAGCGGGAGCTTGGTGCCGGCCAAGGCGCGCTCGAGCAGGATCTCGCGGCGGAAACGGTAGAGCTTGGCCGGCCGCCCGCCCGTGCCTGCGGTCATCACGCCGGTCTCTTCGACCAAGCCCTGCTGCTCGACCAGACGGCGGAAATTCTGCTTGTGCAGGCGGCGCCCGGCCAATGCCTCGACCGCGAGCTGCAACTGGCCGAGGGTGAAGTCGGGCGGCATCAGCTCGAACACGACCGGCCGATATTTGATCTTGGCGCGCAGGCGGGCGATGCCGGTGGCGAGGATGCGGCGGTGGTCGTAGCGCATCGGCTCGCCCGGAACCGGATCGGCGACAGGCTTGCGGGGACGTCCGGCCTCGCGCACCAGCCCTGCTTCGTGGAGCAGCTCATAGCGCTGCAGCACCAGCTCCTCATTCCACGCTGATAGGTCGAAGTTGCCGTCGACCCGGCGGCGGCGCTCGCGCTTGACCTCATCTGACGCGGCATCGGCCCAATCTTTGAGCCGCGGCAGGATCGCGCTCGCCACCAATCGCGGCGGCCCCTCGCGCCAATCCTCCCAAGGGAAATAGCGATAGAAGCTCTGCCATCCGGGCTCGTGCTGACCGGCCACGGCGCGCTCGCGCGTCAGCCCGAGATAGGAGATCGAGACAATACGATAGCCCATCGCCGATTCGCGGTAGCGGTCGGCGAAGGTGTAGAGCTGCTCGACATAACCCAGCGGATGGTGCGTCTGACGCTCGACCCAGCCGCGCAATCCGGCCTGCAAGGTGGGATGATCGGTCTCAAACGGACCGGAAGGCAGCAATGCGCCATCCTCGAGGGTGAGCACCTTCGGCTCCTCGTCAATCAACGCGACGAGCACGGCGTTCAGCTCGACGGCGACGGCGTTCGGTCTTGTGGAGGGAGCCGGCATGGGCCGGACATTATGCCCGTTCTTTGTCGGCCCTGCGCGGCCCACGGTATGTGATCCGCTGTCAGCCCGCGACCGGCACGCCTATTCGTTTCGCCGCCCGAGCGAGACCATCGTCGAGCGTGCCGAGTTCGGCCCCTAGGCGCATCGCCAGCTCGAGATACGCTGCGTCGTACACCGTCAGCCGCTGGACGCGTGCCAACAACAAGGTGTCCGTCCAAGCGTGGAGATCGGTCTCGGCGTCGAGCACGATGGGAAGTGCGGCAAGCAAGTCGAGGCGATGCTCCAAGTCTGTTCGATCGATCCGCCCGCGGCGCTCAGCGGCGAACAGTACGTTTGCCACCTCAAGACGCCACAAGGAAGGCACCAGCGCGCCCTCGTCACGCACCCGGTCTATAGCTCTATCCGCCGCAGGCGTTTTCTCGTCGCCAAAGCACCAAGCGAGGGCAAGCGAAGCGTCGATAACGAGCATGCTCAGTATTTGCGACCTTCATCCCTCAATTTCTTCCACGACAACCCACCCAAGGTGGTGCCCTCGCGCAACTTCTTGAGCTGCGCGACCGCATCGGCGGCTCGCGTCGCAGACCCGCTGTCGATGCGCACCAGTTTAGCGACCGGCTTGCCGCGCCTGGTAATGACGATCTGCTCTCCGCGCTCGACGCGCTGCAACAGCGCAGAGAACTTGGTCTTGGCCTCGAAAGAGCCAATCGTAGCCATCATGCGCGCTCCTTTGATAACAAACTAGTCTATCAAACTAGTCTATTCAAGAAGAGAGAACCGGCTTTTATGTGTGCTGGTCGCCCAAGCCATTGCCGCCATAGAGCCATTCCAGCGCGTCGAGCCATTCGTCCGGGCTTTTGGCGGTCATGATCGCGTTGCGCAGGGCGGCGTGCGGCCCGGCCGGGTGGTAGACGTGATCGCCCATGGCGCGGGACATGAGCTGCAGGCGCGTGGTGCGCAGCACGCGGCGGTCACGATAGCGCGCGAGGCCGGCCTCAAGGGCGTTCGTCCCTGCCAGCGAATCGGCCAGGCACACCGCATCCTCCATCGCCATGCAGGCGCCCTGCGCCATGTATTGCAGCATGGGATGGGCGGCATCGCCCAGCAGCGCCACCCGGCCGTCGACCCAGCGGTCCGTCGGCTCGCGATCGCACAGCACCCACATGCGCCAGTCCTTGCCGTGGCGGATGATGCTTTGCGCGCGCTCGCAGACATGGGCAAAGCCCTTGCGCACCTCCTCGACCTGCACCGGCTGGCCGGCGACCGGCTCGGGCGCATCGCTGTGATAGGTAACGACGAGGTTGAACACCTTCCAGCCCGACAGCGGATAATGGACGATGTGGCACTTCGGGCCGGCCCACAGCGTGGCGGCGTTCCAGCGCAGGTCTTCCGGCATCTGCTCGGTCGGGATTACCGAGCGGTAGGTCGTGTGGCCCGACACCCGCGGCGCGCCGTCGCCGGTGACCTGGCGGCGCACGCTCGACCACAGGCCGTCGGCGCCGATCAAGGCCGCGCCGCGCACGGTCTCGCCAGTGGCGAGCCTGGCCGTGACGGTGCGGCCATCCTGGTCGTAGCCCGCGACGTCGGCCCTGGTGCGAAGCTCGATCAGGCCGTGGTCGCGGCAGCCCTTCAACAGTACGCCGTGCAGATCGCCGCGATGGACCACGGCGTAGGGGTTGCCGAAGCGGGCACGGAATTTCTCGCCGAGATCGATGTGAGTGATCTCGCCATCGGCCATGGCGTCCATCAACCGCAGCGTATCGATATAGACGGCCATGGCGCGCGCGGCCTCGCCGACGCCCAGCCGGTCAAAACAGTGGAAAGCATTGGGCCCGAGCTGGATGCCGGCGCCGATCTCGCCCAGTTGTGCGGCCTTTTCCAGCACCAGCGAGGCGATGCCCTTTTGGGCCAGCCCGAGCGCCGCGGCCAACCCGCCGATGCCGCCGCCGGCGATCAGGACCCTATCGCGGTCCACCTATCACCTTGTCGTCATGGAGCTTGGCGATCTCGTGGTCGGGCAATCCGAGGATGCCCGACAGGATCTCGTCGGTATGCTGGCCGAGCATGGGCGCGGTCTTCGGCGGCTGGCGCGGGGCCGCGCCGAACTGCAAGGGCGAGGCGGCGACCGGATAGCGGCCGATGCCCGGCTGGTCGAGCACGGTGAACATCGGATTGTCGAGCAGGTTTTCCTGGTCGGCCGCCAGTTCGCGGAAGCTCTGGTAGGGCGCCCACAGCGCGCCGGCCTTCTTCAGCGCCGCACCGACTTCCGCCGCCGTGTGCGCGGCCACCCACGGCTCGATGAGGGCGCAGAGCTCGGCGCGGGCGTTCCAGCGGCCGGCGTCGGTCTTGAGGTCGACGCCCTTGGTGGCCTCGACTTTCCTGAAGGCCTCGGCGAAGCCGCCGGCCGCCGCCAGGGCGTCGACATGGCGATCGGAGAAAATGCAGATCATGACGAAGCGGCCGTCCCTGGTTTTGAAGTCGCGGCCGAAGGTGCCGAAGATCTCGTTGCCGAACCGCGGCCGGTCGACCTGGTTGATCACCGCCTCGCCGATGTAGCCCAGCGCCGAGGTCGCGGCGAGCGCCATGTCCTGCAGCGGCAGCACGATTTGCTGCCCTTGCCCGGTCAGCCGCCGGTGCCGTTCGGCCGCCAGGATCGCCATGGCGCCGGCATAGGCGGTGGCGAGGTCCCACGGCGGCGCCACGGCGTTCACCGGCCCGCCATGGTCCACCGGGCCGGTCACCAGGGGAAAGCCGGTGATGGCGTTCACCGTGTAGTCGACATGGGCGCTGCCGTCGCGCGCGCCCACGATGTTGAGCGCGATCAGGTCGGCGCGCTTGTTGGCGAGCGCCTCGTAGGCAAGCCAGCCGCGCGCCGGCATGTTGGTGGTGAAGATGCCGGCGCCGTCGCCCGGCGCGGTGATCAGCGCGCTCAGAAGCTCGCGGCCGCGCGGCGAGCGCAGGTCGACGGCGATCGAGCGCTTGCCCTTGTTCAAGCCAGCCCAGTAGATCGAGCGGCCGTCCCGGGTGATCGGCCAGCGGTCGTTGTCGAGCCCGCCCTTGATGTCGTCGAAGCGGATCACGTCGGCGCCCAGCTGGGCGAGCGTCATCCCGCCCAGAGGGGCGGCGATGAACGCCGAGCCTTCGATGATGCGAAGGCCGGCGAGAATGCCTGTCATCGTGCGTTTCCCGTTGTCTTTACTTCTTGAGGCCGACGAGGTTGTTCTTGCGCTTGTCCAGCCACCAGCCGTACTCGGGCGTCCACATCGCGAAGTCGGCGTCGCAGTCCAGCTCCTGTGCCGCATGCAACGCCCAGAACGGATCGTAGAGAGCCTGGCGGCCGATGGCGATCAGGTCGGCGTCGCCCGCCTGCAGGATCGCTTCGGCCTGAGGCCCATCGAGGATCAGGCCGACTGCCATGGTGGCGATACCCGCCTGGCGCTTCACCGCCGCGGCGAACGGCACCTGGAAACCGAGCGAGCGTTTGACCGGCAACGCTGTCGACAGGCCGGTGAGCCCGCCCGAGGAACAGTCGATCACGTCGACGCCGAGCTCCTTCAGCGCCTTGGCGAACACCACCGTGTCCTCGACCTGCCAGCCGCCGGCGCCGCCGACCGTCGAGACGCGGATGAACATCGGCTTGTGGTCGGGCCAGTTCGAGCGCACCGCGCGCGCGGCGGCGAGCGGGAAGCGCATGCGGCCAGCGCGGTCGCCGCCATACTGATCGTTGCGCGTGTTGCTGATCGGCGACAGGAACTGCGCCAGCAGATAGCCGTGCGCGCCGTGGATCTCGATGACGTCGTAGCCCGCCGCATCGGCGCGCTTGGCGGCTTCGCCGAACTTCTGCACCAGCTTCTCGATCTCGGCGACGCCGAGCTGCCGGGGTATTGGCCAGCCTTCGGCCGCCGATAGCTCCGAGGGACCAACGACCTCCCATTTCTGCCAGCCCGCGCCTGCTGGTCCAAGCTGACCCGGCTTGTCGAAGGAGCGCGGCGTAGAACCCTTGCGGCCGGAATGGGTGATCTGCGTGCCGGCGAGCGCACCCTCACCCTTGATGAAAGCGACCAGCCGCTTGTGGCCGGCGATCTGGCTGTCGTCCCACATCCCGAGGTCGCCCTGGGTGACGCGGCCCCGAGGCTCGATAGCGCAGTTCTCGGTGAAGACGATGCCGAACTTGCCGAGCGCGAACTTGCCGAGATGGACCAAGTGGTAGTCGTTCACCTGCCCGTTGGTGGCGCGATACTGCACCATGGGCGAGACGACCGAGCGGTTGGGCGTGGTGACGCCGCGCAATTTCAGCGGCGTGAAGAGAAGCGGTTGTGCCAAGCAGGGATCCCCGGGTGTTCGGGGAGGACAATAGAGCCGGCCGCTCACACCGTCATGTGACGGCGCACGGCTTCGCTATCGAAATTGTCGCGGCCGCCGGCCATCACGATCTCGCCCCTGTCCATGACGGCGAAATCGTCGGCCAGTTCATGGGCGAAATCGAGATATTGTTCGACCAGCAGAATTGCCATGTCGCCGCGCTGCCGCAGGAAGGTGATGGCGCGGCCGATATCCTTGATCACCGACGGCTGGATGCCCTCGGTCGGCTCGTCGAGCACCAGAAGCTTGGGCCGCATGGTGAGCGCGCGGCCGATGGCGAGCTGCTGCTGCTGGCCGCCCGACAAATCGCCGCCGCGGCGCTTCAGCATCGAATCGAGCACCGGGAAGAGCTCGAACACCTCGTCGGGGATCTTCTTCTGGTCGCGGCCGAGCGGCGCGAAACCGGTCTCGAGATTCTCCTTCACCGTCAGGAGCGGGAAGATCTCGCGACCCTGCGGCACCATGGCGACGCCGCGCCGCGCCCGCTCATAGGGCGGCATGCGCGAGACGTCGGCGCCGTCGAGCGCTATCGATCCGGCGGCGATCGGATAGAGGCCGCAGATCGCGCGCAGCAGGCTGGTCTTGCCGACGCCGTTGCGTCCCAGCAGGCAGGTCACCCGGCCCAGGGCGGCGCTGAGCGAGACCGAGCGCAGCGCCTGGGCGGCGCCGTAGAAGAGATCGACGTTGTGGACCGCGAGCATGGTCAGCGCCCGAGATAGACTTCGACGACCCTGGGATCGGCGCTCACCTGCTCGAGCGTACCCTCGGCCAGCATCGAGCCCTCGTGCAGCACCGTCACCTTGACGCCGAGCGCGCGCACGAAGCTCATGTCGTGCTCGACCACGACGACGGAGTGAGTGCGGTTGATCTCGCGCAGCACATGCGCGGTGGTTTCGGTCTCGATGTCGGTCATGCCGGCCACCGGCTCGTCGACCAGCAGGAGCTTGGGGTCCTGGGCGAGCAGCATGCCGATCTCGAGCCACTGCTTCTGGCCGTGGCTGAGACGCGCGCCCAGCATGTGCTGCTGCGGGCCCATGCGGATGATCGACAGGATCTCCTCCAGCCGGTCGTTCTCGGCCTTGGTCGGGCTGGCCAACAGCAAGCGGTACCAGCTGCGCAGACCGGCCAGCGCCAGCAGGAGATTGTCGCGCACCGTGTGGTTCTCGAACACGGTGGGCTTCTGGAACTTCCGCCCGATGCCGAGCGTGGCGATGTCGGTCTCGTCGAGCTTGGTGAGGTCGGCGCGGCCGTCGAACACCACCTCGCCCTCGTCGGGCCGAGTCTTGCCGGTGACGACGTCCATCATGGTGGTCTTGCCGGCGCCGTTGGGGCCGATGATGGCGCGCATCTCGCCGGGCTCGACCAGCAGGGAGAGATTGTTCAGCGCCTTGAAGCCATCGAACGAGACGGTGACGCCGCTGAGATAGAGCAGCGCCGAGGTGCTTCTCATGGCGTCGGTCATGCCCCTGTCCTCATGCGGGGGCCCTCGCCTTGTGCGTGGCACCGCGCGTGCGGATCTGAGTCCACAGCCCGACGACGCCCTTGGGCAGCAACAGCGTGACGGCGATGAACATCGCGCCCAGCACGAACAGCCAGACCTCGGGCAGGGCGCCGGTCAGCCAGGTCTTGCCGAAGTTGACGATGAAGGCGCCGATCACCGGACCGATCAGGGTGCCGCGGCCGCCGACGGCGACCCACAGCACTGCCTCGATCGAGTTGCCGGGCGAGAACTCGCTGGGATTGATGATGCCGACCTGCGGCACATAGAGCGCCCCCGCGACGCCCGCCATGGCCGCCGACAGCACGAAGACGAAGAGCTTATAACCCTCGACCCGGTAACCGAGGAAGCGCATGCGGCTTTCGGCGTCGCGCACCGCCGTCAGCGCCTTGCCGAATCGTGAGCCGACGACGGCACCGGCGATCACCAGGAAGATCGCCAGCGCCAAGGCCGAGGCAAAGCACAGCACGGCGCGCGTGCCGTCGGCCTGCACGGAGAAGCCCAGTATGTCCTTGAAGTCGGTCATGCCGTTGTTGCCGCCCAGACCCATGTCGTTCCTGAAGAAGGCCAACAGCAGGGCGAATGTCATCGCCTGGGTGATGATCGAGAGATAGACGCCGGTGACGCGGCTTCTGAAGGCAAACCAGCCCAGCGCCAGGGCGAGCAGGCTCGGCACGATGACGATCATGGGAGCGGCAAACCAGAAATGGTCGAAGCCGTGCCAGAACCAGGGCAGCTCCTTGTAGTTCAGGAACACCATGAAGTCGGGCAGGACCGGATTGCCGTAGACGCCGCGGCTGCCGATCTGGCGCATCAGGTACATGCCCATGCAGTAGCCGCCCAGCGCGAAGAAGGCGGCGTGGCCGAGCGTGAGGATGCCGCAGTAGCCCCAGACGAGATCGACCGCGAGTGCCAGCGAGGCGAAACAGAGGTACTTGCCGATGAGCTGCAGCGCCCAGGCCGGCACGTAGAACGGACTGTTGGACGGCAGGAGCTGATTGAGGAGCGGCAGGATGATGCCGACCGCCAGCACCAGCAGCACGAACAGGCGCAAGTTGCGGCCCATGCCCTGCCACAGGAAGCGCGTGATCATTCGACAGCCCGGCCCTTGAGTGCGAACAGGCCGCGCGGGCGGCGCTGGATGAACAGGATGATGAACACCAGCACCAGGATCTTGCCCAGCACCGCGCCGGCATAGGGTTCGAGGAACTTGTTGACGATGCCGAGCGCGGTGGCGCCGACCAGCGTGCCGAACAGGTTGCCGACGCCGCCGAACACCACGACCATGAAGGAGTCGATGATGTAACCCTGGCCGAGATTGGGGCTGACATTGTCGATTTGGCTGAGCGCCACGCCGGCCAGGCCGGCGATGCCCGAGCCCAGGCCGAAGGTGAGCGCGTCGACCCGGGGCGTGCGGATGCCCATGGCCGCGGCCATCGGGCGGTTCTGGGTGACGGCCCGCATGTAGAGGCCGAGCGGCGTGCGGCGCAGCAACAGGATCAGGGCGAAGAACACCACGAGCGCGAACACGACGATCCACAGGCGGCCGTAGGTGATGTTGAGCTGGCCCACCTGGAAGGCGCCCGACATCCACGACGGCGCACCGACCTCGCGGTTGGATGGGCCGAAAATCGAGCGCACCGCCTGCTGCAGCACTAGCGACAGGCCCCAGGTGGCCAGCAGGGTATCGAGCGGCCTGCCGTAGAGGAAGCGGATGATGCCGCGCTCGATCAGGATGCCGATGCCGCCGGAGACCAGGAAGGCCAGCGGCAACGCGATCACCAGCGAGGCGTCGAACAGGTGCGGCGCCGACGTGCGGATCACTTCCTGGACGACGAAGGTCGTGTAGGCGCCCAGCATCACCATCTCGCCGTGCGCCATGTTGATCACGCCCATGGTGCCGAAGGTGATGGCCAGCCCAATCGCCGCCAACAGCAACACCGAGCCCAGCGAGATGCCGTACCAGACGTTTTGCGCGGCTTCCCAGGCGGCAAGCGTCTGGCGCACCGCTTCGGCGCCGGCGGTTGCCGCCACCTTGACCTCGCCGTCGGACGACGAGGCGGTCGCCTGCAGCACGCCCAAGGCATCGCGGTCACCGCGCTCGCGCACCAGCGCGATGGCTTCGACTTTCTGCGCCGCGGGCGCATCGGAAGCGAGCACGCTGGCGGCGCGGGCCTCGCTCATGATGCGCTTGATGCGCGGATCCTTCTCGACGGCGAGCGCCTGGTCGAGGGCGGCCAGCGAGGAGGCATCGCGGCGCTTGAACAGCGCATCGGCGGCCTCGCGCCGGACCCTGGCGTCGGGGCTCATCAAGGTGAGCGAGCCGACCGCGGCCTCGATGACGCCGCGCAGGCGGTTGTTGACGCGGACGCGGTCGAGCTCGGCTTCCGAGCCGCTGCCGGCCGGCTTGCCGGAGATCGCCTCCGTCAGAGCGAGCTGGTTGCCGTCCGGCTTGCCGATGACCACCGTATTGTCGGACTTGCGGACATAGAGCTGGCCCGCCGCCAGGGCGTCGAGAATGGGCGCGGCGCGGGCATCGCCCGAGGCGGCCAGCGCGCCGACCGCCGTCTCGCGATCGCCGAAACTGCCCGTCGTGAGATTGGCCACGAGAGCCGGAAGATCGACAGCCAAGGCCATGCCGGCGATCAGCACCGAGGCCAGCGCCGACAACAGCCCCGCGAACGGACGCAGGAAAGGCATGGCTGAGGATTAACCCGGAGATGAGAACGGGGCGACTCGAAAGTCGCCCCGCCCCTGTGAGTTGCTGGTGCGAGAGGCTTACTTGCCCTTGCCGCCGCACTTGCCGGTGACGACGTTGAAGTTGCCGCAGTTCATCGGCTTGCGCCAATCGGCGATCAGGTCCTTGGAGTCCGCCAGGTAGGGCGACCATTCGTTGGCGACCACCAGCCCGGAGGTCTGCCACACCGTGTCGAACTGGCCGTTGCCCTGGATCTCGCCGATCAGCACCGGCTTGGTGATGTGATGGTTCGGCATCATCGTCGAGTAGCCGCCGGTCAGGTTCGGCACCGAGACGCCGATGATGGCGTCGATCACCGCGTCCGGATCGGTCGTGCCGGCCTTCTTCACCGCCTCGATCCACATGGCGAAGCCGATGACATGGGCTTCCATCGGATCGTTGGTTACCCGCTTGGGATTCTTGGTGAAGGTCTGCCAGGTCTTGATGAAAGCCTCGTTGCCCGGGTTCTTGACCGACTGGAAATAGTTCCAGGCGGCGAGATGGCCGACCAGCGGCTTGGTGTCGACGCCGGCGAGCTCTTCCTCGCCGACCGAGAAGGCCACCACGGGGATATCCTTGGCCTTGATGCCGGCGTTGCCCAGTTCCTTGTAGAACGGCACGTTGGCATCGCCGTTGATGGTCGACACGACGGCGGTCTTCTTGCCGGCCGAGCCGAACTTCTTGATCTCCGCCACGATCGACTGCCAGTCGGAATGACCGAACGGCGTGTAGTTGATCATGATGTCTTCCTGCTTGACGCCCTTCAGCTTGAGGTACGCCTCGAGGATCTTGTTGGTCGTGCGCGGATAAACGTAGTCGGTGCCGGCCAGCACCCAGCGCTGCACCTTCTCGTTCTGCATCAGGTAGTCGACCGCCGGGATCGCCTGCTGGTTGGGCGCCGCGCCGGTGTAGAACACGTTGCGCTGGCTTTCCTCGCCCTCGTACTGGACGGGATAGAACAGCAGACCGTTCAGCTCCTCGAACACCGGCAGCACCGACTTGCGGCTGACCGACGTCCAGCAGCCGAACACCGCCGCGACCTTGTCCTTCTGCAGAAGCTCGCGCGCCTTCTCGGCGAACAGCGGCCAGTTCGACGCCGGATCGACGACCACGGCCTCGAGCTTGCGGCCGAGCACGCCGCCCTTCTTGTTCTGCTCCTCGATCAGCATCAGCATGACGTCCTTCAGCGTCGTCTCGCTGATCGCCATCGTGCCGGACAGTGAATGCAGAATACCGACCTTGATCGGCGCGCCTTGCGCGAAGGCGCTTCCCGCCGCCCCGGCCAACAGGCCGGCGGCCACGAGGCCCGTCCTCATCACAGATCCCAATTTCATCCCGCTCTCCTTGATTTCTTCGACGGAATACCCCCGCCAAAACGGCAGAGTGCGAAAGCCGTGCCAAACCCCGGCTAATGGCGGGGATAAATTCTAATTGGTGATCAGGACCAGCGCGCCGCCGGCCAGGACCATGCCGCCCAGCGCGCGCAATCCCAGGTCGCCGAGGGCTCGCCTCACAACCCAGCCGAGTCCCAGGCCGAGACCTTGAAGCAGGGCCGTTGCCGACAGGAACCCCAAGATGTAGGCGCCGGCCGCCGTGGCCGGCGCCTCGAGGGCATGGGCGTAGCCGTGGAACAGGGCGAACAGGCCGACCACCGCCATGGCCGAGGCCGCCGGCATACGCACCCCACCCATGAGCAGGCCGCCGATCACGAAAACCGAGGCCAGGATCACCGCCTCTGCAAGAGGCAGTTTTATGCCCGCAAAACCGGCAGCTGCTCCGACCGCCATCATCACCAGGAAAGAAGCCGGCACCAGGAACGACAGCGCGGGCTTGCGCGTGGCCAGCAGCGACGCCCACAGGCCGACGCCAACCATGACCAGGAGATGATCGATGCCGGTGAAGGGATGGAGGAAGCCCGACCCTTCATGGCCGGGATGGGCAAGCGCCGGGCCGGCGATGGCCAGCAGCAGGAGGGAAAGGCAGATCGTTCGAGACATCGTCATCTACTCCTTGATCACTTCACGCGGGTCGCTTGACGCGCCGGCAGGCCGCCCTGGCGTACGATGAAGGCGGCGATGTCGTCGACACCCTTGTTTTCCTTGAGGTTGGAAAAGAGGAACGGCCGGGTCCCCCGCATCTTGCGCGCATCGCGGTCCATGACGTCGAGGTTGGCGCCGACCAGCGGCGCCAGGTCGATCTTGTTGATCACCAGCAGGTCGGAGCGCGTGATGCCGGGCCCGCCCTTGCGCGGGATCTTCTCGCCGGCCGCCACGTCGATCACATAGATCGTGAGGTCGGCCAGCTCGGGCGAGAAGGTGGCGGCGAGATTGTCGCCGCCCGATTCGACGAACACGATCTCGAGCTTGGGCCATTTGCGCACGATGTCCGACACCGCAGCGAGGTTGATCGAGGCATCCTCGCGGATCGCGGTGTGCGGACAGCCGCCGGTCTCCACGCCGACGATGCGCTCGGGCGCGAGCGCGCCGGCGCGGGTCAGGAACTCGGCGTCTTCCTTGGTGTAGATGTCGTTGGTGACGACGGCGATGTCGTAGTCGTCGCGCATCTTCTTGCACAGGCGCTCGACCAGCGCGGTCTTGCCCGAGCCGACCGGACCGCCGACGCCGACGCGCAAGGGGCCGCGCCCATCCATCACCCCATCTCCCGCGTCAGCAGCGCGAAGAAGCCCACGCCCAGGGCCAGGCAGAGCGGCGAATAGAGGTAGAAGTCGCGGGTGCGGAACGGCTCGGCCGTGAACCGTCGCCGCCAACGCGCGCTATAGCCCGCGGTGCCGCGCAGAAAGAAGATGGCGCCGACCACGATCGAGCCGATCAGGACGAAGGCGTCGTCCGGCCAAGCCATGATCACCCACGGCCAGGCCGCGACGATGGCCAGTGCTCCCGCTACGGCCGCGCATTGCCAGGGCGGCGGCATGCGGACGCGACCGTCGCCGATCACGGCGCGCGCCAGCGCGGGCTCGCTGGCCGAGGGCCAGATCCCGCCTGTCGCCCACCAGGCATGCGCCACCGCCAGCAGGGCGAGCACGAGCGAGAGGGCGATGGGAAGGGTCATGACCGGAACAGTCTCGTATACTGCGTCTCGTGCCGAAGCGAGCACCAATCGAGCAGCGGCGTGCTGGTGCCGACGTCGTCGAGCGAGTTCGCGACCATAGCCGCTTGGGCCGCCGCATTCACGGAACTTTCCAAGGCGGCCAGCGCCAATTGCCCATCGCTTTGGCCGAGTGGCACGGTGCGCAGCGCGGCCGAGATTAGGTTGGCGGTGAAAGCGTGCAGGTAGCCTTCAAGGGCGCTCTCGAGGGCGATGCCATGCGCCGCGGCCGCCAGCGCCACGGCGACCGGCAGCGACAGCTCGCCGCCCAGACGCCCGTGCACGGCATCGAGCGCGGGATGCGGCCAGGCCGTGCGGGTGATCGACAGGAAGGACCCGCCCTGCTGGCGGGACTCCAGCGCCATTTCCGACGTGCCGCGCCAGGCGGCGGCGCGCTCGGCAACAAGGTCGAAGGCGGGCCAGTCCTCAGCAGCGGCAGCACGCCAGGCCGCCGCGAACAGCGCCCCATCGACCGCGCCGGTGCCGCCCAGCAGCACGCTTTGCAGCCAGCCGACAAGCGTGGCGCGGTCCTTGATGAAACCCTCCTCGACCGCCGTTTCGATGCCGTGGCTATAACTGAAGGCGCCGATCGGATAGGCGGGCGACAGCCAGGCCAGCAGGCGATAGAGCGGATCAGCCATGGCGGCCGTCGGGCAGAGGCCCATGGCGGTGACCGAGATCGTGATTGTGCTGGCCGTAGGCGCCGCCCTCGGGATCGAACGACGCGCGCACCTTGCGGACCTCGGCGCCGAGGCCCTTCAGCATGTCGACGATCACGTGGTCGTCGCGGATCAGGATGCGATCGGCGGCGATCTCGGCCGGCAAGTGGCGATTGCCGAGATGCCAGGCGAGGCGGGCGAACGACGCGGCATCGCGGCCGCGCACTTCGACCAGGTCCTCTTCGGCCGCCTTGACCTCGACGAAGCCGCCGTCCTGCAGTTTCAGCCCATCGCCGGTGTGCAGCACGACGGGCTCGATCAGGTCGAGCAGGAAATCCAGGCCGCCGTCGCCCAGCATGCGCAGGCGCCGGCGGTAGCGATCGTCGAACAGCAGGGTGACGGTGTCGGCGCGCTCGACCGTTGGCCAATGGCCGGCGCGCACGACTTCGATGGCGCGTTTCATTGCTGGGACCGCGCCACTCCGTGGCGCGTCTTGATCATGAACATGAGCGCCACTGGAGTGGCGCGCTCCCAGCAATGAGATGATCCGTACATCAAAACAGAAAATACCTTTGCGCCATCGGCAACACCGTGGCCGGCTCGCAGGTCAGAAGCTCGCCGTCGGCGCGCACTTCGTAGGTCTCGGGATCGACCTCGATCTTGGGGCAGAGCGCATTGTGCACCATGTCCTTCTTGCCGATCTTGCGCGTGCCCTTCACAGCCAGCATCGGCCGACTCAGCCCCCACTTCCTGGCCACGCCCTTGGCGATCGCGGCCTGCGACACGAACAGCGCCGGGCTGGCGACCAGGCTCTTGCCGAAGGCGCCGAACATCGGCCGGTAGTGCACCGGCTGCGGCGTCGGGATCGAGGCGTTGGGATCGCCCATCGGCGCGGCCACGATCGTGCCGCCGATCAGCACCGCGTCGGGCTTGGCGCCGAAAAAGGCCGGTGACCAGATCACCAGGTCGGCCCGCTTGCCGACCTCGATCGAGCCGACATGGCGCGAGATGCCGTGGGTGATGGCGGGGTTGATGGTGTACTTGGCGACGTAGCGCTTGACCCGGGCATTGTCGTTGTCGCCCTGCTCTTCCCTGAGCCGGCCGCGTTGCTTCTTCATCTTGTCGGCGGTCTGCCAGGTGCGGATCACGACCTCGCCGACCCGGCCCATCGCCTGGCTGTCGGACGACATCATGGAGAAGGCGCCCATGTCGTGCAGGATGTCCTCGGCGGCGATGGTCTCCTTGCGGATGCGGCTCTCGGCGAAGGCCACGTCCTCGGGAATCGCCGGGTCGAGATGGTGGCAGACCATCAGCATGTCGAGATGCTCGTCCACGGTGTTCACCGTGTAGGGCATGGTGGGATTGGTCGAGCTGGGCATCACGTTCTTCTCGCCGCAGAGACGAATGATGTCCGGGGCATGGCCGCCGCCCGCGCCCTCGGTGTGGAAGGTGGCGATGGCGCGGCCCTTGAAGGCCGCCCGCGTGGTCTCGACGAAGCCCGATTCGTTCAGCGTGTCGGTGTGAATCGCGACCTGTACATCCATGCGGTCGGCGACGGTCAGGCAATTGTCGATGGCGGCGGGCGTCGTGCCCCAGTCCTCGTGCAGCTTCAGCCCGCAGGCGCCCGCCTCGACCTGCTCCTTGATGCCGGCGGGCTTGGAGGTGTTGCCCTTGCCGAAGAAGCCGAGATTCATCGGAAAACCTTCGGCCGCCTGCAGCATGCGGCCGAGATGCCACGGGCCGGGCGTGATGGTCGTGGCGAAGGTGCCGTGCGCGGGACCGGTGCCGCCGCCCATCATGGTGGTGACGCCGCTGTAGAGCGCCTCGTCGATCTGCTGCGGGCAGATGAAATGGATGTGGCAGTCGATGCCGCCCGCGGTGACGATCTTGCCTTCGCCGGCGATCGCCTCGGTGCCCGGGCCGATCACGATATCGACCTTGGGCTGGATGTCGGGGTTGCCCGCCTTGCCGATGCCGACGATGCGGCCGTCCTTCAAGCCGATATCGGCCTTCACGATGCCCCAGTGGTCGACGATCAGCGCATTGGTGATGACCGTGTCGACGGCGCCCTGGGCGCGCGTGCGCTGGCTCTGGCCCATGCCGTCGCGGATCACCTTGCCGCCGCCGAACTTCACCTCCTCGCCGTAGGTCGTATGGTCCTTCTCGACCTCGACGAAGAGATCGGTGTCGGCCAGCCGCACCTTGTCGCCCACCGTCGGGCCGAACATGTGCATATAGGCCGCGCGCGAGATGCGCGTCGGGCCCTCGTTGGACGGGCCGACCTTGGCGATGGGCCCGAGCTTGCCCGAGACCTTGGCCTGGAAGCCGTGGCTCTCGCGGCCGCCCATGTAGGGCGTCAGCCTGACGGTGCGCGACTGGCCGGGCTCGAAGCGCACGGCGGTGCCGGCGGCGATGTCGAGCCGCATGCCCTTGGTGCGCTTGCGGTCGAACTTCAGCGCCTCGTTGGTCTCGAAGAAATGGTAGTGGCTGCCGACCTGGATCGGCCGGTCGCCGGTGTTGGCGACCTCGATGGTGATGGGGTTGCGGCCCTTGTTGAGCTCGATCTCGCCGGGAGCGGCCTGGATTTCACCTGGGATCATCGGATGGTTCCTGTCGATAGCTTCTCCTCGACCTCATGCTCCTCTCCCCCGCTAGGGGGAGAGGTTGGGTGAGGGGGTTGCAC